>Ga0206970_10305_pt1 | contig 10477 bp, 8 predicted proteins | sample Alteio_BWOrgHeat_88_FD_152964 | JGI IMG/M metagenome (GOLD analysis project Ga0206970, IMG submission 152964) | Enriched cells from forest soil in Barre Woods Harvard Forest LTER site, Petersham, Massachusetts, United States -... | ecosystem: Environmental > Terrestrial > Soil > Temperate forest >... | reverse complement strand
GTGCCGCCACCATCATTAACCCACCCGGCTGGACCCGAACGGTTCAGCCGGTTTTGCTTTATTGGGGACTCCGCGGTCGTCCCCAAACCCCGCCGCCAGAGGCATGGCCTCTGGACTCCATGATCCGTCGCCACAGAAAAGGGCTGCACAGTTTCAGGCCGGATGAGTTGCCCGCTGATCCCGCGCGTTCGCGCCGCCCGGAACAGAACACAGACCGGGTTTATTTCGGCTACCGGGATCCGTTACCGGCCGTGGCTGCTGTCAACCGGCGGCGTCAATCCGGTGTAATCGCCAATCACCTTCGCATCGTAGGGCGAATATAACCCCATCTCAGTTGTATGGAGGTCGTAGCCAACGTTGTTACCTATCGCCCCACCACCTGCGAGCGGAAGTCCTTGGCTGGCGACAATCGCCCCCTCCGGACTCACTCGGATCACGCGGTTGTTGAATTGGTCGCTGATCAACGTGTCTCCATTTTTGAGCCGCACGGCACGGGTTGGCAGCGGGGCGGCAACGCTGTTCGGGTCGGTGTCTGTGACGTATTGCCAGACGATGTTGTCGTTGGTATCCACTTCGACGGCGCGGGAATTGCCGGCATCCGTCAGCAGCGTGTCGCCATTGTCCAGACGGCTGGCAAAGGCGACGGTGTTGGCTGTGCCGCCGGCACTGAACATACTGACAATTTGATCTTTGCGAGTGACCTCGATTGCCCGGTTGTTCCCTTGGTCGGCAATCAGGATGTGGCCGTTTTCAAGCAGTTCGGCGGAGTTCGGACCAACGAGCTGGTCGGCATCATTCGTGTTTGACCCCGGATACTGCCAGACGATTTTCTTGGCCATATTCACTTCGATGATCCGGTTGTTGGCCTGATCGGTGATGAGTATGTCGGAGTTCGGCAGGAACGTGCTTTGCACCGGGGTATTTAGCAGATTCGGCCCTGAACCTGTCAGCCCGAACTGGCCGTATTGCCAGACGATCCTGCCTTCCGGGTCCACCAGCATGACCCGGTTGTCAACCGCACCACCCGGTGCCTGCGGAATCACTCCGGGGGGTGTGCCGGTGCCCGCCATCAGGGTTAATGTCCCGACCCGTTGCGCATCATTGACACCGATCGGGGATCGCGCCGAAAAATCATTCGGTCCAAGTCCGAACGACCAGACGATCGCGCCATAGGGATCCGTCTCGATGACTCGGTTATTGAACTGGTCGGCAATCAGGATGTTGCCAGAATTGTTGAACTCGGGGCTTAACTTCGGGTTGCTTGCCGACGCCGCGCTCGCAAGAGCCATGACGCCAACACCGGTGAGGACGGAGCGCCAGGCCCCGCTGGAGGTTGGAATTCGATTGTCTGTTTGTTTCATAGGATATTTTGGTTTTTGTTTTGAGTGCCTTTGTGACAGATAAGAGGATTGAAACACGAAAAAGTTCCCGCAAAAGGCCCGCTGCAAACTGGGCACGAATCAAATCCAGGTCAGTCTACCCCGCTCGCTACCGAACCAGTTTTTCCGACCCAGCCAACCGTAGTTGGGTGGACAAAGGTGCTGTGACATAACTCCAAAGCCGAGCATCGGGCGTGAGTGGAACGGGCGCTGATGAAAATCCCGTCACTGGAAGTATGCGAAAGTCAAGCTAGCATCGGCACAAAAGGCGTCCACTAACTAAGCAATAGTAGGCGAAAAAGTCCAATGGAGCGGCATGCTTGGCGTCATTCATTGTGGCTGTTGACAGAATCCGGGCCGTGGACTCAAAATACCAACATGAAATGCCGTTCAAATGCTGCATGTATTGGCCATGCACTAATTTTTTGGACTTTTGTTCTATTTCTCCTTGGCATCATCTGTGCCAGAGCTGAAATCGTAGGGACCAACGAAAGCGAATTATTCAAGAAAAACATCGAAGCCGCGAACCAGGGGACTCCCGAAGGGCAGTTTAACGTCGGCCTGTGCTTCTCGAAGGGAGAAGGAGTGGAATCGAACAACGTTGAAGCGGTGAAATGGTTCCGCAAAGCAGCAGACCAAGGTCTTGCGCAGGCGCAATGCAAACTCGCAATTTGTTATGCTTATGGCCTAGGAGTAACCCAAGATAAAACTGAAGCCATCAAATGGTTCCGCAGAGCAGCAGACCAAGGAGAGCCTATGGCGCAATTTTTTGTTGGGGATTATTACTCCAGAGGTGATGGTGTAACACAGAACATGGAAGAAGCGGTGAAATGGCTTCACCAAGCAGCGGATAAGGGAATTTCTTCGGCCCAATTCAGTCTTGGCTATTGTTATTTTCATGGTCAAGGCGTTACTCAGGACAAGACTGAAGCGGTGAAATGGTATAAAAAAGCCGCAGACCAAGGGCATATCGTTGCGCAATACAACCTCGGTCTCTGTTTTTACCAAGGCGAAGGAGTGCCAGAAGACAAAAGCGAAGCGGAAAAATGGTTTAGCAAGGCGGCCGACCGAGGGGTTGCCGCTGCCGAAAGCAATTTGGGACTTTGTTACTTCAGAGGCGAAGGCGTTGCCAGAGACAAGTCCGAAGCTGTAAACTGGTTTCGCAAAGCGGCTGAGCAGGGGTACGCTGAGGGGCAGGCGAATCTCGGTGTTTGTTACGCCAGAGGCGAAGGGGTGCCACTGGATAAAATTGAGGCGAGGAAGTGGCTTTCCAAAGCAGCGAATCAGGGTGTTAGCGCCGCTGCTAGAGAGTTGAATAATTTAGAACGCGAAAGTCAAAGCCAATAGAGCGCCCGCTGGGACTTGCCGCTTTTAAAAGGCAGCCTAGCCACTATGCTTGAACAGGATCAACGGAATTGAGCCTATTTATCGGAACTCTCTTTTTCGCTGCATTCTTCTTTTGCCAGTGCTGGTTTAGCGCATTCGTGACTTTGGCCAGCCATAAAGGGGCCAGTTAATCAGATCGTAATATTTCTTGGTTTCGCCCCGCTTCGCGCAGAAGGTTCACACCTGCCAGTCCATTTCCCGGCAGGCTTGCGCCAGCGAATTCAGGAACGATCTCCGATCCTAAGTTGTTTTAGAAATAAATCGGCAATCACAAATTCATGTGTAACCGCCTATTTTCAGGCGAAAATGGATGCCGTTAAGCAACCGCCCCCCAAGGCAGTTGGCCCATTTTTATCTCGACAAAGTAGGCGTCCTCGCTCAATAACAAGCTCATAATGATGATTCTCCGATATTTCACCTTGGCCCTGCTTTCGTTCCTGTTCGTTTCCTGCACCAGCTACGCGCCCCGGTTGGATTCGTCATTCACACCCAGCCCGGATACAGTGGTCGTGTACGGGCAGCTTAAATTTGTGGACAACAGCAACGTCGGCGCGAGTGCATATTCCGGGTATCGCATGGCCTTGCGACTTTCGAACGAAGAAACCAAGAAGCCATTATACATTCGCTTCACCAAAACCGAGACGATTTCCTGCGCCAGCATACCCGCGGGCCATTATAAATTGACCGGCTTCGTGGCGACGGACAATTCAGACCGGATCTTGGGCGGCAAAATATTTGGCCCCGAAGACAAGATTAACATTCAATTCGCGACCGAACCAAACACCGCAATCTACGTGGGGGATTTTTACGGCTACGTAAAATATTACGTTTACGGCGACCTCACGACCGTGGAGACCGGATTGACGATGGTGACCAATAATTTTTCAGCCAGCACGCCCATTTTCCACCAAAAATATCCAAACTTGGCGTCCATGCCTGTCCGCTCCGCATTTGAAACCAGCGGGAAGTAGAACGGTTCACGTAATTCTGTAGCCGGCATAAGACTTGGCGTCGCCGAACATCGCGCCAGCGTCTTGGAGTGCGGCGGCCCTCCGCCGCTTTTCCCTGCAAACCAAGGAAACACACGGAGAACGCAAAGAGCGCAGAGGAGAAGTATTTTCTTTGTGCTCTTTGCGTTCTTTGTGGTTCAACTTAACCGTTCAATTCGCAGCCGCAACTTCCTTCGCCTCCGGTTCCACCCACTTCCCGTGTTCCTTGATGAGGTCCACGAGCCGGTCCACGGCCTCGCCCTCGGGGATGTTGAACTTGATGGCCTGTTTGCCCACGTAAAGATTGATCTTGTTCGGCGCGCCGCCCACATAGCCAAAATCCGCGTCAGCCATCTCGCCGGGTCCGTTTACGATGCAGCCCATGATGGCAATTTTCACGCCCTTGAGATGTTCCGTGCGCGCCTTGATGCGCGCCGTCACCGTCTGGAGATTAAAGAGCGTCCGCCCGCAGCTCGGGCACGCCACATAATCTGTCTTGAAACTCCGGCAGCCCGCCGCCTGCAAAATATTAAAGGCCAGCCGCAGCGACAGTCCCGCGCCGCTTTCACCGCGAATGAGAATCGCATCGCCAATCCCGTCCGCCAGCAGCGAGCCGATGACCACGCCCGCCTGCAGCAGCGCAATGTTCGGCAGCAGCGGCACCGGCTCAAAGTTGACGCAGTCTTTCAGCAAAATGGGGTTGTTCCGTCCCAGCCGCTTCAACTTCGCCGCGAGCAGACGAAACGCAGGAATGGCGGGCAGATTCACGCCGTCCTTGACCGTCACCAACTGCGTGTCGCAGTTGATTTCAAAATCCTGCGTCGGGTCAATTTCCGCGATGTTTAAATCTTCATAAACCGCCTCCGGCCGCACATCATCCTTGGGGCGAATCTTCGGCGCCACTTTATCGAAGGTGGCCCGGGGAACCACCACGCGGATAAGTTGCGCGCCGCCGCATTTTACATTTTCGCTGAGCTCGATCTCCGGCGTCCCGCGTTTCTCGAAATGAAACGGGTCGAAAGGGAATTCGGAATTCGGAATTCGGAATTCGGAATTCGCCAGTTTCGGCACCAGTCCCAGCAAATCAGTACACACCGGAATTTCGTACGGTGAATCCTCGGTGAGCGACACGCGAATGGTGTCGCCCAAGCCATCGCATAATAGCGAGCCGATGCCGATGGCGGATTTGATGCGCCCATCCTCGCCTTCGCCGGCCTCAGTGACACCGAGGTGGATCGGATAATTCCAGTCCGCGCCCAGCTCATTCAATCGCGCCACAAGCAGACGGTAGCACTCGATCATCACCTTGGGATTGGACGACTTCATCGAGAACTTGAAATTGTGGAAGTCGTGCTTGCGGCAGATGCGGGCAAATTCCAGCGCGCTCTCCACCATGCCCAGCGGCGTGTCGCCGTAGCGGTTCATGATGCGGTCGCTCAACGAACCGTGGTTCGTGCCGATGCGCAGGCAGCGCTTGAGCTTCTTCGACTCGATGACCAGCGGCGAAAATTTCTCCTCGATGCGCCTCAGCTCGGCCGCATATTGCTCGTCGTTGTATTCCTTGACGGCAAATTTTTTGGAATCGGCATAATTGCCGGGATTCACGCGCACCACCTCGACCCACTTCACCGCTTCCATCGCCGCTTCGGGCTTGAAGTGGATGTCCGCCACAATCGGCACTTGGCAGCCAATCTTGTGCAACTCGGCCACGATGTGCTGCAAATTCGCCGCGTCCTTCACCGTCGGCGCGGTGATGCGCACGAGCTGGCAGCCCACGGCCACCAGTTCCAGTGTTTGCTGCACGCACAGCGCCGTGTCCATCGTGTCGCAGGTCAGCATGGACTGCTTCACGACCGGATGATGGCCGCCCATCACGAAGCCGCCGTGCGCCGGATCGCCAATGATAATCTCGCGCGTCGGCCGGCGATGATAAAAATAAGGAGAATCGCAGTAGCGCATGGGAAATTATTTTTGCGGCGCGAAAATCGGAGTCACTTCGCGGTCGGAGTGGGCGCTGCGAATCCAGTCGCCGGCGTCGAAAAATGCTATATAGAGCATGAAGGCGATCAACAGCGCGGCAAAGCCGGACTGGATTTTCTCCAGAATCCTCGCGCTCACGGGCCGGCGGCGGACGACCTCAATCAGCGACAAGGTGATATGTCCGCCATCGAGCACCGGCAGCGGCAGCATGTTGAGCAGCGCAAGATTAACGTTGAGAACCACGCTGAACCACAAAACGCGCCGCCAACCGTCATCGTCCTGAAATAAATTGTAATAGACCCGGAAGATCATCACCGCGCCGCCCAGTTGCTGGACGCCGATTTCCCCATGGGGCGCAAACAAGGCGGCGAACGTGGCAAAGATCGTCTCGGCGCTGGACTGGATTTGCTCAAGCGGACGGGGATGCGCCAGTGTGATGTTCGTGTCCACCTGCCAAACAATGCCGAACGAAGGCGGGGCATTGGTCGGCTGGACAGGCCGGGCAGCCAGGAGGGTAATGTCCACGTCATTGGTGCTGCGATGGACGGTGACGGTGACGGGGTGGGTCGAGCCGTTGGTCATCTCATCCTCCAACGTCCATAGGGCGCGGGGGCTGTAAATTCTCTGGCCGTCCATGGCGACAATTTCATCCCCGGGCATCAAGCCGGCCTGCTCGGCGGGACTGTTGGTGAGGGTGCCGGCAATCAGCGCGGGAAAGGCCCCGTCAATCATGATCTGGCGGAGCGACCGGCGTTCGTACCATTTTGTGGGTTGATGAATCGGCACGGGATAGGCCATGGCCACCTGGCCATCACGCTGGTACTTGATGGCAATGTTCGTCCCCTGACTGGTAATAATACACCACTTCACACTATCCTGCGCGCTGGACGACTTGCCGCCTTCGGCCGGAGAAAACTGCGAGACCGGGTGGCCGTCCACTTCCAGAATGTTATCACCCGGGCGCAAGCCCGCCTTGGCCGCCGGGCCGTTCGGATCCACAAATCCAATCACGGTCGAATTGCCGGTGGCGCTCACCGGCTTGCCCACCTGCCAGACTATGACGGCAAACGCGACCGCCAGCAATAAACTGAACAGCGGCCCGGCGAACGCCACGATGATTTTGTCCAGCGGCGACACGTTCGGCAGCGGTTCGGTCGTTTCCGTCTTGCCCTCAATGGCCTCCATGCTGGCCATTTGCGGCAGCGAGACATAGCCGCCAAACGGGATCGTGCCCAGCGCATATTCCACGCCGCCGATTTTTTTCTTCCAGATGGGCTTGCCGAACCAGATGGCGAACCGTTCCACTTTCAAGCCGCGCCAGCGCGCCGCCAGAAAATGTCCCAGTTCATGGACGCCGATGATTAAGTTGAAAATCAGGACGACTTCCAGCGCGATTAAGATGTAATGCAAAATGGACATGTAAACGATGCTGTTAAATTATATCAGAGAAATGCCGCGCCGCAATGGAACTCTAACCCTCAAATTCAGAGCGGGCGCATCTCTGCCCTCTACTCCCTCTCCCCGCCCAAGCGGGGAGAGGGTTGGGGTGAGGGGATTTGAGCCCACAATAGCCAAAGGCCTCCGGAATTTGGCGCTTCATCGCACAGCCTCACGCCGCGCCCACGCATCCGCCTCCAAAATCTGCTCCAAGCCGGGATGGCTCACGGTTTTATGCGCGTCCATTACCCGCCGAACGACCCCGGTGATTTGCGGAAAGTTGATTTTACGGTTCACGAACGCTTCGACCGCAACCTCGTTCGCCGCGTTCAAAACGGCCGGCAGCGTGCCGCCGACTTCACCGGCCCGGCGGGCCAGTTCAATGGCCGGAAACCGCTCCACATCCGGCTCCTCAAAGGTCAGGGAACCAATCTTTGGGAAATTCGTCTGCACCCGGTCGCTCGCGGCCCGGGCGGGATAGGTCAGCGCGTATTGAATCGGCAAACACATGTCCGGCGTGGACAACTGCGCCAGTAGCGAGCCGTCCACGAATTCCACCATCGAATGCACAATGCTTTGCGGATGCACCACCACGCCGACCCGCGCCATCTCAATGTCAAACAGCCAGCGCGCCTCGATCATTTCCAGCCCCTTGTTGAAGAGCGTCGCCGAATCAATCGTAATTTTGCGCCCCATGACCCACGACGGATGTTTCAGCGCGCATTCGACGGTGATTTCGGAAAACTTTTCCTTGGGCCAGACGGCTTTGTTGCGGAACGGCCCGCCGCTCGCGGTAAGCAAGAGTTTGCGTACGGAACCGGCAGGCTTGCCATCGAGGCACTGAAAAATTGCGGAATGCTCGCTATCCACGGCCAGCACACGCACACCATGTTTGCGCGCCTCGCTCATCACGATTTCACCGGCCATTACCAAAATCTCCTTCGATGCCACGGCGATGTCCTTGCCCGCGCGGATGGCTGCCAGCGCCGGTTGCAGGCCCGCCGTGCCCACAATGGCAATCAGCACAATGTCCGCCGCCGGGAGCGTGGCGAGTTTGAGCAACCCCTCATTGCCACAGTGAACTTCGCAGCTCGTGCCCACCACGTCTCGCAATTCCTTCGCTTTGGCCGGATCGCTGATGGAAATGACCTCCGGCCCGTGCCGCCGCGTCTGGTTCAGCAGCAGCTCGGTATTATTGCCCGCCGCCAGGCCGATGAGCCGGATCTGGTCCGGTAAGTCTTCCGCCACCTTCACGGTGCTGGTGCCGATCGAACCGGTGCTGCCAAGCAAAACAACGTTTTTCATTTTCAAAATATTTCAGCCACAGATGAGCACAGATGGAACACAAATTGGAATCAAAAAACCATCCGTTTATATTCAACGCGTTCGCGGCCAAAATTAATGAGGTAACCAACCCTTATCCCCGTGCCACGCAATTCATTTAAAAGTTGCGCTTCATGGGCCGGTTGATAGGTCGAGTCAGCTTTCAGCTCCACGACGATTTTCTTTTCCACAAGGAGGTCAGCCAGATAATCCCCAACAATGACGCCTTTGAATTGAATTTGGATTCTTGGCTCAAGCTCCACTCCTATGCCACGCGCGAGGAGTTCAACCTGCATCGCCCGTTGATACACTTTTTCGAGGAATCCGAAGCCAAGAACGTTATGAACCTCAAACGCGGCCCCGATCAAATGTTGAGTTACCGGCTGGAGCGAAAAGTCCTTCTCTTCAGTTTTTATCTGTGTTCCATCTGTGTTCATCTGTGGCCGGTAAATTTCAGGGCACGAGGACGTGCCTCAGATATAAATACATGATGGGCGCGTTGAACAAAAGGCTGTCCAGCAGGTCCAGGATGCCGCCGATGCCCGGCAGGACGTTGCCCGAATCTTTCGCCCCGCATTCGCGCTTGAACAGCGACTCAATCAAATCGCCGATCACCGCCGTGGAACTCAGAATGATGCCCAGCACGACCGCGTGATTGATGTTCATCCCCGCCATGTGGCCGCCAAGAAAATGCACAAACACCACGCTAGCACCGGTCGAGACGACAATCGCCCCCGCGAAACCTTCCCAGGTCTTGCCGGGGCTGATGCGCGGGATCATCTTGTGACGGCCAATCAGCGAGCCCACCACATACGCGCCCATGTCGCTGAATTTTGTCAGCAAAATAAAATAGAGCAGAAAGTATTTGCCCTCGACGTGCGGGAAATAACAGATTTTCTGGAGGAAATTCAGCAGCCACGGCACATACATCAGCCCGAGCAATGTCACGGCAATGGCCGAAATCCCGGAGGCATTGTCCCTGGACATCAACTGCCGCAGACAGAGACCGAGAACGAACAGGATAAGAAAGCTGGTCTCAAAATCGTTGACGCGAGCCGGCGAACCGTTCGTGCCAAGCTTGCCGGTGACGTTCAGGAAGGTCCCTATCATCAGCAAAACCCCGCCGATGACACCTGAGATTTTGAAGCACGGCAACCCCCGCTTTTGAGCCAATCCGTAAAACTCCACCAGCCCCGTAAGTGCCAGAAACACAACCAACACCAGAAACACGCCGTCGGCAATATAGTGGTTGCCCGAAAACATGGCCGAGAGGATGGCTGTCCACAGAATCACCGTGGAGACGAGCCGGCGCAGGAAAATCTGCGCCTTGGAGGGCGATGGCGTGGGACTGGCCGCGTCTGGCATGGGCGCGGCAAATTAGCAAGGTACCGGCGGAAAGCCAACGCTGTTTTGGCAGGTAATCATCCTCATCGTCATCCTCGTGCTCATGAATCGCCTCTCTGAGCAATCAAAAGCGAGGATGAGGATGACGATGAGAATGAGCATGATTGAAATATAAAAGAAAAGAGGCCGGACACTACTCCGGCCTCAATGAGAACAAGCGCTCTAAATCTTATTTTGGCGCCATCACAGTCGAAAGTTTGCACACGGTCAACCACAATGGCGCGTCCAACAACAAGAACAGAATAGCATATCCCCGCTTTCTGGCTTGTCACCAAATGTGGGTACACCGGTTGGGGGCAGGGTTTGTCACCAGTTGGCTAAGCTTAACAAAAACGGCCGCCGCCCCCGTCCCATCGGGACGACCTGACAATAGCCCGGCGTTTCAACGCCGGGGAATGCCCGCACGGGGTCAAGTCCCGCAGGGACGGCTGAAATTATTTCCATATATACCGCTCGTCGTATTCAATGCGGTGCTTTTTCAACAGCATCAGAAATTCTTGCTGAAATGTCATTGTTTGATGGTGTGGCTCTTGGTCCCGAATATATTCAATGGTCTTGTCCAACTGCGACACGCTCACG
>Ga0206970_10304_pt1 | contig 10480 bp, 6 predicted proteins | sample Alteio_BWOrgHeat_88_FD_152964 | JGI IMG/M metagenome (GOLD analysis project Ga0206970, IMG submission 152964) | Enriched cells from forest soil in Barre Woods Harvard Forest LTER site, Petersham, Massachusetts, United States -... | ecosystem: Environmental > Terrestrial > Soil > Temperate forest >... | reverse complement strand
TCGATGTTCTCCACGATATCTTCGGCTAGGTCTTTGGGGTCAGGCAGGTTGTCGAGGTCGGCGAAGCTGCTGTCTTTGAGCCAGAAGAGATCGAGACTCGTCTTGTCGCGGACGACGATGTCCGCGTAGCTGTATTTGCGCCAGCGTCCTTCGGGATTCTTCTCCGCATGCCAGGTTTCCTTTCGGACGTGACGGTTGGCGGGGTTATAGCAGGCGATGAAGTCGGCGAGGTCCTCGACGCGCATCGGTTTTCGCTTGAAGGCATCGACTGCGAGCGGGAGCATTATGCCCTACCAAACATGGAGGCGCGGTGACCATTTTCAGCTTTGCTCCGCATGGGCGGACGCCTACGATTCGGGGGCTTATGCAATGGATTGCCCCCGCGGAGGAGGACTCAGCCAATAGCACGCTGGAAAACCGCCTCAGGGATGCCGCGGATCAGTTCCGCGCCAATTCCTGCCTGAAATCCCAGGAATACTCGGCGCCGGTCCCCGGTCTGATCTTTCTCCGCTTCGCCGAAGTCCGGTTCGGGGCGAAGCGTGCCACGCTGGAGAAGGCTGGCGCATCCTCCCGGCGCGGCTCGCGCGTGGATGAACCCTCCGCGTATCATGCCGAAGGCATTCTCTACCGGCCCGCAGAGGCGCGGTTCGCTTACCTGCTCAACCTCCCCGAAGCCGAGAACATCGGCGCCAGGGTCAATGCCGCCATGCGCGACACCGAGAAGCACAACCAGCAGCTCCCCTGCGTCCTGCCCAAGACCTACAATCTCTTCACGAGCACCCTCCTCAATGAGCTGCTCAAAAAAGTCTCCGAGATTACCTCTTGGTATCCCTATGCATCCATCGAGGATGAAAACCGATGGAACGAATATCTGGACTCGGTGACGCATCGATTGGTAAAGATGGACGAGGTCTTGAGTCCCATCGTGAAGGCATTACCTTGATTAAAAATCCCGACGAAATCCGCGACCTGCTGCTCCACCGTCTGCTTTAGAGAAAAGTGGCCCACATGGAAGAAGAAGCATGAGCCCCCCCGACAATCAGTTTTCTGCGGCTGATTCTGCGATGGGTTATATTTACCAGGCGAGGATTGGCTTGCTTTGGGCTCTCAAGCGCCTCAAAGACGGCCAAGACTTCGTTGTGTCGCTAGAAACGATTGACGACGTCACCTTTCAGACTAACGGCCGGCCGGATGAACTTTTGCAGACGAAGCACCACCTTACCCGACCTGCGGCCTTAACGGACGCCTCTTCCGACCTTTGGAAATCACTCCGTGTTTGGTTTGAAGGCGCATTAGGGAACACGATTCCGCCCCAAACGCAGCTCTACTTGCTCACGACCTCATCAGCCGGGGTTGGTTCGGCTGCTGCAAAACTTCGCCAACGCGATCGAGATGTTGGAGCGGCACTTGCGACGCTGGAAACAACTGCACAGACCTCAGTTAGTCAGGAAAACTCATCCGCATACGCTGCATTCCTTGCAACACCCGCTTCCGAGCGCCGTGCTATCCTCGAACGTGTAGTCATTCTCGACCGAACGCCGACGATTGAGGATTTGAATGACGAATTAAAGGCGGAGTTATTTTGGGCCACGGAACGTCGCCATCAAGATACTTTTCTTCAATACTTCGAAGGGTGGTGGATACGGCGTGTGGTCACCCAACTAGCTAGAATTAATGTTGGCGACAGAATACTCGGAGCTGAACTTGAATCACAGATGTCTGACCTTCGTGAACAGTTTAAACAGGATGCTTTGCCCATAGCTGACGACTTGTTGAATTTTAGTCCGGATGACGCAGCCATCGCTACGCACGAAGATTTCCCCTTCGTTCGCCAATTAGAGTTGGCAAAGGCAGGAAAACGTCGCATTGCGGCGGCTGTTCGAGATTATTACCGTGCTTTTGAACAACGCTCACGGTGGCTTCGGCAAGACTTGCTAATGGTCGGAGACTTGGACACTTACGAACGCCGGCTAGTGCAAGAATGGGAACTCGTTTTCGAGGCGGTGCGGGACGAAATCGGCAATAGTGCTGTCGACCAAGCAAAAGAGAGTGCTGCTCGAAAGGTTCTCGAATGGGCTGAACGGACCTGCATTCCAATCCGTCCTGCGGTTACTGAGCCATTTGTTACACGAGGTTCACTCCACATCCTTGCCGACGACCTTCGGGTCGGATGGCACCCCGAGTTCCGAGATCGTTTGGCGCATTTATTGGAAAGCGAGGCTTCCACATGAATCGTTGGAGTGATCGCCCTCCCGAGGTACAGCGACTGCTTAATCCAAGCTTTTGCTCGATGCTACTCTGGTATTCCGCACGCGGCCATGCGGAGGCAAGTCGGGGACGGGAGGGAATCGCGTTCGAAGAGTGTTTTCTGGTCCTTCCAATGGTACTTCACCGCGAGACTCGTGAGTCATTGCCGCCACGGACGAGAACTTCTCTACCCGTCTGGCTTGGACGCAATCCTCTCGCTCCATCCACTATCGCCGACCGCGCGCGTTCGCTTATCCCGTTTACGAAGGAAGCATTGCTTTTTGCCGGGGCTTACGAAGTAATTCATTTTGATCAGACGACCATTCGTGCCAATCCCGTTTGGCGGAGCAGAATGGATTTAGCTCTCGAAGACTCTTCTGAAGAGGTCAGGTCTTGCGCAAAAAGCGCGGAGTTCGTCGGAAAATGGTTCGGCAAGACAGGTAACTCGGAAACAATTCTTTCATTACTGGGGGTTAGACCATAAGTATGCAAATCCTGAATATTACTCTTTACGGACACGACGGTCAGCAAAGGACGCTCGCATTTAGGCAGGGCGCAGTGAATGTCATAACCGGCGCGTCCAAGACTGGTAAATCTGCGTTGATCGACATTGTTGACTATTGCTTTGGGAGCAGTGAATGCAGAGTCCCCGAGGGCATTATTCGAAAGGCAGTTGCTTGGTTTGCGGTTCACCTTCAAATCAACGATGGTCAAGCAATAATAGCCCGTCGTTGCCCGCCGCCGGGTTCTGCATCAAGCGAGGAATGCTTTGTAGAGGTTGCGAGCAGGGTCGTCCTTCCTGTTGCATCGGCGCTTCACCAAACCACAAACACCGAGGGTTTGGGGAATTTGCTAACAGGCTGGTGTGGTATTGCGGACAATATTCATGAGGCCCCGCCAGGACAACGTCGCGCCCCGGCATCAGCAAATTTTCGTCATGCACTTCTTCTTTGCTTCCAACCACAGGATGAAATAATTAGGCGAGGTCAACTTTTTCATCGATGCGGGGACAACTTTGTCGCGCAAGCGCTAAAGGATGTTTTTCCTTATCTGCTTGGCGCAGTGACGGACGACTATGTCATGAAACGGGCGAAACTTCGCAGGTTGAAGGAGAACCTTAAGAACGCCGAAAGGAGACTTTCCGAACTTGCTGCTCTTCGCGGTGATGGTGTGAGCAAGGCAGCGACGCTGTTAGCGCAGGCCCGGGAATTTGGTCTCACCGGCATAACGGAAAGCGATAACTGGGGGGCAGTCGTCACAACCCTTCGCTCCGTCGCCGCCACTCCTATGGCGCAAGTGGGAGATCAAACCCCGAGCATTCCTGAGTTTGTCCGACTCTCTGAAGTACGATCAAACTTGTTGGAAGAGCAACGTCGGCTGCGTGATGGCATTGCCGCGGCGCGCACATTCAAGGCCGATGAGAGGTCTTTCTCTCGCGAAGCGACGGAACAGCAGGCCCGCCTCAAGCCAATCGGTATCTTCGAGGGTTCCATGCCTGGCGAAACGTGCCCGCTGTGCGCACATCCACTGACTGAAGCCGATGCTCTTCCATCCACTTCCCAGTTGAAAGGCGCGTTGCAGACCGTTTCAACTCGGCTAGAAGCCGTTACCCGTTCCGAGCCGCAGATGGAGAGAGCGGTTGCGGAGTTGGAGGAGATGACAGCAGCCATTCAACGGCAACTTACGCAAAATCGAGCTGAATTGGAGGCGATTCGGAGTGCGAACGAACAGATTGGGATGGCTCAGGATCAGGCTACCAAGCGCGCCCATGTTCTTGGACGCATCAGTCTATACTTGGAGAGTCTACCCGACCTGCCCGATTCGGCCGCTCTTGAGCGTGAAGCAATTGAGCTTCGCAACCAGTGCGAAGCGTTAGAGGATGAACTGAGTGACGAGGCTATTCGGGACAGGCTTGAGTCTATCGTCGCGTTGTTAGGCGGAAATATGACCGAATGGGCTAGAAGGCTTCAATTGGAGCACTCAACTTATCCATTGAGATTCAACCTGAAAAAATTGACCATTGTTGCAGATACACCTGATGGACCGATTCCGATGGATCGGATGGGTAGTGGGGAAAACTGGGTTGGTTACCACTTAATCGGGCACCTGGCGTTGCATAGTTGGTTTACGGAGCACAAAAGGCCGGTGCCACGCATCCTGTTTTTAGACCAGCCGTCGCAGGTTTATTTTCCACCAGAGAAGGACGTGGATGGCTCGCTCGATTCCATCGAAAGCGAGGATCGCGTTGCCTTGGGCCGCATGTTTGAACTCGTGTTCGAGGCTGTTGCGAAGCTTGCCCCAGGGTTTCAAGTGATAATTACCGAACACGCCGATATCAATGAGACATGGTATCAAAGTGCGGTCGTCGAGAAGTGGCGCAGAGGCAGAAAGCTAGTCCCTGAGGATTGGCGGCAAATTTAGTCATGTCCCACTATTCCGAGGACCAGCTAGTTTAGCAGCCCGCCATTGGGTTGTTCGCAGAACTGGGCTGGGCCACGGTGTCGGCGTTCGAGGAAACCTTCGACTTGACGGGCGTGTTGCAGCGCGAGACTAAGAGAGAGGCGGTGTTGGTTGCCCGGTTGCGCGCGGCGCTGGGAAAGCTGAATCCTACACTGCCGCCCGAAACTGTGACGGCGGCGGTAGATGAATTGATCCGCAACGGCTCGGCCATGAGCCTTGAGGCTGCAAACCGCGAGGGGTAATTGCTGCTAGCAGGTCACCGGCGTCACGGGGGTATGTTTTCACCACCGTCGAACAGGTATCCTCTATTTTGTGCGAAAAACGAGGTGGAAGGCGCAGACGTGGCCTCCCTTCCTGTGCCGCCTCTGTAAAAAATAGGCTTTACCCTTTACTGAAATTGACACCCCAGCGTGGTGAGTTCACCTCACCCTATGCCAATCAAGCAGACTGCCCTGGCCAAACATTGGGGCCTCACAAAAGTAAGGGTCGGCCAGCTCGTAAAGCAGGGCTGCCCGCTAAACTCGATCCGTGCCGCCGACCTGTGGCGCAAAAGCAGGGGCCAAAAGCGGGCACCCACCAACAAAACGATTGCTGCAAATTTGCAGCAACGGGGAAAACGCGGCCGGCCCAAGAATCCACGGAAGCCGTCCCGAACCGGCGACTCGCTTCTGGATGCCCTGAACAACGCCATCGCCATCGCGGACGACGCCTTTGCGGATTATCAGGACGCCCGCGTGACCGACAACAAGTTGGAACGCCGCTCCCTGCTGGCAGAGCACAGCAAGGCTCTGGAGGTTCGCATGACGACCGAGAAGGCATACCGCGAGGAACAGGAGCGGCGGAACATCCTCGTGCCGCGGCAGGAAATCATCGAGGTGTGCCGGCGTGCGCTGGACCAGGTGTTGAGGGCGCTCCGAAAACTGCCACTCGAAACCGGCCCCCAATGCAACCCAACCGACGCCCTACTGGCAAAGACCATCCTTGAGCGCGAGGTCAACAAGATCATCAGCATCGGGCGCAGGGCGCTCACGGAGTTCTGAAGTTTGCCAGCCGCAACGCTCCACGATGCCCGCCATGGGCTTTTACGCCCCTCTCCGCTGCTTTGGGCACACCCCGACCTAACGGGGAGAAAAATCAGAGTCAGAAAGTTTTCGGACAGTTTCGGACGGTGACCCTTCGTTATTCTGCGTGATTCGGAAAAAGTCACCAATCGCGCCGAAAGCCTCTAATATGCTTGCTTGCGAGAGGATACACTTTTTTCACGAAGGTTCACGCAAGGCCGGGAATGGTCAAAAACGGGTTCGAATCCCGTTAGGGTCGCCAGCCAGAGGCTGGCGATCGCGAAGCGAATTTGAACCTTGGTTCGACTGCCCCGCCGAGCGAAGCAAGGCCATAAAACGACGCGCAAAGCGCCTATTCCGCAGGTTTCGCTCCGCGAAACAATCCCGTTAGGGTCGCTATATTGCGGGTCAGAAGTTTACACGCACGCCGCCAAAGAATGAGTTGTTCGTGTAGTTCGCCCGCCCAATCTCGCCTTGGTAACCGAGGTTGGTTGAGAGCTGGGGCGTCCAGTTGATCGTCAGGCCCGCGTTGAGCAGCAGGCCGTTGCGGCCAAAGGGCACCGTCTGGACTCCGAAACTCTGCCCTTCCAGCGTTGCGTCTATCTGCTCGGCGTTGTTCAGGTATTCGTGCTGCCATTGCACGACCAAGTAGGGCACCACGGAGCGCGTGGGCGTGACCTGCCAAACATAGCTGGCCCGCGCGCCCAGCAGGCTCTGGAGCGAATCATCGCTTTGGTGATGCACATTCAGGTCCAGCGAGCCGGCCCCGGTCTCGTGGAAAGACTCGACGCCTACATAGTTATACCGGAGCTCTGCCGTGGGTCCGACCAGCAGCCGGCCGAATTTCCAATCGTGCCCGCCGCCAAAGCTCAAGTTGGCCTCGCCGGCATTTACGTCGGCTTCCTCCTTGCGGTTGCCATCCAGCAGGCCGTGGCCGCTGCCTCCGATCATGAAGCCGGGAATGAAGATGGACTGTTGCGCATAGTAGCTATCGTAGCCACCGCCGGCATAACCCTGCAGGTAGCTTCCGTCCTTCCACCAGGTAGCGTAGATACCTAGTTTCACGCCGTCCATGTCGATGTTAGCGCCATCCGCCGCACTGTTCGACGCATGAACGTAAGATCCCGCGAGACCGAAGGCAAAGTCTTGGCTGGCCCGGTAATCGGCGCCAATCGTCGCTCCGGCGTTGTTGAAGCTGTAGCCCGGTTGCCCCGGCATCGTCTCCACATCGGCATACCCACCGAAGCCGCTCGCCCAAGTGCCCCAGCGGTTAAACTTCTCCTGTTCGATCTCCGGGTAGATTTCGCCCTTCCCGTCCAGGACATCCTTGCCGGAATCCACCGGCACGCGAGTTACGCCGGCGTTGAAGCCACTCGCCCCGTTCCTTAGGTCGTCAAACCGTCCGTCCAGGTTGCCAAACATGTCGCTGTCCGCGCCCAGTGCCATCTGTGTCATGCCGGCCAGACCGATCGGGCTGATCTGCTGCAACACGGTCTGAAGCGACGCCGGATCCAGATTGGCCAGGGCGGAGATCACGTTGAGGAAATCCGCGTTCTGCGAAGAGTTGAAACTCAGCCCGTTGTAAATCTTGTCGAGAGCGACAGCCAGACTCTGGTTATTCCCCTGCATACCCGGCGTGCTGCCGAAGCTGCTGGAGCCAAGCAGCGCCTCCACCTGGCCCCCGAAATAGATGAGGTGGAACTTCGAGAACTCCGGGCTCACATTCACGCTTGAGAACGTCCCCTGGATTCCGCCGGACGCGACGATGATCATGAAGGTGTGCAGCGTGCTTGGCGGTGAAGATCCAAAGGGTTTAATCGTCAGCATCCCGGCGATCTGCGCGTGCCCATTCACGATGAGCTGGCTGTAAAGAGTCGGCGAGGCAACTCCAACGAGCAGGTTGCTGCTGTTGTTGCTGCTGATGTAATTGCCGCCAATCGTCAGCTTGCCGGGCGCGTCACCCGCATACACCGTTCCGTGGTTAATAACATCGCCTCCAATGTAACCGTAGCCGCCCAGGAGCGCGCCGCGATCCACTAGCGTTACCGGCGATTCGATCGATCCATCCACATACAAGGAGCCCTGCGCTACCGTTGTATACCCGGTGTAAGTATTATGTCCCAGGAGGGAGAGAGCGCCGTGCCCGATCTTGGTCAAGCTGCCGCCGTGGCCGCCGGCGGTGCCGCTATCGGTGATGATGCCGCCGAAAACATCGCTCCCGCCCAGCGCGCCGATCATGAGGTTTTTGCTTCCCAGGTAGACGATTCCCGAGCCCTTCAACGCGCCGATCGACTCGCCGGATTTTTGCTGGGAGATATCGATGTGAGCGCTCTTTCCGTTGATCACCACTGAGCTCGCCGCGTTGCTGGAACCGGTAAAGAACAGGGTATCTCCCTTGTTATTGTTGGAGACCGTCGAACTGAGCAGGATCCCGCCCACGCTCAACGTGTTCCCGGTTCCGCTATTGACGAGCAGGACGTTGGACGCCGTGCCACCCACGACAATCCATCCACCAATGCCAGTGTTCTCCGCCGTGGAATGAGAGAATGTGTTGGCAATCTTCACCCAATTGTCTGTACCGCCGTTCAAGATCATTGCTCCGCTGACCGGTCCGGCCAGCGTGCCGCTATCTGCGACACCCATACTTACAAATGTGGAACTAATGAACGGTCCATACACGGTGCTCATGCTGCCGGTTCCGGAGTTCACCAGTAAATCGTGCGACAAAGTCACGCCCGCGTCTGCCTGGAATGAACCTGAGTTGAACACGGGAAGCGCAAATATCCCCGTGCCACCCAATTCCAGCGAAGCGGCCAGGCTCGATATCCCGACCGGCCCACTGCCGAGCGCGCCGGGATTTTTCGCGAGCACGTTAACGATGCCATGATAAGGGCCGCCGATGATGGTCCCGCCCTGCCAGGTATTCGTTGCGCTCAGGATGAAGGAGGCCGGCGCGGAGGTATCGCTATTCGCAAACTCCAGCGGGCCGCCGCTGCCGGTAATGGCAGTGGCCAGGGTGATGCCGCTGTTGCCGTTGGCGTCCAGGATTCCACCCATACTTCCCAGCGGGTTGAGCAGCGAGGAGACATCGCCCGTGTAGCCGCTCGCCCATTGCAGACCGCCGCCATCCAACGTGATCTTGCCCGTACCGAACACACCCAGTGAATCGAAATTAATGAACCCGCCGATGATATCGGTCAGATGCTGGTTCAGATTTTCATCCAGCGCCCAGATGCCGCTCCCCTGCTTGACGAGGGTCCCCTGGAATTGGGTCGATCCCGTCACCGACGTGCTGTAAGTCGCATTGCCAGTGCCATCCAGGATGAGCAGCGAGTTCGTGTTCGAGCCGACGAGCAAATTTCCCGCGATGCTGGAGCCGGCAAAAAGCTGGGCCATGTTAATCGAGTGATCCATGATCACATCTCCCCGCACGATGCCGGTGCTTTCGTTGGCGAACTCACTGCTGCCAGTCGCGAATACGCCAGCGACCGTGGTCGTTCCAGCCGTGGCGGACGCGGTAATCAATCCCGCGTTAACGAGGACGTTGATTCCCGTGCCGGTGGAAGCGAGATAGGCGCCATAAGCCGTGGCCGAGCTGGAAGCAATCGACGTCGCCTGAATGGTCCCGCTGTTGAAAAGGTAATTCATGCTGCCGGAGGTCACCATAATCACCCCGGAGGCTTCTGCCGTGCTGCCGCCCTGCGTGCCGCCGGCGCCGAGGCTGCCGTCGGCGCCCGCGGTGCCCGCGGACCCGTCAGAATTGCTGCCGCCAGTGTGGGTATTGCCGTTTGAGCCGCGGCCCGCGCCGGTACCGCCAGTGCCGGTGGTGCTCACGCCGCCGGCGGAGCCCCCCGATCCCGCCGCCGCGGACGCCGTGGCAATGATCGACCCTTCGTTGACGAGGCTATTAACGCTTTGACCATCAATAAGCGCACCGTAGCTGATAGCCACCGCGTAGCCGCCGTTGCCGCCATTTCCACCATTGCCGCCGTTGCCCCCGCCCCCTCCGTTGCCACCACTACCACCACGCGCTGTCAGGCTGCCATCACCGCCGCCAGCACCGTTGCCGCCGTTGCCCCCGCTGTTGCCATCTCCGCCGTTACCGCCATTGCCGCCAGAGGCTGTAGTCCTCACGGTAATGGACCCGCCGGTCGCGTTGGTAAAAGCATTCATCGCCGTGCCGGTGGTGTACATATTCAGGCCATAACTGAGCGCCTCCGCAACGCCGCCCTTGCCGCCGTTGCCACCATTTCCGCCGCCGCCGCCATTTCCACCCGTTCCACCGGACCCGCCGGAAGCGCTGCTGCTATTGTCGGCGCCGCCGCCCCCACCGCCGTTACCGCCATTATTCCCGATACCGCCAGCTCCCCCGTTGCCGCCATTTCCAGCCGTGGCCGCGGTGGTGATGTTGATGGCCGCGCTGTTAATCCCGCCGTTCGAGCCGAGAGCGTTACTAAGATCGATGCCCTGCACAAAAACCTTTGTGTCTCCGCCGGCGCCGCCATTGCCACCGTTGCCGGCAGCCCCTCCCGCACCGCCGTTTCCTCCATCGCCGGCACTAAAAGCCGTGCCCGAACCGCCACCGGAGCCGGCAGCGCCAGTACCGCCCGTGCCACCCTGGCCGCCGCTGCCGCCAGCACCTCCCTGGCCGCTAGTGGTCACGTTCATCGTATTGGAATTCACCGCAAAATTATCGCCCGAACCATTCCCGG
>Ga0206970_10302_pt1 | contig 10536 bp, 7 predicted proteins | sample Alteio_BWOrgHeat_88_FD_152964 | JGI IMG/M metagenome (GOLD analysis project Ga0206970, IMG submission 152964) | Enriched cells from forest soil in Barre Woods Harvard Forest LTER site, Petersham, Massachusetts, United States -... | ecosystem: Environmental > Terrestrial > Soil > Temperate forest >... | reverse complement strand
GATTTCAAGGGTTATGAGAAATATTATTTCATAGGCGGCAGTACCAGCTGGGCCAATATTCGCGGCCTGCTTGAGAATAATCTGCAAGGGCTACATTTGTATGAACAGGATAAATACCAGGGTGTTCCTAAGCTAGATGTGTGGGGCATCAGTGATAAAAATCTTTTTCTGCAGGCAAACAAAATACTTAGCAAAGAACAAAAGCCTTTCTTCGCTATTGTACAGACCGCGGATAATCACAGGCCTTATACTATACCAAAAGAAGACCGTGGCGAATTCCAGAATGTCAGCTTCCCGGATGACTCTTTGCATCAATATGGCTTCCAGAGAAATGATGAGCTGAACGCCTTCCGTTTCACAGACTTTTGTTTTCAGAAATTTATAGAGGCTGCGCAAAAAGAAGCCTATTTTAATAATACCATTTTCATTTTTATAGGCGACCATGGTATAAGAGGCGATGCTGGCAATATGCTGCCGAAAGCATGGACAGACAAGGGCCTTACGTCTTTCCATGTGCCGCTTTTATTTTATTCCCACAATTTGCTCAGCCCTGTACGCCACACAATGAACTGCTCGCAGGTGGATGTGATGCCAACTATTGCAGGGCTTGCGAATGTAACATACAGAAACAATGCACTGGGCCGCGACCTCCTGCACCTCAAAGATACAAGTGATAATGTATCCTTTATTATAGACCATGACACTAGGCGCATAGGTGTGGTGTCGGGGGATTATTATTTTACCCGTCACCTGGTATCGGGTGAGGAAGATTTGGTTTCTATACGCAATAATGAGCCTGTGGTTAAAAGTGCAGCAACTGACAGCCTGCACGATCATTTATTGAAAGCTACGAATGCTTTTTATGAAACAGCGCGGTATTTGCTGTTTAATAATCGCAAGTAATATACTGGCCTTAAAACATGGTTCGTAATATATATCGTCCCATACGGGACGAATGGTGTTGCGCTTTTTGTTCTACCAATATATTGTCCCTATTGGGACAATAGCATTATACAGAGCCTAATATTTGATTTTACAGATGAAACCGGTGTAGTACACTTCCTCATTTAGTGAGATTGCTTCGTTCCTCGCAATGACGCGAATGAGTATAATTTGTGTTTTAAAATCAATATTTATTTGCTTTGCAATCTTATTACTGGAACGAGCATTTCTTCGAGGGAGACGCCGCCGTGCTGGAAGGTGTTTTTGTAATAATTGACAAAGTGGTTATAGTTGTTGGGATAGCAGAGGAAAACATCGCCTTTACCAAAAATGAAGGTGGAGTTTACATTAGGCCTTGGAAGCCCTGCCAGTTTGGGATCGCGGAAAGCAAGCACGTCTTTTTCTTCGTACTGCAAGTTGCGGCCATGTTTGTAACGCAAGTTTGTGGTTGTTTGCCTGTCGCCGATGCATTTGCTCGGCGTCTTAACGCGCACTGTGCCGTGATCGGTTGTTATCATTACCTGTATGCCCTTATCAGCGATCTTCTTCAAAGCCCTGTATAATGGTGAGTGCTCGAACCATGACACTGTTAAAGAGCGATAAGATATTTCATCGCTTGCCAGTTCTTTCAGCACTTCCATCTCGGTGCGCGCATGGGAAAGCATATCAACGAAGTTGTAAACAATAACCGTAAGATCGTTGGAGAGATAGTTGTGTATATTATCTTCCAGGTTCTTGCCGTTCTCGTTATTGGTGATCTTGATGTACTGGGTTTTTAGTTTGTCCAGTTTGAGGTGTTGGAGATTATCCCTGAGGAATGTTTCTTCAAAAAGATTTTTACCTCCATCTTCATCATCATTCTTCCATTCATCGGGGAAGCGGGCTTCGATATCTATCGGCAGCATACCTGCAAATAAAGCGTTACGGGCATATTGTGTGGCTGTAGGCAATATACTGTAAAACATATCTTCCTCCATAATGCGGAAGGTATCGTTGACTATGGGCTGCAATACTTTCCACTGGTCATAGCGCAGGTTATCTATTACTACAAGAAAAGTGGGTTTGCCCTGCTGCAGGTAAGGCGCTATCTTTTCCTTAAATAAATTATGCGACATCAGGGGCGCATCTTTGCCGCCTTTTATCCAATTGGAATAATTTTTAGAAACGAACTTAAAAAATTCAGTATTCGCTTCTGTTTTTTGCGATTGCAATACATCCATCATCTCATCGCTATCACTTTTGCCCATTTCCAGTTCCCAATAAACGAGTTTGCGATACAGGTCTTTCCATTCTTCCTGGTTAGGGTTAGAACTTAGCGCCATAAAGAGGTTGCGGAAATCCTGCTGGTATGCTGAGGTTGTTTTTTCTGATACGAGGCGTTTGCTGTCCATTATTTTTTTAAGGGACATCAGCACCTGGTTTGGATTGACGGGCTTGATAAGGTAATCGGTTATCTGCGAGCCGATGGCTTCTTCCATTATATTCTCTGCCTCATTCTTTGTTACCATCACAACCGGCAGATTGGGGTGCATTTCTTTTATCTTGCTCAGCGTTTCCAAGCCACTGAGGCCGGGCATACTCTCATCGAGCAGCACCACATCAATATTTTTGTCTTTTAAGAATTCCAGGGCGTCATAGCCGTTGGTAAGCGGGGTAAGTTCGTAGCCTTTATTTTTTAAAAAAATGATCTGGGATTTGAGGGAATCAATTTCATCGTCCACCCATAGTATTTCGCCTTGTGATGTACTCATAATTTGTTTTAGGTTTTTGAGACTGTAATGGTTACTTACATCTATAACTGCTAAACTGAAATAAAATTACGTTAGTATGAGGTATGCTGCCTGGGTTTAACGCAAGTTTGGCAATCGTCAAGATTTAACAGCAAAGGCGCGGACCTACCTATCGGTAGTCAGGGGCGCAAAGGCGCAGAATTTTTTGGAGGTGAATTTATGTTGAGACTGCCCCAGGAATTTTTGCCGCTTTAGCGCGAATAAATTTTTCCGCTTTTGGGTAGTTTTTGTGAATCTTTTTAACTTTAGAATAATGATATTTAATTGATTATCAATAATTTACGTTCATTTTATCGAAAAAATTTAACCGGAAATATTTTTTCCGCTTTTTTTCCGCTTTGTGCTGTTTGGGTTCCGATAAGGGTTGTTCTAGTTCCTTTTTTGTACTCCAGGTTTCCTGTTTCTTCCTTGATTAAAATTGGTAAAATTCTTCGACTAAAACCCGGATGATAGAAACCGTCAAATTCATATTAAAGATACGATTTGTGGAGGGGCGAATCCAAATTTTTCTTGCGAAGTGGCTGTGGGTATGGGGAGAAAATTGTTAATGACGGGAAAGACAAGCGGGACGCTTGTCTTAATAATGGGACGAAGGGAGACCCTTCGCCCGGTTGGCTTTGGTGGTTTAAGATGATCAGGGAGGAACATCTGAAACCAAAGGGTAAAAATTCAAAAAGGCTTAAGAAAGTAAGCCTTATGAATAATTTGCATTTTTTTTCTACCGAAGTACGCTGTGATAGGGTTTAGCGTTTTTGTTTGTTGTTCTTGTTTGTTTGTTTTCGTTTTTTCTGCTTTTGTTTGTCTGCTTTTGTTTGTTTTGTTTTTGTTTGCCTGCTTGTTTTTGTTTGTTGTTTTTTGTTTGTCTGCTTTGTTTGTTTTGTTTGTTTTGTTTGTTTTTGTTTGCTTGTTTGTATCAGTGTATATGCGAATGGCATGCCAAAACAATTGGCAAGGGCAAAAATGCAGCAAAATCAATATTTAGTAAAAATTACAATAATGTATTTTATTCCAAAAAATGGAAAATTGGTGGTTGGAGTGGAAAATAAGAAGTATTGGAGGGCTTAGCTAATGCAAGCGGACGCTTGCGGAATTTTAGGACGAAGCGGACGCTTCGACCAGTTGGATGACTAACGAATCTCAGCCTGTAAACGTCTATATAAGAAAGTCATGCAATGCGAGGGATATTTTTGTTGTTTCTTTTACTGAATGCCGGTTTTTATAGGTGCCAAGCACAGGCAGACCTAATGGTGGCAGATGTTTTTCCGTTGGAATACCAGGTGCCGGGTACGCATAATTTTAGTGTAGTGATACAAGACCTTGGACCGCAGGGGATGGGTAGTTTTACAATTTTCTGGCAACAAGACGGAGGGGCCGTGCAAAATATAACGGTACCCGCAGGCGGAGCCCCGTCGGGACTGGTAAACGATGCTTCATTTACAGTGTCTTTTCCGGCCGCCGGTACTTATACACTAAAAGTGTGGGTGCAAAGTGTGATACCTACCGATCCTAATCCGCTAAATGATACGATGACGAAAACCATCAAAGTATTAAGTACAATGCCCAAAAAGAATGTGTTGCTGGAAGTATTTAAACACCTGACGTGTTGCCCTTGCTACGATGCGGCTTATTATGAGGATACTGTAATAAGCCTGAACAGTACTTATGCCGTTGCCAATATTTATAGTGTGAGTACCGATTCCATATACCTGGCTGAAGGCGACACTGTAAATACCACGTATTACGGGGCCCATCCTGAACCGCTGATAGACAGGTTTAAATTTGCCAACCTGCCGGATATCATGTCTTCTTTTTACAGTAATGGAACAGGTGGATATGCTTTGGAAGATTATGGATTAAGGGAGCAATATTACGAACCTGTAAAGGTGAGTTTTAAATCGGTAAACTATAATGCGACAACGAGAGAGCTGAGGGTGAAAATAGACGCACAGTTTTATGATGACCTGAATGGTGATTTCAGGTTTAATATGTATGTAACGGAGGATAGTGTTAAGGCCTACCAGGGTTGTGCACCAGACCCAAACAATTATTACCACATGCATGTTTTAAGGGTGATGGCAGGCGGGCCTTGGGGGCTGCAAGGATCGTTGCCGACAATTATTCATAATAATGATGTAGGGGAATATGAGTTTGTTTATATCATCCCTCCGGCGTACAAAACAAAAGACATGAGGATAATAGGCTTTGTACAAAACTATGACGCGGATAGCTCTAAGAGAAGGATACTGAATTCTGAACAGATAAGCTTTAACGATGCGCTAGCTTTAAGCAGCACGGAGTTAAGCAATGCGACGCATAAAATAAATATCTACCCGAACCCGACGAAGAATGATTTGATGATAGATTTTGGAAATAACGGCGCGAAAGAACACAAGATCAGCCTACTGGATATGAATGGCAAAAGCTTAACGAGCTTTAAAAAAGCAGGGAATGCTGAAATAAATATAAGCGGACTGGCAAACGGCAGCTATATCATCAAAATTGATGATGGTGATGTATTCCATTCTGAAATGATAATAAAAGAGTAAAGCGAAAGCCTGTGATTGTTTTATAAAACAGGCTAAGTCTTTTATTACATTTGCTGTAAAGCAAAAAAATAATGCCCGCCATAATAATACGCAAAGCTGCTAAGGATGATTGCCCAAGGATGATGGAACTGGTAAGGGAACTGGCGCTGTATGAACGCGCGCCGGAAGCTGTGACGGTGAGTACAGAACATTTTGTGGAAAGCGGCTTTGGACGAAAGCCTGTGTGGTGGGCCTTTGTGGCGGAAACGGAGGGGCTGATAGTGGGATTTGCATTGTATTATATTCGCTACAGTACCTGGAAGGGGCAAAGAATGTACCTGGAAGATATATTGGTTACGGAGAGCTATAGGGGCAAGGGTATAGGCGGCCTGCTGATGGATACGCTGATAATAGAAGCTAAGGAAAAAGAGTTTAATGGCATGACCTGGCAGGTGCTGGAATGGAACACGCCTGCTTTACGGTTTTATGAGCGCTATAAGGTGCGTTTTGATAGTGAATGGGTGAATGCGGTACTTGAGATAAAAGGCGTTTAACCGCGGAGACGCGTTTTTTATTGTTCTTTTGTCTTGAAACAAAAGAACCAAAAATTCAAGGCTGTATGAAAATGACTAAAAATGGGCCACGCTGAGGATAAAAGCCGCCCAATGCTCCGATCAGATCCATAGCTCTATCATCATTTGTGTTCCATCAGCCAATAATAAATCCAATCATGTGCGTCTTTAGCCAATGCTTCTTTGGCCCATTTTATTTCGCTCTTGATGTTTTTTTCAATTGCCTCAATGAGAAAAGTTCTTAACGCCATTTCCATAATGCCGATCGTTACTCGGCTTTACTATTGCTATGTGACTTTGATTCAAACCAAATGCATTCCCTGAATGAGATTGATGGTCGGCTTAAGCAACAATTTTAAAGTTTAATTTTCTATAACAAAAATCCTCTTTTCAGGTAGCCGGGGCAGCGGTAGACTTTGAACTGGAAGGAGACAGTGACCATGGCCATAAGATACTGATCGAATGTGCTGGTGTTGCCACGTTGTTTGCCTGCACGGCCTAAGGGGGTATTAGCCTCAATTTGGGTGGAGCGGTCTTGCAAGGCCAATGCGGTGGGGTTGTTAGCAAATTTGTCGGCGCCAACATAAACATCGCTTACATCATCAAGATAATCGGTAGTGGTAAGCCTGTCAACAATCTCGAAACCGAGATTCGTGCCCGGGCGCAGCCACCATTTAACGCCCGCACCAATAGGAAAACAAGCTGCAAAATTGCCGTACTTATTGTTGCTACTTCCGGCGTTCTGGCCCTCAGTACCCAGGGGGCGCAGATAAACTTTTGCGCCATTATAGGTAGTATAGGGATTGTAGTAAAAAACACCGATACCGCCTGTTAAATAAGGGGTGAACCTGCTGGCTTGCTCACCGGTGGTGTAACGGAAGAAATTAAATTCGGCCATTGCGGCAACTTCGAAAACATTACTTGTGAAGTTAAGATTGCGCAAATGCTCGAAAGGGTTGCTATTATATTTATCATCATAGCCCACTTGGGTATAATTTACCATGCCCTTTACAGAGATATAGGGATTAAAGGGTGTACGCAAAAAGGCACCATAAGCAGGATGTATGGTATGAAATCCATAATTATCGTTCAGGTCGCCGAAGTATTGAGAACCACCAAATGTGAAGCCGTATTCATTGCCTGAATAAAAACGCTGTGCGCCTGCCGGAACAGCAAGGACAAGTATAAATAGAATAAAAATGATTAATATTTTGCGCATAAATCCGCTTAATTAACGCGAAAGTAATTTTTTTATTGTTTGGGGAAGGTTAATTCCTGCGATCAATGCCCCAGTATAGCTTTTGACGGATGGTGTTGAGGAAATTATGCTCATCCGGGCGTACCAGATAGACCGTAAAGGCTTCCCGTTTCACTGCCAGTTGTACGGAACTGGGTATAGATTCGGTGCGGGCATCGAGGGTGCATAAAAACTGCTCTGCGCGGCCCTCTATTTCGAAAGATATTACATTATCATCGGGCACGACAATGGAACGGGTATTAAGGTTGTGGGGTGCTACAGGCGTAATTACAAAACTGGAGGTTTGCGGGAAAACAACCGGGCCGCCACAACTTAATGAATAACCCGTGGAGCCTGTGGGTGTGGCCACAATAAGCCCATCGGCCCAGTAGGTATTTAAAAATTCGCCATTGAGGTAGGTGTGTATCCTTATCATAGAAGATGAATCTTTTCTATGCAGTGTGAACTCGTTGAGGGCAAATGGGGCGCCATCGAAAAGCGGGATACTGGAATCAAGGTGTATCAACGTGCGTTTCTCGAGCGTATAGGAACCGCGCACCAGGGAAAGTATGGCGTTGTCAACCCCTTCTTGTGGTATAGCAGCAAGAAAACCCAGACGGCCGAGGTTAATACCTATAAGAGGAATATTGCTGCTACCGACAAAACAAACTGTATCGAGCAAAGTTCCATCGCCGCCGAGACTGAAAAGCATATCAGTATTAGGGGGCAGATCTTTTTTGCCTGTAAACATGCGCGGAGTGGTGGGATAAGATAAATGCGACTGCAGGCGTTCGTAAAAATCTTTATAAAAAACGATCTGGATCTTATGCCGCTCCAGCATTTGGAGTATGTGCAATAAGATGGGCACATCCTGCTCCTCGAATGTTCTGTTATATATGGCTACTAACATATTAATGCTCAATTACTCAATTCTCAATGGCTGAATAAGCAGTTTGCAATTACCAATCAGCAGTTTGCAATCGGATGTTTGCAATTGGCAATTCTCAGTTGGCAATTACTCACTACTGGTATGTAAATATAATCCTTTTTGGTTCAAGCCGTTGTAGGCAAATTCAAGCCTTATCTTCAGATCGTATGCGGTTATGATATCCACGCCGACGCCGAAGGCGTATAATAATTGATTACTGAGAAAGCTGTTAGAAGCAGCCGGATAGAGGGTATTGATGGCGCCTATGTCGGTAAAGATTTTGGGGTAAATCCTGAGTGGAAATGCAGTTAAATATTTTATGGGTATATTATTAAAAGTATGGTTGAATAATTCGCGTTTCAGATCGAAACGCAGGATGCCGTAGTTTGAGCCATTCACCACATAATACTCATAGCCGCGCACGTAATTGGCCATGAAGCCGAGGCCCTCGGTTAATGCGTATGGCTGCTGTTGTGGCAACATGAGTCGGCCCCTGAAAATGGTGGTGAAAAACCATTTGTAAGACGGGTTCCTGAAAATGCCTGCCTCAAGGGTGACAAGGTTCTGAAATTTTATGCCTTCAAACCCTATGCGGCTGCTGGCCTGCAAGACCAATTTATTACCATGAAGGGGGTAATCCCAATTGTCAACATGGTTCACTTCCAGGCGGTAAACAAATTCCAACATACGCAAATGAGTGCTGCTATCGGCAAAATAATTCTTATTTAACTGCAGCACAGTATCGGCCACTTTATAGTCCCTATAACCGAACTGAAAAATATGCCGGACGGCATAGGCAGGACGATAGTAATAACTTATTGTGGCTTCTGCCTGCCGCAGCAATATGGGGCTGGTATATGTTCCGGCATAGACCTGTTTATTGGAATCAGTTTCGTAAAATATCTGGCGATTGGTAGAGTAACTGGCGGTGAAGCCCAGGCCACTTTTCTGAGCCTTGTTAATGTAGGGGCGCATATAATTGATAAGAAACTTTTGCGTGTAGCCAATCTGGGCAAAGGCGGTAAGCGTTTCCAGGTTGCCGCGGAAATTTTTATCTTCTGCCGCCAGCACAAAATTAATACGGTTGATATTGTGGTGCTGCTCTACCCACCATTGGTTAAAATTCCTATCAGCCAAACCAACTGATACCTCGGGTATGATGTACCATCGCTCTTTAACATGTATATGCCAGATGATCTCATCGGCTGATACCATTTCGATACGCATATCGATTTCGTTGAAGAGAGAAAGGTTGCGGAGCCTAAGAGTATTTTCGCTGATGAGATCAGGAATGGAATCGGTGAGTATGATTTCGGCCTCATTAATATTCATTTCGCGCAGCAGTATGGTTCTGCGTGTTACTTCGTTACCATGCACCTGGATCTCTTTTATTTTTACAGTTTTGGACAAGTGCAGGCTTTGCAAATAGACCAAAAATGTGTCGGTAATAGCAGGATCCAAGCTCTTTTCCTGAGAAAACGAACAAAAAGTGGCAAACATTATGAAAATCAGTATGGGGTAGCTTTTCATGTTCCGGCCTGCAAGATAATAGATTGAAAGGGAAGGGGTAAATTTCAAATCGGAATGCACAAACTTCCGGACCAAATCTGTCCTTTCGCAAAACATTTTCCGTCTATATAAGTGTAAAATATACTTTTTGTGTAACTTTAAAATATGAAACGCTTCCTGTTCCTAAGCCTGCTCTTTATTTCCCTGGTGTATACATTCCTTTCCTGCAAGCCAAAAACTACAGATAGTGGAGTAAATGCAGCATTCGGGAATTACCCCACGGATGTTGCCAATATAATGGTTACAAAGTGCGCTACGGCAGGCTGCCATAATGCAGCGAGCAAAGCTGCAGGGCTGGCCCTGGATACATGGGACGATCTTTTCAAAGGAGATTACCAGGGAGCTGTGATAATTCCTTATGATACCTTAAACAGCCTGCTGCTTTCAAGAGTAAATACAGACAGCAGTTTAGGCCCTGTTGTTGGACCTTTTCAACCACCAACCATTGATCCAAGCAAGCCCAGCACTCCACTTTCGAGAACAGAATACCTGACATTATCGAACTGGATAGCTCGAGGCGCACCGGACAGAAACGGCAATATCCCTTTTGCATCTGACCCTGATACAAGACAGAAATTATATCTTGCTAACCAGGGCAGCGACATTATTTCCGTTATAGATGCAAAGAGTATGCTCATAATGCGAAATATCCGAGTAGGTGTGGTAGGCAATTTACAGTCCGCTCATAATATTGCGGCATCCTCTGACGGGAAGTATATTTATGTATCATTCTATGCAGGAAAATATATCCGTAAAATTGATGCACGAACTGATACAGTTGTTGAAAGTGCGGACATCGGCCATTATGCAATTGACAATGTTGGCTCATGGAATGTCGTATATCCATCTCCAGGTGCAGATACAGGATTGCTGGCAACTAACTTAGCCCTTGGCCAGAATCTAAATAACGGATCAATTGTTTTTTTAAAGACAAACCCTTTAAGGGAAGCGGCAAATTATAGCGGTTTTTGGA
>Ga0206970_10300_pt1 | contig 10569 bp, 2 predicted proteins | sample Alteio_BWOrgHeat_88_FD_152964 | JGI IMG/M metagenome (GOLD analysis project Ga0206970, IMG submission 152964) | Enriched cells from forest soil in Barre Woods Harvard Forest LTER site, Petersham, Massachusetts, United States -... | ecosystem: Environmental > Terrestrial > Soil > Temperate forest >... | reverse complement strand
TGATGGTGCCACTGCCGCCCAGCGTGGCACCGGCGTTGATAACATAATTGCTGCCCCGCGTGTGGATTCCGTCCACCAGCAAAGTACCGGCGTTGACAGTGGTAGTGCCGTTGTAGCCGTTGGTGCCGCTCAAGGTCAGCGTGGTTCCGGCGCCGTTCTTGGTGAGATTAAAGTAGCCGTTCGAAACGGTAATGGCGCCGGTGAACAGGCTGTTGGTTAAGGCGCTGTTGATGTTGAGGGTCTGGACGTTGGTGTTGCCCATCGAGCCGCTGGTGATCAAACCCGCGCCGCTCAAGGTGCCGATGGTCTGCGAGTAAGTGGTGTTATCGCTGCCGATCACGCCGCTGCCGCGGAAATTGATGTCCCAGAAGCCGCCCGCGTTGACGGTCAGGGAAGCGCCGGAACCATAGCAATTATTCTGGTTGTTGAGGATGGCTCCGCCGGGATTGACGGTCCACGTTTGCACGGCGCCAAACGCGCTGGCCGAGTCCGGATAAACGGCACCCGCCTGGACGACGATGTTGGAGACATTGGCGCCGCGCTCAAATTCGAGCATGCCCGCGCCGGTCTTCGTGAGCGTGTAGTTATTGGGGCCGCAGGAGACGTAACCGAGCAGCAACTTGTTGCTGAATGCGCCAAACGGCGCGTAAATGTTGGTCAGGGCGCCGTCAATGCGAATCGTGGCGTTGGTCACCAACATAACGGCTGGAGCCGCGGCGGAACTGTTGGCGTTGCTGATGGAGAGTCCCCAGCGGGTGGAACCGGCCGAGGCTCCGTTGAGCACGTAGAGAGCGCCGTTTGTTCCGCCGTTGCCTGCGCCGCCCAGATAAAGAAGCTCGTTGTTCACTGCGATGGTGCTGTTCACTTGTACCGTGCCGCCGTTAGTAGAATAGGTTTGGTCAGTGGGCGAATTGGCCCCGGCTTGGCTGCCCAGCACGAAAGGATTGGCGTTGCCCAACAGCAAAATGCCTTGATTGACGATGATGGGGCCGTCCAGACGTCCGGTGGCATTGGTGTTCACGTCGTTCAAAAACAGCGTGCCTCCACCGGTCTTCACAAATCCGCTCGCCCCGAAAATGCTGGCGTTGAAGATGGCTGTCTGGTTGCTGACATTGATGACCGGCGAGCCGGAACTGACAGCGAGCGTGATGGCGTCGGCGGCTGGAAGCGTGGCGTTGGTGGAGCTGGCGTTCACGGTCCAGTTGGTGCTGGGCACGACGTCGGCGAAGATGAGGTTGCCGATGGTGCGCGCGCCGTCGAGCGTCAGCGTGGTGGGGTTGGTGAGGTCGAGCGTGCTGAAGTCGGCGGTGTTGCCGGAGCCGCCGGCGATGACGCTGTTGAGCCAGTTGGTGGCCGCGCCCCAACTGCCCGAAGCGCTGCCGCTGCTCATGAGATTGGTCCAGGTTCCGTTTTGCGCCGAGGCCGCGCCTGCGACAAGGAGCAACCCGGTGATCAAGGCACTTTGAACCGCGTGGCTCCAATTTTTGGTCGTGATTTTCATTAACAGTCTTGATGTTGGGTTTAGCCCGGCGGCGACGACAATAGATTGGCGATAGCGCGCGTGGGTCATGCGACTACTGTTTGCCGGAATTGAAACATTTACAAACGTAAATCTGGTTTATCAGTAAATCACCAGCGTTTATAGGTAGAAGCGAAAGAAGCGAATTAGGAGGAGTTATGCCTTTTTTAAGGGAGGGAGGGAAAGGCCGTCGCGCCAGCGGCTTTCAATCAGGATGCGCGCGGGGTCTGATGGCTCGCCGCGCTCGTTCAAATTGATTTGCGAAACGAGCATCTCCACCGCCATGCGGCCGATGGCTTCCGAGTGCTGGTCTATGCCTGCATCAACCGGGACATCAATGCCGGTCCCGGCCACGGCGATGTCCTGCGGAATACGGTAGCCGAGTTCGCGGATGATATGGCATACGTTGGCATCTGCGGTCAGCACCGCGTCCGGCTTGGTCTTGAGCAACCAGCGCCGCAAGAGTTCTTTGGCCTTGGCGGGGCGCTGTTGATAATCCCGCACCTCGCTCAGCAGCAGCGAACTGATGCCGGGAACCTTGTATAATTTTTGCGCGGCGTAAAAACCGCCGCTGAAATTTCCGCCGACGTTTCGGTCGAGATGTTCCGCCACGACCATGCCAATGCGTTGGTAGCCATAGCTGCTGATTTTTTTCAAGGCCATCACGACGGCACGGTGCTGGTCGGCGGTCACCAAGTGCGAGTCGGGACTGGTGACGGAAAGGCCGAAGCGGATGACGGAAAATTTGCTCCAATCGAAATCGCCCCAGTCCGGCGCGACGTTGTGCGGGGGAATCAAGACGCCGCGGATCGCGCGGGTGAGGAGAATTTGCTCGAAGCGGCGCGCGGAAAATTCCGGCTCCCAGCGAATTTCCTCCAGACGGTAGCCGAACCGTTGCGCGGCCTGCCGAGCGCCCTGCCAGTAGGCGTCGAACTCGCGATGGGCGCCACGCAATTTCTCCGGCTGCTCCCAGTGATTGATCCAGGCGATGGTGTTCTGCAAGGTTGCCGGACGGACTTGTGAGCGGTAGGAGGCGAGCGCGGACAGCAAGGGGTCGGGGACGTAGCCCATTTTTGCGGCGGTCTGCAGAATCTGCTCGCGGCGTTTTTCCGAGATGCGATGGTGATTGCGCAGGGCCAGGGCGACAGCGGTGTGCGAGACGCCGACTTTTTTGGCAATGTCGTAAATGGTGACGCGTTTCTGGTGCAATGGGGCGAAGCTAGCAGCGGCAAGGGGAAGAAACAAGGGCGGGTTTACTTGGAAACGTAGCTGCATTCAAACTTTAAGACGCGTCAGCCTGCTTCCCATGGTTTCGACTAGCGGAATTGCTGCGGTTGTTTTTTCGCACTGGGTGTCATATTTTGATTTCAGTGTAAGAGTCTTTTGGGAAATTTGTTCGGCTAAACGATGCAAGATAATTGAAAGTGAACAAGATGATTGAAAGTGAAGTTCTCGATATTATTAAGGGCAAAAGACGCCTTGGTTTGCTAGCAGACGAATTTCGTGGAGGACGCGATATTCGTGACCTGATGGTTTTGTTAAGCTCAGATAATGATCAAATCGTTGAAATCGGTGCGTGGATTGCGGGAGAAATCAAGATTGATCCAGCAAATGCTCAACCCTTGATTACCCGACTACGCCAACTCGTGAGCCATGAAAACCCGTCGATTCGCTCTCAAGCAATTGGTGCGCTTTTCCCATTCCACGACTGGACAGATCCCGCTACGAAAGAAACGTTGGTCAAATTGAGCCGCGATCCAAACAAAGGGGTAAGGCTGACAGCACAAGCAACGTTAAAGAGAATGCCCCAAAAGTAAGCTTTTTCCGGGAGTTCAATTCGTTTTGTGTGCGCTCAGACTGGCCACATTGCTGCGGGTCACAGACCCGCGGTCCGATTCAAATCGCCAGGAGCAGGCGTTTGATTTCTTTGAGGCGGGCTTTGGGGTCTTTTTTGGTGAGGCGGGGGAATTTTCCGCCGAGGGTGATGAAGTCGCCGGAACGGGTGATCATCAATTTGTCTTCGATGACTTCGATGGTGGTGACGTTCTTTTCGCTGGCGAGAATTTTTAACTCGGCCACGGCGAGCAGTAGTTCCACGGGGAGCGGCAGCGGGCCGAAGCGGTCGCGAAGTTCGCGTTGCAGGGCTTCGAGCGCGGGGCGGTCGGTGGCCTGCGCGAGTTTGCGGTATATCTCGATGCGGTGATGCGGTTCGATGACGTAGTTGTGCGGTAGTGAAGCTCCCCTCGCCCGGCCTGCGGTTGTTTTGTCGTCATCGGCGGAAACGACGGGCGCTTCGGTATTCATTTCGAGGAAGTCCAACGCGATGCGGACTTCGATGCGCGGTTTTACTTTTTCGCCTTTCAACGAGCCAACGCTTTGCTTGAGCAACTGGCAATAGAGTTCGAAACCGACGGCGGTGATGTGGCCGCTTTGTTCCGCGCCGAGCAGATTTCCCGCACCGCGGATTTCGAGGTCGCGCATGGCGATTTTGAAGCCGCTGCCGAGCGTGGAGTATTGTTTCATGGCGCTGATCCGTTTGCGAACGTCGGTGAGCAGGCGCGCGTGGCGCGGCAGGAGCAGATAGGCGTAGGCCTGATGTTTGTAACGGCCCACGCGGCCGCGCAACTGGTAGAGTTCGCTCAGGCCGAAGCGGTCGGCGCGGTCTATGATGATGGTGTTGGCATTCGGAATATCGAGGCCGCTCTCGATGATGGTGGTGGAGAGCAGGACATCGGCTTCGCCGTTCACGAACTTGGTCATCACTTCTTCGAGGTCGTCCGCGTGCATCTGGCCGTGGCCGACGACGATGCGCGCATCGGGGACGAGTGTCCGCAATTTCGCGAGCATGGTGTCAATTGTGGTCACGCGGTTGTGCAGGAAGAAAACCTGGCCGCCGCGATGGAGTTCGCGCTGGATGGCGTCGCGGATGAGGCGTTCGTCATATTGCGTGGCGACAGTCTCGACGGGCAGGCGGTCGTGCGGCGGGGTCTGGATGGTGCTCATGTCGCGCGCGCCGGTGAGGGCGAGATAGAGCGTGCGCGGAATGGGCGTGGCGCTCAGCGTGAGAACATCCACGAGGGTGCGGAGGCGTTTGAACTTTTCCTTGTGCAGCACTCCGAAGCGTTGTTCCTCGTCAATGACGACGAGGCCGAGGTCTTTAAAGGCGATGTCTTCCTGCACGATGCGGTGCGTGCCGATGACTATGTCCACTGAGCCGGCAGCCAAATCCTGGACGGCTTTCTTCTGCTCGCGCTTGGTGCGGAAGCGGGAGAGGAGTTCCAGACGGATGGGATAATCCGCCATGCGTTCGCGGAAATTATTGTAGTGCTGTTGCGCGAGGACGGTGGTGGGCACGAGGATGGCCACCTGCTTGCCGTCCATGACACATTTGAAGGCAGCGCGGATGGCAACCTCGGTTTTGCCGAAGCCGACGTCGCCGCAAATGAGACGGTCCATGGGCTTGGCGCATTCCTGGTCAGCCTTGGTCTCGGCGATGGCGGTGACCTGATCGGGCGTTTCCTCGTAGATGAAGGCGCTCTCGAATTCGCGCTGCCATTGGGTGTCTGGCTTGCAAGGGTGGCCGGCCTGGGATTCGCGCACGGCCTGGATGCGGAGGAGTTCGGCGGCGACGTCGCGCACGGCTTTCTCGGTCTGCTCCTTGGCCTTGGCCCAGCGCGTGCCGCCGAGGGTGTTCAGCGGGGGATGCGCCTTGCCGGCGCCGACGTATTTGCTGACGAGATGGGCTTCGCTGACGGGGACATACAACTTTGGCGCTTCAATCGCGGGGTCGCTGGGAGCATATTCGATGACGAGGCACTCCAACTCGGATTGCCGATTTTCGATTTCCGATTGTCGATTGTTGACGGCGGTAGGGAGGTTTTTAAGGCCCAGGTAACGGCCGATGCCGTGTTGGAGGTGGACCACGAGGTCACCTTCTTCCAGGTCCGTGAAATCAATGTCGAGAGCGGAGCGGGCGGCGACGGCGTGCGGGGATTTTAATTTGCGCGGGCGCTGGATTTTGTAGCGGCCGAAAATTTCGGCATCGGTAACGACGACGAGCTTGGCGTCGTCGCAGATAAAACCACGGGCGAGGGAGCCGAGATGGATTTGCGGGGTCTGAGAAATGGATGGCTCGGGGACGGGGCGGCGCTCCGAGGAGGATGATTTTTTCGATGCTATGACCCTCTCCGTTCCGTCCGGCGAGGCGCCGGACGGGACAGGCGAGGCGCCTGTGCTCCCCAGGGCAGTGGGGAGGCCGAGTTCGTTCCAGACTTCCTGGAAGCGCTGGCGTTCTCCGTTGTTGTTACAAAAGACGTGGACGGCGTAGTTTTGGCGGAGCCAGCGGTGGAGTTGCTGGAAAAATTCGCGGCGCTGCATCTCGGCGATTTGTGGTTCGGGCGCGCGGTCGGCGAGGGGGCGGAAGGCGTCGAGGCTTGCGAAAAGCGTGGGGACTGTTGGGATGGCGGGGCGTGCCCCCTCACCCTTACCCTCTCTCCCGAGGGGGAGAGGGAATGGCAGTTGGACGTTTTCTGACAGCAGAACATCTTCTGAGCTGGATTCGGCAGCGGGCTCGCTGAGGATTTCGGGAATTAGGTCATCAGTGAGTTCGATGGAGGTGAAGGCGCGGCGGTTTAGTTCGGTGAGAAAATCGGGCCAGGGAATGTAGAACGGGTCGGCGGCTGGGATTTGTTGGGCGTAGTGCTCGGCGTAAACGGCGAGCGATTCGGGATTGGAGAGGACGAAAATGGTCTCGCGGGGGAGATGGTCGAGGAGCGTGGCCAGTTTTTTGGCTGCGGGCTGGGTTTTGGCGTCTGGCTTTTGGCCGCGGTTGCGCAAGATGCCGATTTCGCCGGCGGGCGGGAGGGTGATTTCAGAAATTTCGCCGCGGGAAATTTGCGTGAGGGGATCGAAGTGGCGGAGGGATTCCAGTTCGTCGCCGAAAAATTCGAGGCGCACGGGCCAGGGACTGGTGGGCGGGAAAACATCCACAATGCCGCCGCGCAGGGACAATTCGCCTTTCTGCGAGACTTGCGCCTCGGGTTCGTAGCCCTGCTCTTCCAGGAATTCGATGAGGTCGAGGGGCGCGAGGGAGTCGCCGCGTTTGAGATGGCGCGCGCGGGTTTTTAGGTCGCCGGGGGCGAAGGTTTTTTGCAGAAGGGCGGAGACGGAGGTGACGATGATTGTTGATAGATTATAGTTGATAGTTGATAGGGGGGACAGGGCGACGAGGGTTTGCAGGCGTTCGCTGATGACGTCGGCGTGCGGGAGCTTGTCTTCGTGCGGCAAAATTTCCCAAGCGGGGTAAAAGTGGAGGTTGAAGGTGGAGGATGGAGGATTGCCACCGTTAATCTGCGACCAGGTTTCGAGGTCTTGTTGGAAGCTCTCCTGAATTTTTAAGTTCTCGGTGACGACGACGATGGGGCGGCGCGGGAAAAGTTGTTGCAACAGGGCGGCGAAGAAGGGCTGGGCACTTGGGGCGACGCCGGGAAAAGGCAGCGCTCCGCCATGCTCCACGCGCCGGGCGAGGGATTGCACGGCGGGAGCTTTCCGGATGTCAGCGAACAGGTTGCCTGCCAACGACGAGGGACCGTTATGCGTCAAGCGCGGGCAAATTCGCAGCGAAAAGGGGCGGCGTCAAGTGATAGTGAGGGGATTTAACGCCAAGGCGCAAAGAGACAAAGACGCCAGACGGTCAGGCAAAAGGCTGATGGCGGCAACAGTGACCAAATGGAGAAATTTACGAGTGCCCAAGGGGTTAAAACCCCAGCGCCTTCGTACCTTTATTCCAAAATGAAGTTCGAGGTAAATTGATACTTGCCTGAGCTGACTTGATAAATCACCGCGCCGGGTTCGGTACGGATCCAGGCCACTCCTTCTGCCTGCGCAGCCGGCCGGCCAGATTCGTTCACCGCGCCTGATCCGGTTGCTGGCACATACACGGTGGCCGTTGTGTTGGGCGGGATGGTGGCTTCCAGCTCGAATTTATTTCCTTCACAGCGCCAGTTGCACACGATTGTGCCGCGAATGGAATTATAACTGGCCCGGCACCAGGAAACTTCTTTCGTCGGACGGGGGCGAAGGGTGAAAGTTTGGTAGCCGGGGGCCTGTTCGTCAGGGTTCAGGCCGGCGACATTTCGCCAAAACCATTCGTTGATTGCGCTATGGGTCCAGTGGTTTAATGACAGGTTTCGCGTGTTGGCATTGAACGCCTCCCAAAAGGTGGTGCCATGGTCAGCCATGTAGCCCCAGGAAGGCATCGAATTTTGATTCATCATCCGGACGGCTTCATCGTTGCAGCCGTTCGCAGATAAAGAGAGGGCAAGTTCCACACTGCTCCAGAACCCCGTGGTGGGATGATGCCCGTTTTTCACCACCAATTGGGGCAGCCGGGCGGCCGCCTTGGATTTCAACGGCTCATCCAGCAGGCCAAATTGCAGGGCGAGGGCATAACTGCCTTGGGTGTCGCCCGGGTCTGACTGCCCGCCGACATTGCCTGGATCCATCCTGATAATGCCGTCTGCGCTGACATAACGTTTCACAAACGCCTGCCGGGTGTCTGCAAAGAGCGTCCGATATTGTTCCTCCTCGGCATGGCGCCCCAGCGCCTTGGCCATGCGCGTGACAAGATCGGCCGAATGAGCAAAGAAGGCCGTGGCGCCAATTTCTTTGGGCGTCGCGGGGCCGGCACTCATCCAGTCGCCCCAATCCATGCCACGGTTGTTCTTCCAAATCAGGTCGGGATTGCTGGCGTGAATCACATCAACCCACCGCCGCGCGGCCTCAAAGTGCTGTGCCAACAGGCGCTGGTCCCCGGTATTCAGGTACAAGTCCCAAGGCAGGGAAACACCCGCATCCGCCCAGCCGGGCGAACCCATGCAGCGGGTCGTCCCGTGCAGATGAGCCTGGGGGCAAATGTCTGTGAAACGCCCGTCGGCTGACTGGTCATCGCGCAAATCACGGGTGTATTTGGCCAGCAGCGCCGCCGCATCGAAATTAAACATGAGGGACTGCACACATGGCCGGATATCGCCGGTCCAGGACAGGCGCTCGCCGCGTGCGGCGCATCCCGCCGGCACGTCAAAAAGGAGGTTGGCCTGGGTCTGGAATGCCGCCGCCTGTATGCGGTTGTACAATTCGTTTGAGCATTCAAAATGGCCCGCGACCGGAGCGTCGGAGCGCAAGTTAACCGCGACGAGCGTATCCGGTTTCACCTTGCCGGGCAGCCCTGACAACTCCACATAGCGAAAACCGTGATACGTAAAATGCGGTTCAAAGGTGCGCGAGGCCCGCGCATCGAGAATGTAATCCTCCTGTTGCTGCACGCCCCAGAGATTGCGCATGTCCACGCCACCATCCGGCCCGACCACCTCGGCATGGCGCAACCTCACATGTGTGCCGGCCGGTCCCTCTGCTTTCAACCGGCACCAGCCGGTGATTTCCTGTCCATAATCAAAAACGTAAACGCCGGGCTTCACCTCTTTGACAGCTATGGGTTGCAGTTCGCGGATTTTGCGCACCGGCTGGCATTGTTGCCAGACCAATGGCACGGCCTCCCGCGGTTGCCGCCACGCGTGCGACCAGGCGCTGTCGTTGAAACCCGGCTTGTCCCAGCCGGACATTTCGCGGCGGCAGTCATAACCCTCGCCATCCAGCAAATCAGACCAGCGCACCGGGCCGTCCAGGGTGCTGCGCCATTGGCCGTCCGTGCCAAGGCTTATTCGCGTCCCATCTTTCATTTCGATTTCAAGCTGGGCAAGGAATTGTGGGAAATATCCATAGATGCAGCGCAAGTTGAATAGATTCATGTGGCCGGCATACCAGCCATAACCCAACAACGCACCGATGGCGTTCCGCCCGCGATGCAAGAGTTGAGTGACGTCATGGGTCTGATATTGGAGGCGTGCGCCGTAGTCGGTATAACCGGGTGCGAGCAACTCATCCCCAACTTTCTCGCCGTTGATCCGCACTTCGTAAAAACCCCTGGCAGAAACATATAAAATGGCCCGCCGCACGTTGTCGTTGAGATCAAATTCCCGCCGCAACATGGGCACGCGCGACACGGTGGATTTTTCCGGCACGTTCGGCAGGTCCGCAGCCAGGGCGGGTGAATCGGCGGCAATCGCCACCGCCGCGCGGCCATCCGTCAGGAATCGTTTTGACCAAAGTTCGGACTCGATGGAATCGGAGCATTCCACCGGCGCCCCAACGGCGATAGATTGTTTGCCATCAAATACATTCAAGCCCCCCAACGCCAGGCCGTACTCCTGCCCATCCCAGCGCGACAGCCTCGTGACCGCAAGCCGTATGTAACGCGCGCTCACGGGCGGGAATGAAAAACGGGCGGAACTGGGGCGCGGGTCCGGGAAATCAGCACCCGTTTGATCCACCACCATTTGTGCGTCTTTGAAATTGCGGTCCGTCGCCGCCTCCACCTTAAAGCGCAAGGGAAGCATCGCGGAACGGAAATCTCCATTTTCGTCCTTTGGCCGGGCGGGAATAATTTCAATGGCGTCCGTTCGCTTCGCCGAGCCAAGGTCGAGGAGAATCCACTTGGCAACATCAGGCCGGGAGGCAAGCTGACTGCGATAGCAGTGAATTGGCGTCAGCGGGCGGTTGGCCGGGTCCGCCAGGACGGGGTCGCTAATCCATTGTGCGCTCCAATCGTTCGAGCCAAGAAGTCCCATGGTCCAGGATGCTGGCTCACTCCACTTGGACACCTTGCCATCCCGGTCCCAGATGCGCACCTTCCAGAAACAATTCGCGCGGGACGCCAGCGATTGACCGGCATATTCCACCAGCGCGGACTGATTCGACTGGACACGTCCGCTGTCCCACAAATCTCCCTGGTCACCCGCCAGCAACCTGGCCGTGGACGCGACGAGAACTTGATACGCGGTTTGGATTTCACCGCGCCGTTCGGATTCGATAATCCAGCCGAGCCGCAGGTCAGGGGTGTCAATTCCCTCCGGGTTGACGCGGTACTCGCAGCGAAGCCCGTCCACGTGAGGCGCGCCGGCATGGACAGCCACCGTGATTGTCCCGATGAAAAC
>Ga0206970_10299_pt1 | contig 10570 bp, 12 predicted proteins | sample Alteio_BWOrgHeat_88_FD_152964 | JGI IMG/M metagenome (GOLD analysis project Ga0206970, IMG submission 152964) | Enriched cells from forest soil in Barre Woods Harvard Forest LTER site, Petersham, Massachusetts, United States -... | ecosystem: Environmental > Terrestrial > Soil > Temperate forest >... | reverse complement strand
CGTCGATCCCATAGCGACACTGCGACACGACTGAGCCGCGACGGTTCTGTGCAGCGACCTGCGGCGAGCCGCTATGGGCGCGGCATGGGCTCGCCTGGGGACATGGTGCGCTCGGGCATGGGGACGTTGGTTTCGCGGATGGGGCGGTCCATTTCGCCGGGTCTTGCTGGGGCTTCCAGGCCGTCCGTCAACAAGTATCCCTGCAGTGCAAGGCCGTTGGTCCAGACGCCCTCCAGCGCCGCTATGTATTCGGCTTGAAGTTCGAAGAGCTTTTTCTGTGAGTCGAGGACGCGCGGGTAGGACGCCAGCATCAAGCCGTATTTTTCTACCATCAGAGTGTAGGACTTTTTTGCGCGCGGGAGCATTTCGTCGCGAAATTCGGCGGCCATCAGGCGGGCGTTGGCGTATTGGTCGACGGCGGAGGCGGCGCGGTCGCGCAGGGTCAAGGCTATGCGTATTTTTTTCGTGGTCGGCGCGATCGCTGTTGGCGGCCGCGGCGGCGATGTCGCCCTGGTTGCGATTGAAGAACGGGATTTGCACGCTTGCTTCGGCGATGCCTTCCCAGCCTTTTGCGTACGGTAGTCCCCCCCAGGAGTTCGTTGTTGTATTCCATGCCGCCGCGGACGGTTACGTCTGGGATTGGTTCGCGGCGGGAGCGTAGCAGGGCGGCTCTCGCTCTGGTGGCGGCGGTGTCCGCGATTTGTATGGCTGGGCTGTTTTTTGTGATGGCGTTAACGGCTTCCTCTTCGTTGAGCTCGGGCCAGTCTTTGGAAAGGTCGCCGGACACGGTGGCAACGGGCATTTCCGGTTGTCCAATGACCGCGCAGAGGGAGCGCCATTCTTCGCGGAGGGTGTTTTCTTGCATGCGAGCGGCGATGCGCATGCGTTGGGTGTCGACTTCAGAATCGAGCACTTCGGTTTCGTCGGCTTGGCCAGTATTGAAAAGGCGGCGCTCGGTTTCGGCGCGGTCCTGAGCGATGTTGTAGAGGTCGCGGCGGGCGTCGAGCATTTCCTGTGCGGCGAGGACGCGGATGTACGCCATTCTTACGGCGGTATCTACACGCATGCGCTGTTCTTCGGCTTCGATCGTGGCGAGTTTGGTTTCCTGAGTGAAGACGTCTCGGCTTAGTTTCAGTTTGTTGGCGGTGACGACGGTTTGTTGAACGAAGAAACCTTGCTTGCCGCCGCCTACCGAACCGCCGCGGATTTCGTCGCCGGTGTAGCCGATGGTGGGATTGGGGTAGAGGCCGGCTTGCTGGCGGCGGCCTTCGGCAGCGCGGATTTCGGCTTCCGCCTGGCGCAGGGTTGGATTGTTGGCTCTTGCCAGATTCTGGAGTTGATCGAGAGTGATTGGCTGCGTCGTTGCTGCGGATTGCATGCGTCCGAGTTGGGGGTAGTGCGGAGTCACAGGCTTGATCTCTCCGTGGTGGTGAGCGTGTTCGTCGGATGGCTGTTCGGAAGAGGGCATTTGCATTGGTTCCTGCGGAGTTTGTTGTGCGCGGACTGAGGGAACGCCGAGGAGCAGGAGAAAAAACGCCAGCCAACCGGCGCGGAAGGCAAAGGCTTCGCGCTCAGGAATTGTGGTGATGTTCATGAGTGGGCTTCTCCTCGGGTGTGTTGGCGTTCTTGCGGCGCTGGATTTCGTTGTATTGGTCTTCGGGTAGGACGCGAACTAGGGTCATCATGCCCATCATTCCGGCGCTCCAGTTTGGCGGGAGGCCGTGGGCTTCGGGTTTTGCTACTGCTTCGTCCATTCCCATTTCCATGAAGGCGTCTTGCGGGAAACCCTTTACGTCGTTGGCGTTTTCGGCGATCGGGGAATGGTGCACGTGTTCGAAGCCGACTTTGTTGGCCAGGGTTTGCATTTGGCTAAGGGCCTGCGGGTCGGTCTGGTTGGTGGTTTCGATCTGTCGATCCTGCAGGAGGTCCATCATGTTGTTCATCATGTGATGGGGGAGATGACAGTGAAGCATCCAGTCGCCTGGGTATTTGGCGTCAAACTCGATGACGCGCGCCTGGGCTACTCCGACCAGCACCGTGTTCATGGGGTACCAGCTGGATTCGGGGGCGCGGCCGCCTTCGGTACCGGTTTGTACGAATTGATTTCCATGCAGGTGGATCGGGTGGTGGTCCATGCCCATGTTTACGATGCGGATGCGAACGCGGCTCCCGAGGCGCGCAATCATTGGCGTAATTGCCGGGGCGGAGACCCCGTTGAAGGTGAGCCAGTTGTATTCCATACCGGCAGTGTTGGGGACGGTATTGCTCGGGAGGACGGCCCATTCCTGCAGGATGATTCCGTAATCGTGGTCGGCGCGCGGTTTGTATGGCGCGGCTGGGTGCGCGACCAGCATGCCGATCTGGCCCATCATTTCCTGCATGGCGGTGTGGGCGTGGTAGAAGAACGTGCCTTCCTGGTGGAGAGTGAATTCGTAAGTGAATTGGCCGCCGGGCGGGACTGGTTTTTGGCTGATGAAAGGGACGCCATCCTGAGCGATGGGAATTTCCAAGCCGTGCCAATGGAGCGTGGTGGATTCGGGGAGATGATTTTCGAAGATGACGCGGACGCGGTCGCCTTGGTTCACCTGGATGGAGGGGCCTGGGCAGGAGCCGTTGTAGCCCCAGACGTCGATGGTCTTGAACGGCGCGATTTTGCGGCGGACAGGTTCGGCGATCAGGCGGAAGACTTTTACCGAGCCATCCATCTCGTGCGAGAGGTCGGGGACATCTGGCGTGATCATTGGCGGGCCTGGTTCGGGAGCGGGTTCGTGTTCGTGCCCGGTGTGGACGTGATGCGGATGGTCGGCGAAATTCGTGGCGGCGGTTTGGGTGGTGCTGGCTCTTGTTGCGGCCGTTGTGCCGAAGAGTCCTACGCCCAGGATTGCGGCGTCCTGGAAGAATTTTCTGCGAGTGTTAGAAATCATTTTTTCCTCAAGGTGCGGTGACGAATTGTTTTACGCGTGCGACAGACTGATTGTTTGTGTTCTTGGTGGTCGGTCGTGATGTGGACGAGTTACGTCTAGACCTCGCGGTTTCTTAGTCCGCGGCTGAGGGATCGTTTGCCGAGGGGATCAGATTTGCAGGATCGTGGTGCGAAGGCGAGGATCGCTGGACGTGGGAGTACCGCTGGAATCGGATTGGGCGGCGTATTTGGCAGGAGTTTGTGTCTGGTCGGACGATACGTCGATCAGTGGGGAACTCAGCGGTCTCGGAATTCGATCGAGGCGGTGGGCGGTCTGCGTCGAATCGGTATCGGCGACGATGATCGGGATTTCGGGTTGGGCACAGATCGCGCCGGACCTTAGAGCCGGCGAGGAATCATCGGATTCTGTAGATAGGGTGACGTGATGGCACGCATCGGAGGTCGAATCGGCGGCTGACGAGTGTGCGTGGCAGCGCCCAAGGCTAGCGCAGAGCGTGTTGCAGAGGGGCGCGACCATGATCGCTAGCACGAGCAGGACTGCCGTTGTTATCGGTGCGAGTTTTCTCAGCGCCAGGCGCATGGGAAACTTAAAATTACGCTGAGTCTAGCTTGGAGTCAAATGTTGGAGCGCGTACTGGATCTAAAACCCGCACCCGTAAATTCCGCCCGCCGCCGGCGGCTTTGGAGAAAGCCGCCCAGTTGGTGCCGAACTGAAATTCCATAGGGATGCCGGTGACGACGCCGACGGCGAAGTTGATGCCGAAGATGCGGGCCCAGAATTTGGCGGATTGATTGAAGCGCTCGTCGCCGGTGCGGAGGAATTTGGTCTTGAGATAGACGATGAGCAGAGCGAGGCCCATGGTTAGTTGCGGAAAAATGTAGTGGAAGGTGATGGTCAACACGAAATGGAGGCGATGGACGGTGAGCGCGGGATCCACGGCTTACCTCAATGAGCTTGTTACTGAAACGTTGGGCTTGCCGCCAGCACGGATCGATCCGTTGATCTTATGCGACGAAGAGAGGTTGTAGCATGAAATTCGCGCTGAGGCTGTGGTGAAAATATTGGCTTTTGTCGCGCGCATTCTCGCTGCGGTGGGATTGGTAAGGAAACAGCTCAAGTGCTGAAGCGGTTGGTGGCGCGATATTGAGAGTGGACGGATTCGAGGAATTTTTCGTTGGCGGGCCAGCCGCGAACCTGCACGTCGAGTTTTGCGCTTATGCGAGCGGTAATTTGCGCGGCCATGGAGCCGCGGAGCGCGGGGTCGAAGGCGTCGCGACGCTGGAGAAACGTTTCGATCAGGCGCAATTCGTCGGCGGTGATGCGGCTGACATCATAGGCGGGAGCGGATTCGTCGACGCGTGTCTCCTGGAAAGGGCGAGCGAGCTCGACGGTTTTCTCGTGAACCACAACGGTGCCGGCGACGAAATCGCCGAGGCGCTTATTCTGTTTGCTCAAGAAAACGCTGAGAATCCCGATGCCGTACAGGAAAGGGAGTTGGTCGACGATACGCAGCAGATTGCGCGCGATGGCGTCTTGCGCATTGATGGGCCGGCCATCATCTTTCATGACGCGAAGTTGCGCGTAGCGTTTGCCGGGAGTTTGGCCATTCCAGACTGCTTCAAAGAAGGCGAAGTAGCCGTAATAGATCAGAAAAAAAGTGATGATCATGCCGGCGACGGCCCAAACGCCGCCTCGACCCGCGCCGAACGGAAGAGCAGTGGCGGTCAATGCCAGCACGAAAAAGATCACGAAGCCGGCAATCATCTGGATCGCGGTGTCCGCGGCCATGGCCACAAAGCGGCTGCCGATTCCGGCAAGTGGGAACTCGAGCGAAGTTTGCTCCGGCGTGTCGATGGTAAGCTTGTCGAGAGGATCCATCCGTGATCTCCACACGCTGGCTTGAAAAGCGGCGCCCACACTGGAACCGGCTCGAGCAACTGGTGGCCGCCAGCCGACGCCGAAGCGTAACCGCGTTGAACCCTGCTGAGCTTCAGGAGTTAGCTCTATTATACCGGCAGTCGGCCTCCGATCTTTCGACGGTGCGCGAAGATCCAACCAGCAGACAACTGGCGATGTACCTGAATCAGCTGTTGGCGCGTGCGCACAACCTGATTTACATGGGAAGGCGGGCGAACAAGCGTGGTATCTGGACTTTCTATAAGGATACGTATCCGGTGATCTTTCGGGAGACGTTTTCGGACACATTTGCGGCGTTCGTGCTGTTTCTGGTCGCGGGACTTGCGGGCGTGCTGATGGGGATCGGCGATCCTGGATTTTCGCGTTACTTTCTGGGCCCGCACATGATGCAGTCGATCGAGAATCACAAGATGTGGACGGATTCGATTGTGACGGTGAAGCCACTGGCATCCAGCGGGATCCTCACCAACAACATCTCGGTGGCGTTCGCGGCGTTTGCGTTTGGAATTACGGCGGGAATCGGCACTGTGTGGATGATGCTGCTGAACGGATTGATGATGGGAGTGGTTGGGGTGGCCTGCTGGAGAGAAGGCATGAGCTTGCCGCTATGGAGTTTTGTGGCGGCGCACGGCGTGCTGGAGTTGCCGGCGATTTTCATTGCTGGGGGAGCGGGACTCGGGATTGCCAGAGGATTGCTGTTTCCGGGCTTGTTGTCGCGGAAAGAGTCGCTGGTGCAGGCTGGGTCGCGGAGCGTGAAATTGGTTTTGGGAACGATCCCGATGCTGGTGATCGCGGGAATTGTAGAGGGATTTATTTCGCCGACGTCTTTGGCTCCTTCGATGAAGTTTTTGTTGGCTGGGGGATTGGCGACTTTGCTGGTTTTGTATCTGGTGCGAGGTGGTAGCGAGACGGCTGAGAGCCAGGTCGTCCAGAGCCAGGGGGTCTGAAGTATTCCGGCTACGGGAACTTAGATCAGGCTACGCTCTTTTGCTTCCAGGTATTGATTCACTACAGCCGAGGAGAGGCGAGACGGATCGACCTCCAAGGTAAGAACGCCCTGCTGGCGCAGCGTGCGCAGCAGAACGTCGCGGCGCTGAACGATTTCCTGGGCGGCGACGTGGTGAAACATCTGGCGCGGATCTTCGGGACGTTGGCGTAATAATTCACGCAATTCCGGTTGGCCAATCACGGTGAAAAGCACGACATGACGACGTGCGAGGCGCGAGGCGTTTTCGATCACTTCGGGTGTGGTTGCGGTTTCGGAGAGATCGGTGAGCCACACGACCAGGCTGCGGCGTTTCTGGAAAGTGAGAAGCGCTTCAGCGGCGCGCTGATGATCGGCCTCGAACTCTTCGTTTTTGACCTGGGCGAGGCTTTCGAGAAGCGCGCGAACGTGACCTGAGCCGCTGCCGGCGGGCAGACGTTGTTGTACGCGGCGGCCGTAGGCGAGCATGGCGACGCGATCGCCGGAGTACAGGGCGACCTGGGCGAGAGAAAGCGCTGCGCCGACGGCGTAGTCCAGCTTGGTGAGACCCAAGACACGAGTCCGCAGCAGGCGGCCCGCATCGAGAATTAGCCAGACGGTCTGGCTGCGTTCGATGCGGTAGGACTTGCTGATGAGTTTGCCGCGCCGCGCCGTGGCGCTCCAGCAGATGTCGCGCCACTCGTCGCCTTCGCGATATTCGCGGAGGCTTTCGAATTCGCGCCCCTGGCCGCGTTGCTGCTGGTGGCGCTTTTCGATGGCGATCTGTCGGCTGCGAATGAGGTAGATGGTGTCCTGCTTGGCTTCTTCGAGATTGGGATAGACGCGCACAGTTTGTTGCAAGGGCGCAACGGCCCAGCGCTCCGCGATGCCCAGGGAGCTTTGGTAACGCAAGTAAACATCGCCGAAGCGTGCGTCGCCGCGTTCGGCGGGACGCACGGTGTACTTGGTGGTTGCCGATATGTTACCCACGGGCGCGGCGATTTCGATTTCCGGAGTGCCGGCACGGAAGGATGCGGGCGCGTCTTCGATGACCTGCACTAATACGGGGAGTGCGCCGGAGTTTCGCAAGTCGAGAGTGATTGTGGATGGTACTCCGAGTTGAGGCGGTGCGGACCAGAGACGGCTGACGCCAATCCGCGCGGGCCGGGGAAGACGGCGCAGGTCCCACAACCAGAAGAACACCACCGCGATGTCCCAGAGGACGAGAGCGTAGAGGAAGCGGTGGTCGTTCCAGGCAGGCCCCAACCAGACCAGACCGATTAGCAAGAGCAGAAAGAAACGCCTCCCAAACGCGAAAGGAATCGTTCCGGCTGGTTTGCCGAAGCCGCGGGTCTCAGGAGGAATCAGTTGGGGGCGTTCGCTCATTTGTGATCGTTGTCTTTGCTTGTTGCGTTGCGCCGCTGCATCTCTGCGCGACTACTTCGGGACTTCGACGGAGCGAACGATTTCGCGCACGACTTGGTCCGCGGTCATGCCTTCGAGGTCGGCTTCGGGTTTGAGCACCATGCGGTGACGAAGGATTGGTGCGGCGGCCTGCTTGATGTCGTCGGGGATCAGGTAGTCGCGATCCTCGGTGGCGGCGATGGCTTTGGCGAAAAGCATCAGGCTGATGGCCGCTCGCGGGCTGGCCCCGAGGCTCACGGCGGCTGAGTTTCGCGTGCGAGTCACCAGCGTGACCATGTACTTGAAGAGCGCCGGCTCCACTCGAATAGCGGCGACCTCTTGCCTCGCAGCGACCAACACGTCGAGTGGCACCACGGAAAAAATTCATGCGATGCAGATCACGGGGATCGAAACCGTCCTGATAGTTTTGTAGGACTTGCGCTTCCTGTTCGGCGTCGGGATAGCTGATGCGAATTTTGACCAGGAATCGGTCGAGCTGGGCTTCGGGCAGAGGATAGGTGCCCTCGAATTCGACTGGATTTTGCGTGGCGAAGACCGCGAAGGACGTGGAGAGCGCGTAGCGCGTGCCGTCGATGGTGACTTGTTTCTCTTCCATAGCTTCTAGCAACGCGGATTGCGTGCGCGGCGGGGTGCGATTGATTTCGTCAACGAGCAGAAGATCGGTAAAGATCGGACCGCGGTGCAGGGTGAACGTGCTGCTCGACAAGTTATAGACATTGGCGCCGAGGATGTCGGCGGGCATCAGATCTGGAGTGCATTGCACGCGCTGGAATTTCAGCTGAAAGATATGCGCCAGGGCCTTTACTGCAAGAGTCTTGGCCAGGCCAGGGACGCCTTCGACCAGCGCATGCCCGCCCACCAGCATTACCAGCAGAAGTTGATCGAGCGATTCGCGCTGGCCGACAATGGCCTTGCCAAGCTCGGTGCGGACGTGAGCCGCTAGTTCAGTCGTTTTGTTCATGCTGGTTGCCTTTCGGTGGTTTGCGTGGCTTGCGCTCGCCGCAGTTCCAGGCGGCTGGCGTAGTCAAAGAGTTCTTGGGCGATCTGCAAGGTTTCTGCGTCGTCGGATTTCGTGGCGCCCGTCAAGTTGATCGCGCGGTCGGCGCGTGCGAGCGTGGCGGAAAATTCCGCTTCATTCCATTGCAGTGCGACGCCGGCGCTGTGCGCCAGGTCCTGGTTGCTGGCGTTGGCGGGAAGGCCCAGTTGGTGGCTCAACTGAAAGCGCAGCCGCTGACACGCAATGCGCACGGCCGCGGAGCCGGCGTGCGCGGAGGAGTACAAGTCGCCGAGCGTTTCGACAAACTCGAGCGGAGACAGCCGAGAAGATTTCTGCGGCGTGCTGATGGGGCCCTGGCGACGCGAATAAGTCGCGAAGATGGCGAGGAATAGCAGGCCGATCTGAAGGGCGCCGAACGGCAGGGGCGTTCGAGCGAGGTAATCCAAAAGGGAACCGTGCGAGCCGTGGAAATATTCGTCCCACAACACGTGGGTGTTTGCCACGGGGCCAACGGAGTTAAGGAAGAGCGCGAGATTGCCGGATTCGCGAATGCCCGCGTTGGTTAGCGGGGAGCACGATCCCCACCAAATCACTTTTCCCTTTCCGAAGCGGTAGGTGATGACCGCGGCGGTGTCGTCGTTGCCGTAGACGACGAGCTGTGATGCGGACTTGGGAAGCCAGCGCTGCGGAGGAATCATGCTGATTTCCTGAGCTCCGCGCGCCAGCGGGGAAGGGAGCAGCGCGGGAAACTTGACGTTCTCACTGAACGGGTAACCTTCGGTGAGCAGCGCGGCTTGCGGGAGCAACTGGGACGCGCCCCAGCCGGCGGCGACCACGCGGCCTCCGCTTTGAAGAAATGTGGCGATCGCGGACTTTTCTTCCGGTGAGGGAGGCTGCAAAGGCTGTGCCAGTATCAGAACCTCGTTGGCAGTGGCGCCATCCTCGTCGCCCTCGTTGAGCTCTACCGGAGATTGCTCCCAACGCTGAACGTCGTAGCCCATCTCTTTCAATACGGAATAGGCGGCCTTGGCGCCATCCCACTTGGCGGAATAGGTCGAAGGAAAAAAAGAACGCCCGCCGCCGGATTCCCTGGGAGCGACGAAAGCGCCCAGAACGAGGAAGACGGCGAAGAGAATGCCAGCGCCGATCAGGAGTTTGCGGTCGCCGGTGTCGAGGGCGTGAGGCATCCCATTTTCTCCAGATGAGCGCGAGCCTCGGACCAGTCCTGTGCCGAGGCGGGGCGATAGCCGTACCAGATCAGTTCAAAGTGACGCGTGAATTCGCGGAGGAGCTTTTGCTCCGCGGGATGCGGGTTGAGGATGCGGAGGGACTCGCGCGGAGTACGGGCCCGATCGCGCTTGAGCAAGCCCAGAGTCTCCAGACGGACGACGGCTGCCCAGTAGGCGCAGTGCACCGCTTCGCGATAGTCGCCGCGTTCAGCTGCGGCTAGCGCGTCTCTGGCCCACTCACGAGCTTCGGCCAAGTCGGTCGGGGCGTCGGGCGGCGTGCCAGGGAGGGGAGAGCGGCCTGCGAGGATTTGAAACACGTAGTAGCAGAGAGCGAGAAATGCCAGACCGACGACAGTCCAGGCGATGACATTTCCTGTGGCAGGGCCTAGATGCATGGCCCTCATGAGTCTCAAGATCTGGTCGCCCAGCCAACGGCCAATTCTCTCGCGCAGGAGTTCCCATTGGCCGGGACCTTGCTCTCCTGCGAATTCCGGACGCTGCAGGATCTTGTCGAGGTGTTCGCGGGCGTTGCCGAGCGAAGGTTGTTGGGAAGCGGCTTCGAGCTCCTTGGCGGTCTCTCGCATGGCGACGAGATGGGCTTGGACTTCGTTGACAATCGCTGCTGAGGTTGCCGGATCTTTTTCGATCCTCTCGAGCTTCTGATCCAGCCACGCGGTCGAAACGTCCATGCGGCTGTCCACCGTACGCACGAACCAAATGCGCGGCAAAGATTTGCGAAGCTCGCGAATAGCGTCAGGATGCTTGATCGCGGCCGCGCAGCGGTCGAGCTCGGCTTCGTATGCAGGTAGATCGAATTCCTGCGATAGCGGCGGATTCTCTGGCGTCTGTGCGTCGGCTCGGAGCGTCAAGAAAGAAACGGACAACGCGACGCCGATGAGGAGGTAGCGCGGAAGAGGGATTACGCGGGGCCTGAGCATCCGCCTCCCTACACGGCCGACGGAGTGCCGAGTGTGGGATTTGCGCTCATCGTGGACAGCTGATGCTGGATGTCGAAGGCTTCCTTCCGAACGCGCAGATTGTAGTACATGAGCGACAGCGCAATCGTGGCGATTGGACCGACCAGCACGCCGGAAACGAAGGAAGCGAGACTCAT
>Ga0206970_10298_pt1 | contig 10572 bp, 11 predicted proteins | sample Alteio_BWOrgHeat_88_FD_152964 | JGI IMG/M metagenome (GOLD analysis project Ga0206970, IMG submission 152964) | Enriched cells from forest soil in Barre Woods Harvard Forest LTER site, Petersham, Massachusetts, United States -... | ecosystem: Environmental > Terrestrial > Soil > Temperate forest >... | reverse complement strand
GATACCGTATTTGAGGCCTCGTCGAAATTAGGCGACCGACGGTATGAATTTAAAGTTTTAAAAGAACGGACCAATAAATTGGGCTTTGCGCTATACCTGATTTATGTGCCTGGTTTGCTTGACCGCGAAAACGTTTACAGTTACCCGGATGAAACCGAGCAGTTCATATTTTTCCAGTTGGCGTTTTTGGATTGGTTGAACTGGTCGCAGCAAACTGCCGATGTGATCCATTGCCATGATCACCATAGCGGACTTGTGCCGTATCTGCTTTACCACTCGGCCCTGTACCGCCGTATATCGCACATCCCGACCGTATTTACCATACACAATGGCCAGTATCACGGGGCATTTGGCTACCAAAAATTTAACTACCTGCCCGAAGTTGACCCAACCACCGTTGGTTTATTAGACTGGCGCGGGGGCATTAACCCATTGGCTGCCGCCGTAAAATGCGTGGCCAAATACACCACGGTATCGCCAAGCTACCTGCACGAATTGACTATACAATCCAATGGTTTAGAATACTTGTTTTATATTGAGGGATACAAAGGGAAAGGTATTATCAACGGTATTGACACCCAGGTGTGGAACCCGGCTACCGACCCCATGTTGACTAAAAACTACACGGTAAAAACCGCAGATAAGGGTAAAGCGGAGAATAAGGCCGCGCTTTGCGAAAGGTTTAAGCTATCGCCGGATAAACCATTGTTTGTATTTATAGGTCGCTTGGTTGATGAAAAAGGCGCGGATATGTTGCCGCAGATCATCAGGCTAAGCTTAGACAAATATAAAGACCAGCTGAGCTTTTTGATCTTAGGATCGGGCGACCTGGAGGTTGAATTGGAATTGAGCCAATTGGCCGAGCAGTTTGCCGGCGAATGCAACGTGTATATTGGCTATAACGAAGAGTTAGCGCACCAGATCTATGCCGGGGCCGACTTTTTACTGATGCCATCGCGCGTGGAGCCTTGCGGCCTGAACCAGCTTTATGCACTGCGCTATGGCACAGTACCCATTGTACGGCGCACCGGTGGATTACGCGACACTGTGATTGACTTTGGTGATGAAAATGGCTATGGTATTACGTTTAACAATATCGACGTGGGCGAAGCCTGCACAGCGGTTGATCGCGCCAGGCACCTTTACAGCAACACCGCGCTTTTAAAGCAATTGCGCAAAAGAATGATGGAACTCGATTTTTCGTGGGATAAATCGGCCAGTGAATATATTGAACCATATAAAAGCGTTTTTTCGCAAATTTTTGTACGGAATTTAATAAATGGCTGTTAACACTATAACCATTATTACGATAAGGCGGTTTTATTTAATAAATGATATTGTTTGGCTGGGTTCAAAAATGCCAAATTGACAAAATCAGGTGTGTTTTGTGGTGAGATTTTAAGAAAATGTTAAATTTCCGAGTCGTGCCGCAATACTTTTTACAACCAATGCGCCTCCAACCAATTACTACCCGTGCCAATCTCAACCACAATAGGTACGCTGGTTTTAATGGCATTCTTCATGTTTTCCATGATGATGGGTTTCACCAGTTCGATCTCGTTTTTATGCACGTCGAACACCAACTCGTCATGTACCTGCATCGTCATGCGCGAATCAAATTTGTGCGCTTTAAACTCCCGGTGGATGTTGATCATCGCGATCTTGATCATATCCGCGGCTGAGCCTTGTATCGGCGCGTTAATGGCATTTCGTTCGGCAAAACCGCGTACCGTTTGGTTAGCCGAATTAATGTCCCGCAGGTAGCGGCGGCGTCCCATCAGCGTTTGTACATAGCCGTTTTCGCGCGCGAACTGCATGGTATCGTTCATGTAAGTTTTGATACCCGGATATTGCGCAAAGTATTGTTCAATGATCTCGGCAGCCTCTTTGCGGGGGATGCCCAGGTTTTGCGATAAGCCAAATGCCGACTGTCCATAAATGATCCCGAAGTTTACCGCTTTTGCATTGCGGCGCATGGTGCCGTCGACTTCCTCGAGCGTTTTGCCATAAACTTTAGCCGCTGTCGCGGTGTGGATATCAATCCCTTGAACAAAGGCTTCCATCATGTTGGCATCTTTGCTTATTTCGGCAATAATGCGCAGCTCAATTTGTGAGTAATCTGCCGATACGATCACATGGTCGGCATTCCGCGGGATAAAAGCCTTGCGTACCTCGCGCCCACGCTCCGTACGGATGGGTATGTTCTGCAGGTTAGGGTTATTGGAGCTTAGCCGCCCCGTAGCTGCTACCGCCTGGTTGTATGAGGTATGTACACGGCCTGTCTTCGGGTTAACCATCAATGGCAACGCGTCAACATAGGTCGATTTTAGTTTTTGCAGCTGACGAAAATCCAGGATATCCCTTACAATATCACTCTTTGCTGCCAATCCCATCAGTACATCTTCCCCGGTTTGGTACTGGCCTGTTTTGGTCTTCTTAGCTTTCGGATCGAGTAATAGTTTCTCAAATAAAACCTCGCCCAACTGTTTTGGTGATGCGATATTGAACCGAACGCCTGCCTTTTCGTAAACCGTTTTTTCCAGTTTGGCGATATCGGTTTCCAGCTCTTTCGAAAACTCTTTCAGCGTTTCGTGGTCTATTCGTACTCCTTCAAACTCAATATCCGCCAAAGCGTAGATCAACGGGTTTTCAATATCTGTAGCCAGCTTGGTGCCGTTTACTTCTTTCAATTTCGGCTCAAAGATCTCCTTTAGTTGCAGGGTGATATCAGCATCCTCAGCCGCGTATTCTTTTATCTTTTCGATCTCCACATCGCGCATGCTGCCCTGGTTTTTGCCCTTGGCACCGATCAACGTGGTGATCGATACCGGCGAATACCCCAGGTAATTTTCGGACATCACGTCCATACCATGCCGCGTATCCGGGTCGATGATATAATGCGCCAGCATGGTATCAAACAGCTCGCCGCGCATTTCAACGCCGTAGTACTTCAACACCAGCATATCAAACTTAATGTTCTGGCCTATCTTGCCGATGGCTTCGTTTTCAAATATCGGTTTAAACTCATCAACTATCGGTTGTATCAAATCGCAATCAACCGGTACCGGTACGTACCAACCCTCGCCTTTTTTAATGGAGAACGACAAACCCACCAGGTCGCATTGATTAGCATCGGTGCCGGTGGTTTCGGTATCAAAGCAGATGCTTTTTTGTGCGCTCAATATCCTGATCAGTTCCGCACGTTTTTCAAAAGTGTCGGCTAAATGGTAAGTGTGTTCCGTATTGCCAATATGTTTTGCCGCGACGGGCGTTTCCTCATGTATATCGGTCACATCAACGGTCATGGTCGTCCGTGTCTGGCCCTCGTCAACAGGTGTACCAAACAAGTCGGTTTGCATACTTACCGCCTTCGTTTCGGTAATACTAAAGCCATCACCAAATACCCGGCGGCCCAGCGTCCTGAACTCTAATTCAGCAAATAATGGCTCCAACAAATCGCGGTTAGGATCGCACATTTCCAGTCCGGCTTCATCCAGCTCAACCGGCGCATCTAAAATAATAGTTGCCAGTTTTTTCGACATCAGCCCTTGTTCTGCAAATTGCTCCACATTCTCGCGTAACTTACCTTTCAACTCATGGCTATGGGCAATAATATTTTCCATCGAACCGTATTGTTTGATCAGCAGTTTAGCGGTTTTTTCGCCAACGCCGGGTATGCCGGGTATGCCGTCAACCGCGTCGCCCCAAAGGCCTAAAATATCGATCACCTGTTCGGGACGTTCAATTTCCCATTTCTCCAGCACTTCTTTCACGCCCAGTATTTCCATCTCATTCCCCAAACGGGCGGGCTTATAAACAAAAATATTCGGCGATACCAGTTGCGCGAAGTCCTTATCAGGCGTCATGCAATAAACCTGGTAACCCTGTTTCTCGGCTTTTTTTGCCAACGTGCCGATGATGTCATCAGCCTCAAAACCATCCGATGTGATCAGCGGAATGTTAAAACCTAAAACCACTTTAAAAATATAAGGCAAAGCTGCCGACAAATCCTCCGGCATCGACTCCCGGTGGGCTTTATAAGCGGCAAAATCGGTATGCCGTTCGGTAGGCGCTTCAGTATCAAAAACTACGGCCATGTGGGTAGGCTTTTCCTTCCGTAAAACTTCGAGCAGGGTATTGGTAAAACCCAATACAGCCGATGTGTTCATACCCGTGGATGTAAACCTGGGCGTTTTGCTTAACGCGAAATGGGCCCGGTATATCAGGGCCATGCCATCTAAAAGGAATAGTTTCTTCATGTTTGTTTGATTACACCGATTATGGTCATGATTTCACCGATGCGTACCAATTCAAAGTTAACAATTGAGCGGTATCTATAAAATCAAAAAGAAAATCGGTGTAATCGTTCCCCGATCGGTGCAATCCATTTCTAAATCGATGCCATCAATCTTTAAAAATCAGTGCAATCGCGTTTAAATAATACGGAAATATAATTATACATTTATCACAATCTAAAATACCGAGTTATAACCCTTTTATGAATAAACTTATCCTCCAAAAGCGAAAGGCCGCTTTCTTATTATTAACTATTGTTACCCTTTCGTTTGCTGCGTGTAAGGTGCAGCTAATTTCGGCCTACGATGCCAATATCCACACCCAGATCACCACCACAACGACCAATATTGACAGCTTTTATACCCAAATGCTGGCAACCACCTCATCCCGCGATTCATCCAGGGCATATGCTAAATTCGCATCCGCTTATGCAGATATTGAGGTACAGTTGCGCACTTTATACAACATCAACAGCACACGCGCAAAAAACGCACAGCAGGATACCATTTGTAAGCTAACACTTAGCCAATGGATAAAATACGAAGCCATGCACAAAACCAATGGCACGCTCAAAGATTTCCAGATCACGCTTAACCGCGATTTTATGCTGGCCAAAATGCAGGCGATGGAAGTATCTGAGCGCGCAAAAACGCTGGGCGTCAGCCAGGCCAGTACCACTAACCCTTAAAATTATTTAATATGGCATTTGATATAGGCGCAGTATTTAAAAGCATGGAAGGCGCTGTGCAAGGTACAGTTACAACCGCATGGCCGCAGGCCCAGGCGATATTTGAACAATTCGAACAAACAAATAAACAGACATTGGCGGATTTGGCCAACGCTACCATAAGCGGCGAGATGAGCGCCGACGAATTGAAATCTTACCTGGCGGATATGAAAACCACGTTACAGGCTCAGTTATTAGCCAGCGAAGTAATGGCCCTTGCAGTAGCCCAGGCTGCCGCAAACGCGGCGCTGGATGTTTTTTGGGGAGCGGTAAGCGCGGCTATCTCGATCATTTAAACGAGCAATTAGCCGCATGGTCGTTAACCATGCCGGTGGCCTGCATGTGCGCGTAGCAAATAGTGGTGCCAAAAAACTTGAAGCCACGTTTTTTCATGTCTTTGCTGATCGCGTCGGATATATCCGTTCTTGCCGGGATATCGCCCATGCCGGTCACATGATTTTTAACGGGTTTACCAGCCGGCATAAAACTGTAGAGGTATTGGTCGAACGAGCCAAACTCTTTTTGGATCCCGATAAACAGCTTAGCATTATTAATAGCCGCCAGCACTTTTAGCTTATTGCGGATAATACCCGGATCGTTCATCAAGCGATCTACATCCTGCTCATCAAAATTGGCCACCTTGTGCACATCAAAATCGGCAAAAGCGGCACGGTAACCTTCGCGGCGACGCAGAATCGTGATCCAGCTTAATCCGGCCTGCGCACCCTCCAGTATCAAAAACTCGAACAATATTTTGTCATCGTGTACCTCGCGTCCCCATTCTTCATCATGGTATTTCATGTAAAGCGGGTCGGTTCCGCACCATTTGCACCGAGTTAGTTCATTTGTTGATTGGTTCATTTGTTGATTGCTTAGCTTGGTAAAGATAAAAACTAAACAGCAAAAAAGCTAACTATTTTAGCATTAACAAAGGTGCTATTCCCGAAGCCAGCTCCACCGTTTTGCCCAATCGGTTAATACGTCTTCCCGCCATTTCATGATGGTTTTTGCACCTTGTATAGTGCCTAAGAACAGTTCGGCATCACCCTTATCGGTATACCAGTTGCTGCCCAGTTTATAGTCAGTTGCGTGGGGTTTTCCCGGCCAGGTATTATCTACCACGAACTGTCCGTTCTGTTCAGCAAAACCCGGTATGGGCGAGGTGACTTTATAGCTCAGGCTTTCGCTTTGTTTTGGGCAGTAACGCACCACATAATCGCCATTACCAAGATAGTAACCCGCCCATTTTTGCTCACCTATTTTGGCTTTGACCGACATGCTGATACATGCCGAATCGGGCGGAATGTTTACAACCGGCCCTTTAAAATGAAACTCCATTACCGAACAAACAGTTGCCGTATCGGCAAGCGTGGTATTTCGGTTATAAACAACATGCGGACTGTGGTCAAACTTCACAAAGCTGCCACCCCAGCTTTCCCTGAATGGGTTTTTGGGGTCGCCATCCATCATATACAATAGCGAGGGTGTATCACCCATTTTGACGTTGCCTTTATAATAGTTTTGATAATCGGCACCCAGGTACCCCGCACCGCGGATATAACGATCATAGTAATTGCCGCTTTTTAAATTATCCGGTACACCATCGTTGTTAAAGAAGCCATAGTACGAACTATTGACCTCGATAAACCAAAGGTTCGGAAAGTTTTGCGCGATATAGGCGTAGCTGTTGGCGCTCCATTTTTTATTGGGGCCGCCAATCCAGTACACCCGGATGTTGGGGACAATGGATGGGTCATCATGCAGGGCCTGGGCCACATCTTCCAATCCGCCCCAACCCAATATCCACAGCGGCTGGCTGCTTTTCTTTTTAGCGCATTTGATGATCCAGTCGGAGCCTTCGGTCGCTTTGCTATAGCCCGCGAACGGTGCATTGCCTTGTTTACCTTGTTTGCATAACGTGCGCAAAGCATCTGGTGATGGATAATTTTGAATATGCTTTTGTAATTTGGGCAGGTCCTTTTCGTACAGGTCTATCATGGTCAGGATATTCTGCTTGGTACCATGGCCGTATGATGGCGATGAAACCAAGCCCTCGGTTTGAAACCGGTCGCTGTACATTAAAAAATGCGCCATCGACTGGTTATCATCCGGGTCGGTGCCGCCAATATCGGTGCTGATCAAAATGCGCGGTTTAACGGGGACGGGCTTTTGGGCGAACATGTACAATGGGGTCAGCGCAGCTAAAAGAAACCAGAAGATCCTTTTCATATTAAGTTTTATGCCTCGTTCAACTCATCCCAATACTCTACCGCCCGTCGGTAATGCGGTATCACAATAGAGCCGCCCACCAGGTTAGCGATCATAAATACCTCATTCATTTCGGCAGAGTTTACACCGGCTTCGTGGCATTTGCCCAGGTGATATTTAATGCAATCGTCGCAGCGCAAAACCATGCTGGCAACCAGGCCCAGCATTTCTTTGGTTTTCACATCCAAAGCGCCATCGGCGTAGGTGGTGGTATCTAAAGCAAAAAACCGCTTGATATTGGTATTGGCGGTTTCCATTATCCTGTCGTTCATTTTGGTACGATAGGATTCAAAGTCGTCTATCAATTTTCCCATGGTATTGTGATTACACTGATTTTTATTTTGATTACACCTATCTTAATACCCGTCCATTAATTCTTTGGCCGGGTCCCAGAGTAATTGTTTAAAATTCTTTACCTCGTCGTTTTCGACCCTTACACCTTCACTTTCCAGCATTTGCTGCATCAGCGTTGGCGTGGCGAAGTGGAAGCGACCGGTTAACATGCCACGGCTGTTCACTACACGGTGAGCGGGTACCGGTGGCTGCAACCCACCACAGTGCATCATGGCATAACCCACCATGCGTGCAGTTCCGGCAGTTCCTAAAAATTTAGCTATGGCCCCGTATGATGTAACGCGGCCATACGGCACCAGGCGGGCCACTTCATAAACCCTATCGTAAAATGATTCTTCGGCCATGCGAAATAGGTTAGAACAAATAGGTCTGACTTTCGGTCTTTGCGGACTTCCGGACTAAATTACTCAAATGAAAACTTAAGGTAGTTAATGTTTTTGTTATCCTTCAAATATTTTCGTTCGTAATAGGTTTTTATTGACAGTACTTCATCCGCATGCGCCGAGTGGTACAGGTCTTCGGTTTGCACGTGTTTTTTTAAACCCAACCGGTCAATGGTTTCCGCGGTATACGCGTGCAGCCCGTCGTTATCGGTTTTTAAATGCATGATGCCGCCAGGCTTCAAAATTTGCCGGTACATATCCAAAAACCGCTGCGAGGTTAAGCGTTTCTTTTCGCGGCTCAATTGCGGCTGCGGGTCAGGGAAGGTGATCCAGATCTCGTCAACCTCGCCCGGCAAAAAATAGTCGATGATGTTCTCTATCTGGATGCGCAAAAAGGCAACATTATAAATACCCTCTTCTATCGCCGTTTTAGCGCCGCGCCAAATCCTGTTCCCTTTATAGTCAACACCAATAAAGTTCCTGTCCGGAAACAGTTGCGCCAGGTTTACCGTGTACTCGCCTTTGCCGCAAGCCAATTCAAGCACCAGCGGATTATTGTTTTTAAAAAAGGCCTGGCTCCATTTGCCAGCCATTGGTTTGCCCTCGTCTAACTGCAAAACATTTGCAAATCCGGCTATCTCGGCAAATCGTCTTATTTTGTCTTTACCCACGTTATTTCATAAAAATGCAAAAATAGCCATTATTAGTGAGGGATATTATAAGAGTTTATATATTTGGGATGAATACAGAATATTTTGGAAAAAGACGCAAAGATTTACATCGCCGGGCATCGTGGAATGGTGGGCTCGGCTATACACCGCAAACTAATTGGCGAAGGCTTTACCAATTTCATAACCAGTACCTCTGCCGAACTTGATTTGCGCGATCAGCAAAAGGTTGCCGCCTTTTTTGCCGCACATAAACCCGATTACGTTTTTTTAGCGGCAGCAAAAGTTGGCGGTATTGTGGCCAACAATACTTATCGCGCCGAATTTTTGTACGATAACCTGCAGATACAAAACAACATTATACACAGCGCATATATAAACGGAGTAAAAAAACTGATGTTTTTAGGCTCGAGCTGTATCTATCCTAAAATGGCACCCCAGCCGTTAAAAGAGGAATACTTATTAACCGGCCCGCTCGAAGAGACCAATGAACCCTATGCTATCGCTAAAATTGCCGGCATAAAAATGTGCGACGCTTACCGCGCACAATACGGTTGTAACTATATCTCGGTAATGCCAACAAATTTATACGGCTATAACGATAATTATCACCCGCAAAATTCGCACGTACTGCCGGCCATGATACGCCGTTTCCATGAAGCTAAAGTTAATAAAACGCCCGTGGTAACCATTTGGGGAACAGGTAAACCAATGCGCGAATTTTTATTTGCCGACGACCTGGCTTCGGCCTGTTATTACCTGATGCAAAATTATGATGAGCCAAACCTGATCAATATCGGTTCGGGTATCGAGATATCCATCAACGACCTGGCATTGCTCATCAAAAAGATCATTGGCTTTAGCGGCGAAATTGAGTTTGATCCATCAAAACCAGATGGCACCATGCGTAAATTAATGGACGTATCTAAACTGCATAGCAAGGGTTGGAAACATACCATTGAGCTGGAGCAGGGCATCGCGTTAGCCTACCAGGATTTTTTGAAGCTGTACGCAAACCAGGTTTCGGCTTAATAGCTTTCGCTTAAAGGCGGGATGCCATAATCTACCGGCTTAGCAGTTTTCTTACCTGTCCATTTTTGTGGGATAACATCTTTAACTTTATCCCATATCGATGTGAGGCTCTTCTCATTAATAAAACCTGATGCCTTTTGCGATACCAGCCCGACTATAGCTTTCACGATAAAATTAGACTTGCGGAAAATAGTTTTGTTAAGCGCAAAGGGTAATACAAAACGCGAGATCAGCCCGATAAGGTCGTCGGTTTCAAATATGCCGCCTTTACCCTTCTCGCTCCCAAAACCTGAGAACACCGTGCTGATAATTGCCGACGGGCTACTAAAATGTGCCTTTATAGCCACCTCCTGTTCTGTTTTTACCATACGCAGACGTTCAATTTCTGCACGTAGTTCGGTTATGTTCGTGATAGGCTCGCTCATGATGATCTTTGTTTCAATAGTTTTTTCACCAAAAAGTTGACTATCCGCGGCTCAATAAATTTGCGTTTGGTTTTGGCAATGGCAAAGGCAACCACTAAATACAATACCGTAACAACGCCAAAACCCTGCCAGTACGAACCCATAATGCTACCTAAAAATAAAGCCAACGTTATAGTGGCAAACTGCAGCGTAATGGCAATACAAACCATCACAAAAAACTCGGTTATCAGGTTTGCCGAAAAAGAGGTTCCTTTTTCAATGGCCTGTAAACGGGCAAGTTTAATGCGTGTTTCCACGTATTGTTTAAGCTGATCGGTTAACCCGGGCTTTTCGTCGGTGTTGGGTTCCATAATAGTAGTTCAAATATTGAGGGCAATTGTATTAAGCGCCCGGCTTTTAAGCATGTTCAACATCGTCTG
>Ga0206970_10297_pt1 | contig 10689 bp, 7 predicted proteins | sample Alteio_BWOrgHeat_88_FD_152964 | JGI IMG/M metagenome (GOLD analysis project Ga0206970, IMG submission 152964) | Enriched cells from forest soil in Barre Woods Harvard Forest LTER site, Petersham, Massachusetts, United States -... | ecosystem: Environmental > Terrestrial > Soil > Temperate forest >... | reverse complement strand
GGGGGCGAAGGACGAACGTCGATTCATGTAACGGACCAGACGAACGCGAGCCGTACACTGCTCTACAACATCGTGGAAGGGCGATGGGATGACGAGTTACTGCGGCTGTTTGGGATTCCTAAGAGCATGCTGCCGGAGGTGCGGTGGTCGAGCGAACTGATCGGCGAGGTGAGCGCTTCGCATGGGCTGGAAGGCATTGCGATTGCGGGGATTGCGGGCGACCAGCAGGCGGCGCTTTTTGGACAGCTTTGCTTTGAGCCGGGCGATGCGAAGAACACCTATGGGACGGGATGTTTCCTGCTGCAGAACGTGGGCGGGAAATTTCTCCAGTCCAAGAACCGGCTGATTACGACGCTGGCTGCGAGTGCGGATAAAAAGCTCGAATACGCGCTAGAAGGCAGCATCTTTATCGGCGGCGCGGTGGTGCAGTGGTTGCGCGATAACCTGAAGCTGATTGGCGCTTCGGCAGAGGTGGAGTTGCTGGCTGCGTCGGTTGACGATACGGACGGAGTCGTCTTTGTTCCAGCGTTTGTGGGGTTGGGCGCTCCGCATTGGGATCCACATGCGAGCGGGCTGATCATCGGGTTGCGAAGGAACACGCAACCGGGGCATATTGCGCGTGCGGCGCTGGAGAGCATTGCATTTCAGGTGGCGGATGCGCTGGAGGCCATGCAGCAGGACTCTGCTCAAGGGACCGGAACGAAGCTGCCTGCGCTGCGGGTGGATGGCGGCGCGGCCGTGAATAACCTGATGATGCAGTTCCAGGCCGATGTGCTGGAGGTTCCGGTTATCAGACCGCAGGTGACGGAGACGACGGCGCTGGGTGCAGCCTATCTGGCGGGTTTGGCGACGGGCTTCTGGAGTGGGACGAAGGAGCTTCGGGCACAGCGGCAGAGTGATGATCGTTTTGAGCCGACAATGGCGGCGAATGAGGTCGCGCAACGACGAGGGCGTTGGAAAGATGCCGTGGAACGGTCGCGGCGGTGGAACGCTTAACCGCGTGAAAATACCATTCGCTGCACCAATGCACAAAACACCATAATTGAGTGCAAATTTATCTCATTACGAATGAGCGACTTGCAGGGGGCCTCTCCACGGTTCTCCCGTTCGCCCACTCCGTGCTACACGTGGAACAATCCGTGCAACACAAAATCGTTCAGGGCCGCGAAGCCATTTCCAGCAGTTGCAGGTAGGAGCTATAGGTGTGGCCGGTTGCTCGGGTCATGCCGATTTCACACGTGCGGCTCGAAGAGTAGTAGCCGTCGTGGGGCTGCAGATCGAGTTCGCGAGCTTCAATCTGCGTGGCAGAGGCGGTCAGCTCTGGATGCAGGAAACCGCGGTCTCCGGCAAAAGCGCAGCAGCCAGCGCCGTGCGGCACTACGACTTCAGTGCTGCAAGCCTGGGCGATGGCGACAAGCTTTGGTGCTATCCCAAGCTTGGTGGCGGAGCAGACCGGGTGCAGCGCTACCGATGCGAGCTTGCGGTGAATAGGCAGCCGTGGCAGGATCGTGGCTTGTACGAATTCGACTGAGTCGAGGATGCGCAGCTTATCGAACTTTTGCTGGTTGGCTGCGGTGAGATGTTCGCGGCAGCTGCGAAGGCCGTAGGTGCAGGGGCTGGTGTCGAGAACGATGGGCAGACGGCCGGAGTCAGACCAGCGGTAGAAGCTTTCAATGGTGTGATTGACTGAAGCGTCGTGCGCCGCGTCGAAGCCTTTGGATGAGAATGGAACTCCGCAGCAGTGGCCGGTGGCGTCACCGGGAATAGTGAGCTTGACCTGCGCGCGTTCTGCGATGTTAAGCAGGGCCTGCATTGTGGAGGCTTCGGCTGATTCGCTTGGCAGGTTGCCGAAGATGCGCGAGATGCAGGCCGGGAAGTAGACGGCTTCAGAGGCGATGTCTTGGTGTTTCGGCAGCGGGCCTTTGCGGGGTTTTGGCATAGGGCCGACCCACTGCCAGAAGGGCTCGTCGAAGAGGCGGCGGCTGATGCGATCCATACGCTTTGTGAGTGCGGGCATTGCATGCGCGCCGAGGACGCGTTCGATGATGTGGCCTGCGGATAGAGCAAGCCGCGCGCTTACTTCCGCAAGGGTGAAATGGGTTGCCATGAATTCCGCTATGCGATTGGCTGTGGACGAATGGCGCAGGGCGCGAAAGCGCTTGGTGAGTTTGCCGGTGTCAATGCTGACGGGGCAGTCGACTGCGCAGAGGCCGTCGGTGGCGCAGGTGTCGAGGGCCATGTAGGGGAAGTCGCGGTCGAGAGCCGTGTACTGACTTTGCGGTGCGTGGGTGTTCTGGAGGCGCTGCATCTCGCGGCGCACCACGATGCGCTGGCGCGGGGTGAGGGTGATGTCGCGGCTGGGGCAGTTGTGTTCGCAGAAGCCGCACTCGATGCACTTGTCGACTTCGGATTCGACGACGGGCAGGTCTTTGAGATTGGAGACGTGCGCGAGCGGGTCGGAATTGACGATGACGCCGGGGTTGAGCAGATTGTGCGGATCGGTGACGGCCTTGAGGCGCTGCATGATGCGATAGGCGTCAGTGCCCCACTCGGTTTCAACGAAGGGAGCCATGTTGCGGCCGGTGCCGTGTTCGGCTTTGAGAGCCCCGTCATACTTGCCGACGACGAGGGCGACAACATCGTCCATGAAGAGGCGGTAGCGTTCGATTTCGCGGGCGGAGTTGAAGCCCTGGGTGATGACAAAGTGCAGGTTGCCGTCTTTGGCGTGGCCGAAGATGATGGCGTCGTCGTAGCCGTGTTTGTGGAAGAGAGCGCTGAGGTCGGTGGCGGCGTCGGCAAGGCGGTCGACGGGTAGGGTGACGTCTTCAATGATGGCGGTGGTTCCGCTGGCGCGAACTGCACCGACGGAGGGGATCATACCTTTGCGAACTTTCCAGAGCTTGGCCTGTTCGACGGGGTTGCTGGTGAACTCGGCGGGGTGCAGGAGAGGAAGGCGGGTTACGGTTTCGGCAGCGATGGCCTCGTATTCGCGTTGCTGCGTGGGATTGGCGGCCTGGAACTCGACTAGGACGCCGGCTGCAGAGTCGGGCAAAGTCTTCAGGAGCGGTGAGACGCCGGCTTGATCCTGTACGGAGCGCAGGGAAGGGCGGTCCATGAGCTCGAGTGCGGCGGCTCCGGCCTGAGCGAGTGCGCCGATGGAGGAGCAGGCGGCGTAGAGATCGGGAAAGAGCAGCAGGGCGGTGGATTTGAGCGGGAAGTCGGGGACAGTGTTGAGGACGCCTTCAGCGATGAAGGCGAGCGTGCCCTCGGAGCCGATGATGAGGTGGCTGAAGATGTCGATGGGGCGGTCGAAGTCGATGAAGGCGTTGAGCGAGTAGCCTGTGGTGTTTTTGGTTTTGTACTTCTGGCGGATGCGGGCGCTGAGCGTGGGATTGGACTCAATCTCGGCTTTGAGTTCGAGAAGCGTGGCGCAGAGCTCGGGTTCCTGTGAGCGAAGGAGCGCGTCTGCGTTGGGGGCGGCGGTATCGATCTCGGTGCCCGAGGGCAGGACGAAGGTGAGCGAGCTGATGGTGTGGTAGGCGTTCTGCGCGACGCCGCAGCACATGCCGCTTGAATTGTTGGCGAGGATGCCTCCGAGCCGGCAGCTTGCGATGGATGCCGGGTCGGGGCCGATCTTGCGGCTGTAAAGACGCAGGGCATCGTTGGCGTGCTGGCCGATGAGGCCGGGCTGGACGCGGATGGTTTTGCCGTTCTGCTCGACGCGGACGTTGCGCCAGTGGCGGCCAACGTCAACGAGGATGCCGTCGGTGATGGCCTGTCCGGAGAGGCTGGTGCCTCCGGCGCGGAAGCAGAGCGGAATCTGGTGCTCGTGGCTGAAGCTGAAGAGGTGTTTGATTTCGCCTATTGTTCTGGGCTGGACGACGGCTTCAGGGATGAGGCGATAAAAGCTGGCGTCAGAGGCGAAGGCGATGCGTTCGATGGGGCGAATGAGGATGCGAGCGGGATCGATGACCTGGGCCAGACCGCGGAGGATCGCTTCGGCGTTGACGCCGTAAGCGGTCTCCGAAGTTGGAGAGGCGAGAGAAGCGGGTTCAAGTGTAGTGGCCATCTGCTGGAGCCATGATAGGCCAGGGAAGTGTGGAGAGGGAACTGTTCTGAAGAAGAGCGATAGATCGCGATGGCCTTGCGAAATGATTCTTTGTCTGCACTCAAGATCATCTGCGCTTCGGGAGTAGTGGCTTTTACTGTTCTACAAAGCGCGGAATAGATTGACCTACGATACTGGGCTGAGAATCTAATGCCGGTATGCTGACGACTTAGAGTTCTTCTTTACGTAACACTGAACGCGAAGGATCGCGGGGGTCTACATGAACCATGATGCCGCTGTCCTTGTAGGATGCTGCCCAAGACTGAGCGTCTGCTTCTTCAACGAAGATGCGGCTGTGCTCGCCAACTTGCAGCTCAGGATTGCGATAGAAGTAAGTAAGGGTGGCGAGGTAGCCGATGGTGCGTTCTCCGTAGCGGGCTTGCTCCGTTTGCTTAACCACGCTGACGACGTCGACGATAGCAGAGATCGTTGGCCAATCGCGCCCACGGATACCGTTCAGCCGCTGGACAAAGAGCGGCCAGTAGCGGACTGCGAATGTACCGACGATTATGGTCAGGAAGAACGGGAAGATGTACCAGTCACTGACTGATCCACGCGTGATGATATTGGCTATCAGTGGATTCATTGTTTAATTCGTAGAGCAAAGCGGGGTTAATTATGGCGAAGGATCTGTGCGCTTTTCACTTGAACTTCGAACTTAGCACAACAGGGCCGGTTTCGATGAGCGTGAGGGACTTTACCATTTGCTGCGTCTTGGTCTTGTACTTCATGAAGTGAGGTGTTTTCAGATTTGGGATCGCGGGTGCGCGAAGACTCGAAGCCATGATAGACGGGCGACAGGGAGGAAGGACAGTCTTGCGGTCGGCGACTCGAGTTCCGCTGATGTTAAGTGCGTTTCTCGTTACCGATCCAACTTCATCTTGTCGCGAACGACTAAGTGTCCGAGGGGGCCGTCAGCCGTCCCCAAGAGCGGACAGTCAAATTCGGCTTAGCAGACGTTCGCGGCTTCACGTCGTCGCGCGGCGACGGAATTGGTGTGTCATACGATGAATTTAGGGTGTTTAATCACCGTGGGCACGGGTATCAGATAGGAGTTGTCAATGAACAGCGTACAAATCGAGCAAAAGAGCTATGAGATGCCCCCGAAAGAAGGGATCAGCATTGCGCAATTTCTCACCGTCGCCGACATCGAGCGATCGGCTCACTACTACGAAACGGTCTTCGGCGCTCGCATTCTGAGCATGGGTGACGGCAACGCGCCTGCGTACCTTCTGCTCGCGAATATCTGGATGATTTTAAACGTCGGGGGCGGGCCGACACCGGACAAGCCGACGGTAACTCTCAGCGTTCCCGACCCGAATCACATCAACAGCTTTATGAATATCCGCGTTGCAGATATTCAAGCGTGCTATGAACTATGGAAAGGTCGAGGGGCCGAGTTCATCACGGAGCCGATTCCCAAGTACGGCGAGATACGCTGCTACATCCGCGATCCTGACGGTTATCTTATCGAGGTCGGACAGAGCACCGATCTCACCTACGGTTAACACTCGGCCCGCCCGGCCCAGTTGCCGAAAAGAGGGCTTTCGGCAACTGACAGTCTAGGACTTCTATGCCATCACAGGGCCATCATCGTTTTGGGAACAGAGAGCAAATTGCTATTGCTATTCGGTCCTCAAAGCTTGCGATGGGTTGATTGAGGCCGCTCGTTGAGCTGGGATCAGTCCAGCAGCTGCGGCTGCTGCGGTCAGTGTCAGGGTGGCGGTGGCGAGGACGGCGAGGCTGATGCCCTTGGATTCGTAGAGCTGAGATTCGATGTAGCGGACGCAAAACCATGCTACGGGTATTCCTATGGCTGCGAGGCCGATCGCGGTCTGGAGCATGGCTCCACGCATGATCATACCGACAACAGAGCTGCGGTTTGCGCCGAGGGCCATGCGGATGCCGATCTCGGAGGTGCGGCGAGCCACGGTGTAGGCGGTAACACCGTAAAGGCCGACGGTTGCGAGCAGAAGCGCCAGGATGCTGAAGAGAGTCATGAGGCGCGTGATCATGCGGTCCTGGGTGAAGCGGTCGGCGATCTGCTCATCGAAGGTCTGGAATTTGAGAACGGAGAGATTCGGATTGATGGCAGCGAGTGTCTGGCGGGCGATGGGTTGCATGTCATCCATGAGGCGGCCGGTCTGGATGACGATGGCGCCAGCGTAGAGGCCGGTATCCTGCTCGATTGGGCGCCGGCGTGCAGACTCTGGTATGCGTTGGGTCATGGGGATGAAGTACATGTGGTGGTCCTTCCAGGTCGCGGAGTTGTATGCGGTGTCCTCGACGATGCCGACGATCTCAAAGTCTCCCGAGGATTGCGGCCCGGGTGAGCCGAAGCGGCGGCCGATGGGGTTCTCGTCGGGCTTGAAGAATCTTTTGACGAAGGACTGATTGACGACGGCGACGGCTGGAGAGGTTGAGGTGTCCTGGGAGGTGAAGCCTCGTCCCATGAGGACGTGAGTACCAACGGAGTCGAAGTATTCGGCGTTGCCTCTGAGCCAGGAGGCCCCGTCGTTCGGGTCGGGCTGGCCTTGGATTTGGACGCCGTCGCCCCAGTTGTTGGCCTCCATTGGCGTATAGGTGGAGATGCCGACCTTTTGGATGCCGGGGATGGCGTGAAATCGTTCTTCGATGGTTCGATATAGGGCTTCAACCTGGGCGGGGGAATAGCCCGCTGCCTGCGGGTTGAAATGGACGATATATCGGTTCGTCGGGTTGAGCTTGAGATCGATGTTCCTGAGTTTATTCAGGCTTTGGATAAACATGCCTGCTCCGACCAGCAGTACCAAAGCCAGAGCTGACTGCAGCACGATGAGGCTGCGTTGCAGAAGCGAGGCTCCGGAGGTGGTGGAACGAGAGCCGCTGCGGAGAGCGTCGGCAGGATTTGCGTTGGATGTGATCCATGCGGGGGCTACACCGAAGAGGATGCCGGTAAGGAGCGAGATCCCAAAGGCAAAGGCGAGCACTACCCCGGAGGGGCTTGCGTCGATTGGGACATCCTGTGCGCCGGGGAAGGCCATGGCGAGAAGCATTCGAGTGCCGACGTAGGCGACGATGAGGCCAGCGATTCCGCTGATGATCGAGAGGACGATACTTTCGGTAAGGAGCTGGCGGATGATTCTTGTTCGCATCGCGCCAAGTGCTGTTCGGACGGACATCTCTGCGCGGCGGTTCATTCCGCGGACGAGTAGAAGGTTGGCGATGTTAGCGCAGGCGATGAGGAGTACAAGGCCGGAGATCCACATCAAAAGCTTAAGTTTGGAGGCATAGCTGTCCCTCATGTCCTGGATGCCGGCGCCGCCGGATGACAGAACTACGTGAGCTTTGGCCAGAGCGCGTTTTCCTTGTTCCCCTGAGAAGGGTTTAGTGGGTGCGAGTGATTGCCGGACCAGCTCGGTGATTTTGGCCTGGAGTGGGGCCATGGCGACGCCGGGTTTTACGCGACCGATGATGTAAAGCCATCGCATGCCGGGCTCGTGTATGAAAGTACTGTTGGTCAAGGCAGGCACGGATTCGATAGGGAGATAAAAGTCAGGCGGGGCGCTGGAGAGGCGATCGCCGTAAAAGCCCTTGGGAGCGATACCTGTGATGGTGACCGCCTTAGTGTTGATCCAGAATGTGCTGCCGACGACGGATGGGTCGCCACCGTAATTGTTCTGCCAGGTGTTGTAGCTCATAACGGCGACGAGTGGCGCGCCGATAACATTGTCCGCGTCTGTGAAGAGACGTCCAATACTCGGCTGCAGGCCGAAGGTGCGGAAGTAGTTGCCGGAGACGAATTCGCTGGTGACCGAGCGCGCGGCCTCCTGAGTTTTGTCGGGTCGCGCAATGATGGTGCCCAAGCCAGACTGCATGGCAGCTAAGTCATCAAACTCTGGTGCGTTCTTCCGCAGTTGCTGCCAGGTGTCGGTGTCGAACAAGGCATAGCTGGCGTCATTTACCCCTCCGGAGTCTTCCGCCGTTCCGAAGTTGACGCAGCACTCGGTGGTGTTGCCTACACGGACGAGCGTGGAGGGGTCAACGACGGGGAGATTTTTGAGCAGGATGGCGTTGACCAGGGTGAAAATAGCAGCGTTGGCTCCTATGCCGAGGGCGAGCGTCAGAACGGCGGTTACGGTGAAACCGCGGCTCTTTCGGAGTTGCCGGAGTGCATAGCTGACGTCTTGAAGAAGAGTTCCGAGGAAGAAGCTCGGACGTTGTTCGTGGGACTGGGCTCGCGCACGCTCAATTCCTCCGAACGCCACGACCGCTTTTCGGCGTGCGTCCTGTGGCGTCATTCCGACCGCGATGTATTCCTGGGCCTGCCGTTCGATGTGGAACTGCAACTCGTCGTCTATTTCACGATTGGGTTTCGGAGACATCAAAAAACGAAGGCGCGTCAACCATTCTTTAAGCATCTATCCTCCTACTTCAGCACTAAGGCGATTGCGGTTGAGATACGACCCCAGTTTTCGAATTCGGCCTGCAGTTGCTTCTGCCCAGTCTTGGTTAGCGAATAGTATTTCGCCTTGCGGTTGTTTTCCGAGGCTCCCCACTCGGCCTGTATCCACCCCTTGTACTCCAGCCGGTGAAGTGCGGGGTACAGCGACCCCTGTCCAATCTGAAGTGCATCCTTCGATAGCTGCTGAATTCGTTGCGCGATACCCCACCCATGCATTGATTCGAGGGCAAGTGTCTTCAATATCATTAAATCCAGCGTTCCCTGCAGAAGATCTGTAGTTGGCATTGTTCCCCTCGACATTCAACAAGAGAGTGCATTACCTACCTGTCGGATGTCAAGGGGTAAAGATTTGTCTAACAGCGCCTCCTGTCCACTCACACATGGTTGAGAGTGAGCGATTGGCTCTGTCGTTCCTGGAAAAGTTTTTCGGAAACTTCACCCGAGTCCCACCAAGCATCGATGAGTCCCGGCAAGTCGACCTGGCGGAAGCAATCCATAGACGGTTTCTCTAACCAGATGGCGCTTTTGGGTATGTAAATTCGACTGACCCGTTGCCGAAACTCTTGATGATCGTAGACAAAATGAGCGTATTTCACTTGAACTTCGAATCAAGCAGAAAAGGGTCAGTCTCGATCAGGGTCAGGGACTTTACCATTTGCTGCGTCTGGGTCTTGTACTTCAGGAAATGAGGCGTTTTCAGGTGGGCCTGATAGGAAGCCTGATCGCGGTACATCTCGAAGAGTCGAATTTGATTCGGATGCTCTTTTACGATGACGGCATACAGTGTCAGTACGCCCGGCTCAATCCGGATTGAAGCCTCAATCTCCTCCTTCAGCAGAGCCTTGTATTCGTACAGGTGAGCAGGATCAATCTCCAGCTCTGCCAGCCGCACAATCGGGTCTTTCTTTAGTTCTGCGTATGATGAACGCGACGCCGCTAGCGCACACAATGCACCGAATGCTGTGCCCAGGATCAAAGCCTGTTTCACTTTCATATGTACCCTCTGTCAATCGGCAGCAGGAAACGGGGTGCTATTCGTTCACGGGCACTTCGCTTCGGATCTTGAAGTGGACCAGAAGAGTGGCATGACCTACAGGGCATCCAAGCAGCAGGTTTCTGCCCTGACCTTTGAAGGCGTAAGCAATATGCGCAATTCCATTTGGATCAATCTTGTTTACGACCGGAGGAGATATGTCTTTGATCTTGTCTTTATCGACGAGTTCGGCTTCGGCGGACAAGAGTTGTTCGTGGAGTAGAGGGTCCAGTGCGATCGGCACCTGAATGTCTTCCGCGGAACTCTTGCGATTGCAATCGACAATGATCCTGGCTATCTGGTTGTCCCGAACGTTCTCCGTTACGTCGATGATCGGGTTATTGCGATAAACCCTGGCGAAAAACGTGTAGGCATCGGCCGATCGAGTGACAGGCTTCACAATATCGATGTGGTCTGCGGTGATTTTTTGTGGTGCCGTATCCACATCGCACCCATAGGTTGCGCTGTAATAGTTGACCACTCGAACATGTGCGCGGAGATATCGGCCGACGCCCTCACCGGCAGCGGTGTCCAGCGTTTCGAAGGCGCAAAATCGATGAATCCTGGTGACGGATTGCGTGCTTCTCCAACGTTGTTCAAGGTCCATCAGGAAGACGTTATCGTTGCTTTCGCGAAGGTCGGTCAGGAGAGGATCGCCGTCGTAGATCTTGGCCAGATTGGCGACAAACGATCCCTGATGCGGTGTTGAATACGAAACGATGAAGCGGACGTGTGCTGCGTCCGCGGGATGATTGAGCAGCATCTCCTCGGTAACAATTCCGCCCAGACTATGGGTGATGAAAACAACTTCCCGGTGATCCCAGACTTTCTGCTGCTTCAGTCCTTTCCACAGAATCTGAGCAAGTTGTGTCGTCGACAACTGGCCGTGCGTCGACGGCGTCGGATACTCGGCGACTACAACATCCGATTTTTGAAAGTGCGGATCGGTCTCGATCAGTTGAGGCCAATAGGCGTTATTGGCGGCTCGCCATGTCTCATGATCGCCGTGAAGGCCATGGACAAATACGATAACCCGCGGTTTGAGTTGATCGGCTTTCGCCTCAAGACAACCCGACCCAATCATGCCGGCGATGGCAAAGCTTA
>Ga0206970_10294_pt1 | contig 10814 bp, 14 predicted proteins | sample Alteio_BWOrgHeat_88_FD_152964 | JGI IMG/M metagenome (GOLD analysis project Ga0206970, IMG submission 152964) | Enriched cells from forest soil in Barre Woods Harvard Forest LTER site, Petersham, Massachusetts, United States -... | ecosystem: Environmental > Terrestrial > Soil > Temperate forest >... | reverse complement strand
TCAGGGATATCAATTGACAATACATAGCGCAAACGCTTTCTTTTTTAGGCTAAACCAAACATATACTGCTGGTGTATCATCCGGCATCACTTTAAATAACCTATACATTGTTTCCGGTGAATTTAATAATACTAATACATTTTTGTGGGTAAATGGCACGCAGTATTCAACCACATCAAGCGGCCTATCTATACCAACTTGTACAACGGCATATATGGGAGCGCAGGTAAACGCAGCATGTAGCACTATAAGCACGTATTTAACAGGTTACATTTTTGAGTTAGCTTTTTGTAGTTCGATACCTGTTTATGAAGCTAACATGAGAACTAATCAAAACGCATATTTTAAAGCATATTGATATGAGAAATATAATGATCATCTTATTGTTATTCCCATTTTTATCAATGGCGCAAGATACCCTATACGGATATAGATATAACACTAAGACTCAAAGCGATAGCGTTGTTTCTGCTTTAAACAAATGGAAGGGCATACCACATGATGTATATAGCACTACTCAGACATGGACAACATCAGCGCAAGATAGCATTGGTAACTGGTATATACCTTTTGACAGTACATTATATAATTTCATAAAGGCAGAACCGACAATTATAACCATAACAAGCAAACCGTAAAAATGCTGGTCATAACAATAACGGAATTTTTCCAAAACAATGTACTTCAATGCCTGCTATCGGTGATTGGAGTAGGTATATTATTCTTTGTCAAATCGGGATATCAGGAAATAAAGGGTATGCGTAAAGATTTGCAGGAAATGAGGATATTTTATATAGAGCATGGCAAGGACATTGACTATTTAAAAAAGGAAATGGGAGAGCAAAAAGAAGCGCATGAGAGATTAGAAAAAGACCATAATGCTTTAGCAAGAAAAGTTTACCAAAACAATTAAACTATGAAACAACTTAATGACAACGGAATGTTATTTATACTGATAATCCTATGCGTTATTTGCGTATGTGGATTTGCTGTATATTCTTTAATAACAGGGAAGCCTCTCACAAATATCCAGGGGCTTATAACTTTCCTCACAACAATGGCTACTACCATGTATAATTTCAAGTGGGGATCGAGTGCCGGTAGCAAATCTAAGGATGCAGCCATAGCAAACAGTACTCCTATAATCCCAAACGTCCCAGCCTCGACACCGGGGCAACAATAGACGACATTGAATTCTTAACCAATTTTATAAACATAAAAACAACAGACATGAACTTACAAAGCATCACAGACGCGATCAAAGCAAAACTCAAAGCCATCGCAACTTTCTTAGACAAAGAAATTGCAGCAGCAGCCACTGAAGCATTGAGCATTACACAAAAGGTAAAGGCATTTATTGCCAGTCCGACAGGTGAAGAAATAGAGGCCGTAATAGCTTCCTTTATTCCTTCCGGCGTAGCTTATGAAGCTGAGGCTACAAAGATCATTGATAGTGCATTGCCCATGCTGCAAACTGCACAGGCATTTGGGGACAATGACGGTATTAACAGGCTATTGGCCGGGCTTGGACAGGAACTCACAATGCTTATCAATCCGAAAGCTATACCGTCCAGTTTCCAGTATCATGCTTTTGATGCGGTAAAAACGGCAGCATAATGAAAAACAGCTTAAAATATTACTCAAACAAGCTACTGCACATCGCGGTGGCTTGTTTGTTTGTCTTAACTGCCAATGCTCAGGCAATTGATAAGGCAGATAGTTTAGAACTGTGGTTTGGCAAACGGAGACTTAAAACCTTGGATAGTCTTGCCATTTGTGGATTAAAGGCTATCAGGTATGACGAGCGCGTTACATGGCATTTCAGACGTGCGAGGTATATCAGTCACCAAATAAAACATTGGGATTATGCGAAATAATAAGATCGTAGAAGAAATAAGATTTTGGGCTGTAATAATAATTATGTGGATGTGTATTATTACACTTTTTTCCTCGTGCTCCCTTTCCTTTCATTCAAAGTCTAAGAGGAAAATAGAAGTTGATAAGACCAAAGAAACGGAAAAGGCGGCTGTGCATGAGCAAAGTAAAAATGATTCTGCTGGCCAGCAATCTTACGGCAAAGTGAATACCAGCGACGACGAGGATTATGAGAAGCCAATTGCACTTCCCGAAAGCATCACCACCGAAACAAAGCCTGATGGTACTAAAACCACCAGCGAAAACTTTTACCCGCCTATTTATGAAAGCCACAAAAAGACTACCAATAAATCTATTGATACCGGCAGTTCTAAGGCTGTTGTAAGTAATTCCAGTTCAAAGGACAGCTTAGGTAACAAATCTAAAACAAGTGCTCAGGTTAAAGGAGAAATGGATAGTGATACCCAAACAAGCGGCGATATTCATAATCCCATTACTGATATTGCGATTGGTGTAAGCGCCCTATTAGTTTTTATATGTACAGGTATATGGTTTGTGAGGCGTGATTATAAGAACAAAGCGGCCAGTACTGCAATGCGTGACAAACATAAAATGGGTGATAAAGCATGACACATCTTTTGACAAAAATTATTCACATTTTTCAACCAATATTATTTTTATGGAATTTTCACAAGCATTTTACGATCTACGAATACATTTTGAATGCTCAGGCGATGTAAGCAAGTTTCTATTTGCCTACCAAGACCGTGCAGGGGTTTGGACAATAGGTATAGGCACTACGCATTATCCTGATGGCACACCCGTAAAAGAGGGCGATACATGCACTATTGAGCAAGCAATTGAATATGCAGCCAATGATACTAAGCATATATCTGCCATACTCCCACAAAACATAACACAAGGATTGTTTGATGCGGGTGGAGATTTTTCCTATAATGCCGGTATAGGCGCATGGAAATCATCTACCCTTTATCACAATATCCAAAACAATATTCCTATTGAAAAGCACAACTTTACCGACTGGGATAAAGCCCATGTCAATGGGCAATTAGTTGAACTGGATGGCTTATTGCGTAGGCGCATGGCTGAATATTACCTCGCAGTCAATGGAGTTAATAGCCCTGATTTTTGTGTCGGCGAATTGGAAGAATACAAAAACGCCGCATAATCGATGAAAGCAGTAAAAACATATAAAGGAGATGCAGCGATTATATGTCCCGGATGTGGCTATCCTCATATAATATATTTAGTTGGAGGCTCAGGTGCGCCTAATAAAACATGGTCTTTCAATAATAATTTTGATAATCCTACTTTTCAACCTTCACTCCTTTGCACTTCAGGGATATATGCTGACCCAGATTGGAAGCCCAGCATACCTGAAGATGAAGATGAAGATAATATTAAGTATAAATCACCACCCTATTCAACAAGGTGCCATTCTTTTATTACTAATGGCAATATTCAATTTTTAAATGATTGCACCCATGAACTGAAAGGCCAAACCGTTCCACTGCCTGAGTGGACTGATCCCGACCAAATCAAAGGTTATACAATAGGATGGAATTAATAGTAGTTCTTTTCTGATTTATATTCATATTGCGGTTTTTAGAAGCCTCCTTTTCAGCGGGCTTTTTATTTGAGGTAATTTTACCTTTTATTTACTATAATAAATACTATAAAGGCTTTCAAGCAAAGGTAATTATACCTCTATTTTGTTCTCTAATGTGTTTCTATGGTAGCGACATCAATGTCGCCCGGAGCAAAAGCATTATTTTAGTTGTAGTCTCTTATAAGCCAGCTTCAATTTTAGGCCCGTTATTTTAGCATATGTTTCCACCACCTTTTTACTCACTCCCAGTTGCAAGGCCACTTCTTCTATGCTTAACCCCAGTTCCAGTAACATAGTTCCGGCTGTGTGCCTGCCTATATGCGTTGTCAGCTTCTTATCTATACCGGCCAATATCTGCACACTCTTTAGGGTCCTGTTTGCCTCTTCCAGGCTTAACTTATAGCTTAAGTCATGGTCGCGGATGTAATCCACTATCCATTTAAGGTCCGGGTAATAAGCCAGGGGAATAGAAATCCTTTCTTTTGTTTTGGTAGTGCTCAGGTAAAACTGTTCATCGTCTACTATCTTTTCCACTTTAAATTTGTGCCAGTCGCTATGCCGGATGCCTGAATAGCATTCCAGTAAGAAAAAGGCTGTAATAAGCTGCAAAGTGCCGCTAAGTTTATTTTTGACCAGCAAATCCTTTAATGCCTGTCGTTCCGATTCCACCAGGTAAGATTTATCCACCGACTTGTAGGCTGGGAAGGTCCAATCGTCGAAAGGGTAGTAAGTGATCACTTTATTTTCGAAAGCATGGCCGCAAATAATACGGATCAGCTTAAAAGCCTGTATTGTGTAATTATTGCTATCCCCATCCAGTAGCAGGTGTTTCTGATATTTGGTAAGCCATTCGGGAGAAATGTCCGTAATGGTCAAATTAGGGGCATAGTCTTTCAGTTTTTCACGCTGTATCTTATATAGTCGTCGGGTTTCTTCTTTGTTTTTCTGCAGGTCTTCCATTTCCTGCAATACCATATTGGCATATTCATAAAAATTGACACTATTGGTTTTATTGCTGCATATGGCTTTTATTATCTCCGGCGTTATGATCTGGCCGGCCATCTCTCTTTTTAATATTTCAGCGTCTATCTCATTTACCCTCTTAGAGATAATACCATTCAGCAGTACAGAATTCGGATATGATTTTATTATCTTGCCATCCCCCCAGTTCTCAGGCTCTATTTTCCTGCCTGTTTTAATATAAATGCGGGAGCGGCCCGCAGTGATGCATATTTCAATCGGGCATTTACCATCTTTGGCAATGCGCTTTTCGGTATCACGGATTATAGGTCTTATGGTTATTGCCATTTTTGACACACATTTTGACACACAAACATACTGCTTTAATACACACTTTACCACACTTTACCACACTTTTTACACTTTTAAAACAACAAATAAAACAAGATACAAAGTAGAAAGGACGCTAATAGTAGCGTCCTTATTGTATTTCATTAAAAACAGTGATGGTGACCCTGTCAGGATTCAAACCTGAAACCTTTTGATCCGTAGTCAAATACTCTATTCAGTTGAGCTACAGGGCCATTCCTTTTAAAAGGATTGCAAAGATAGGCAGATTCCTACAAAAATCCCAAAAACCATGTGAAAAATTCCAATTTCAAAGTCCAAAATCTTTCAAAAAAAGAGTATCGCCGCCATTATTCCGGCTCTTCCTTATTAAATATCATGTAAGAAAAGATGAGTACGCCTGAAAATATAATGTTCAGGATAGCAAAGATAAGCAGCAGTTTTACATCGCTTGTTACAGGTTCCCCGTTCTTAAAACTCAAGAAAAGGTGCAGTACATCGAGGAAAATGATGATACCCATAAACAGGCAAATAATGCCAATAATCAGGTTAGCCAGTTTATTTCTGATATAAGCTTGTACCACAAATACCAGCATTACAATTAAAGCCGAATAATTTAATTTATTATTTGCCATATAGCTTTCATAAAACCAGATGCCACCGCATACAATAAAGTAAAACCATGCTATATAAACCAGTATTTTGTAAACACTTACAGGTTGTTTATCCATCAGAACTATTTATTTTATTCCAAACTTTTTGTTCTTAAAATCTATTATAACAATATTATTCCAAAACAATGCATTACCGGTTACAGCATCACATTCTGTGGGTATGTTTTCCTGCCCCGGTTTCAGGCTGGTATATATTTCAATATCAGAAAATGCCCGTCCGCCAATATAAATTGAATCTTTTAAAGGTCTGTCGATAAAATCAATATGCTGTCCCCAAGAGGATATACTAAGGGTGTCAGTATTGTTTGCCTTCGAGAACGCATCCATCATATTGTGCTTCACAATGAGAGGAAACAAGCTGGAGCCATTATCAAATAATACTTTGTATTTCTTGTCTTTAAATATCATGTCAAGTATTACTTTGCCATTACTGCTTAAAGTAAAATCGTTGAAGTCACAGTTATATTCATCAGGCAGGCGCTCAAGCAAACAAAACCTTTTATTAGGGTAGTCTATAACAAGTATTATGTCATGGCAAATATCTACACCTATGGTCCCGATCTGTTTTGGCGTTGGAGTGAACATCGAATCTTTTGTAAGCCTATCTCCATAACCATTATTTAATATTACAAAATCACTTTTAAAATACTGGCTGTCAAGGCCCAATAGCATCCCTTTCATTTGCTGCAAGGGCTTACCATCAATCTTTTCTTTCTTATCTTGCAGTAATTTCTGTTTCAGAATGCCGTACTGGCCAATATAAGGTTTGATTGGGTTTTCATAAAGCATCGTAACATTAGAGCCCATATCAAACTGCATATCGAATGCATGCGGCAGATTTTCTATCTCAACCGGCACCTTCATGGCCGCCTTGTCAAAGTAGCGTTTGCCAAGAGAGTCGCCCGTCCATTCGAATTTTATCCAGGGCAAAGAACTTGTCTTTTCTTTGCTTATAGACACCCAATGCTGTGTATAGGGCTCTTCTGTTTTAGAGATATGCAATGTATAGAATGTTGTAAAGAACAAAAGCAGCCTGTAAATAAGTACAATTCCGTATAATCCGGCAAGTGCAACAATGGTTTTTAGAAATGTTACAAAGTTAGACTCCCGGAAAATTCTTTTCAGTGAACCAAATAAAAAAATCAAAATTACGATCGTAAGGAAAATACTCAGAAAAACATCTTCACCCGAAAGCGCCATGAGTTTTACTAGCTTTTCATGAGCTTCAGGCTTACTAATCAAATGGCCCAGTACCATTATTTTTTCAACAGATAAAAGCAGGACGAAAAAAACAAGCTCAAAAAAAAGGAACCCGATACTTAGCCAAAAAAGAAGAATGCTGTAAATATTCAGCGATAGGATCAGGTGCTCCACAAAGTAGCGTCTTTGACTAAAATAAAGCAAACTTAATAGAACCGAAAACAAAACAACCATCACGATAATGAGCATTTCGGCATGTTCTTTTATTTTTTTGTCAAACTCTTTTTCATATTCAGCATAACTTATACCCAGTTCATTCACCTTATTGTTGACCATTGGCCTTACTATGTTCCTATAGCGGTCATTCATTTGGGTTTGTAGAGGGGTGGTAAAAGTGTTAACAGAGGGTAAGAATAAATAAATGATATTGATGATAATAAATAAGCGAATTGGATTAATATAGTTTTTTCGATGCCCTTTAATAAATTCTTCAGTCAGGTAGCCGGGCTTTGTGACAAGGTATTTAAAACTCTTGAAGAACCTGGAATCGAAATGGGTGAATTCATGCAGGGTATGCCCGATAAAATTTAATACGGTCAGGTCGTGTTTATGTTCTTTTTTTTGGCCACAATTACTACAGAATGGCCCGCTAAGTTCCGCCCCGCAATTTGTGCAATTTGGCAAAGCCGTGGTTTCCTCCAAGGTAACAGGATTGCCTGGCTTGCCGAAAAGCAGTTTTATGAATTTATTCATTTAGACGGAAGTGTATAGGGTAAAAATAATGCTTTATCCAAATAGTAAAGGTTCAAAATGGCTTTTTCATGTTTTACTTGCGATGTTTTAGACTGCTAACATCGGTATTAAAATTTGCAGGCACCCTTTAAAATGAATATTTTTTTTATTAATTACTTTACAGCGAGAATTATTTATACTATATTTAAAAAAGTTTTGCAAAACTGCGAGGTAAAATAGAATATGATGAAACAAACATTACTTTACTCAATCTTATTTGTCACCCTTTTCTCGGTTTTATCGTCTTGCACTAAAACTGCCAATACTACCACCAATAATGTGGGACCCTACAACTACATGACAGCCACCGTGTCGAAAGGAAATGATACCCTGTATCATACATGGACATCAGATTTAACGCTGGCAAATTCATTTAATCCCAATATTAATATTGTTGGAAGCAAATCGAGTGATTCCAAAACAGGCAAAGCCGGCCAGGCCATCAGCTTCACTATTAAAAACTACCCGGGTTTTGTAGTTACCCTGGTAAATGGTAAAGTATATGGCAACGGTATTGGAACTTATACCATTGATGGGGCAAGTGTTACGGCTTATTGGTCTCCTGATGGTATTACTAAAATACCTGCTGTAAGTGGCACCATAAATATTGTAAACGGCAACCAGGAAAGCGCTTCCGGCACATTCTCTTTTTTCTGTGCAGATTCTACAATGGTGCAAGGTACAGCGACAAGTGGAAATGCTTTTAGTGTATTGTGGTGAGATAGCTATACTTTTTATGTTTGTATCCCTATTAGGGAGTTAAAAAGCATATAGTTCCCTTCATTTAATTCATCAATATCCATGCATTCAAATAGGGCCAGAAGCTGTCACAGTCTCTTTGCGTCCAGCTTTTATCTTTAATTAGTTTCAATGCATAATCTCTCAATATCGGGCCATTCCAGATAGAGGATTGCAGGAAGGTGCCGGACTGCACTGCATCTGCAATAAAAGTAGACATAGGGCCATTAAACCATTCGGGCATAGGGGCGTTGATGCCTATTTTATATTTTCGGGTGCGTATATTTTCGGGCAGATAGCCCTTCATAGCATCACGTAATATGCGTTTCGAAAAACCATTTTTTACTTTACTTTCCGGTGGCAAACTGAAGATGTAAGTTACAAGGCGCCAATCCATAAAAGGCATTCGTATCTCTACACCGTGACGCATTGACGCCCTGTCCCAATTACGTAATAAAGTAGGAAGGGTAGTGCTGTGAAAGCTTTTATAAACAATATTATTTGCGCTGTCGCCGATCTCATTTATGCCCGTTGCGTCAAAACCGTATTGTTGTTGCAACCAATTATTGCCCATGGCCTTTTTAGCAAGATAGCCCTTCAGTATTTTCCGGCTTTCTTTCATCGCTTTACCAAGCCTGCTGCCGATTTCATTTCTCATATCCGCATACATCAGGAAAAGCTTGATGCTTCCTGAGCGTAGCATCCAATCCCGTATCATCCATGGATAGCCAAACAACATTTCATCTACACCATGGCCATCCATAGATACTTTGATGCCGTGCTCTTTTATTTTTTTGTAAATAGTGTGTGCAACAGGGGGAGTGAGGGAAATAAAATCCTCTGCTATAATTTCATTGACAATGGAATCTACCGGGTTCTTTTGTTCGGGGTAAATATAGGTGGCACTGCTTTTATAAAAATCTATTACCTCATCCGCATACTTTTTTTCGTCCATACTGGTGCCGGGAAAGGATGCAATGAAAGCCTTTGGCCCTTGATGAGGAGAGTTTAATTCATCAAGCTTTTTTTCATTGTATAGTTTTTGAACAGTGGCATATATGGATGATGAATCAAGGCCGCCGCTGAGGGTAAGCCCAAGTGGCACGTCGCTCCTTAATCTTAGTTTGCAGGAATCAATGAGTAGCTCTCTGAATTTTTCTACTTGCTCATCATAGCTTGAAGGTGCATCCGTAAGATGGTCTTTGGTATCCCACCATTTTTTTATGTTTATCTCTGCATCTGCCTTTAATGTAAGCTGGTGTCCGGGCTGTAGTTTATGTATGTCGCGGTATATCGTCTTGCCTGTAGATTCCAGGTAATAAGGGTTTTGTATCCCAAGGCTTATATTCTTCTCATCCGGTTCTTTTTTGAAATCGTTTAGTTTGCCAAAGGAAATAGATTCGGATGCAAAGGCAAATAATTGCCCCGAAGTATAAGTGTAGTAAAGCGGTTTAATGCCAAACCTGTCGCGGCTAAGAAAAAGGTTTTGTTTTTGTTTGTCCCAGATGGCGAAGGCCCACATACCATTAAATCGTAGTTGGCAATCTTCACCCCATTCTTTATAGGCAGCCAGGATCACTTCGGTGTCTGTTTTGGAAAAAAACTGATGTCCTTTTTCTTTTAACTCGTCCCGCAGTTCTATGTAATTGAATATTTCGCCATTGTAAGTGATATACAGATCTCCGCCTGCACTTGCCATAGGTTGTTTACCCGCGTCAGAAAGATCGAAAATGGAAAGGCGGCGATGGCCGAGAGCTAAACATACATCACTATCAACATAAATGCCCGAACCATCAGGCCCCCTGTGTTTCAGCGTATCGCTGAATGTGGTGATGTCTTCAGCGTTTATTCGCTGATTATTTAATCGCCATATACCGCTGATGCCGCACATCTAGTATTGATATCTTAATTTCTATGCAATATACGTTCGGAATTGGCAATAGTTCCCCAGTAAAAATTGAATTATTATTTCTTTTCTTTGATTCTGAATAACCCTTATAATGAAAGCTTATTAATGGTCAGCCGCCTGCCTAAAGCAGAGTGGGAGAGTCCCTCCATCCAATGGGGATTATATCCGGAAGAAGAATATTAGAAGCCGTCATCCTGAGCTTTTGCAGATAGCATTGTGCCGTGGCGCAAAAGCGTGAGGATATCCTCAAATAAAGATGTGCAGCTAAATAGTAGTCTACATTATCACATTGCCACATTCGCTACCTTCACTTCATGGATCAAAACGAAACTAAGTCCCTTGCACACTTAAATCAATTTATCGAGGCTTTTAAGCTTCGGGATGACAATGGCAATATCATATTCCCGGCCACTATACACTTTAATGTAAATGGCAGAGCAAGCAGTTTGCAGACAGACGTTCATATCAGTACCAATGCCTACCATTATTCAGGTACTATATTTATCAGCAATAAAGACGGTGAAGACGAATTGGACATCAGTCTCTACCCAGGCATGTTCCACGCCAATTACCAGGATTATACTTTCGTAGACGGCAAAACCTTAGTGATAAATGGCTGCGATGACGGGAACAAGAATATAGGCACATACATTGTTGAGATTGTCCCTGTGTAATAAAATACCCCCTC
>Ga0206970_10291_pt1 | contig 11046 bp, 6 predicted proteins | sample Alteio_BWOrgHeat_88_FD_152964 | JGI IMG/M metagenome (GOLD analysis project Ga0206970, IMG submission 152964) | Enriched cells from forest soil in Barre Woods Harvard Forest LTER site, Petersham, Massachusetts, United States -... | ecosystem: Environmental > Terrestrial > Soil > Temperate forest >... | reverse complement strand
ATCATGTCTGAGAATCCGCACAATCCGTACGTGCAGCAATACTCGCTCTCGGTCGAGCGGGAGCTTGCACGGAACATGACACTCGAGCTGAACTATGTCGGCAACAAGGGAACTCATCTGTTGGATCGCAGCAACATAAACCAGGCACTCCCAATTGCAGACCCGGCGTTTTGCGCGACAAACCCCACACTGGGTGATTGCCCTGTGAGCGCACGCAGGCCTTTCCCGAATTTTGCGACCTATATAAACAGCGTGTGGGAGGGATACTCCAACTACAACGCGATGAACGTTAAGCTCGAGAAGCGGACAGCATCGATGGCTCTCACGGCCGTTTACACCTGGGCGAAGAGCCTCGACGACAAGTCTGCAGCGGCAGGGATCGGCGCCCAAAGCTTTAACGGGTGGCAGGGTTACCTGAACAACCATGATCCGAATCGCGACTACGGACCTTCCGATTTCAACGTTGGACACCGCTTCGTAAGCAGTTTCGTTTACGAACTGCCTGTCGGACGAGGCAAAAAGTATGCGGGTAATCTAAACAAGGCAGCAGATCTCGTGGTTGGCGGTTGGGAGGTGACGGGCGTTGTGACTTTCCAACAGGGCTTCCCCATGTCGATCACGGGTTCCGACTCGACCGGTTTGCTTGATTCGTTTGGCACAAACCGGGCGGACAAAGTCGGAAGCGGCGGGAGTTTTACCAAGGGGCTGAACGAATGGTTTAACACTGCAAACTATGCTCAGCCTGCCCCAAATACATTCGGAAGCGTTGGCCGCAACACCGTTACGATGCCCGGAATCAACAACTGGGACATCGGTCTTTTCAAGAATTTTGCATTCACCGAGAGGTTGAAGCTTCAGTTGAGGCTAGAGACCTTCAATACGTGGAACCATCCACAATTCTATCCTGACCCAACGACGTCGGCGTTCGCTGGTGGCGGGAGTACCGTGGTCAATAGCGTCAACGCAACCAACTTCGGGCAAATAACAGCGGCGGCTCCCGGTCGCATTATGCAATTGGGAGCGAAGTTCTCGTTCTAACAGTCCGGACTAAACCTACTTGGATCCGCCAGGCCTCGCGCCTGGCGGATCTTTTTTGCTAGAGGTACGATCGTGCAGATGCATTCTCGGAACACAGCAATTGCCCGAATCGCGATATTCCTCGCCAGTGGGTTCGGCCCGTGCGCCATGGCGCAGACTTCGAACCCCGATCCGATAGGCCAATATTCCGATGAAGGGCGCAGAGCCTTGGCCGAAGGCCGCTACTCCGACGCCGAAATCGCATTCGAGAAACTCCGGCAATTGGAGCCTAACGTCGCCGAAGTTCATGCCAACCTCGGAGCAATCTATTTTCAAGAGAGAAAATTTCAGCAAGCGGTTCCGGCTCTTCGGCAGGCGCTGAAACTAAAGCCCGGCCTTGCGAGATCCCAAACTCTGCTGGCCTTGTCGCTCTCGGAGACAGGACACTACGAAGAGGCGGCGGCTGGCTTGGAGAAGGGGTTTGCCAGCTCCGATGATCCCGAAGTGAGGCGAATGTGCGGCTTACAGCTGCAGAGGGTTTACTCCGGCCTGCAGCGCGATGACAAGGCCGTTGAGGTAGCGTTGCAACTCAATCGCTCATACCCTAATGACGCTGAGGTTCTCTATCACTCCGGGAGAATTTTCGGAAACTACGCCTATCTCTCGGCAAGACATCTGGGCGAAGTAGCACCCAACTCCATTTGGACACACCTCGCGTCCGGTGAAGCATCGGAAAGCCAAGGGTCTTACGATTTGGCGATCACAGAATATCGCCAGGTTTTGAGGCTCGACCCCCGTCGGCCTGGCGTTCACTATCGATTGGGTCGTTCTATCCTTGCGCGCGGCGCGCAGGCCCATTCGCAGGATGCCTCGCCGGAAGCCCAAAAGGAATTCGCGGCCGAAATCGAAATCGATCCCACCAACGCCAATGCGGCTTACGAACTGGGGGAAGCCCATCAGAATCTGGGCGAGATGGATGAAGCCGAGAAATTCTTCCGCCTCGCGCTGAAATATTATCCAGGCTTCGAACAAGCGAATCTTGGGCTGGCCGCCGTCTTGCTCAAGGGAGGAAAGCCAGCACCGGCGCGCGAATATGCTCGGAAAGCGGTCGCGGAAAACCCATTGAACCAGGTTGCGTGGTACCGTCTACGACAAATCGAAAAAGCGCTAGGCAATCCCGCAGGTGAAGAGCGCGCGCTAGCGGAATTTCAACGCCTTCGCGAAAAGTCTAACGCGGCGGATGACGCGAAAAGGCTTTTTTCACTCGACGAAGTCACCCCACAAAAGCCGGACTAAGCCTATCTGCTACTCGCCTGCGCCACACTACCCGCCGCCCCCAGATAATTCCCGTAACCCACCACCACCGTGGACCCTATCAATACGAACAAACTCATCCCCACCAGCAATTTCGTTCGCATCCCGGCGCCCTTCCACTCCTTCAACGCAATCCCCCAAAGGGTGCTGAAAATCATGATGCTGGCCATGTGTAACGTCCAACTCGAAAACTTGTACCGCCCCATCTGCGTCTCGCCCATCGTGTAAAAGAAAAACTGGAAATACCAGGTAGTCCCAGCCAGCGCTGAGAAAAAATAATTCGAAAGCATCGGTGCCCTCGCCAACGCTGCATCGCCAGAGCCCCCAGCCGCAACAGCCATCTCCTCCCCAGGCGCATCAATCGCATTCTCAAGAATGGTCTCGTCCCCCCGACCAGGAGCCTTCCCTCGAATCTCGCCGCTATAGTATTGATACCCGGTCCGGTTCCGAATATTCAGCGCCACACACCAAATGCAATTCGTGGTAAACCCACCCAGCAGCAGAACCACCAAGACTGGCAAACCCTGCCACAAAGTCGAAGTCCCATGTTTCAACGTTAAGGCCTTGATCGGGTCCCCCGCAGCCAACCCATAAGCGAAACATGCGCTCATCACCCCAGAAAATGTCGCTACCAACAGCCCTTTCTTTAAGCTGAACTCTTTGATCGCCGCCCGCTTCTGCTCCTCCGACAACTCCTTCTCTTTCGACATCCCCGCCGCACCCGCAAATACGATCCCCAGCAAGCAAATCCCGACGCCCGCCAAAATCGTCAAGCCCGACCGCGTCCCCAAGACCATGCTCTGGAATTCCCCGCGAAACAACGGCGGCATCAACGTCCCAAACGCCGCTGTGTAGCCCAGCGCCACCGCCATTCCCAGCGACATCCCCAAAAACCGCATGGTCAACCCAAACGTCAGCCCGCCTAGCCCCCACAAGACGCCAAAAAAATAGGTCCAGGCGATGCTCGAACCGGGCGCCTCTCGCAAGACGCCACCCAAATCGGCGGTCATTACCGAAGCCAAAATCCAGGGCACAAGAATCCAGCTGAAAAACCCGCCCACCAGCCAGTACGTCTCCCAAGCCCAACTCCTCACCTTGCGAAACGGCACATAGAAACTCCCGGACGCCAACCCACCCAGCCAATGCAAAATCACACCAAGAATCGGATTAGCACCCAAGTCAATCCTCCAAGCCACCAAGCCTGTGGCAACCGCAGTGCCGCCACGCAAACCGCGCAACTCTAATAGCCGCCACATCTTGCGTCAATACAAATGCTATGTACCTATTGAAATCCCCGCCACTCGGCACTTCTGCGCTATACTTCACCGCCATGCGCAGCCGGCCATCCCGAACAGGCCCCCAACGCCTCTACCTGATTCCCGTCCTTTCCAAAGCCCTCGATATCCTCGAGTTGCTACAAAACGACAACCAACCGAAATCCCTGGAAGAAATCTATCAACGCACCAACATCTCCAAGACCACCGTCTACCGCATCCTGAAGACTTTCACTCACCGTGGCTACCTCGCGCAATCGGACAACGGCCTCTATCGCCTGGTCACCCGTCCCAGAAAGGTCCGTTTCGGCTTCGGCAGCGAATCCTCGGAGATGCCCTTCTCCGAAGCCGTTCGCGAAAGCCTCTCCGCCGCCGCGTCCTCCGCGGGAGTCGACATTCTCGTCCTCGACAACAAGTACGATGCCGCCACCGCAATCAGCAACGCCGAGGAATTCGTCCGCCAAGCCGTCGACCTCGTCATCGAATTTCAGATCGACCAGCGCATCGCCCCCATTCTTGCCGATAAGATCTACGGCGCTGGCATCCCACTGATCGCCGTCGATATCCCGCATCCCCACGCCACGTTCTTTGGGGTGGACAACTACCGCGTCGGCTTCGAAGCCGGGGCTTTCCTCGCCCAGCACGCCAAGTCCAACTGGCGCGGCAAAGTCAGCTGGGCCGTCGGCCTCGACATTCAAGAAGCTGGCCCTTTGGTCCACAGCCGCATGACCGGAGCCTTCGCCGGCCTCCGCTCCAAACTCCCCGGCCTTGCCGAAAATCGCTGCCTCCTGCTCAACGCCGAAGGTCTCCGCGGCAAAAGCCATCACCTGATGCTGGATTTTCTCCGCCGTCATCCCAAAGACGAAGGCGTCCTTGTCGCTGCCGCTACCGACACCAGCGCTCTCGGCGCGCTTCAGGCCGTCCGCGAAGCCAAGCGTGAACACGACGTCGCCATCGTCGGTCAGGACTGCATCCCCGAAGCGCTCGACGAAATGAGCATCCCCGGCAGCTGCTTCATCGCTTCCGTCTCCCACGAAGCAAGCAGCTACGGCCCTCACCTGGTCCAACTCGGCCTTGCAATCCTCAACGGCCAGACTCTCCCGCCCTACAATTACGTCAAGCATAAGTTGGTCACTTCGGCCTCCTTGGGCCGCAAAATCCGCATCGCCAGATGAAGCCTCCCCTCGCGTAATTTCACTATTGAAACTATTAATCTATTGCATTTACAATCGAATTTCGTTATTGTATGCGGGTTTTGCGATAGTCTTGGGCGGGTCTGTCCCTCATTTTAGATCGAACGGCTGATACATCCATGGTCACTTCCAAGGTCTCTGTGAAGACGCAGGAAAAACTCCGCTACCTCGAAGATCGCTGGGACGACAGAGTCGCTGCCACCCTCGATCCCGCCGAGCTCCTCCGCTACCGCTCCAATCTCCTCGGCTCCGACCTCCGCATCACCAACTTCGGCGGCGGCAACACCAGCAGCAAGCTGCGCGATTCCGATCCCCTCAGCGGCGAACAAAAAGATGTCCTCTGGATCAAGGGCAGCGGCGGTGACATCGGAAGCATCCAGCGCAAAGGTTTCGCGACTCTTTACCTCGAAAAACTCCTCTCCCTTACCAGCCGCTACAAAGGCGTCCAGCTCGAAGACGAAATAGTCGAAATGTACCCGCTCTGCGCCTTCGGCAACAATCCCGTAGCCGCTTCGATCGACACCCCGCTCCATGGCTACCTCCCCTTCCAACACATCGATCACCTCCACCCCGACTGGGGCATCGCCCTGGCCGCCGCTGCCAATGGTCGCGAAAAAATGGAAGAGTTCAACCGCACTTACGACCACGCGCTGGTCTGGCTCCCGTGGCAACGGCCCGGCTTCGAACTAGCCATGATGCTTCGCGACGCCGTAAAGCAAGCGCCCGGATGCGACGGCGTAGTCCTCGGCGGCCACGGCCTATTCACGTGGGGCGCAACGCAGCGCGAATGCTACGTCAACACGCTCACCATCATCGACCAGCTAGGCCAATTCGTCACCGATCACGTCGGGCGCAAAGGTCCCAGAATCTTCGGCGGCGCAAAACACAAGACCCTGGACAACCATCGCGAAGCCGCCCTCAAGATTTTCGCCTTCATCCGCGGGCGCGCTTCAGCAAAACAGCGCTGGATCGGCCATTTCAACGATCTCCCCGAAATCCTGAAGTTTGTAAACTCCAACGACGCCGCCGCCCTGGCTCACCTCGGCACCAGCTGCCCCGATCACTTCATCCGCACAAAAATTCGCCCGCTCTATGTCGAGTGGGAACCAAAGCCCGAACTCTCCGGCTTGCACGAACAATTCGAGAAAGCCCTCACCAAATACCGGGAGGAATACAGCTCTTACTACAAATCTTTCGCCACCCCGGACTCTCCGAAAATCCGCGACGCGAACCCGACGGTAGTTCTTGTCCCCGGCATTGGCATGTTCAGCTTCGGCAAAAACAAAACCGAAGCCCGCATCACCGGCGAGTTTTACACGAATGCCGTCCACGTAATGGAAGGCGCCAGTGCCCTGGGTACTTCCACAAGCAAACCTGGCGAACTCCCCCAAGCTGGCCCGGCCGCAAAAACCGATGCCTTCTCGGTTCACACCAACTACGTCGCCCTGCCACCCTCCGAAGCCTTCCGTATCGAATACTGGGCGCTAGAAGAAGCGAAAATCCGCCGCCAGCCCCCGGAAAAAGAACTCAGCCGCCAAATCTGCCTAGTCGTAGGCGGAGGCAATGGCATCGGTCGCGAATCCGTCCTCCTGGCCAGCCAACGCGGCGCCCACGTCGTCGTCGCCGACAAAGATCTCGAATCGGCAAAATCCGTAACCGCCGAAGCTCAAAAACTCAGCGGCAAAGAAACCGCCGTAGCCGTCGCCATCGACATCCGCGACCGCGCCTCCATCGCCAACGCTCTCCGTGAATCCATCGCCGCATTCGGTGGCCTCGACATCATCATCAACACCGCCGCAATCTTCCCCTCCTCCGCCGACGGCCAGATCTCCGACGCCCAATGGGCGCTCACCCTCGACATCAACGTCACCGCCAACCACCGCCTCCTCGAAGAATCCACTCGCCTGCTCAAGGAACAAAATCTCAACGCCAGCGTAGTTCTGGTCAGCTCCGCCAACGCGGTCGTCCCCAAGCGCGGCAGCGAAGCCTATGACGTCAGCAAAGCCGCCGTAAATCACCTCGTCCGCGAATTCGCCATCTCTCTTTCTCCGCTAGTCCGCGTCAACGGCATTAGCCCCGCAACAGTAGTCAAAGGCTCCACAATGTTCCCTCGCGATCGGGTGATCGCCTCGCTCAAAAAATACGCTATCCCCTTCCGAGACAGCGCCAGCGACGACGAACTCCGCTCCGCTCTGGCCGACTTCTACGCGCAACGCACCCTCACCCACCAACCCATCGACCCACAAGATTGCGCCGCCGCAATTCTTTTTCTAGCCGGTCCCCAGTCGCGATGTACCACCGGTCACCTCATCCCGGTAGACGGCGGCTTGACCGAAGCTTTTCTGCGGTAGCGGTAAACGAAATGCCAAAAGCGACTCCCCGCGCCGCCAGTTGTAGGACACAAACTCAGGCCGCTCCGCCTCGGGAAGACGTCGTAGGGGCGAGGCACCACCTCGCCCGTCGCTGCGTCTTGGCGCAAAATTTTCAGTAAGCGGTGCGCTGTCAGCCATACCAACGGCAATGGTCCCGCGCAACCCAACCGTGATACGGTCTTGGCGGTGGAAATCGACGGAACGCTGATGGAGCGAGTGGCGAAGAAAAAATCTCAAGTCGCGGTAGACCTGGGCGCGCAAAGTTGCCGTGTGTCCCTGCTCCGCTGGAACGGTTCCAATCCAGAAATCCAGGTCGTCCACCGTTTCCCCAACGCCCCGCGCTCAACTCCGCAGGGCCTCTGCTGGGACGCAACGAAAATCCTCGAAGGCGTAAGAATTGGCATAAAGCGGGCCGCCCAATTCGCCCCCGAAGGCATCGATTCCATTGCCATTGACGGTTGGGCGGTCGACTATGTCCGCCTTCAACCAAACGGCCAAGCCACTTCCGATCCGTTCTGCTACCGCGACCCGCGCACCGAAAAATCCGAAAGAGAAGTCCACGCCATCCTCTCACCAGAAAAACTCTACTCACTCACCGGCGTCCAAATCATCCGCATCAACACGCTCTACCAGCTCTACGCCGACAAACTCGCCAACTTCGACACTCGCGCACCGTGGATCAACGTCCCCGAATACATCAGCTACCTCCTCGGCGGCGAGCGCGTCAGCGAATACACCAACGCCACGCACAGCGGCATGGTCGCCCTGAATTCCCATCGTTGGTGCAAAGAAATTTTTAACACGCTAGGCCTGCGCATCGAAGCCGCACCGCAAATCGTCCCCAGTGGCGCAACCATCGGCACGCTTACCGGCGATCTCGCGAAAATCCCACAGCTCCGCGAAACGAAAATCATAGTCCCCGCTTGCCATGACACGGCGTGCGCCATCGCCGCCATCCCCGCCTCAGGCGATGACTGGGCTTTCATCAGCTCCGGCACCTGGTCCCTGGTCGGCACCGTTCTCGACTCACCGTGCATTTCCAACGCAGCCCGCGCGCACAACTTCACGAATCTTGGCGGTGTCGGTGGCAAAATTTGCTTCCTCAAGAACGTTAACGGGATGTGGCTCCTGCAGCAATGCATGGAAGAATGGGAGAAATCCGGCAGCCGTTGGTCCGTCACCGAACTCATCTCTCAATGCAAGTCCCTCCCAGCGCCAGAGAAGATGATCGACGTTGACGATCCGCAACTCATGGTCCCAGGCAACGCCATCGCCAAGATCAACGCCCAATTGCAAAACGCCGGCCATTCGACGTTCGCTACGAAAGGCGATTCCGCGATACCCTCCGTCGCTAATTTGATCTTCCATAGCCTCGCCGCTCGCTACGCCGAGGTCCTCTCCTCTATCGCGGAAATCACCGGCAAAAAACTCAAACGCCTCTTCATCGTTGGCGGCGGCAACCAGAACGCTCATCTAAATCGCCTTACCTCCGAACGCACCGGCTTGCAGGTCATCCTCGGCGCTATCGAAAGCACCACGGTCGGCAATTTCGCCATCCAGCTAGCCGCCCTGGAAGGCGACTACTCAGAAAAAATCAGCGTCTCCGCTGAACGAGTAGCCCACTACGCCGAACAGATGATCTCCCATGCCTTCGCCCAAACCGCCGAGCGCGGAGCCGCATGACGCCCGCAAAGCAAAATCGCCCATCTCGCGCAAGCGCCAATGTAGGCGCCGGGCTGCGGCCCGGCCAGCCAATGCCGCTGTCCCTACAAAATTTTCTCCCACCCAAACGGAGGCCAATCGATGCCGCTAGCCGATAAATCCACCGAAATCATTTTCAAATCCCTCAACCGCCTCAACATCGAGCTTCCCTCCTGGGGCTTCGCCAATACCGGCACTCGCTTCGGCAAATTCATCCAACCAGCCGCCGCCACCAACATCGAAGAAAAATTCGCCGACGCCGCCGAAGTCCACGCCCTCACCGGCGCCTGCAAAACCATGGCCCTCCACGTCCAGTGGGATCTCCCCAACGGCGTAAAAGACGTCGCCAAAGTAGAAGCTCTGGCCACCAAATTCAAAATCCGTCCCGGCTCCATCAACCCAAACATTTTCCAGAATCAGGAATACAAGCACGGCTCCGTCGGCAATCCCGATCCCGCAATCCGCCGCATGGCCACCGATCACATTCTCGAATGCGTAGCTATCGCAGACGCTCTCAACTCCCGCGACATCTCACCCTGGTTCGCCGACGGCTCCAACTACCCGGGTACGCAAAACATCCGCAAGCGCATCACGTATTTCGAAGATGCCCTCCGCGAAGTCCACTCTGCGCTAAAACCAAGTCAGCGCCTTCTCATCGAATACAAGCCGTTCGAGCCCGCCTTCTATCACACCGACATCGCCGACTGGGGCATGGCCTACCTCTTCGCAAAAAACGCCGGCCCGCAAGCGCTCGTCCTCGTCGACACCGGCCACCACTACCAAGCCCAGAACATCGAGCAAATCGTAGCCTGGCTCCTCCATCACGACATGATGGGCGGCTTCCACTTCAACGATCGCCGATACGCTGACGACGATCTCACCCTCGGCTCCATTGACCCGTACCAGGTCTTCCGCATCTTCCACGAGATCCAGATGTTCGAATGGGAGCACAACGAAACCGCCGACATCGCCTACATGGTCGACCAAAGTCACAACCTCAAAGGCAAGGTCGAAGCCATGATCCAAACGGTCGTCACCGCCCAGGAACTCTACGCCCGCGCCGCGCTAGTCGATCACGCCCAACTCGCCAAGCACCAACAAACCTGCTCACTAGTCGATGCCGAAGAAACCCTGCGCGGCGCCTTCTGGCAAGACGTGAGGCCCGCAATCCGCGAATGGCGCAAATCCCACAACTTGTCGGAAGACCCAATGAAATCCTTCCGCGAAAGTGGCTACCTCGAACGCATCACCAAATCCCGCGCCGAAAAAAACGCCACCACGACGGCCAGCTACGCCTGATCCATGAAGCCCAATCGAACTCCAATCATCCGACGAAAACGCTCGCCCCCCAGCAAAACGTTGTAGGGACGCGGCACTGCCGCGCCCGTCGACGCGTCTTGGCACGCACCCGAATCACAATTCCAGTTTTTGCATAAACCGCAAATTGATCCCAGCCGATCCAAGAAGAGGTTCTCAAATGCGCAAGCCACGTAAAGCAATCCTGCAAGCCGCGCTGCTAGTCGCCGCAATCGTCACCGTCGCCAGGTACGCCATGCCCCAGCAATCCCAAGACACCCTCCTCCAAAATTTCCAATCTCCCCCCGCCACCGCAAAACCCCGCGTCTGGTGGCACTGGATGAACGGCAACATCACCAAAGAAGGCATCAAGCTCGATCTCGAATGGATGAACCGCGTCGGCATCGGCGGCTTCCAGAATTTCGACGCCGCCCTCAACACCCCGCAAGTCGTCGAAAAGCGCCTCGTCTACATGACCCCCGAATGGAAAGACGCTTTCCTGTTCACCACAAAACTCGCCGACCAACTCGGTCTAGAAGAAGCCATCGCTGGCTCCCCTGGCTGGAGCGAATCCGGCGCACCGTGGGTCAAGCCCAATCAAGGCATGAAAAAATTTGTCTGGAGTGAAACCCGCATCCAGGGCGGCAAGCCGTTCCACGCAACGCTCGCGAAACCATCCCCCGTCAGCGGCCCATTCCAGAATATTCCCATCGTCGATTTCATCGCCATGTTCACCGGACAAAAACCCGAAACCCCGCCGCAGTTTTACGCCGACACTTCCGTCATCGCCTATCGCGCCGCATCCACCGACGTCCCAATGTCCGCACTCCAACCGAAAGTCACCTCCAGCAGCGGCTCCATCGATCCCGCGCTCCTCGA
>Ga0206970_10267_pt3 | contig 11118 bp, 8 predicted proteins | sample Alteio_BWOrgHeat_88_FD_152964 | JGI IMG/M metagenome (GOLD analysis project Ga0206970, IMG submission 152964) | Enriched cells from forest soil in Barre Woods Harvard Forest LTER site, Petersham, Massachusetts, United States -... | ecosystem: Environmental > Terrestrial > Soil > Temperate forest >... | reverse complement strand
GCGGCGTGAATGGATTGAATGACACACGCGCGATCCTCAATGCTCTCTGGAAGGAGCGGTTTGTGCCCAGAAAGGCCGAGCGTTTTGACGGTGCCAAGCTGAGTTATTACGGCCGCTGGAATCCTTCGTTCCACATTCATTCCATCGCGGGACTGTTGCAAACGCTGGATGGCGAGTGCGATACCTGGGCGCAATACATGATTGCCTCCTTGCGAGTGCAGGGCATTGATATTGCCAACTATGTCGGCGTGCAGCCGAACACGCGCAACGGCGAGGCGTTCTTCGTCAAGAGCTGGAACTTCCCGGCTCCGCCAGCAGTGCGCGAATATCCGTGGGTGAACTTTTCGACGCCGGTTCCGCTGGGTGACACCATTTATCCGAACTTCAAATTCTTCGGCCCGGCCAATGTCAATTTCTTCGGCAACTGGCAATACGTCTGGCTCAGCCCGCCAGTAGCGCCGGCGCCTCAATGGACTTTTAAGCCCGGTGTGGTCGGCACGGACGGTGGCCAGAACCAGGCTAATCCGGTCTCCACGTTTTATAATCATTGCATCGTCCGCATCGGGGACGCCTCCGGCGCGAATAATAAATATTATGATCCCAGCTACGGCGGCACCTATGCCGACCTGCTGGCCATGGAGAACAACGCCTTGGACGGCTTTTACCGCGCCCGCGGGGTGAACACGCGGTTCGACATCCGCGCTTCCATTGGCAACGGCGGCGGGGTGATTGCGCCGGCCGTGGGCATACCGCGATTGGCGGGCGGAAATTTGCTGGAGCGCAATGCGCCCTTCAATCTGCAATTCTTCAGCGGCCCGAACGCGTTTGCGCTTGCACCGGCGGGAGATGGCCAGCCAGACAACGCCGCGCTTGCCGGCGGCGGAGTGGTACAGGTCAAGAACGCGGCTGGCGGCGCGATCAAGGTCTGGATCGTGGATAATTATGGCCGCGTGGTGAATTCCGGTTCGTATGTGACGATTATCATGGGGAACAACCCTGCGGGGGCCGCGCTGTGCAACGGGGCCAATCCCATCAACGCCGGCGGACCGCGCACGCTCAATCCCAACCGGATTACCGTCCAGGCCGTCAACGGCGTGGCGACGTTCCCGGCGTTTAACATCAATGCGGCGGGCAGCGCGTATACATTGCGGGCGTATGTTTCGAGCGCCACCGGCTCGCCGAAGGCCACCGCCACGCCGGCGGTCAGCCAGATGTTTGATGTGAGTCCGTGAAGCTAACGGCCTAGGCCAGCCGTTCAGCTAAATCGCCGGCTGGCAATGCTGCGAGCAATTGTGAAACGGATTTGGTTTGTCCCGGCAAAACCAAGTCCGGCGCGATTTCGCTCAAGGGTTGAAGCACGAATCGGCGCAAATGCGCGCGCGGATGGGGCAGGGTGAGGCATGGCGTTTTTCGGGTGTTGTGGCCGAAGGCAATTAAGTCCAAGTCCAAGGGACGCGGCTCATTGAGGATTTTTTTTGGCGCGCGGCCAAATTCTTTTTCCAAGGTCTGCAATTTTTCCAACAGCGACTCAGGTGTTTCGCCTTTTCGTGGGACCATGCCGACAACGGCATTCACAAATTTTGGCGAACCCGGCGGGCAATCCACTGGTGTGGTTTGCCACAGGGAAGATTTGAGGATTGGCTTGTCGGAAAATTGTTGCAGCCGCGCCATCGCGTCCCGGAGAGTTTTGGCCGGGTCGTCGAGATTTGCGCCGAGGGCGATGATTGCGAGTATCACGCTCTAGTTTTGGTCAACAATTGTTGGCGCGCAAGCAACAAGGTCAGTATTACGAATGCAATGGACTGCACCTGCCAGGCATAGTTGGTGCCTGAAATCAAGGTATTGACAAATGCTGTGGGATACCGAGGGGCGAACTTAGAGTACCAAGCCAACTCGGTTGTATTTATCATGTGTGGGAGTAACATCAGAAGCAGCCAGCTTGAAATGGCCGCCGCCATCCGCCAGGAATTCTTCCGGACCCACACATATGCGCTGTTTCCTTTTCGCGTCAGCATCCGCCAGCCAATCGTAAACAGGACGGCGGTAGTCAGCAACTGCACCAAGGCCACGAGAAATACAGCGAACCAGGAAGTTGATGGATCGTTACCTGAGAGCATCACCGGCTTTACAACAAAGGCAGTTATGAAAAAGGTGGGGCCGGAGCCCAAGACCCTGAGGAATCCAACGAGTTGAATTCCGACCAGCATCCATAAAGCGCGATTTAACCAGAGATCTCGCGAATTAATCTTGGCAAATTCCTTCCCCAACACGGCCTCGCCGCCCACACGCCTTGTGGCAATAATAAATGCCTCGTCCTCGGCCAGTCCGCGTTGCGCTAGATTGGCGATGGAGTCACGCAGGTGTGTCTCCAGTTCCTCAAGATTTTCCCTCCGAAATGCGGGCGACTCGCCAAGGCGTGCGCGCCATTCTTGGATCGCGTGGTTTAGGTCAAACGAGGCTTTGGTTGTTTCCATAATTTTGCCAGGGTTTCGTGGACGGCCAGCCACTGTTGTTGTTCTTCGTGCAAAGCCTTCCGGCCTTCTTTGCGGAGCCGGTAGTATTTACGCTTGCGGCCGGTTTCTGAATCGCGCCATTCGGACTCGATTAAATCTTCTTTTTCCATCCAGTGCAGCACCGGGTATAGCATCCCCTCGGTCCATTCAATTTTTCCGGCGGAAAGCTCGCGCACGCGCTGGATGAGCGCATATCCATAGTTCTCGCCTTCTGTTAAGACGGATAAAACAAGCGGGACGGTCGAGGCTGCCACCAGTTCTTTCGCAAGCATGGCGCTACTATGCCTAACACTGTAATGCTTGTCAAGTGGGAATATCCAAGTTGGTAAAAGTGGGGGAGAGTACGGCTACTTTAAGCCGAGCACGTCCTGCATGTTATACAGGCCGGGCTTTTGTTTCACGGCCCACTGGGCGGCGCGGAGGGCTCCATTGGCGAAAGTGTCGCGGCTGGAGGCCTTGTGAGCGAGTTCCACGCGCTCGCCGACGTTTGCAAAAATAACCATATTGTCACCCACTACGTCGCCGCCGCGGATAGAGTGGATACCGATTTCAGTCTTGGTGCGTTCTCCTGTGATGCCTTCGCGGCCGTAGCGTGCGGCTTCGCGTAATTGGAGTTTGCGCACATCCGCCACTATTTCCGCGAGAGTTTTCGCTGTACCGCTGGGCGCGTCTTTCTTCAGGCGATGATGCATCTCGACCACTTCCAGGTCAAAGTCCGGCCCGAGGATTTCCGCCGCCTTGCGTGTGAGCCAGAACAGCGTGTTGACGCCGGTGGAAAAATTCGAGGCCCAGACGATGGGGATGGTTGACGCAAGTTTTTTTATGGCACTCGTGTCGGCCTCCTCCACACCAGTGGTGCCAATAATGAGCGCTTTTTTGTGCTTGGCGCAAAGCTCTGCGATCTCGACCGTCGCCGCATGCCCGCTGAAATCAACCACAACATCGGCCTTGGCGATGACAGCGGCGAGATTGTCGCCCCGGCCAATTTCCGCGACGACTTGAAGGCCCGGGATTTTTTTTGCGCAACCGATAAGCGCTTGGCCCATGCGGCCTTTTGCTCCATTGATGATAATTTGGGTGGACATATATAAAATCAGGCGGAAACCACCAAGGTGTCTTTGTTTTCCAGCATGCCATGTAGTTCGCGTTTGTAGCAATGTTCCCCGGCAAGGACGATGCCTTTGGTCTCTTTGACGGACACGAAACTGTTGGCGTGCTTTGGCGATTCCTTCCAAGCGGACAGTTTCAACTGCTCTGGACCGCCGGGCTGGCAATAGAGCGCGTGGTCGAAGTCCGCGCGCTCATGGACTTGGCCGTCGTGGATGTGGACGGTCGGGAAGAATAAATGCCCGGGCTTGGCCGCTGGAAAATCAAAGGCCATGGGCTGCACCGTCTGCATGCCCGGCTTGAGTTTGAATACCGCGAAGCCGTAGTGCTGATAGTCGGGCAACTTTGCGAACAATTCCGCAGGCAGTTGAAACCGCGCGTCAAGCCGGTTGAAATCCTTGACCGTGGGGACAAATGAGGCCTCGAAATCCCCGACTTGCATCACAGGCAGTACCTGTACGGCGGCGGCGGAAGGGACCGGGCCTTTACCGAAATCGGAGTGGACCGGCGGGCGGGGCTTCGGAAAACCCGATTCAACATCGGTGAAGAAGTCCGGGTACTCTTGCAGGTCAATGAAATGCACGGCATTTTCGTCCGAACCTTTCTTCACCGGCAGCGGCAGCACCATCGCCAGCGGTTTTGACATGTCAACCGTCATTGAATAGACGAGGAACTGCCGGCCGTCTTCGTCCATGCGGGCGAAAATTTTAGTGGCTGACACAGAATTGACCGGGCCTGAAAAACAGCACATAGCTCACTCCAAGACATCGCACCGCTTGAGCGTGGTGCGCAGGGTTTCCCAATTCTTCGGGTTCATGGGCACCAGCGGCAAACGGTAGTCTTCGTCTATCATCTTCATCATGGCCAGCGCGGCCTTGACCGGCGTGGGGTTGGTCTCGATGAACAAATCCTTGAACAACGGATAATACCGCGCATGCAGCGCCGCCGCTTTCCGTGCCTCGCCGCGCGCAAACGCTTTTACCATCTGCGACACTTCCTTGGGAATGACATTGGACGCCACGCTGATGACACCGTCCCCGCCGACCGACATGAACGGCAGTGTCAGCGAATCGTCGCCGGACATGATTTCAAATTTTGGCCCGAGTACGGCGCGCAATTGTGACACGCGGTCGCAACTGCCGCCTGCTTCCTTGATGCCGATGATGTTTTTGCAGTCATGCGCGAGGCGCTTCACCGTGTCTACGGCGATTTCCACGCCGCAACGGCCCGGGATGCTGTAAAGCATGATGGGCAGTGTCGTGACCTTGGCGATGGCCTTGAAATGCTGGAACAATCCCTCCTGCGTGGGCTTGTTGTAATACGGCGCGACCTGGAGCGAGCCATCGGCGCCGGCTTTCTCGGCGGCCTGTGTGAGGTAGATGGCCTCGGTGGTGGAATTACCGCCTGTGCCGGCGAGAACCTTGACCTTGCCGGCAGCGTGTTTTACCGACCACTCGATGATCTGGATGTGCTCCTCATAATTCACCGTGGGCGATTCGCCCGTGGTGCCCACCGGCACAATGCCGTCCACGCCGCCCTTGACTTGAAATTTAATCAGGCGTTCGAGCGCGGCTTCATCCAGTTGACCGCCGCGAAACGGCGTGACAATTGCAGTATAAGTTCCCGTAAACATGTTTAATACAGACGCACAAAATAACAGAAAACCGCGATTTGGCGAGCGGGAAGTTTGGGGAAGACCGAGGAACCCGCAAAGACTCTTGAACCAAATGTCAAAGCCTGGCCGGATCCACGCCTTCAAAAGTAATCTTCACCGGCTTGATCAAACCTTGGTCGTCAAACTCCATCCGGTCAATGCACGTCACACGATGGTTGCCATCCGTCTCTCCCAGCGGACGGCGATGATAGACGATATAATAAACCTCCTTGCCAGGCAGCTTGATGATTGAATGATGGCCGGCCCCTGTGGCCACTGCAGGGTCCTGCTGCAGGATTTTGCCGATCCGTTGATATGGCCCGGTTGGCGAATCTGCCATGGCGTAGGCAACCGAGTAATCCGGCCCGGTCCAACCGCCCTCCGACCACATGAAATAATATTTTCCGTTTCGGCGGAACAGGACCGAACCCTCAACGTAACCCGCGGGTGTTATTTCCTTAAACTCCGTCCCATCGGGAAACGGCTCGAAGCCGGTGAAATCTTTTTTCAAGCGGGCAATGTTACAATGCCCCCAGCCGCCGTAGGTGAGATAAGATTGTCCATCGTCATCACGAAATACAAAGGGGTCAATCGGCTGCGCGCCGTGATGAAACTGGCCCACCAGCGGCTTGCCGAGGTAATCCTTGAATGGACCTTCCGGATGATCGGCCACTGCCACACCGACGCCGCCGGTCTGCCGGTCGTTTTGAATGTCATTCGCCGCAAAGAAAAAGAAATAGCGCCCGTCCCTTTCTGCAACCGCCGGCGCCCACATGGCCCGGTGCGCCCAGGCAACGCCATTGGTGTCCAGAATGCGGCTGTGTTTGGTCCAATGCACGAGGTCTGGCGACGAAAAGGCGTCGAAAAAGGTCTGTTGACCGTACGGCGCAGACGTGGTGGGATAAATCCAATACTCGTGCCCGAAGACTTTCGCCTCTGGATCGGCGTACCAGCCTGGAAAAACCGGGTTTCCGGATTTCGATGCTGTTGCCGGTTGCGGTTGTGACAGTGCAGGCTGCGCACCGGCCAGGAGACAGCTCAAGCCAAACGCCCAAACCAATCCCGTGCGTCGAAGCGGGATAACAAAAGCGGTCGTTGTCATTTTATCAGTGAATTTAAATTGTTCCGGCCTACGCCAGCGCTTCTGCCAATACCTCAGCCATGTGAAGTGTACGGGTTGTGACGAGGTGCTGCACTTGATGGCGGCAACTGGTGCCGGAAAGGACAATCGTTGTGCCGTAAGGCTGGTGTTTGATTTGCTCCACCAACGGTTCGGCGATCTTCATGGAAAGCTCGTATTTCGATTCCATCATGCCAAAGGAACCGGCCATGCCGCAGCAGCCGGTGTCCAGCATGGCCACGGTGCGGTTCGGGAGGCGGGCGGCGAGATGTTGAGCATTCTTGATGTTCGTGAGCGCCTTGGCGTGACAATGGGAGTGGATGGCCACGCGCCCTTGCTCGTGATCGAACTGCAACGCCGAAGGTTCCTGCTGTAGCAAGTTTTCCATGAAATCCTCGAACAGGACGCAACGCGCCGCAACTTCGGCAGCACCGGGCAGGTCCAATTCACGGTAATCTTCCACGAACATCGAGTAGCACGACGGTTCCAGGAAAATGATCGGCGCGTCGTCATTCGCCAGCACGGCGAGGTTGTGCGCGCCGAGTTTTTGCGCCTCGTCGAGGTTGCCGATGCTGAACGCGGGACGGCCGCAACATTTTCGCTGTTGTGGCAGCGTGACATAGCAACCGGCGGCCTCCAGCACTTTCACGGCGGCGATGCCGATGTTCGGTTCGTGATAGCGCGTAAATGTATCATCCCACAGGACCACGCGGCCGCGCAGGCCGTTGGTGTCGTGTTCGCGTTTCTGGAACCAGCGGTCAAAGCGCTCACGTGCAAACGAGGGCGTGGCCCGGTCACCGCTGATGCCAAAAACTTTTCCGACAATGTGCCGGAGCGAGCGCGAACCAAAAATGGCATTGGCCAGCCAGGGCACCGAGCAACCGAAACGCCCCATGGCATCCACCGAACTCACCAGCCGCTGCAGCGGCGTCAGGCCATCGCGCTTGGCGCGCGCATGCAACAACTCGGCCTTGAGCAGCGGCAGATTCACGTTGGACGGGCACTCGTTGGTGCATGCTCTGCAAGACAAGCAGTTCGACAACGCATACTCCAGTTCCGCCGCGCGCAACGGATCATGGCTGGAGCCGCGCATTTCCAGCGCGGCGCGAATCAAGTTCGCCCGGCCCCGCGTGGACATGCCTTCCTCGCCAGTGGCAACGAAGGTTGGGCACATCGTGGCCGTTTGCTTGAGGCAGCCGCCGCAGCCGTTGCACTGTTCGAGATTGGCGACAAATGATTCGTCGCGCGCCGCGAACGCGAGGTGTGGCTCAAACGGCAATACCAGATTTCGGTCGGCGGTGTGGCGCAGATGGCGGTCTATCTTATAGCGGTCGTCGCCGATGATTTTGCCGGGATTGAAGGTGTTGTTGGGATCGAACGCGAGCTTGATTTCGCGCATCACCCGGTACAGCTCCGGCCCGATTTGTTGCTTGAGATATTCCGTGCGGGCAATGCCCACGCCATGTTCGCCCGCGAGCGAGCCCTTGAAGTGCGAGACCAGCGCGGCTACTTCATCAGCGATGTACCGGAATTTTTTCAAGTCATCCGCGTTGTGCAAATCCAGCACCGGGCGCACATGCAACAAACCCGCCGCCGCGTGCCCGTAAAAAGAAGCCTCCACGCCGACGCGCGACATCAACTCCTCAAGCCCGTTGACATAGGCTGGCAGATCGCGCGGGCGCACCGCTGCATCCTCGATAAAACAGGCCGGCTTGGCGGCGCCCTTGCAACTGGTCAGCAGCGAGAGCCCCGCTTTGCGCATGCCCCAGACGAGATGGTGTTCGCGCTCATTTTTGAGAGTCATGCGGCGGCGGCCAAGGTGGAGTTTCTCCATTTGCGCAAGCTTGTCCTTGGCACCGTCGAAGAATTCCACGATCAAAATGGCGGCGCTTGGCTGCGCATCGAGGTCCAGCAGCGCCCGCACCGCCTGAAACTCGCGCTGGCCGCGCGTCTGGTCGAAGAGCGGGCGGTCAATGTGCTCGATGGCCGCCGGTTGCAAATCCAGCAGCGACTCCGTGGCCTGCATGGCCTCGGAGACAGAGTCGAAAAAGAGCAGGCCCACGCCGCGCTCGACGGGCAGGGGAACAACCTTCAGTTCCGCCGAAAAAATTCCCGCGAGCGTCCCTTCACTACCGCAGAGGATGGGAATCAGGTTGTCGGGGTTTTCCATGGCCCGAGCCAATCCATAGCCCGGCCAGCGTTTCGGCAGCCCGGCGGGAAAGCGTTCGCTGATTTGCAACGAGTTTAGCATTACCAGGTCGTCCACGAGGTTCCGCTGATGCAGCAACGCTGATTGACCGGGGCCGATTTTGGCGTATTTGCCATCAGCCATGATGAGGTCAAGCGATTGAACGTGCTGGCCGGTGGTGCCATAAACCGGCGTGTGCGCGCCGGAGGAGTCGTTTGCAATCATTCCGCCGAGCGTGGCGCGGGAACTCGTGGCCACGTCCGGCCCAAAACGGAATCCGTGCTGATGAAGGAAGTTGTTGAGCTGGTCCAGCACTACGCCCGCGCCCACGCGGACAATGCGCTGTTCGACATCAAAATCCATAATCTGGCGGTTATGGCGGGCGAAATCCACAATCAGACCCTCCCCAATCGCGCCGCCGCTCAGGCCGGTGCCAGCCCCGCGCGGAATCACCGGCACGCCTGCCACGAGCGCCGCCTGGATCACGTGCGCCGCCTGTTTCACGGTTTTCGGAAAGGCAACCGCCTGGGGAACGATCTGATAAGGCGACGCGTCCGTCGCATAAAGCTGTAGCGTTTGATTGTCGAATGCGACATCGCAATTCGACGCATTCAAGGCCGACATCTGTTGCGTGGAAAGCATCACGCACAAACTATCGCCGTAAACGCGAATTGACAATGGCATTAACGACATTACGACCACAGTGGCACGGGCGCTTTGCCAAGCCGAGGTTCGGCCCCGTGTGTTTCTTCGGAGAAACAAGCCAACGACCGGCATGGAGTGACGCCAACTTTTTGATCCTGCCATGCCCGGGCATTTTTATCCGGGCCGCCAATCATCCTCATCGTCATGCTCATCCTCATCCTCGCTATCCATTTTTTACTTTGACCAGCCTTGACCCACCTTAACTCATTTTCATTTGCCCCTCCGCCTTGATCCGCGCCTCGGCCTGTTCGTTCGTCAGCTTCTCCTTGGCGCGCAGGACCGCCATGCGCACCACTGGCGGGTACGCTTGATCGGCTTTCATGCGCGGCTCAACATACGCGATGATTTCGAACAAAAGCCGGTTGGCCGCGGTGTAGTTTAAATCCGTCAGCCGCGTGATGTACCGCGTGGCCCGGTCAATGAGCTTCAGATTGCTTGGCACCACCCAGACCATGTAATTACCCATCACCCGGCCGAGGCGCACCATCGTGCAGGTCGAAAGGGTGTTCATCACCAGCTTCACCACGACGCGTGTCACGCCGTCCAGCAGCAAATCCGTTCGCGGCACGGGCACAAACGTAAAAACTTCGGCAGCCATCTGGAGGGTGGCAGGAGGCGCTTCGGAGCCAAAATAAAGCAGGCCGGTATGCGCGTTGCTGGCCCGGGCTGACTCCAGTTGCTTGAGCTGAAATTTCAGCGCCGCCGGCTTTTCCGTCTCCGACATCACGGCCACGGCGCAGTCTTCCACCACCAGCGCGCGGTAGCGCAGCCCGTTGCTGCCTATTTTGTAGCGCCCCAGCTCGGTGGAACTGATTCTTTCGACGGTTTCCAGCGTGCGATCAATATTTTCTTCCGGCACCAGTGCGCGAATTTCCGGTTCGCGCCATTCCACGCAACGCGGCTTGCGTTTCAAGATTGCCTCCCATGCCTTGTCTGTCCAGTCTTCCGCCACAAACAAAAACGCCCACGATTCCGTGGCGCGGTCGTCATCAAATTTGCGGAATGGGGGCGTGCAATAGGTCGGTGATCGCTCCGTCGTGTCCGTCAGCACGTCAATGCCAAAGCGCCCGGCAAAATAACTGTTCTTGCTGCCGCTGTGATAAATCGTTTCCTCCAGCAACACCAGCGACGCCAGGGATTCCAGAAACTCCGGCTGCTTCAGCCCGGCGTAGGCGGCCTCAAGTTGTGCCAGAAACTGTCCGGGCACATCGCCGGGCGACCGGTCGGCCAGTTCGCGAACCACCATTTCCAAAATGGTCAGCATTACGCAAAGCTGGATGGACGTGGCCTGCATCCGCGTCGAGCCGGTAATGGCCATCGGCCCGGTCGTGAGGTTGATTTTCTCGATGCGCGGATCCTGGATTACTTCACGGCTGCGTTCCACGTGCGCACACAGGATTTCATCGGGATTGTTATAGACGAAATAAACCTTGGCGCCCGTCTCCACGCCTGCCCACGCCGTGCCGATGACGAAGGACGTTTCGCCGCCCTCAGTGATGGCGAACACGATGTCCTTGGCGGATACCCCGAGATCCGTCATCTGCTTTTTGCCGAACGCCGTAAAATCTTCAAAACCTTCGACTGATTTAATCAGCGCAAAGTCGCCGCCGGCCATCACGCTGAACGTGCGGTCCTCCAAGATTGGATTGCCGCATTGCTGGCAGAAATCGCGCCACACGGAATCCAGCAGGATGCTCAACCGCCCGGTGGAGCCGCAACCCGTGAAAAAAATGCGCCCGTCCTCTTCCAATGCCCGGACGATGACTTCCTTGATTTTCTCCGCCCGGCCCGATTCAACGAATTCGCGGTACTTGTGAATCACATCCGCATC
>Ga0206970_10274_pt1 | contig 11224 bp, 9 predicted proteins | sample Alteio_BWOrgHeat_88_FD_152964 | JGI IMG/M metagenome (GOLD analysis project Ga0206970, IMG submission 152964) | Enriched cells from forest soil in Barre Woods Harvard Forest LTER site, Petersham, Massachusetts, United States -... | ecosystem: Environmental > Terrestrial > Soil > Temperate forest >... | reverse complement strand
CGGATGTGGGTATGGACGGTGGCGTAGGAAATTTTCATGTGGTCGGCGATTTCCTTGTAGAGAAATCCCTTGGCGAGCAGGTCCAGCACTTCCGCCTCGCGCGGCGAGAGCGAATCAGACTCCGCGCGCGCGGCCGCGGAGGTGGAGTCTTGGAATGACTGCACAATTTTGCGCGCGATGTGGCCGCTCATGGGCGAGCCGCCGGCGTTGACATCGCGGATGGCCGCGAGCAGTTCGGCCGGGGGTGTTTGCTTGAGCAGATAACCGGTGGCGCCCGCGGCGAGCGCCTTGAAAATATGGTCGGTGTTCTGATAGACGGTGAGCATGATGACCTGCGTGCGCGGGAGCATGGGCTTGAGCTTGCGCACGCACTCCACGCCGTTGATGCCTGGCAGGTTGATGTCCATCAGGGCCACATCGGGCTTCAGCTTGGGGATTTCATCCAGCGCATTTTCGGCCGAGGAATGCTGGCTGACGCAACGATAGCCCGGCGAACTGTTGATCAGCTTCACCAGCGAGGAGCGCACGCCCGGATCATCTTCCACGATGGAGACGGCAATGCTCATGCGCGCGGACTCCGTTCTGGGAATACAAGGTTCACGCTGGCAATCTAATCTGCCGGCACGGTATCGCCAATCGCCAGTATTGGTGATGCGCCATTTTTCACCCGCACGGTGAGACGCACGGTCATGATGACGCGCGTCCCCTGCCCCGGTTCGCTAATCACCACACAATCACCTCCCACGGCCGCGAGGCGTTTTTTGAGATTTTCCAAGCCGGAACCGCCCGCGAGGCGGTCGCCGGACGGGGAGCTGGCCGCGGCTTCCGTGGACGCAGTCAAACCACGGCCGTTGTCCTCCACCATCAGCGTGAATGAATCGCTCTCGATCTTCAGCCGCAGCCAGACCTCGGTGGCCTGGGCGTGTTTGGCGATGTTGTTCAAGGTCTCTTTGAGGGCGAGGAACAAATTGTACCGCAGCTCGGCATCCACGCGCGTGGCCGGCAGCGACACCGGCAAATCCATGCGGCAGCGGACGCCCGCCACGCGCAGGAAATCTTCGGCGTAGGCGGAAATATAATCCATTAAACCCTCAAACGTGTCGTGCTGCGGGTCCACGGCCCAGACGATTTCATCCATGGCCTTGGTCAGCTTGCGCGCGGAATGGGTGATGCGTTCGAGGTTGGCGCTGGTCTGCTCCGGCTCGCGCCGCGCGAGTTCGGTAAGCAGCGTGATTTGGGTGAGGCCTGCGCCGATGTCATCGTGGATGTCCTTGGCGATGCGGGCGCGGTCGCGCTCAATGGCGTGCTGTTGCTGGAGCAGCGCGAGCTTGCGCCGGTATTTCCGCGTGGCCGCGCGGCGCACGGCAATGGAAACGCCGCCGACAACCAAAATGCCCGCAATGATTTTGAACGCCAGCGTCTGGTAAAAAAAAGGCTGAACCTCAAATGCAAAACTCGCGCCGGCGTTGTTCCAGACGCCTTCGCTGTTGCAGCCGATGACATGGAAGCGATATTCGCGCGGCGGCAAATTTCGCAATTGCAGCGTGCGGCGCGTATCCGCATCCACCCAGTCCGTATCCTGCCCGTCCACGCGATAGCGGAAACGCGCCCGCTCGCCGCCTTCGAAACTGAGCGCGGTGTAACGAATATCAATTTGCTTGTGCCCCGGGGGGACGATGATTTTGCCGCCGGAAAGATCGGCCAGTTCGCCGTCCACGCGCACTTCCTCGATCAGCACCGGTGGCGGTGTGGACCGCGCGGTGACTTCGTTGGGATTGACCCACGTCGCGCCGCCGCGCACGGTGGCAAACCACAACTTTCCGTCCGATGCGCGCCAGCAGGCGGGCTGGTAGCCATCGGAGCATTCCACGGACGCCATGCCGTCGTGGCGGCCGTAGATGACGTAATCGAGCTTGTTCGTGTAGCCGTCCGCCACGGCATTGAGCGCGGATTTGGCGATGCAGTAAATTCCCTGGTGGGTGCCCAGCCAGAGCCGTCCCTGGCCATCATCCAGAATCTGGCTGATGACATCCACCGGCAGGCCATCCTGGGCCGTGATGCGAAAAAAATTTCCGTTTCGAAAACGGAGGAGGCCGCCGCGAAACGTTCCCGCCCAGAGCGTGCCATCGGAATCCGCCGCCAACGAATAGACCGGCTGTTCAGCGAGGGCGTCGGTGGGACGGAACGGAGTCAGTTTGTCCGGCTCGCAATGATAAATCGTGCCGTCGTCGGCGCCGGCCCAGACATTTCCATCGGGCGTTTCGGCGAGGGCGCGCACGGCGGGCAGCGTGGCCACATTGTTGGTGCCGAGGATGCGCCGTTCGTGGCCATCGGAATAGGCAATGCCATACTTGGTGCCCATCCACACGCGGCCCCGGCTGTCGTTGAGTATGCACTTGATGCCATGGACATCCCAGGAGACGCGGAGAATCTGGTCATCGGCAAATTGGTACAGGTCCTCGCCTTCCGCCGCGCTCAGCCAGGCGCCACCGCCGTGACGCGGCGCGATGGCAAAAACAAAATTCGCCGAGGAGCTGCCGCCGACCGCGTAACGGGTGATCGTTCCGTTGGTCCAATGGCACAGGCCGCCGCCAGCGGTGCCGATCCACATGCCGCCGTCGGGACTTTCGCACACGGACATGGCCGTGCGCGCGGGCAGGCCCTCGGCAGAGCCGATGACATGAAACCGCCGGTCACGCAGGCGGGCGAGTCCGCCGCGGTCCATGCCCACCCAGATGCCGCCATCGCTGCTCTGAAACCATGCGCCCACGCGGTCGCTCGGCAAATCATCCTGCACGGTGAGCCGCTGATACCGCCCGTCGGGCGTGATATGAAACAGGCCGTTGCCATAGTGATTGAACCACACGCCGCCGGCGCGGTCTTCGTGCATGCCCATGCCCCGCCCCGAGGCAGGCCCAAGGAGGCCGCGCCATTGCGGAACTTCCGTCGTCCAGGCGCGGCCTTCCATCTTGCGCAGCCGGTCATTGTCCAGCACCCACAGGGCGCCCGATTTCAAGGGGAACAATTCCCGCGGCTGGATGTCCGCCTCGCCATTGGTCGGCGTCATGGCTTCAAACGCCTTGCCGTTCCAACAGGCGATTTCATTTTCCGCGCCGGCCCAGACCCTGCCCTGCGGATCGGCGACGAGCGTGTAGATGTCGCTGCCGGCCAGGCCGCCGTCATCCGCGAGCGTTTTGAATTCGCCCTGGGAAAACTGTAGGATATGCCCGTCATGCGTCAGGAACCACAGGCGATTTTCCGCGTCCGCGCATTGAAAGGCCGGGGTGCCGGGCGGGGTGAAGATTTTCCAGGCGGCGCGGGCATCCGTGGGGTTGCGTTGGAGCACCTCGCCATATTGCGTGACGAAGGTGACGGAGTTGGAAGAGGAGGTGACGAGGGTGGTGTGCAGGTCAAAGGTGGGCTGGTCGGGCAATTCATTGGTGAACATGCCGGAGCGATAGGAGGTGAGCCCCCCCGCGAAAGGTGTTGATCCAGAGCGTGCCGTTGGCGTCCAGAAAAAGGCCCTGCACGCGGGGCTGGCCCAGCGCGGGAGTGTTGACAAAGCGGGTGCCGTCAAATCGCGCCAGACCGTTGTAGGTGCCGATCCACAGATAGCCGTCGGGCGTCTGGGCAATGGAGGTGGCGGTGCTGCTGGGGAGATTATTTTCAGTGTCCCAATCGTCCACCAGATAATCCACCGGCGCAGCCATGAGCGGCCGGGTGACGCAAAAAAAGCTTGCGGCCAGCAGAGCGGCGCAGACGCCGCGGCGCAATCGGAATGGGAATTTCGGCTGATGCACCGGCACGAAATATAATACTGGCGGCGGAAAATACCATCGCAAAGGAGGGTGCTGGTTGGCTTGATTTGGGAAGCGCGGCCTTGGGAACCGAGGCTACCCCGGTTGCAAATCATGTTGCTGCGGGTCACAGACCCGCGCTCCGGGCGCGACAGCCGTGCCGCAAAATGGCAAACGTATGGCCGCCGTCCAGAGCGATCCGTGATGGATTATTGCGGGGAATCTGCAAAGCAAAAGGCTCTTTGAGGAGTTATCTCAAAGAGCCGTCGCAGCCGGATGACCGGCGGTGGAAAACTGGAAAAAAGCTTCAGGGATTCTGGTTGCCGGCGTTATGCGCGGCGACCCACGAGGCATCTTGGTTGGGGGACGAGTGGCCCGGCCCGGCGCCGGTATCCTTGGCTGGATCGAGGCTGTTAGCGAGTATAACGGTGTCGCCATCCAACCATTTGTGGCTTTCAGCGTGGCCGTCACAAAAGTTGAATATGGAAGAGGTCACGTGAAATGCGGCCGGGCTGTCAGCGAAGGTGGCTGTGGGGAAACCGGGTGTAAGGGTACCGGAGTTAATAAACCATGAACCCAGGTTTTCTCCGCGCATATCGGCTCCCTCAGTCCAAATGAACTTGTCACTGGGACGGGTGATGGCGCTGCGTTTGTAGATTGTATAGCCCGTACCATCGGTTCTTTTTTCGCCGTTGAGGTACATGGCCCCGCTATAGCTGTCCCAACTGTAAGGCCCGGTATAGGCCGGATTAAACGTCAGCTCGTACCGGTGATCACCGGGGCAATGCACTGCGTTGGGGTTCTTGCAATACCTAAAAAGCGGACCGTCCACAATGTTGTTAGGTCCTTGATTGTTTACGGGTTGCTGGAAGCCCATGTCAATCAAGTAATTCAGGGCAGCAGCCGACGGCGCCCCCAAGGAAGGCGAGATGTTAACGGATACCCAACTTCTCTGTGTCCGCCACGGCACCCCTTCCTTAGGATTTCCAGTCACAGTGCCTTGAGACGAACAATAGGTGCTCATGTTGACGATCAAGTCATTGTTTTCATCCGAGTACATGATCCAAGCAAGGGCCAACTGCTTCACGTTATTCAAGCAGTCGGCAGCAGTGGCTTTTTGCTTGGCCCGGCTCAAGGCCGGCAGAAGCATTGCTGCGAGGATGGCAATAATGGCGATAACGACGAGCAATTCAATCAGGGTGAAGCCAGCACGGGGACGCGGGGATTTTAGGCCTCGGGTTAATTTCATAGATTATTCGCGTTAATTAGGTAATTCAAAGTTGATTTACTGTACACATGATATAGTGGATTTAATTGAGGAAATTGTCAATATTTTAGGTCTCATATAAAATACAACGGTATTTGGCACATTTATTGCTTTAGGTCGTCGCTTCAGAAAAAGCGTAAAAAGCTCATGAAATGTGCCCCGGGGAAGATTGGGAGTTGGCCGGTCGTTCCAATTGGACACTTGTTTGTTTTCAAGACAAGCGAGGGGTAAAGACCCTGGAAGAGCAATTTGTATGGATTCCTACAGCGGCAAATGGCTCATGCTTGACAGCAAAGTTTGGTGGTCGCGCAGGCGTTCGTCCCAGCGTTTGAGATGGTCGGGGGAAAGGTCCAAATACCTCAGCACCTCTTTGAAATCGGGGCGCTCGATGATTCGCGGGTGTTCCTGGCTGTGGGTGACGAAATCGGCGAGGGTGATGCAGGCGGTGATGCGCTGGAAGCCCGAAGCTTCCTTGGGCTCGTGATGATGGCGCACGCCGACGACGATTTGCGTGGGCAGCTTCCAACGTTCGAGCAACGCGGCTCCCAGTTCGGCGTGAGTGCAGTCAAAGACTTCCTCCTCGCGCACCAAGGACGCGGCGTCTGAGGGAGCACGAAAGAGGCCCGCCGCCTCGGGGACTTGTTCCTGGCCTAAAATGACCTTGCCGAGATCATGCAATAATCCGGCGGTGAACAGAAGATTGCTTTCGACGCCAGCGGATTCCGCCACGAACTTTGCGTTGAATGCAGTGATGATGCTGTGCCGCCACAACTTGGCCCCATCCACGCCCGGGGGCGGAGGGTGAGGGAAACATGAACTGCCGCTAATCATGGCCACCAGCAAATATACCGCCTGGTAACCCACCTGCTTGACGGCTTCGGCCACTGAGTTTACTTCGGATTTATGGCCGAAATAGGCGCTGTTGCAAATCTGCAAGAGTTTGGAGGTGAGCGCCGGGTCGAAGGCGATGATCTCCACCACTTCGTCAAAATTGGTGTCCACGTCGCTCAATTTGGGCAGCAGTTTGGTCAGCAAGATTGGGGACATTGGCAGTACCTCGACCTTGTCCAAATATTTGCGAATTATATCCATGAGATGTTCGCGCCGGAAGGCAGCACCCAAACTTTCCGCCATAAAGCTGCTGTTTTCAATACAATTGAGTTTTTTTCACCAGCACCGCGTTGCCTGACGCGTTTGTGAGTCCAAAATCCAATGTCCAAAGTTCAAGGTCGGGGCGGTTGAAGATTTCTGTCGATTACATTCCCCGGCACACGGCACGGGGCCGGGATGTGGTAGCGTTGAGGAGTTCTTTGACAATGTAAATATAGTCCAAAATCCATAGTCCAAGGCCCAAAGTCGAATGGGTGTGGGCGGCAGCATGAGTGGTTTTCCGAAGGCGCACCCTGAGTGAAATGACAGAAAGGGACAACCTTTTTGCACCTTTTTTTGCAAATGAAAGGGTTGGCGGGGATGGAAGCCGCCTACGGGCCGCCGGGCACTGCGGTGAATTAATGTGAATTGACACGAGTTAAGGCTGGTCAAGGTGAGTCAAAGCAAAAAATAGCGCGTTTTGATTCAAAGGAATGGAAAGGAGCCCGATTTTTAGAGGTTTTTTTAGCGAGGATGAGGATGAGCATGACGATGAGCATGAAGGGTTTCTGGCATGGCCGAACGCCGGCCTCGCAGTCGAACCTTGGCTTGGCGATGGCACCGAGGCCGGATGTTGGCGGCTTCAGCGGAGTCGCCGCCAAGTGCCGATGGCAATTTGACGGTAACTTTGGATTTCAGTTTCGCCGCAGGCCGCCGATAAGCAGCCGTGGGCATTTGCCGGCAGGTATGACCGGCGGGCTCCGCACACCCAGAACCATGAACGACCGCAGCCGATTGTTGAAGTTGACCGGGCATTTGCAGGCGGAGATACAGGCCGCCCGCGCCGGCGGCACCCAGGGGCAGTTCCCGATTTTGGATATCATCGGCAATCTGCGCGATGAGGCGGGGCTCCACGCTGGATTGTCCGCGCTGGTGGCACTGTGCGCCGAGGGCTGGGAACGCACGGTGCGGATCGTGGAATCGGGCCAGCCGTTCACGGCTGACGATATTGCGTGGCTGAAAGATTTGCTGGCACGTGTGCAGTCGCTGGCGGGGACGGCGGATTCCTCCACCGCCGTTGCCGCGCCTGCGCCTGCACCGTCGCCAGCGGTGTCATCCGAGCCGGCAGCACCGGCGGCCATTGCGCCAGTTGTGGCGGCGGAAGAAGCGCCGCTGAACTTGAATCTGGCGGACGACGCGGATTTGTTGCGCGAATTCATCATGGAATCCCGCGAGCATTTGGACAACATTGAGCAGGGCGTGCTGGTGCTGGAAAATTCACCGTCCGACGCCGAAGTGCTCAACACGATTTTCCGCGCGTTCCATACCTTCAAGGGCGGAGCGGGTTTTCTGAATTTGATTCCGATCAACCGGCTGGCGCATGTGCTGGAGTCTTTGCTGGACCTGGCGCGCCAGGGCAAACTGGCGATTGATGCGACGGTCATCGAGTTGATTTTGCGCGGACGGGACGTGCTCAAGCAGTTCCTGGACGAAATTGAAGGGCAGCTTTCACGCAACCGTCCTCAGGCGCCCATTACGATTCCCACCGCGTTGCTGAAAGCCGAGGCGCAGGAGGTCATCGAAGGCAGGCATCACGCGCCCGAACCTGTTGCGCAGGCTGCGCCGGTTGAAGCTGCGCCAACGGAACCAGTGCGCGCCGAAGCGGCGTCCACCGGGCTGGCTCCGGGGGAAACGGCGCCGCCCGCGGCCGCAGCCATCGAGGTTGCGCCCGTGGAGAATGCCTCTTCGGGCAACGCCGCAGTGGACGCCGCCGCCGAAGCCGCGCGCGCCAATGCGCCGTCTGCGCCAGCCGCAATGGTAAAGGTGGATACGGGCAAGCTGGACGGCTTGCTGGATCTGGTTGGTGAAATGGTGATTGCCCAGTCGCTCGTGGGTCAAAATATCAATGACCTGGCGGGTTTGAATCCCCAGGCCGTGCGCAATATCGCGCAGCTTGGCCGCATCACCAAGGAATTGCAGCGGGTGAGCATGGCTCTGCGCATGGTGCCCATCCGCGGCGTCTTTCAAAAGATGTCCCGCGTGGTGCGCGACATTGCCATGAAACAGCACAAAAAGGTGAACTTTACCACCATTGGCGAAGATACGGAACTGGACCGCACCGTGGTGGAGGAGCTGAACGACCCGCTGTTGCACATGATCCGCAACTCGATGGACCATGGCATTGAGGCGCCGGAAAAACGGGAGGCGGCGGGCAAGCCGGCCACCGGCAACCTGACTTTGCGCGCCTATCACCAAGGCGGCAACATCGTCGTAGAAATCGAGGACGACGGCGCGGGATTGAACAAGGAAAAGATTTTAAAGAAAGCCGTCGAACGCGGGCTTGCCCGGGAAGGCGAGCCGTTGACCGACGAGGAAATTTTTCACTTCATCTTTGCGGCGGGATTTTCGACCGCGGAAAAAGTCACGGACCTCTCCGGCCGCGGCGTGGGACTGGACGTGGTGCGCCGGAACATCGAGCGCCTGCGCGGCACGGCGGAAATTTCTTCGCAACCCGGCCTGGGAACAAAATTCAAAATCAGCCTGCCGCTGACGCTGGCGATCATTGACGGGTTCATCGTCAAGGTGGGCGAGGAACGGTATATCCTGCCGACGTTGTCGGTGCGTGAATCCTTCCGGCCGCAGCCGGGCATGGTTTCGCGGGTGCAAAATCGCGCGGAAGTCGTGAACGTGCGCGGAAGGATCATCCCGCTGCTGCGGCTGAACGATCTCTTTGGCATTTCCAGCACTTCACACGAAGCCACCGATGGCATTGTGGTGGTGGTGGAAGCCGGCGCCGACTTGCGCTGCCTGCTGGTGGACGGTTTGTTGCACAAGCAGGAAGTGGTCATCAAGAACCTGAACGACATGATGGTCCACAAAAACCAGTTGCTTGCCGGGGCGGCGATTTTGGGGGACGGCTTGGTGGGCTTGATCCTGGACGTGAACGCGCTGGTGCATTTGCAAATTCAGCCGCAGGTCACGCGGACGGCTTGATGTGAATTTACTTACTTGCGCTTCCACCAGCTCGTCATGCGCTTGGGCTCACGCACTTCGGGCGCCTGGGACTGCTGGAAGAGCAACTGGCTGCGGGCGGCTTCCAGCGCCATGATGAACATGTCATAGCTCAAGAAACGGTCGCCGGGATTTTTTGCCAGCGCTTGCGCAATCGCATCGCTCGTGGCCTGCGAAATGTGCTGGCAGCCCTCCACCTGGTTCGGCGGTATCAATGGCGTGTAGACGTGCGCCTGCACCACCTCTTCGGGCGTGGGCGCATCAAACGGCACGCGGCCAGTGATGGCGTGATACAACGTCGCGCCCAGGCTGTACATGTCGGACAAAAATGTCTCCGGCTCGCGTTTGATTTTTTCAGGCGCCACGTAATACGGCGTGCCGCGCGTAAACTCGGTGGTTTCCATTTCCGCGTCGGTTTTCCGCGCGAGGCCAAAGTCCACCAGCTTGGGTTCGTGATCGGCATTGAACAGGATGTTGCCCGGCTTGATATCGCAATGCAACATGTCGTGCTTGAGCGCCATGTTCAGGGCGTTGGCAATCTTGAAGCCGACATCCAGCACCTGCAATTCATCCAGCATACGAAGCTTCTCGATGCGCGTGTCGAGGCTGCCCTGGTCGGCCAGTTCCATGACGAGATACGTTTCGCCTTCCCACTCGTCGAAGGTGTAAATATGGATGATGTTCGTGTGGTTCAGCTTGGCGCAAGCGCGGGCCTCACTGGTGAAATTCTCGAGGGCATTTGGTTCGGAAAGGATCTCTTTTTTGGTGAGCTTCACGGCCACAAAGCGTTCCAAATTGGTGTCCCAAGCGCGATAGACCGTGGCCATGCCGCCGGAGCCGACCTTGGCGCGCAGTTCAAACTGGCGCAACTGCATGGGCATCATGATCGGGGTGCCGCACTTCCGGCACGGCTCGGTGGCAAGCGGCGGGAGATCCCCGGGGATGAACGTCTTGGCATCACATCCCGGACAGGTAACCATTTTTAAGGGCTTGCTGGATTCACTCATGTGAGACAATTGAATCTATCATCAACGTCAAATCACACAATAGGGAAAATGGAGAACATATCCTTTTCATTAATGCTGTTGACAACCGCCCATAAATAGGGTTAATTGTGGTTGATAGAAATGAACACGACGTTCACCAAACAAATTAAGATGCATGTACCGGTCAACGGTTGTCTGACTCGTTGGCAGTCTACATCCCGTCTCATTGGCGTCGTGGGAATGAAAACTTAAATAATTTAACCAAAGATTTTCCAAAACCCGCGACTGCCAAGGCATCGCGGGTTTTTTGTTTAACCGAACCAAAGAAACGACCGAAGAATGAGAGATATATGAACAAGACGACAAACAAATTAAGGGCCAAATTCAGCCCGGAGACGCGCTTCGAACTGCGGCCCACGCCGGCGGCTCCATTCCGCGCCACCCAAGAAGATGAGTTTGAGCGGCTTAAGAACCGCCTGCTCACCGAAACGCTGCTGGCCACGGCACAACCCGAATTGAATGCCGCCATCCGGCGCGCTGCCAACGAGGCCGCCGCGCTCGCGTGGGTGACGTTCTACCCGCTGTTGCTCTTCCCAGCATTGTTCGAGGAAAAGATCCGCCACGCCCTCCGCCATGCGGAACGGCAGGCGCATATTTACGCCAACAGCCCTGAACTGGAAGTTGCCCAATGAAAACCTCACCATCCATCATGTAACGGGTGACAAGTGACCGGTGACGTCACGAGGTCACCCGTCACTTGTCATCCGTGACCAAGGTTGTGGGGAATTGATTTGGAGCGCGGGCGGTAGCGGCAAAGGGGAACAAGGATTTGCCGTCCGCGCTCCTACGATTTTGGAAGCTCCAAGCTCCAACATCCAAGCCCCAGAGAAACACCAACACCAACGCCTGCGCGATATTAAGGTTGACCCACCAAATCTGTTGTCGCTTCGTGTCTCGCCAGAAAATATTCTTCCTTCCAAATTCTAGACAAAAATGCATCTTCCTCCTGCCATTCGGGCTGTTGCATATCGGTCATTTTTTGCATCGTTTCTCTAAAGCCGGAAATTCTGCTT
>Ga0206970_10288_pt1 | contig 11227 bp, 10 predicted proteins | sample Alteio_BWOrgHeat_88_FD_152964 | JGI IMG/M metagenome (GOLD analysis project Ga0206970, IMG submission 152964) | Enriched cells from forest soil in Barre Woods Harvard Forest LTER site, Petersham, Massachusetts, United States -... | ecosystem: Environmental > Terrestrial > Soil > Temperate forest >... | reverse complement strand
CGATCCGTCTGAGTGTGCCGTCCGAGCATAACGCGGCACGATTCTCCCATGCGGAGCCACCGCGACGACCCTAACAATCTCCACAATAGCCGGAAGGGGCGCTCACTGGGCGCCCCTTTCAGCAGAATGAACAGGAGACCCGCGCTTTACGTTCGGTGCCGTCGGTCACTGGCGCCATTTACATCCAGCCACTCCAATAATGAACGCACACTCGCGGTAGCCAGCGCGATCGCGCAATCTGCAGCTCCGTAATAGATGTTGATCGTGTCACCGTCGGGCTTCATCGTGTATCCACAGGGAAACACCACGTCGGCCACGTCCCCATTCCGTTCGTACTCGGCCTCTGGGCCGAAGATCCAGGAATCACCTCGCAGCAGGCATTTCTCCGGATCCTCGAGATCGAAGAGCGCGAGGCCAAGTCGGTACAGACAACCGGAAGGCGTCTGGCGGACGCCGTGGTAAAGCATTAGCCATCCGCGCGGCGTTTCAATCGGCGGTGGAGAAATCCCGATTTTGTTTGCATCCCACCATGCACCGCGACGCGCCTCCAATATGAGCCGGTGACGACCCCAATGGCGCAGGTCGGGGGAATACGAAATCCACATGTGGGCTCCCAACGGTGTCATTGGCCGATGGATCAATGCCCAATAGCCACCGACCTTGCGAGGCAACAGGGCAGAGTCCTTGTCGTCGGGTGGCATGACGACGCCGTAGCGTTCGAAGCTACGGAAATCCTTCGTGAGAGCGAGAGAGACGCCGGGACCTCCTCGCGAATAGGACGTATAGGTAACCACATACTGTTCAAGTTCGGGAACAAAGGTGATGCGAGGGTCTTCGATTCCCCAGATTTCTTCCGGAAAGTTCTCGGCATCGGGCATCAATGTCGGAGTCGGATCGATCTTCCATCCATCCACGCCATTCGCGGAACGAGCCGCAGTGAGATGCGAAAGACCTCTACGATCTTCGACCCGGCAAAGCAAGAGGGTGGTTCCATCCGCGAGCAGGGTTGCGCCGGCATTGAAGACGCTATTGATTGGGTACGGCCAGTCACGGCCAGATAGGATCGGATTCGCCGGATGGCGGTGCAAGAGAATTCCGTTAGGGTTCAGTTCTGCCGTCATTGCGTCCTCGCGGAAGAGCGGGAATCCTGTTGAATTGTGGTGGACGATAGAAGTTCGTGTATCACTTTCGGTAGTTCTGATTCTTCCTGAAGGCGCATCTCCAGCGATGCCATTAAGAACGAGAGCGTCGATTCAGCCCCCTGGTTCTCGTTGGATCGATCCGGATGCAGGCCATCGCGGCAGCCACCTGTGCTTGAGTCGTAGAGCACGATCTGGAGATCGTTGTCGCCAAGGAACCAGTTGAAAGCGGACCACGCCTCCTTTAGCCAGCGTTCTTCTCGAGTTGCTCGAAAAGCCTCTAGGCATGCAGAGACAGCACCGCCGGCCTCGACCGGTTGCTGATCGAATCGAGCTTTTTCCCCATCCCGCCGGTAAAACCCCTGCGAACCAATCGGCACAAAATGACCTTTCTCTTCGGAACGTTGCATATCAAGTAGCCACTCCAGCGACTCGATACCAGCTGCAAGCATTGGGCCGTCCGAAGTTCGCGACGCGCAAGAGATTAAAGCCTGCGGTAATCGTGCGTTTGAGTATGCGAGCACATCTTCATACCAGTTCCACCCCGTTGAGCGTGTCGACGAGTAGATATCAAGAAGATGGCGTGCCAACTCATCTCTTACTTGGGAAGCGGCCCTATCTCCCGGAAAGGCGTCGAGATACTCCTGAAGACCCAGCACAGAGAACGCCCATGCGCGTGGACTGCTGAACGAGCGGATCGCGGGAAGAGCAGATTCAAAGAGCCGGCCCGCCGTTCCTCTTAGGCCCGGGGATTTGGAGCGTCCGAGCACCGTTCCCAAGCCCCAGAGTGCTCGCCCGTGACTGTCTTCCGATCCTTCGACTTCAAGCCATTGGCGTTCGTAGCTTAGAAAATTCCTGAAGCGGCCAGTTGCGGGATTAAAGGCGTGCCACAGAAATGCCAGATAGCAGGATGCCAATTTAGCTGATTCTGAAGCGGCTGTCGCTCCAAGCTGTTCCATGAGAATCGCGGCGATCAGTGCGCGAGCGTTATCGTCGGTGGTGTAGCCTTCGCGATAATTCGGAACCGAAAAGACGGCGTGCTGCAGAAGCCCGGTGTGATCGGTCATGCGATAGAGATGGTCGAGTCTGATTGCCGGCAAGCGGTCAAGGGAGCGCTGCGTATTCAAGTCCGCGTAGGAAATCCGCGGAGCTTGCATGCGGTCGGAGCGAGCATGAACGAACGCGCTCATATACGACTGGGCCGTATGGCTCCAGATCGTCTCTCTCGCGTACAAGTAAGCGCGTTTACGCATGGCATGCCGCGCCGCCTCGTTGTCGAGGAGGTCAATCGCAGCCTTTGCGATGGCGCTCGAATCATTAAATGGCACCAGCACTCCGCGACCATCATCGAGTAGTTCGGCAGCATGCCAGTATGGCGTCGAAATGATCGCCTTCCCAGCGCCTAACGCATACGCCAGCGTTCCCGAGACTGCCTGAGCTTCGTGGCGATATGGCGTGATGTAGATATCGGCAGAACCGACAAACTGCGCCATCTCATCCGGGGTCACGAATCGGTTGTGAAATATCACATTGCGCTCGACGCCGAGTTTTCTTGCCAGGGCTTGCAAACGCAGTCGGTATTGGTCGCCTTCGCGCCGGTGAATGTGCGGGTGCGTGGCGCCAACGATGACGTAAACGGTTTCGGGGTGTCCCACGAGTATCCTCGGCATTGCCTCGATGACATTCTCAATACCCTTATTGGGTGAGAGCAGTCCGAACGTGAGTAATACCGCGTTGCCCTCCGTTCCCGAGGAATCCTTGTAGAAATTGGGATCCCCAAACGGTAGGTCCGGCACGCCATGAGGGATCAAATCGATTTTCCCTTCCGGAACTTTGAACACCTCTTGCAGAAATTTGGAGGAGTGCTCGCTCATCACTACCAAGCGGTCCGAGAGTGCTGCGATTTCTTCCATAACGACCCGTTGGTTTTCATCGGGATTGCACAGAACCGTGTGAAGAGTAGTTACGACCGGCATCTTGAGACGCCGCAGCAATCTCAAGATATGACTACCGGCGGGACCTCCAAAAATGCCGTACTCATGTTGAAGCGAGACCAAGTCGACATTGCTGAAATTTAGAAAGTCGGCGGCATCGTCGTAAGAAGAGGGATCGCCCTCCATCAATTCAAATCGAACCCGCGCCGGATAGCTGTATTCTGATCCCGAATCGTTGACTGGAACGGCCAGAAGTTGCGTGGCTCCGTATTCTCCGGCGATGGCGTCGCACAAGTCGGTAGTAAATGTCGCGATTCCACACTGACGGGGCAAATAGTTTCCAATCACGGCAATCCGGCTCGGAAGAGGGGCGCTGGGTTTGAGCCGCAAGGACGCCGCGAGTTTCTCTTCGAGCCTTAAGGTTCGCACCTTGAGGCGGCCCAGCGGTCCTCTCCCGGCTACACTTTCTTGAACTGACATTCTTGAGTACCTCATTCGCAATATTGCGGGTTTCCGTTTGATTGTCCCGGATTCACTGGACATTCAGGCGTTATTGCTCAGTTGTTTGTCGATTGACGTGCGACGTTTGGCTAGCGGCATTCGGACGTTCATCAGGAGGCGAAATCGCGCCGACGCGGACTCAATGGGAGCGCCGCTCACGAGGACAACGCTCACCGGGACGGCACAGCGGACAGCTTGGGAAGACATTTTTGCTGAGGAGCGTGACCTCTGGAGTCACAGGGTGAGGATGGAGTGTCTTATAGTTACCACTTCGCGGAACTGTCTGTCCGCTGGCAAATCCGTCACGCAAGGGCGGTGGTCGAAGGGTTTTCATGGAATCCTCTGTGATCGTCTCAAATGGTGTGACTTCGGCTGGGAACAGCCCGCTGTACATTTAACCGGTGCCCGTAAGCAGGCGACTACAACGCGAGAGAATTGATTCTTTGGCGTACCACTTCCACTTCAGCGCGTAACCAGTCATCAACGTCGTGTCCCGGCTCACGGCCGCGAGCGATATAGATTTCGTAAGCTCGAAAGCTGATAAGAGCTTCGATCTGGGTCGGCCGCCCGACCGCCTTGGAGCGGAATTCCGTGAATCCGTCGTCGTATAGCAAGACCTTCGTATTGTTTCTTAGTGCCCTTTGCACCATGCTGCAGCTCCTTCGACAAAATCGGGCTCTGTCGGTCGGGCGGCGATTCGTCTCGGACATCTGCCCAAGACGTCAATCCAACACTCTTTACATCATCAAACAAACGCGTTTTGGGGTCTGGTCAGAAGTGCTCACTTTCAACTTCAGGTTCAAGTAGCGATTGCATTGCGCGGTCATTCTCAAGCCCTGTCGAGTCACTACGTTCGCGACGGGGACTATAATCAATTCACTTGGGGTAAGCACTCACACGCACTCTGCGAGCCTGAGATCCGTATGACCGGAAGACGTCCCATCGTAGCGCAAAAACGACAGCGAAAGGCTCCGGGTAACCGAAGGCTGTCGTCGCCTATAGCTGCGGCACAACGGGCAGCAGCGAGTCGCTCCTCCATGTTTCCGGCCGTGGAAGCGTTTGACCCTCATCTCTTCCTAAGCAAAGTCGCCGGTGGGGAGACGAAGCGGGAATATCCCGCGGGTAGCTCGATATTCTCGCAGGGTGATCCCGCGGATGCGGTCTTCTACATCCTGAGCGGCAGAGTAAAGCTCACAGTTGTGTCCAAACGTGGCAAAGAGGCGGTTGTTGCCATTCTGACCGAGACCAGTTTCTTTGGTGAGGGATGCCTCGCCGGGCAGCCCTCCCGAATGTCCTCCGCAAAGTCGATCCAGCGTTGCACAATCGTTCGCGTTGAGAAGCCAAGGATGTTAGATCTGCTCCACCGGGAACCGGAGTTCGCTGCCAGGTTCCTGACCTATTTGCTGTCTCGGAACATTCGCATGGAAGCAGATTTGGTGGACCATCTCTTCAACTCCAGCGAAAAACGTCTTGCCCGCCTTCTTCTGCTTTTGGCACACTTCGGGCAGGAATCCAAGCCGATTCCGATGATCGCGAAGATGAGCCAGGAAACCCTCGCCGAGATGATCGGTACCACCCGCTCACGAGTTAGCTTCTTTCTGAATCGCTTCAGAGACTTGGGATTTATCGATTACAACGGCGGAGGAATGCATATCCACAGCTCCCTCGTCAGCGTTGTGCTTCACGACTGAAAAACGTCTCGACACTATCCATCAGGCACATTCTGGCATTTTTCGACCGTCATCATCTCCACGATCCTTGGCTGGTTGAAGCCGCACGAGATGCCGTGGCCGCCAAGAACCCAAGCAGCCCTACCACCTCAGAATCTTTGCGATAGTTGCCAGGGTCGCGTCCTGAAGTCCAATCGCGTGCCGGGGGAGATTCAAAAAGTGAGCGATTTGAGACAGTCACGGATCTAGAAACGGTGTGTACTGAAATTGCAGAAGTGTCTCCCGCCATCGTCTTAAAGGAAATTCGTGCTCAGCAAACAGCCTAAAGCACCCGGCAAATCGGTATCAGCACCGCCGAAAACGACGCGTGTCCGCGTACCGATACAGAGAACGCGTGCTCCCAGGATTCCGTTGGTAGCGGATGATACGGCGCCTTCGCGTTCGATGAGCGCCCGTCTCCTCGTCGTGCTGCTGGAACCCGGTGCGGGGAAGAGTAGTCGGGACTACGGAGACAAACAGCCGGTCTTCGCACAAGGCGATGCGGCGGATGCCGTGTTTTACCTCCACAGGGGAAAAGTGAAAGTCACCGTCGTCTCCAAGCATGGCAAAGAGGCCGTGATCGGCATCTTGCTCCCGGGTAGTTTCTTTGGCGAAGGTTGTCTCGCCGGACAATCACTTCGCATTTCCACCGCAAGATCCATGCTGCAAAGCACAATCATCCGGCTCACCAGGACCGCGATCCTTGCCTTGATTCAGAGAAGACCTGAATTTGCGCGCAGTTTCGTCGCGCACCTCCTCTCCCGAAACGTTCGGATGGAGGCAGACCTTGTGGATCAACTTTTCAATTCCAGCGAGAAGCGCCTCGCTCGATTGCTCCTGCTGCTCGCGAATTTCGGACAGGAGGCGAAACCCATTCCTGTAATTGCCAACATGAATCAGGAAACCCTCGCCGAAATGATTGGCACAACCCGATCACGCGTGAGCTTCTTCATGAATCGCTTCCGCAAACTCGGCTTCATCGACTACGGCGGCGGTGGCTTGCATGTCCATAGTTCGCTGGTCAGCGTCGTTCTTCACGATTAGCGCTCCGGTGAAGACTCACGCTCCCGTAAGTGCAATCTCTTAGTTCAAAGCTTTTGCACCTAGTGTGCAAAAGTGAACAGCCGATCCCTCCTGAGACTCACATACTTTCTGTTGACGAGTCTTCGCGGAGCGCGGGCAACGCGGACGGGTCGCTCGAGCCGCATGTTCCGGGTTTGATCTTCCCGCCACATCTTCACTCGAGAACGGAGTACATCGTGGGCGCAAATCTATCCGCTAACCTCTCATCCACGGACTCCGGAAACGGTGCCGGCACCCACAGCGCCACCCTGCCCGGAGCCGTGGAACGTTTTTCCACGGGCATCGCGGGGCTTGACGACATCCTTGGCGGAGGTCTTGCCAGGAATCACCTCTACCTCATCGAGGGCGATCCGGGTACCGGCAAAACGACGATCGCCATGCAATTCCTGATGGAAGGTGTCCGGCTCAACCAGACCGGCCTCTACGTCACTCTCTCCGAATCCAGACAAGAACTCCTCGAAATCGCGGCGTCGCATGGCTGGTCGCTTGAGCCAATCACAATTTTCGAGATGGCGCCGGATGAGAAGCAGCTCCAGCCGGAAGCGCAGTACACCGTGTTCAATCAGTCTGAGGTTGAACTTACCGACACCACCAACACGGTCCTCGCGGAAGTGGAACGCCTGCAGCCGGCGCGGGTGGTTTTCGATTCTCTGTCAGAGTTGCGCCTCCTGGCCCGTGAGCCCTTGCGCTACCGCAGGCAGATTCTGGCCCTGAAGCGTTATTTTTCGGGGCGCAAATGCACCGTACTGTTGCTCGACGATCGCACCGCCGATGTCCACGACCGGCAGCTGCAGAGCATTGCGCATGGCGTCATCATGCTGGAGAATCTGGAGCGGGAATACGGCATTAAGAAGCGGAGGATGGAGGTTAAGAAGCTCCGTGGCTCTCAGTTCCGCGAGGGATTCCACGACTACTCCATCAAGCGCGGTGGCGTTGAGGTCTACCCGCGTCTCGTGGCGGCAGAGCACCTCGTGCCCTTTCAGCCGACCCAATTCAAGAGCGGCATTGAAGCCCTCGACAAACTACTGGGCGGCGGGCTCGACAGCGGCACCAGCACCCTCCTCCTCGGGCCCGCTGGCTGCGGCAAGTCCACCATTGGGGTGCGCTACGCATTGTCAGCGGTCGAGCGCGGCGGCTGTGCGGCTCTCTTTGCCTTCGATGAAACCTTGGCCACCCTGCTCGTTCGCGGCAAAGGCTTAGGGCTCGACATCAAGAAACATGCCGACGCCGGCAATCTCATTCTTCGCCAGGTCGATGCCGCCGAACTCTCCCCGGGCCAACTGGTCCACGAGGTCCGGCAACTGGTCGAGCAGCGCGACCTTAAGCTCCTCGTCATCGACAGCTTGAACGGCCTGCTTAACGGCATGCCCGGCGAGAAATTCCTCATTCTGCAATTGCATGAATTGCTTGCCTACCTCGGACAGAAAGGCATTGCCACCCTGCTCACCGTCGCCCAGCACGGTTTTGTCGGCACCAACATCGATACACCGGTGGACGTCAGCTACCTGGCAGACACCGTCCTCTTGTTCCGCTATTTCGAGGCGACCGGCGAGGTCCGTCAGGCGCTCTCCGTCATTAAGAAGCGGAGTGGAGAACACGAACGTACCATCCGCGAATTGGTCATGAAGAACGGGTCGATCACAGTTGGAAAAGTTCTGCGGGATTTTGAAGGCGTGCTGACAGGTGCTCCCAAATACCTGGGCGAGTTGGACAGCCTGCATATCCGAAAAACGAATGCGAGGTCGAGTGCAGAGAAATGAACTCCCAGAAAGATGATCTGCGCGTGATCGTGCTTGCTCCCACCGGACGAGATGGTTCGCTAATTTGCCATCTCTTGAGCAGCAAAAATATTTCGTGTGTCCACGCCGTTAGTGCAGCAGCAGCCGCCCTTGAAGTCAACACCGGTGCCGGTGCCTTGATCCTGGCCGAAGAAGCGCTCACCTCTCAAGGTATTGAACTATTGGCACGACAGATTGCAATCCAACCCTCGTGGTCCGATTTCCCGATCATCGTGCTCACCATGGCCGGAGAAGTGGATGCCGAAAGCCAGCGACGAGCCTTGCTGCGGCAACCGCTCGGCAACATGATCCTGGTGGAGCGCCCGGCGCGCCCGGAGACGCTGGTGAGCACGGTGCTAGCGGCGCTGCGCAGTCGTCGCCGGCAATACCAGGTGCGCGACTATCTTGCCGAGCGCCTTCTCGTTGAAGCAGCGCTCCGTCAGTCCGAAAAGCTGGCAGTGGTTGGACGTCTTTCCGCCAGCATCGCTCACGAGATCAATAACCCGCTCGCGTCGGTCACCAATCTCCTTTACCTCATGGGCCGGTCTTCGTCGTTGGATGAAACCCAGGCCTATACCTTGGCCGCCTCCAACGAATTGGCGCGTGTCTCTGAGATTGTCACCCAGACATTGAGCATCTATCGGCAAAACAGCAAACCCTCCCTGGTGCAGATCCCCGAGATCGTAAATTCCGCACTTGCTTTGTACAAAGCAAGACTCTCTTCTGCAAAGATCGTGATCGAGAGGGATTTCCGCGAGTGCCCACCCGTCCTTGCGCTCGCCGGAGAACTCAGGCAGTTGATCTTGAACCTGGTCGGCAATGCCTTCGACGCGATGTGGAATGGTGGCACCCTGAAAATTCGCGTGGCGCCCAGCCGCGAACGCAGCAACGGCTCCCGCCCCGGCATCCGCTTGACCATCGCCGACACCGGCGTTGGAATCCAACCGGAAATCAAGGAGCATCTCTTCGAGCCGTTCGTAAGCACGAAAGGAAACACCGGTACCGGACTGGGACTTTGGGTGAGCTCCGGCATCGTGCAAAAACACTCCGGAAAAATCCAGGTAAGAAGCAATAGTTCAATACTCGCTGCCGGCACTGTCTTCTCGGTTTTCCTTCCCGAGCAACCTCACTTCGCGCATATTCAGCGCGCTATAGCGAGTGCTGGATGAAACCTCGCATCTGCTAAGGTCAACGTCGTGCAAAGAAATGAACCGCCCCGTCAAGCAAAGGCCCCGACGATCTATATGTCGTATGGCAGGCCTTCGTTCGTCATGCTCTTCGTGCTGGTTATTCTTGCACCAGCGCTGCATTTGAGAGCGCAGCAACCAGCTTCATCCTCTCCGATAATTCCAAGTCCCCTCACCGCCGAACAGGTGGTGCGGGGCCTCCTCCAGATGAACCTTCGCCGCGCCGAAGCGCTTCACTCCTACGAAGGGAGTAGGACCTATCACGTCGATTACCGTGGATTTCCCGGCAGTCGCACCGCTGCCATGGATGTACGCGTGAAGTTCATCTCTCCCAACTCGAAAGACTTCAACGTTCAATCATCAAGCGGGTCAAACTTAATCATCGACAAGGTCCTCAAGAAGTTGCTGGAGGCGGAAAAGGAAGCGCTGACTGCGGAGAACATGCGCCGCTCCGCACTGACGGAAGAAAACTACAGCTTCACCCTGGTCGGATATCAGGCTGGAACTATCGGGGCGATGTATGTGCTTGATGTGGAGCCGCGAACCAAGGACAAATTCCTCTACCGCGGACGCATTTGGGTTGACGCGCAAGATTTTGCCGTAGTCCGGATGCAGGTGACCCCTGCGAAGAATCCATCATTTTGGACGAAGAGCACGCAGATCGAACAGGTTTACCAGAAGGTCGGTAACTTTTGGCTTCCCTCGTCCAATAAGAGCGTGACCTCCATCCGCCTCGGGGGGCGTGCCGAACTGACCATTCTCTATACGGATTACACGATTACGCGTGCGAGCAAAATCCACAATCTTGCGGCGCAGTCAGTCGAAGGACAGCTGGGCGCCGGACGTTAGTGATCCCCATAATTGCCAACGTTACGGCCGGACCGAAGCGTGGCGATGTCGCGTAGCTTACGGAGGATCGCTTCGAACAGCACAGGAGCACCGTTTTCGCCGAAAAATCCAAAGCCATTAAAGCCATTGGCGACATGCCCAATCCGGTAACCAGTTCAGCGTCTGCGCAAAGCCGGATTTCTGGTGACAAACACGTTGATCGTGAAGCACGCGCTCAGAAGCGAGTTGTGGGCGCCACCGCCGGTGCTCGTGTTCGTTCTAAGCGTTTAACATACCGCCGACGTATCGGCATCCACTAACCGGCCAGCGATCACCTCTGCCGGCCGAAGCTACCGACGAAAAAAATTATGCCAAACAACTTTTTAACCATTTTTGTCCTGCCACTCCTCGTACCACGCCATCTGAATGGCTTCGAGCTTGCCCTCGGTAGATTTCTGGGGGTCGTCCACGAACGTCGGTAGTTCGGTAATCATCTTGTGCAAATCGGTGAAGCGCACTTCGAGCGGATTTTGATCCGAAAATTTCTCGGAGAGTTCGATCCCGAGATCTTCAGCGTCGTCCCACCGCAATTCAGTCGGCATCAGTGCCCCTCCGATACGTAGTTGCGGTTCCACGCTGGAATCTCGACCACGATCTCTCCTGGTTTCTCGATTTGCACCTGGCACCCAAGACGCGAAGCGAGCTGCAAGTCGGCAGCGCCATCCAGGCGATCAGCTTCGTCATCATCGAGCTCGCTCAACAATTCGGCGCCCTTCTTCACGACTACGTGACAAGTCGTGCAGGCGCAGTTGCCGCCGCAAGCGTGATCCAAGTGGACACCAAAGTTCAGCGCCACATCGAGAATCGACTCGCGCTTGCCATGTTCTTGATAATCGAGGTTGCCGTGCTCAAACTCCACCGTCTTGTTCTCCGGCAGGAACGTGACGCGCACCAATTTCGTCGGGTTGATACCCTCAACCGTAATTGTGTTTCCAGATTTCGTCTCTTCAGCCATATCGTCCTATTTCTCGAATTCCGCGGGTGCAAACGGATGCGGCGCCGTTGGGC
>Ga0206970_10287_pt1 | contig 11300 bp, 11 predicted proteins | sample Alteio_BWOrgHeat_88_FD_152964 | JGI IMG/M metagenome (GOLD analysis project Ga0206970, IMG submission 152964) | Enriched cells from forest soil in Barre Woods Harvard Forest LTER site, Petersham, Massachusetts, United States -... | ecosystem: Environmental > Terrestrial > Soil > Temperate forest >... | reverse complement strand
GGGACTGGCATTGGCCTATCAATTTGTAAAAAGATCGCCGAACAGCATAATGGTTTTATTTCCGCAACCAGCATTGTAAATAAAGGAACTACCTTTTCGGTTTGCATTCCCGTAGTGCAACCCAATTGACAAAAAGCCCCTTATTTGCCTATAACAGCAACTTTGGCAACGACATTATTACATGCAACATCTGCTTAAAATTATTTTTTGCGTTCGCAGGCTTGCGGCTTGTCTGCACATTTGCAACAAAGTTTAAAAGCATGTCGTGTTTTTGCTGTTTCCTGCTTATACCAGCTTTAATCTCCCTGTTCATGAACAACGTTTCGTTTACACCATTCATGCTAAAAAAACTGTACCAGAATAATTTTATCTTCAAGTGAGGGGCGGACTTCATTTTAAAAAAAATCTTCCCATTTTCTCAAATTTATTTATTTAAGAAAACAGGAAGCAATTTAAACCCATTGGACTATACTATACAAAACGCATTTTAGGGATGCACTATAAATGCATCTCTTTTGTAAGCCCCTTTTTTATTTTTTTTCCGCTTTTTACACTTTCGTCAAGAATATCCATTATCCGGCTTTTCACATCTTCTCCAAGATATTTAATATCTTCACTCACCTTACTTTTCAGTTCATTGAGCTCTTTTTCTGTTTTGCCTGATACTCTGTTCACTTTATCTTTTAACAGGTTATAAGAATCTCCCACAATTTTCTTTCCCGGCTTAGAAAGGAGAAGTAAGCTTGCTGCAATGCCTGCGCCTGTTCCGATTACCATTTTTGTTTTGTTCATGTTTTTTTATTTTTTAAGTTTAATAATTATTATTTACCTCCCGACATTTTTGCTATTAAAAAGATTATCAGCCCTACTACTACCACTACTAAGAATATTCCTGCGCCCACGCCAGCCTTAAATATGTCTCCTACCAACTGGCAGCCACTTAATGACACAAGCAAAACAACAATTGCAATCAATGATATCTTTTTCATGTTGTTATTTTTAGATTTTAAAATGCTTTGTATTAATGGTTGTGTATTAATTATACGTCCCCTCTCCTGATAACACCCAGTAAGAAAGAAATGATCGCTAAAACTAGGAGGATATAAATCAGGCCGCTCGCGTTCCACACGAATGCTCCTAAGGCCCAACCGATAACAAGGATAACGGCGATGACATACAATAGTGATCTCATGATAAATCTGTTTTCTTATTACAGGCAAATAGCGTACCATCACATTTTGAACACGGCCGTTAAAAAAAATGGTAAATATTTTATAAAAGACCGGAATGGGTATTAAATACCACAAAGACTCTTTTTAAAGTCTTCGTCTTCAAATAGAAAAGGGCCCTCCATTTGTCATGGAGGGCCCTTTTTTTGCTTATCCTTAGTATGCTTATTTATTTTGCTTATCCTTATTATGCAAGGCTTGCATTAATCGCTTTATATTCTTTCATTTTATTGTACAGCGTCTTCCTGTCTATGTTTAATAAGATAGCGGCTTTACTTTTATTAAAATTAACCTGTTTAAGAGCTTCAATAATTACATCATATTCAGCGCCTATATTGGCAGTTTTAAATTTTTTATCAAGGCTGCTCACCTCTTCATGCCTATCAACAGGCTTTGCAATTGGATCTGCGATTGGCACCGGGGAATCAAACTGCAATTTCTTATGGTTTGTGATCTCGAACGGCAGAGATTGTGTTTCTATCAATTCCCCATCAGTTAAAAGTGTGGCACGTTTTACCACGTTTTTTAGCTCGCGCAGGTTGCCATACCATACATAATCATTAAATATTTCCTCCACCTGTGCAGAAAAGCCTTTTACGTTTTTACCAAGTTCTTTATTTGTAAGTTCCAAAAAGTGATTGGCGAAAAGCGTAATATCCTTTTTTCTGTTTTTAAGAGAGGGAACCTCGATACAAAATTCATTGAATCTGTGGTAAAGGTCTTCCCTGAATTTTCCGTTCCTTGCATAATCCCACAGGTTCTGGTTACTTGCCACAATTATTCTAACATCTATATCTATATCCTTGGTGCCGCCTAAAAGTCTTATTTTCCTTTCCTGCACCACCCGTAACAGCGAAACCTGTATATCGTAGGATAGGTTTGCGATCTCATCCAGGAAAATGGTACCACCGTTAGCTCTTTCCAGGCTCCCTATTTTATGAGCTAAAGCCCCGGTAAAAGCGCCTTTTTCATGGCCAAACAATTCGCTCCCGGCCAATTCTTTAGATAATGCCCCGCAATCTATGGCAACAAATGGTTTGTCCGCCCTGCTGCTTTTAGAATGTATCTGCTGCGCTATCGCTTCTTTACCGCTGCCACTTTCTCCATATATTATCACTGTATAATTAGTGGGTGCAACCAGGTTGATCTGCTTTATTATATTGGAGAACTCTTCGCTGTTGCCGGTAATATATTTGCCGTTCAGGAAAGTTGCATTTTTACCCGCCTTATTCTCGCTTTGTACTGGCTCGGCCTTTTTGGCTTTTTCTTTAGTTTCAAGAGTCTTTTCCGCCTCCCCGTTCGTTGAGAGCGCATTCTTTATAGTTAGTAAAATCTCGTCGGGGAAGAGTGGCTTTGTTATATAATCATACGCCCCCGATTTCATTACATTTACGGCATCTTTGACGTCACTATAGCCGGTAATTATTATTGTGGGAAAAGATAAACCTGCATCTTTTATTTTATTTAGTAATTCGCCGCCACTCATATCATCCAATCTGAAGTCACACAACATCAGGTCAGGCACATTTTTCTTTAACGATTCCAGGGCTGCTTTTCCCGAATGGCAAATCGTTACTTCATAACCATGGCGGCCAAGAAAGCGATTCAGAAGCAGGCACATGTCATTATCATCGTCTACAACCAGGATCTTTTTCATAATTTAATTTTTTAGGTTATTAAAATCAATCCCATATTGGGCTACGTAGTTTAATATTCTTTTTTACCGGACTATATATTTGAAATAAAAACGTAATGAATGCATTCGGCATGACTATGCACTTTGTCTCTTCGTGTTTCAGAGCGGCTTGCGGAAATATCATGTTATCTTGTTTGGGTCTGTACACTTATCTATACAAACGGGAAGCCAAAAATTTTCAAAAAAAGAATACTTTTTTAGCCAATTGACTATTAGTACTATACAATAATGCAGAATAATTATATGGGAATAGCTTTTACGTTCGCTGTGCTATTTGAATAAATTTTGAGAAATAAATTCCACAATATTTAAGGCAGCCTAATTTCGCGTCATGATCAAAATATATGGCATAAAGAATTGCGATACCATGCAAAAGGCTTTTAAATGGCTGGATGCAAAAGGCCTGAAGTATGAATTTCATGACTATAAGGAGAAGGGTATCGATAAAACCACCCTGGAACTTTGGCTGCAACACTTCCCCATAGATAAACTGCTTAACACAAAAAGCACGACTTACCGCGCACTCAGCGACACAGAAAAAGCAAGCATTAGCAGCAAAACAAAAGCTATAGCATTGATGATGAAGTACAATTCACTCATAAAACGCCCGGTATGGGATTTTGGCAAGGGAATCTTCTTTTTAGGCTGGAATGAAGACGAAATAAGCAGATTGGTATGATTGCAAAAGGCAATATAATATCAGTGACAAGCAGGAAATACTCCATTCTGAATTATCAAACCGTACTACGATGATAATAATCATCAAATGAACTGACCGGAGTTATTATCATTGGCATTCCATGCAGGTATTTTTGCACGATGAAGACGCCTATGATGACAGAAAAAATGGTATTTCAATATCAGTATGAGCGGGAAAGCTGGTTAAGAATGCTTGCTTTTTTGAAAAAGGAAATGGTTTTCCTTAAGATCAGGCTGTCTGAGATCATCAAAAATGAATCCGACAATAAACTGCTCGAACAAGTAGAATGTTTCCAGAATAGTTTCTTAAACATCGAGACTACCATTACTTTATTGCAACAGGAGATAAGGGAGCAATACATACTGACAAGCCCGAGAAATAAGGCAGAGGAGGCTATTGCAATAAAATTACTGGAAAGGCATAACAGGCTGAGAGATGAGATGGGCAAAATGTGGGAAGAATTCAGTTCCATCCAGGATGGATTTTGCCAGTATTTTTTAGCAAGTATGTAAGGTCAATTAGATAGATTTTCCAGTTTCTTGCGGTCAAGGATAACAATATCCCCGTGCTTAATATCAATAATATTTTCGTTTTTAAAATCACTTAGGGTCCGGATAAAGGATTCTTTCGCGGTGCCTGCCAGGTTAGCTAGGTTTTCTCTTGTAATATCAATACTGAAATTGTCCGATTTAGTAGTATTGTATTTTTTACTCACTGTGATAAGCGTATCAGCTACTTTCTTTCTCAGAGAATTATAAGCCGTATTTAAAAGTTGCTCTTCTTTGTCAGCAATATTATTTGCAAGCAACTGCACAAACTTGCGCATCACATCTCTGTTGCTGCTCAGCAGGTCATCAAATTCTTTTTTCGGTATCATGGCTATCTCGCAATCTTCTATTCCTTCTGCCGATTCTTTATAAGCGCCGCCTTCCAATAGGGCATTATAACCAAAAAAATCTCCCTTGCTGTAAAGGCCTATTATAAGTTCTTTGCCATCGTCATTTATTTTGTATGTTTTCACCTTTCCGCTTTCTATATAAAACAAGTGAAAAGGGTGGTTCCTTTCGGTATAAATAGTTTGTTTCTTACGAAACTTGCTTGATGATCTGTCTGTTATCAGTGTATTTAATACTTCCTGGCTACTTGTTATGCTTACCAGGCTGTTATAGCCTTGCATGCCTTGCCCCAATTCTGTTTTCATTAACTGGGCTCTTTTCAGCCGGCTTTCTATTGCATTTAGTAATTCCGTGCCGTTAAAAGGTTTTGTAATATAGTCATCGGCTCCCAGCTCCATGCCCTTCCTCATTTCCGATCTTTCGGCTTTCGCGGTGAGGAAGATGAACGGAATAGAAGATAATTCCGGAGTTTTCTGAAGCATGTGTATAACGCCATAGCCATCCAGCACCGGCATCATAATATCGCAAACTATCAGGTCAGGTTTATGTTCTGTGGCCAGCTCAACACCTACTTTGCCATTCTCAGCGGTCAATACTTTATAAGCAGAGAGCTCCAGGATCTCTGCCATATTTTCTCTTATCTCGTTATTGTCCTCAATCAGAAGTATTGTGTTCATTAATTTCTTTTTTTAGAAGTGAAATAATAAATTCAGTACCCTTCTCTAATTCACTTTTACACTCAATGGTTCCATTCATCAGTTCGGTATACTTACCCACAATATGAAGCCCCAGGCCCGTGCCTTGCACATTAGTTACGTTCTTTCCCCTGAAAAAGCGCTCGAATAAATGTTCCTGGTCTTCAAGAGATATTCCCATGCCGCTGTCTAAAACAGAAAGTTCCACCCGCTCGTCATTATTATCGGTAAATATTTTTATCGGCGAATTTTCCGGCGAAAATTTTATTGCATTCGAGATCAGGTTGATAACAATGTGCTTTAATAAGGCCGGATCTAAAAATACAGCGCTCGCTCCCGTATGAAAGTAGCTGATCTTTTGCCCTTTTCTTAAAATAGGCTGCATTTCAGAGATCATAGAATTGATCAACTCTCTTATATCGAATGTCTGGTAGCGCACCTGTATTTTTCCTTCTTCAATTTTGCCTACAGAAAGGAAATCATTAAGAATATCTGTAAGCATATTTACAGACGACACAATGCGCTGGATATGTTTTTCACGTTTGGGCTGGTCTTCAGTATTTGGATATTTCTGAACAAGATAAATTGAGGAAAGCACCGTGCTTAAAGGTGTCCGGAATTCATGCGATGCAAGTGATACAAATCTCGATTTTAATTCGTTCAGGTCTTTTTCTTTTTCAAGGGCTTCCCGAAGTTGTATGTCTTTTTCCTGGGCTTCCTTTATCTGGTATTCCAGTTGTTCCACTGTTTCGCTTAGCGATTGTGTTCTTTCCTTTACTTTTTGTTCCAGTTCCGCGTTCAGTTTGATCAGTGCTTCTTCCGATCGTTTACGTATCGTTATGTCACTTACAAAAGCAATAGCATATTGTTTGTCATTAACAGTATAAGTACTTAAGCTTATCTCCACCGGAAATTCTGTGCCGTCTTTTTTAACTCCGTGCAGGTCCATCCCCAAACCCATAGGCCGGCTATGGGCGTTGGCAACATATTTATCGCGGTGATGCTCGTGTTTGTCTTTATACCTGCGCGGAATGAGGATTTCTATTTTTTTACCTATCAGTTCAGCTTCTGTGTATCCGAATTGTTTTAATAAAAATGGATTAACAACGCTTATCTCTCCAATTGAATTAACAATGATAATACCTACTGAAACATTGTCAAATAACGCATCCGATATTTTTTTTACCTGCTCCATTGTCTGTCAAACTAACTCACAGGCAAAAGTAAAAGATTCTGCTCAAGTATATTATACAATAGGAAGTTTTTTTATTTTACAATGCCCTGACAATAATCGTGCCGCATTTTTGTTTTTTATGCTCGGGCTTCTTCTTCTATCTCTTCGAACAAGCCCATGAAACTGTTTTTGACGAGGGTAGTAATACGCAGAAACCTTGTGCTTGTTTTTACTTTGGGTAATTCCATTCTCTTATTTTCAGTCTTTTCTATGACCACTACAGGAAAAGCAGCTTCCGCTGATACAAGTGGTGCCGGTTCATCTATAATTGCAGCTGTTTGTGGCTGTACGGGCGCTAAAGCATTTTCATATTCGGCATAACCTTTTAATATTAAGCCAACACAAGTAGCATAAGCGGGTTTTGTCAAAACATCGGAGTAAGTGCCTGTTAAGTATTCTTCAGAAGTTCCTAACCGCACATTCATGCCGCTGATCTGCCTGGTAAACTGTAGTATGTTTTTTAACTGCGCACCACCTCCCGTAAGGATGATACCACCATTAAGTGATTTGTCAAGATTCAGCTGCCTTAAATGATATACTATATAATCTATTATTTCCTGCATAGCTTCTTCTATAATAATAGCCAGCATTTTCAGGGATATTTCTTTATTAGGTAAGCCTCTTAAGCCGGCAACCGTAATATACTTATCTGGGTCAATGCCGGTGGCCATAGCGTTTCCGTATTGTATTTTTAAAAGTTCAGCCTGCGACCGCAATATTCCCAACCCCGTCCGGATATCATTGGTAATGTTTACGCCCCCGCATGGTATAACGCCTGTGTGTTTAAGCACACCATCGCAAAAAATTGCAATGTCCGTAGTGCTGCCACCAATATCAACAATGGCTACGCCTTCCTCAAGGTCTTCTTTATTAGTTACCGCTACGGTAGAGGCAAGGGCCTGCAGCGCAATATTTTTTATATTGAGCCCTGTTTTTTCAACACTGCGTTTTATATTCCTTATTGCATTCTTATCACTTGTTATGATATTGAAACTGGCGCTGATCTTCGAGCCGCATATACCAATTGGATCATCTACATAACATGTATTGTCCACCACAAAACTATGCGGTATCACATCTATTATCTGGTCAGTATCGGGTATATATGTTTTATACTGCTCAGATATCAGCATGTCTACATCTTTTTTAGAGATCTCATATCCGTCCGTCCTCCGCGACCGTTCTCCCCTGGTTTTCAGGTTTTTTATATGTTGTCCGGAAATGCCTACATAAACATCCTTTATATCAAGCTCGGGGTTAGAAGCAATACATTTTTTAATGGCCAGGTTGATTGAACTCATACATTGTTCAAGGTTCAGCACAACTCCATTATTCACACCAACCGATTCGGTTTCTCCAAATCCCAAAACCTCTAATTTGCCCGATTCATTTTTTTTGGCCGCTATAGCTACAGTTTTAGTTGTGCCGAGGTCCAGGCCAACAATAACAGGTTGCATATTATTTCTCATCACTTGTATAGTTTTAAATGTTATTTTAATTATTCTCAGTTACGCACATCAGTTTCGCTTCCAGGGCCGAAAGTTTTAGTGGGGTCAGCGGTTTTGATATAAAATCAAATACCATGCTGTAGTTTTTTGATCTTTCAATATCATTTGGGTCAATGGATGAACTAAGCATAATGACCTTACATTTTTCAAATACAGAATCCGGAAAACCTTTTAACTCATCCAGGAATTCCCATCCATCCAAACCGGGCATATTAATGTCAAGGAAGATAAGCTCAGGTATTTGGTCTGGTCTGGAGTTTACAATATGCCTGAACACATCAAGTGCTTTGGCTGGGTCTTCAAAGGCTTTTACATTTTCGGCAAACATTACTTTTTCTATCGTTTTTAAATGGATGAGATTGAAAATATTGTCATCATCAATCAGAAGCAGTCCCTTAATTTGTGTCATATTTATTTTGTTTTTGGTATATAAACATTAAAAGTTGTCCCTTCATTTATTTTGCTCTCTACCTCTATTTTTCCTCCCAACGATTCCACATGTGTTTTCACTAAGTTCAGGCCAATGCCACGCCCGGGAATTTTGCCGGTGTGAAATCTTTTGTACAACCCAAATAATTTGTCTCCGTTTTTATCCAGGTCTATTCCCATTCCATTGTCTTTTACGGTCAGGCATACATAATTATCCGTCTCATGGCTTTGCAGGTCTATATGGAGGCTTTTATTTTCCGACCGGTATTTTATGGCATTCGACAGCAGGTTGTAGATAATGCTGTACAAATAGGTTTTGGATCCAAACACACCCTCAGCTTCTTTGAAATTATTTGTGATCAAGGCTTTACTTTCATTAATGTTGTTTTCCAATACTTTTTTTACCAGGTCCAGCTTGGCGTCAAAAGAGATGTATTCAGGTTCAATTTTCCCAGTATCCCTTGCAGTGATTATGGTATTAATATCTTTTACTACCATGTCCAGGGCGTCAACTTCGTACTTTATACGTTCCACCAGGTTCATATCAAGAGATGCCGTTTCCTGCTCATTTTCGAGCAAATAAGAAAGCCCTGTTATTTTTGCTATTGACGAACGCAGGTTATGGGATATCATGTAGGCAAACACTTGCAGGTCTTTGTTTCTTTTCTGTAGGTTTTCAACCAGCTGCAGTGTTTCATTTTCCATTTCTTTCATGTCAGTAATATCATGTATTACGCCACGTATGGATATAGGCGCCCCATCACTACTAAGTTCGTAATTCGCCTGTGTATACACATGCCTGATAGTGCCGTCTTTTCTGACAATACGATGATAAAAAGAAAGGTTGGATAAAGTTTCTGCAGCTTCCTTTATTAGTGTCCTCATTCGCGGAAGGTCGTCAGGATGCTGAAAAGATATCCAGGACTCAAATGATTGTTTGTTATCGTCCGGGGATAGTCCATATATCCTGCATGTCTCTTCAGACCATTCACCAATATTCTTTGCAAAATTATGTTCCCAGTTCCCAACATGTGCAATTGCCTGAGCCTCTTTTAAACGTGCTTCACTTTTCAATAGTGTTTCTTGCGTTGCAAGTTTTTCCTGTATTTCTATATTCTTTTTACTTTCTGATATATCTGTTGATACACCGCAGATCGCATATATCCCTCCATCCATTCCGTAAAGAGGGAATTTGGTCGTATGGTAGTGATGGTAGCTGTTGTCCGTATGCTGAACTAATTGTTCATTCTCAACCGCCCGCCCGGTTTCAAGGACATTTTTATCAACAGTTTTGAACTTCGCTGCTATTTCTCCCGGAAAACGTGCATAAGAATCTGAACCAAGAATATCAGCAGACTTCACTTCAAATACCCTTTCATATTGCTTATTTACCATGAGAAAATTGCCTTCCAGGTCCTTGATATAAATAACCGAACGTGTATTGTCAATAATATCGCGTAGTAATTGCTCATTCTGCACCAGCTTTCTCTGGTTCAGGGTTTTTTGAGTAACATCCCGGAAAACCATTACGGCGCCGGTAATATTGCCCTCGCTATCTATTATTGGGGCGGCACTATCATCAATATAACGATTTGTTTTGCCCTTTTTCACCATTAAGGTGTTATGCTCAAGAAATACAACCTGTTTTTCTTTTAGCGCTCTTTTAACCGGATTTTCAACTGTGAAATGTGTATGTTCATCCTCCAGTGTGCATATATTCTCTATAGGGTGCCCCTTAGCTTCATTAATACTGCTGCCAGCCAGTTCTTCAGCAATCTTATTCATCATCATTATGTTTCCGTCCTTGTCCGTAATTATAACACCATCGCCCATGCATAAAAGTGTCTGCGATAAAAATTCGCGGCTTACAAATAATTCATTTTGTGCTTTCTGGCGTTTATTGATCTGGCGGCCCAGAACAATAAAAAAGCACATAAATATTGTAAGGATACTAAGATCCCCTCTTAGCAATGTTTTAAATGAAGTATTGTAGTTCTTGTCTAAGGCCGAAGCTCTTTCTGAAAGTAATTGGTCTTCCTCCACATTAAAAGAATTTATAAGGGTGCGTATATTGGCCCTGTTCTCTATCAATCTGTCTTCTTCATTCAAGTTATCATTTTTATAGGCTATCTCTTCGTCAAGGCTGCTAAAATGGAGTGCGCAGAGTTTTGTTAAGCTGTCTATTCGTATTTGCTGTACGGAAGAGTTTTTAACCGTTTTTCTCAACTCGTCCAGGTCTGCCATCACAGTCCTTTTTGATTCGTTATATAGTCGAAGGTTTTTCTTATCTCCGTTTAGCAGGTAGTCGCTTTCTTCTATTTCTGCACACAATACGCCGGTGAATAGCTCGTCAGATATATTGGTTATATTATCCGTTTGTTTGTCTAGGTCGGTATATTTAATGGCCCCTTCCAGCGTGCTGTAATGCACCCAAAAAATAAAGCCAAGGGATATTACAAATACCGCGCTAAGCAATATTATTAGAAGGCGGTTGTTTTTTTGTTTTGTTGTAAACATGATACTGCTGTATGTCAACGCAAACATATCAACACTGGCAGAGTTGTTTTATGAGGTGTATCACCTTATTAAATGATTTTCATTAAGAAAAAGGGACTTGAGGGCGGGGAATTGTTTTTTTGATGATGCCGGGCAGCCAAAAAGATGATTTTGGTCATCTTCTTGGCATAATGCATTGTCCTTCAGCATCCTTTTTGAATGAAGGTTTTGCAAATACTAAAGAAGTGTCCTGTAATTTTAAAATATGCGGCTTATTTTCGGCGTATTTAGGCGAGTGCCATTTTAAACTTCTCCTGTGCCATAATATCCTTATAGGTCTTGTCTATGAACAGAACAGCGTTCATATTTTTTATATTGCTGTTATCGGTAAAAAGGGGTACATAAATACCTGACGAC
>Ga0206970_10286_pt1 | contig 11316 bp, 5 predicted proteins | sample Alteio_BWOrgHeat_88_FD_152964 | JGI IMG/M metagenome (GOLD analysis project Ga0206970, IMG submission 152964) | Enriched cells from forest soil in Barre Woods Harvard Forest LTER site, Petersham, Massachusetts, United States -... | ecosystem: Environmental > Terrestrial > Soil > Temperate forest >... | reverse complement strand
GGAGATTGGCGGCGGCGGGGCCGGCCAGGGGATTTCTCTGGCCGTCTCGGGTACCACGACGTTGAGCGGCTCCTCGATCAGTTTGGTTGGCGATGTTGGGAACGGTGCGCTGGCATTGAACACGAGCGCCGCCAATGGTCCGATCAGCCTCAATGTATCCCTTGGGCGCAGCGGCGTTTTTAATGCCCCCTCAAGTGTTGTTGCCAATTCCGGCACCGGCGCGATTAACATCGTCGGAAGCGGTCCTGTCTCGAACGGGTGGTCGTGCCCCGTCACCCTAACCGGTGCGGTGAATATCTCGGCGCCTCTGGCTGATAGCTCCGCGTTGACAATCAACCCTACGGCCGCAACGGCTAGCAGTGTGTCCGCAGCGCTCTCGGGTGGCATGTCTCTTACTGTGGGCGGACCTGGCACTCTGGCGCTCACTGCTGCCAACACTTACACCGGCGCGACCACGATCAATGCCGGAACGCTCCAAATCGGCAATGGCGGGACGACGGGTTCGATCGCGAGCACCAGCGGGGTTTCCGGGTCGAGCGGCGCCACGCTCGCCTTCAACCGGAGCGATTCGGTGGCATGGTCGAAGGCAACCTCCGGCGGGATGGGCATCACCCAGGCCGGCAGCGGCACGCTCACGCTGTCTGGCGGCAGTCTTACCTACACCGGCCCTACGACGGCCACCTCCGGCACGCTCATCGTTTCAGGCGCCCTTAGTGGCGCTGTGGCTGCCAATGGCGGCACGCTCCTCGTCAATAGCACGGTCGCCGGCGGCGGATCGGTGTCCGGCGGCATCCTGGGTGGTAGTGGAACCATTACGGGAAATGTGATCGTGGGCACTGGCGCAGGCGCGGCCTCGAGTTCCGTGATCCAGCCAAGCGCAGGCGGCGGTTCAGTGGGGACCGTGCTGAATGTGAACGGAAACGTGACTCTCAATAACGATGCGGCCTACAATTTCACGCTGAATTCCTCGAACAACAGCGGAATTACCGATGCGCTGAATGTTTCCGGGACTCTGAGCATCGGCACCGGGGCGATGCTGACGGGGCTGGACTTTGGCGGCGGGACGGTGCCGCTCGGCACGCAGTATCTCATTGCCTTCGCGAATGGTGGATTCGGGGGAACGTTCTTCTCCAATGCGCCGCAGAACAGCCTGATCCAGATCGGCTCGAACTACTTCAGCGTGGATTACACGGCCTTGAGTGGCAAGGAGATCGAACTGACGGCGGCTGCCATCCCGGAGCCGGGCACCTGGGGGAGCATTCTCATGGGCTTCGGCGTATTGACCTGGCTCCAGAGACGCCGGCCTGGGCGGCGCTGAAATGTTATACGAAATGTTTGTGGCACGGGAGCGGGGGCAGCGTGACGCGGCGATGTTCCTGGCTGGCTGGCCGATTTGCGAATGAACTTGAAGTTCAACCTCGGCTGCTGGACCAATCGTACACCGCTATGCAGTTTATATCGAAGAATCTCGCCTCATATTCACTCATCTCCCTATTGACTGTGGCCAGCCTGAGCGCGCCTGGAGCGGCGCGCGGGGATGCGACAGGCTCGGCAAGGCACACCTTCTCGTTCGGAGGGCCGGATAACTCTCAGTTTCTCCTGGATGGGAATCCGTTCCAGATCATCGGGGGAGAGATGCACCCGGCGCGCATTCCGCGCGAGTATTGGCGGCATCGCATCCGCATGGCCAAGGCCATGGGCATTAACACCATTCCCATCTACGTCTTCTGGAACCAGCACGAGGAGGAGGAGGGCAAGTTCGACTTCACCACCGGCGAGCGCAACATCGGCGAGTTCATGGACATTGCCCGGCAGGAGGGAATGTGGATCGTCCTGCGGGCCGGGCCTTATGTGTGCGGCGAGTGGGATTTCGGCGGCCTGCCCTGGTGGCTGTTTCGCACGCCGGATATCCGGCTCCGCAGTTCCGACCCGCGCTTCACGGAGCCGGTCGCGCGGTATTATCATGAGCTTGCCAAGGTGGTGCGCCCGAGGCTCGCGGCGAACGGCGGCCCCATTCTCATGGTCCAGATCGAGAACGAATACGGGAGCTACCCGCGCCGCGACCATGCCTATGAGCTTTGGCTGCGCGACCTATGGATCAAGGAAGGCGTGAACGGCCCGTTCTTCACCGCCGATGGCGCGGGCGAGGGCAACCTCAAGGGGATTGTCATTCCCGGCGCGGCTGTGGGCCTTGATACCGGCGGAAGCGAAGGGGCATTTGAACTCGCGCACAGGCTCAATCCCGGCGTGCCCGCCATGTCGGCGGAGGTTTATCCCGGCTGGCTGCGTCACTGGGGGGAAGGCAACTGGGGGCCGACCAATGTCTCGGGGTTGATCAAGTTCTACATGGAGACGCATAAGTCATTCAGTCTTTATGTGTTTCATGGCGGGACGAACTTCGGCTTCACCGCGGGGAAAAATGGCGGGGACGGGGACCTTACCAGCTATGACTACGGCGCTCCGCTCAACGAGCAGGGCCGCCCGACGCCGGCTTACTTTGCCTATCGCAAGCAACTGGCTTCCTATCTCCCGCCGGGCAAGGCGCTGCCGGATGTGCCGGCGGCGATTCCGACAATGTCCATTCCCCCCTTTCAACTCGAACGCTGGACCGGCTTGTGGGAGCAATTGCCACAGCCCGTCTTATCGGACGATCCGCGGCATTTTGAGGAACTTGGCCAAAACCAGGGAATCGTTATCTATCGTACCCACATTCCCGCCGGAGGCGCGCGGCATCTCTCCATGCCGGAGCTGCGCGATTACGCGACTGTCTATGTCAATGGGACGCTGATCCAATCCAAGGACCCCCACGGCTGCGATCTGCCGGCCTGCTCCGCGGAGGCTACGCTGGAAGTCATGGTGGAAGCGATGGGACATATCAATTACTCGGCGGAGATGGACTCCGATTGCAAGGGCCTGGGAGAGCGCGTGACGCTGGCTGGAACGCCGCTGAAGCATTGGGAGACGATGTGTTTCCCGCTCAAGAACGGCTGGATCGCGTCGCTCCGCAAGACGACTCCGATTCCGGGCCGCATCGGCGGTATCTTCAAGGGAGAATTCAAGCTCGATTCCGTTGCCGACACTTACCTCGATATGTCTGCGTGGAAGAAAGGCGTGCTCTGGGTAAACGGGCGCAACCTCGGACGTTTCTGGTCCATCGGACCGCAACAGCGGCTCTATTGTCCGGCGCCTTGGCTCAAGGTGGGGGTTAATAGCATCGTCGTATTGGACGATGAAGCGACGGAGCCGCAACCGGTGGAGGGGTACGGAACACCGGCGGGCAGACTGGCCGGAATGGGCGCCAGAGTCATCCAGGCGGATAGCGAGGATCCGATCTTTCCAGCAAAGAACGCCATCGATGGCGATGGGAATACCATCTGGCAAACTGTATGGACGCCCAAAGTCGCCCCGCTGCCCCACTTTCTCGTGATCGACATGGGGCGGGAACTCTCGCTCAAGGGAGTGACCTGCCTGCCACGCCAGGACATCGGCAATGGCCGGATCGCCCACTGCGAAATCTATTGTGGGAACAACCCGAACGCATGGGGGCCGCCGGCCGCGACCGCGGTGCTGCCTAACACCGCCGACCTCCATCGGATCCTTTTCAATCAGCCAGTCAAGGGACGTTATCTGAAACTCACGATTCAATCCGAGGCCCACGGGGATTCCTTTATTTCCCTCGCGGAGTTGGACATTATCCCGAGCGCTCCATGAGCGCGGCATCTCCCAAAAATATCGATGTGAGATATTCAATAGCTTCAAGGATTCGAGGTTCAATGCCTGTCATCGTCCTGGCAATGGCTTGGGCCGCTCTTTCCGCGCCGCTTTACGCTCAGTCTCCTGTGCCGTCGCTCGATGATTTGGCCGGAGACTGGATGCAGGTCGCGACCCTCCGCAGTTTTCCATCGGTCAACAATTTTTGGGGATCGCTGCGGGCATATCCCAATCTTACCGCTTTCGATATGCTGACTGTTCCACCGTTTGCCAATGCCGGAACCAGCGGTTCGCTGACTGTGGACGGCCAGCCGGTGAGGCCCACGGAATCCCGCTGGTATCCCTATCAGGTCCTTCGCCGCGCGAGGGTAAACGGGGTGGAGATGGAGTCGGCCATCCGAATGCCCTTCGAGCAGCGGGGCGTGATGTGCCGCCTGATACTCACAAATACTACATCCCAGCCGCGCACGCTGGCTATTTCCATGCAATTTACCGGGGGAGTGCGCAAGCATAGGGACGTCGAATGGGACAGATGGCAAATGCCTCATGGCGTGGGTGGCAACACGATTGCCCTAGCAGGCTCCAATTCCCGCGTGCTGACTGCCGTGGACACAGCCGGCGCGATCGCCACCAAGGGCGTTCAACAAGCCGCCGTTGCGTTTGCTTTTGCGCAAGAGCCCGCGGAGTTGAAGGCCATTCCCGACGGAGGGATTGCAACCTGGAAGATTACGCTGGCGCCTGGTCAAACGGCTTCGCTGGGATACACCGCCGCCATCGATGAAACGGCCCCGGCGGCTGCGGCGCTGGCATCCGGCTGGGCCGCATCCTTCGATGCCAGCTTTGCCCAGGCGAAGGCCGAATGGGAAGCGCGCTGGCAGGCCGCCTTTACGCCCGGCAACTCGCAATTCTCCGGCCATTTTCCAACGCTGGTGACCGGCGATCCGAAAATTCGCCGGGTTTATTACATGGGCGCGGTGAATCCGCTGCTCCTGCTTCGCACCGATTTTCCGTTATGCCCGCATTGTTATCCCTCTGCCGGCCCGATATGGTCAGTCACTTGCGAGTATTTTTGGGATACGGAAATGTGGGCGAATGCTTGGGCGATGCTGGAGCCGACAGTATTGAGGGAGCAGTTGATTAAGTGGTTTTCCGTGGATCGCACTCACTGCATGGGCATCGACTGCATTTCCGGCGGGGGTCTTTCAGATCATGAGTATGCACCCGACGACTGGTCGATTTTCCGTAGTATCGAGGCTTATATTGGCGTGACCGGCGACACTAACTTTCTGAACCAGAGCGCCAGCGGCAAAACCATCCTTGAGCATCTGGATGAATTCGCGACCCGCTGCGAGAAGCGCCCCTTAACCAAAGGCAGTTTGCTCGCCGACTTTGGCGGTCCCTTGAACCTGCTCGAATGTTCGCCGACTTACATCCACAGCGTTGCGTCGCTGAATGCTGCGGACGTTTACATGCTGCGCCGCACGGCGGATTATCAGGAGGAAGCGGGCAATGTCGTGCGCGCCAGGGAATTGCGCGGCAAGGCGGCCCAACTTCTTCCGGCGGTCATGGCGCTCTACGAACCGGGCCAGGGTGTTTGGAATACCATGGACACGGCGGGGAAGAAGGTTCCCGTCCGCCATTGTTATGATTATTTCATGACCGCCATGGCGCTTGAGAAAGACCTTACGCCGCGGATGAAGTCGGAGATGAATCATTTTGTGGAAAGCGAACTGCTCACCAAGACCTGGATGCGGGCGATGTCGCTCAAGGATCCCGCTGCCGCGCAAAGCGACCGGCCCGACCATGGCCCCCTGGGAAGTTACGATGCCTGGCCGCCGATGACGATGGATGCGATGTGTCGGCTGGGAGATTTTGGCGGGGCGGTGGCCTTTCTGCGCGCCACGGAAAGCGTGTCGCGCGAAGGCTCGTGGTCGCAAGCTCATGAGTTCCTCGGGCCGGATGCGCGCGGCAACGATCCCATTGTGAGGACGGCAAATCGGGGTGGCCAGGACGCAAACGAAATTTGCGGCACGGGGTTTGCCGAGGTCATCATCCGCTCATTCTTCGGCTTCCGCCCGGATTTGAGCGGCGCCGGCAAGCCCGTGTTGTTGTCTCCTGGGACACCGCGCGGCTTCGACGGGGAATTGCGTCATGTTCCGTGGCACGGAGCGCTCTATACCATCACGAGCGACAATCGCGGCCTGCGCGTGGTGAAGGAATGAGGCGTGGCCCTTCTACAGCCTGCGGCTCATGCTTCTCTGCAAGGACGATTGAAATAAGATGAAAATCCTCCAGATATTCCGCCGCTGCGCCGTGCACTTTCTTCTGGCGGCGGGATTTACAACTTGTTCACTGGCCGCCGAGGACTTGTCGCGCGTGGCCGTCTTCATGTCGCCGCCGACTGGCGTGCCGGCGGAAATTGCCATGCCGCGCGGTCCGTTGCTGGGAAATGGCGACCTGGCTGTTGCCATGGCGGGACCTCCCGAGGAGCAGCATTATTACGTGGACAAAAATGATTTCTGGCGGCGGATCATCCCGGCCTTTATGACCGTGGGCGACCTGACGGTTTCGATTCCCTCGCTGCAAGGCGCAACCTACCGGATGGAACAGGACATGACCCTCGCGGAGGTGCGAGGCACATTTTCCAAGGATGGGTGCACGATCCGCACGCGGTCGTGGGTGGATGCGAACGAGAATCTCCTGCTCATTGAATTGCGAAACGATGGCGGCCCGGCGACAGAGGTTTTCCTGTCACAGGGCGTCATCGGCCAGCCGGTTCCTCCGTTCCGGGACAATATCGGGGCGCACCTGAACATCGGACGCGCGCAGCACGACGGCAAGGGAAGCTGGTACTTTCAAGGGGATCTGGCTGATGTAAATGTAACACCCTGGGCGCTGACTGCCGCAGAGATTCAAGCCGCAGCTCAAAAACAGCATCCGGACTCGGCCGGCAAAGCCTTCAACGGGAAGACCGACTTTGAAGATCGGGCCGCGCCGGCGGTTGAGAAGGCGGTGACGGTGTCCGCGTGGATCAGAATCGAAGGTGTAAGCGGGGCAAACTACATTGTCAGCAAAGGCGCATGGAACAGCGCGTACAGTCTCGGATTGTCCAAGGGCTGCCTGCGATGGTCCATCGGCGGCCAATTCATCCAATCGCAGAAGCCGTTGGAATTGCATAAGTGGATTCATGTTGCCGGAGTCTTCGACGAGCATCGGATGTGCGAGTACGCGGATGGAACGGTGGTGGCCAGTCTCGATAGCGCGCGGGGTGGGGCCATTGATCACGCTCTTGGGGCCGCGGTGTTTACCCGAAAGGCCGATCCCTCACCGGAAGGCCGCGAGGTCACCATGGCCAGCCGATTTCTCGGTGCGACTCCTTCGATCAATGCCCAGGGGGGGCTTTCCGTGATGCTGGAACCGGGCGCAACGGTCACAGTTGCCAGCGCAGTCCTGAGTGATCTGGACGCAAAGGACGACGGCGCGGCGGCGCTGAAGCGGATTGGCGATTTACGCGTCGATGATATTTCCGGACTTACTGCCCGGCATAGAAAGTGGTGGTCGGACTTCTGGTCGCGCTCCTTCATCGAGATACGTGACAAGGAAATCGAGAAGCACTGGTATGCCGCCTTGTATATTATGGGTTCGCGCAGCCGGGCGGGCAAGGTGGCACCGGGGTTGTGTTGGATAACGTTGGATCCGCCGCCTAGAAAATATACCAGCGATTATCACCTCAATTACAACTTTCAGGCTCCTTTTTATATCGTCTATTCGTCCAATCACCCTGATCTTGCGCTGCCTTACTACCAGGCGATCATGGAATTCATTCCCCAAGGCCGGGCAATAGCCGCCAGTCGCGGATGGAAGGGAGTTCATTTTCCCGTAGGCATTGGTCCGTGGGGATTATGCACCGAGATGAACGACTGGGGCCAGCGCTCCAATGCGGCGCTGGCGGCGCTGAACTTCATCTGGGGATACCAATATACCCAGGACACCGATTTCCTGCGAAAGACCGCTTATCCTTACATGCTCGAAGTCGCGGACTTTTGGGAAGATTACCTTAAGTTTGAAAATGGACGCTACGTCGATGATAACGATTCGGTTCACGAAGGCTCTGGCCCCAATGTCAATCCCATCCTGACCCTTGGCGTTCTTCGCACCTTCTTCAAGAACCTGCTGGTGATGAGCAAGGATCTGGGCGTCGACGCGGATCGCCGCGCGAAGTGGCAGGATATCCTCGATCATCTCAGCGCCTATCCCGTGCAGGAAAGGGGCGGGAAGACCGTGTTCCGCCTTTCGGAGAAGGGGCCGGATTGGCGGGGGGGCAATACGGTGGCCATCTATCCAGTCTTTACGGCTGGCGCGATCGATCTCGACAGCGATCCCAAGACGCTCGAGATTGCCCGCAACACCATCGACGCGATGCAACGTTGGGACGATCGCAACGGCTTTGCAAATTGGTACACTGCCTGCGCGCGGGTCGGCTACGATCCGAAGGCGATCCTGGCGCACTTGCGGGAGCAGTGCGACAGGCATTCACTTCCGAATCTGCTTCTGAACTACCTTAACGACGGAAGCATCGAGAATTGCAGCGGCTTCCTCGCCATCAACGAGATGATGTTACAAAGCAACAATGGCGTTCTGCGCCTCTTCCCGTGCTGGCCGGCCGGCGAGCCAGCCCGCTTCGGGGGGCTTCGGGCCGAAGGGGCGTTTCTCGTTGCCGCGGAGATGAAGGACGGCCAGATCGGCGGCGTCAAGATACTCAGCGAGAAAGGCCGCGATTGTACCATCGTCAACCCCTGGCCGGGCCACGAGGCCAGGGTTCTCCGCGATGGCAAACCGGCGGAGTCCGAAAGTGGAGAGCGCTTCACGCTTAAGACTTCGGCCGCCGAGACACTTGATCTCAAGCCTGAGTAAGCGAACGCGCAAAATCCATCCATGAAATCCATCCTTACCATTGCCGTCACGGTTGCTGCCTGTCTCGGCGCTAATGCCGCGCCACTTGTCCCGGACGCGCCCGCAAAGTCCCCCTCCTCCCAATCCGTTGACTGGGAAACCGCGGTCAAGGATCCGGCGGCGGCCGGGCTGGCTCGTCCGACGGCCGTGCAATACGCATGGCATGAACAGGAGCGGATCATGTTTGCGTGCCTGGATCCCGCCACCTGGCAGGGGCGGGAGTATGACAATCACACCACGAAGCTGGCCGATATGAAGCTGGAGAAGCTCAATGTCGAGCAATGGATGGCCGCCGCCAACGCATGGGGAGCAAGGGAGGTCTTGCTGGTCTGTAAACATACCGGCGGCTTTTGCTGGTGGCCCACCCAGACCACGGACTATAGCGTCAGGAGCATTCCCTGGGAAAACGGGCAGGGGAACCTGGTCAAGGAAGTGGCCGACGCATGCCGCAAGCACGGCTTGTCGGCCGGCGTGTACATTTACTCCGATGACCCGAGATACACGACCGGCATATCGCGTGGAGGCCGCACCGATAACCCCGCGAAACAGCAAGAATGGAATGCCAAGCTCAGGCAGCAGTGGAAGGAAGTCCTGGGCATCTGTGGCAAAGACCTGGTCCGGGAAGTCTGGTTCGACGGCAGTTGCGTCGTGCCCCTGGGTGACATCATCAAGGAAATGGCGCCTAATTCGGTAATATTTCAAGGCCCGTTGGGGACCATTCGCTGGGTCGGGAATGAGTCGGGCGTCGCCCCGGACCCCGATTGGAACACTCTTACCCGCAAAAACCTCGAGACAGGTGTTGCCACGGCGGCCCACAGCACGCCCGACGGCGATGCCTGGGCGCCCGTGGAGTGCGACACTACCCTTTACGACCACTATTGGTTTTGGTCGGAGCACGGTGAGCGCGCTCGCGAGTCGGTGGACTATCTCCTCTCCCGGTATCTCTTGTCAGTCGGCAGGGGCAGCGTATTGCTGCTGAATTCCACGCCGAACACCAGCGGCCTGATTCCGGACGGGGATATGAAGCTTTACCGTGATTTCAACCAGGCGATCGACGACAATTTCGGGCATCCGCTCGGCAGGATCGAGCATATCGCGGGCAGCGAGGTTGTTCTGCCGCTTGGCTCCCCAAAAGCCATCAACTGCGTGGACCTATGGGAGGATTACCGGTACGGCCACCGCATCCGCGAGTATAAGGTGGATGCTTGGGTCCAAGGGCAGTGGATACCGGTGGCCGAAGGCACGGCGGTAGGGCGCCGCAAGATCGCGATCTTTCCCGAAGTGACTACTGACAAGGTCAGAATCGAAGTTACAAAGCAGGTCGGCACGCCGCTGTTCCGGCAGATCATGGTTCACAAGGTTACCCCGGCTCTGGCGGTGGGGACTATGGCGATGCCGTTTATAGTGCATGGGGCCACCGTCACGGCATCGAGCGAACATAGCGCGCCCTATGCGGCAAAATATGTGATGGACGGCAATAAAGGGACCCGCTGGGGCGCCGTCGATAGCGACAGGCTGGCCTGGCTGGAATTTGACCTCCAGCGTCCGCACCGATTCGCCGGCCTGACCGCTTCGGAACTCTCGGATCGGATTCGCGGCTACGTGGTCGAAGTGCGCAATCAGCCGGATGCCCCGTGGAAGACGATTTTTTCGGGTGGAAAGGTGGGCGAGAACCTTAAGGTGGACATGCCTGCGAGCACCGCCCGCTATGTGCGCTTCCGCGTTACCGATCTGGACGGCAATCTGGGCCCCACGATGTGGGAGATGAACTTCTACGATCGGCCCGATGCCTGGGAAGAAGTTCCTGCGAAGCTTCCCGCAGGCGGAAGTACATTCGATATTGATCTGTCGGGCCAGGTGACCGATCCAGGACAATACGAAGTGCGCATCGAGGGCGCTCAAGTCAGCGGCATCCATCTGCTGTTCGAGAAGCAGTTAGGCGAGGATAAGTTCCTTGAAAAAACGGGTGCCAACACCTATCGCTTGAACCGAACTCAGGCCGTGGACAAGGATTCGAGCACCGGGATTCGCCTGACCGCCAAGTCATCTGTAACGGGTGAGTTCAAGGTTTTGATCCGGCCGAAATAACCCAGGTAAAATTCAGCGAGGTTTCGCCACAAACTATACTCTATGGAACGAAAAACTGAAGCGATCCGCGCGTCTGGATCCTCCTCGTCTGAACAAGTTCAAAGATTTGGTTCCGTTGCCGTCCTCAAGCCCGAAAAGGCCGAGTATTACAAGCAGTTACACGCCAATCCATGGCCTAGTGTCTGTCAGCAAATCCGCTCATCCCACATCCGCAATTACTCGATCTTTGTCAAAGAGATCGATGGCAAAGAGTATCTCTTTTCCTACTTTGAATATATAGGCGACAACTTTGCGGCTGACATGGAGACGATGGCCAAGGATCCCGAAACTCAGCGATGGTGGAAAGAGGCGGTGCCCTGTTTGATCCCATTGCCTGAGAGCGGGGCCAAAGGGGAGGTTTGGTCTGGAGCCCAACAAGTATTTCACCTCGACTGAGACCGGCAAACCGCACCTTTTTAAAGGTTTCATGTAGGTCGCCCGGAGAATCGGTGGGCTCATGAACCCAAACCCAAACAAGCCAAACCGCAGCGCCATGAAAATCCTATTTGCAACCATCGTCGTTCT
>Ga0206970_10271_pt1 | contig 11318 bp, 9 predicted proteins | sample Alteio_BWOrgHeat_88_FD_152964 | JGI IMG/M metagenome (GOLD analysis project Ga0206970, IMG submission 152964) | Enriched cells from forest soil in Barre Woods Harvard Forest LTER site, Petersham, Massachusetts, United States -... | ecosystem: Environmental > Terrestrial > Soil > Temperate forest >... | reverse complement strand
GTAAATTCGCTCGGAGAAAGCTCCAACTCCGCGCAGGCCAGCGTTTTGCCAGCCAATCCCTGGTGGACCCGGTGCCCATTGTAATAATTTTTGAACGCCTCCAATTTTTGTTCCAGGTCCCGCTGGTTCCAGAACAACCCCAGTCCAAATACTCGCGCCGGAGGGTGCCGATGAAGCGCTCGATGAACGGATGGGAGACGGGCGCATACGGCACTGTTTGAATCGCCTTCTGAAAAACAACCAGTTTCAACTTGCCAATTAACACCGTTGCTCCAAAGCCGATGATTCTCCGGGTGCATTGATCTATCACCACCAGAATCCAATGCGTTTTGAGCTGGATGGACTCAACCCGGAACAAGTCCAGACTCCACAAACTGTTCGTGGTCTGCCTCAGCAGCGTGAGCCAGGACGGACCGGCGCCGCCCGCGGGCCGGTAATCGGCTGCCAGCACGCGCCGGACAACGTCCTTGTTGAGTTGCGTCCCAAAAGCATCCGCCAACTGCTGGGCGATGCGCGGACAACCCAAGCGTGGGTTGTTTGAGTTCGACGATCGTGCCGACCAATTCCGCTGAGGGACCCGGTGGCCCCGGCTTGCGCTGGCGGGACCGGGAATACAGCCACCGGTATTTGCACGTCTTTAGGACGGCATGGCAACGGAGCAAGGTGGACGGCTTGAGGATCACGGCGCTACGTAAAAGCCGTTGCGAGTGCAGAAACAACGACCAAAACTCGAGCAGCACCCGTTGGCAGGCACCGAGCTTAGGGCGCGTCGGCGCCGGCGCTGGACCATCAGCAGTTGCTGTTTCAGAAGCAGATTTTGGGCAACGACCGCCTTAAGTCCGCCTGGTCCAAGCAACCTCGCCAGCGTCACCGTCAAGTGCGCAAACAGCTCGAAGATTAATTTCATCACCTGCAGTTTACATCCGAAATTATAATTCGCCATGCACACCCTGCGGCCTTCGCAAACAATTTTCATCATGGGAAAATAAGACGAAAAAATGCGCTGCCATTCACGGTGCTGATGGGAATGGAAATCTGGTTTGTGGCTTCTGAACCGGAAACATTCACCCAGTTCGTGCCCAGCCCTTCGCCAATCGAATTGGTTTGCATCTGTAACCACCAACTGGTGTGGTCGGCCGGCCAGCCGAAATAAATTTGGCCGCCGTTATTCCCGACGGTGATTTGGGGTGAAGCGGTGGACACCGGACGTGCGCTGACCTGGGCCGAATTAGTGCTCTCGCCAAACGAATTCGTCGCTGAGACGACAAAGTAATAAAGCGTGCCGTTGGCCAGGCCGCTGTTGGTGTAAACGAGACCCGTGACGTTCGTTGACGTGGTGTAAGTCCCGCCGCTCACGGTCGCCTGTTTCACATTGTAGCTGGTCGCATTGGTGCTGGCTACCCAGGACAGTTTGACCTGGCCATTTTGGGTCAGCGCAGCAGTGAGGCCGGTCGGTGCGGCGAGCAGGGGCAGAATTTCTATTCCGCTGGACTTGGCATTGTCTTTGCCTGGGATGTCTATGTATTGGATGGTGATTTGTCCGCTGCCGTTGGCGGGGACCGTGAATTCCCTGACAGTCGCCTTGTTCATCGCTCCCGTGGCAGCGAAGATGTCAAAATTCGTCAACACCTGGTTGCCGTTGATGGAGACATTGAAGACGCGGATGCCTGCGGCATTGTAAAAAATTTCCGCGAAGTGCAGCCGCACCTTGTAACTTGTTCCGGCGAGCAGATTCGGGAAGGTGTAAGTATTATTATTCCAGCGTTCAGTTTGATAAACCGCCTGTGGCGCGGGGTTGGTCACACCACTCGTGTCAATGGCCGCCGAGGTTGAACCGGCTGTGCCGCCGGAAAAAAAAGCGTCGGCCATGAACGGACTGGCTGTGCCGCCTCCTGAATTCACCTGATAATAGGTCTGTGGCACAACGCTGGCCTGCGCGGAGTTGGAGCTTTCTCCGAGCGAATTTACCGCGCTGACGACATAATAATAAGTCGTGCCGTTGCTCACGTTTGTATCGACAAAGCTGATCAGGCCGACATTCGTGGCTATGATCGTGTAAGTTCCTCCGTCGATGGTGGCGCGCTTGATGTTGTAGCTTAAAACATCTGCCGCACCCGTGACGGCTGTCCAATTCAAAGTAACGTGCTCGTTGCCAATGCCAGCCGTCAAACCTGCCGGCGCGGGAGAAATCACAAGCGGCAACATGGGTTGGGTCGGGCGTGTGGTTGTGAGCGAGAATTGTCCCTTAAACATCCTGCCGCCATCTCCCGTGATTCTTAGATAATAATCCGATGAACAATGTGTCCCATCCTGATCCAAAGTAAAATAAAGCGAAGATGAACCGACGGGTTCCATTGAGGTATCCTCTGCCGTGCAGGCAATTTGGTTGCCCTCGTTGAACTCATCAAACATGGAGATGTATATGCCCTGACAGCCAAGTCTCGTCATGTTGTAAAATTGACGCCACATGAAATCCCCATGCGCTCTCTGCCCCGTGTCGCCGGGTAAAACACATGGCTGATAATCAATGCCATTGGTATTGCAATACGCCTGATCTCCCAGTTCCGGATTGTTATAAAAATTATCTGAATCGCCGGCATTGCCAATTCTCCCCACCATCCACGGCGAAATCATGTTTAAAGCACCATACGCGCTTAAGAAATTGGTTCTGGAATCACTGACGCCGGTGCGCCACCAGGTCGGCACGCCGCCAATCACGTAACAACCTTGACTCTTGAACCAATTGATCACCGAGGCGCACGTGCCAGCGTCCCATGGATGGTTGGAATCATTGAATCCAAATCCCCAGATGCATACCACCGGCTTGCCGTTTTGCATCGCATACATGGGAGAATTGGTAATGCGCAACTGCACCATGACATTAGTCCAGTCGTATTCGATCTGGGCGGACATCGCATTACTGTTCCAACCACTGACATCATACATGATATAAAATTTTATGCCGTAAGCCTGTGCCGCATTCATCACTTTTACCGCCATATCGTTGCGTGTCGGGCCTTCGCCACCGATGGTGAAACCGGTGCCGCTATAAGGATCGAAACGTTGCAATGCCGCGGTATCAACCCCGTTCTCCGCCATCCAGCGAAAGTGGGTGTTGACCGTTTGCTGGTCATAGGAAGAAAACAATGTCGCCGGCTGGCCGTTGCCGAAATTTGTAAAACCGGTCTGATAGCCCGTGCTGAATTGCCGCATGTCCGGCCAGCAATGGATACTATTGCTAAGCGTGACCGGCGTTGGCGTGGCACCACCGCTGTAGTGCCACCAACTGTTGATCGGCGCGCCATCACCGGCGCAGGCGAACCATCCCTGATAACCCACCGTCACTTTGCCGACCACATCACCGGGCGGACTGGCTGCCAGCGCGGGTTCGCTGGTGAACAAAACGGCGCAGATGCCGCCTAATGCGAATAAAAATTTGCCAAAACGAGTGGTGAATTTGACTTTTACAACTTTTGCCATTTTAGGAGAGCTCCTCACGGTGGTAAGATAGGGACGGCAGGTTGCAAGGGAATTTCGCCGCGCAACATCTTGCCGGCCTGATTTGCCAGCCGCAAATACCAGTCGCTGTTAAGAGTTATGCCATCGCAATCCAGCGACAGGAATTCGCCTTGAGCTGGCAGTTGGGCGGCCGTTGGCACAAGTTTGTACATGGCCGTCCCTTCATTGACCTCATCAAACATCGCGCCGTAAATCATGTTGCAACCCGCATGCACATCGTCATAAACCTGTCTCCAATAGAACGAGCCGCCATTGCGTGGAATCTGGTTGAGCGGGCCGGCATTTTCATTGAACCAGGAAAAGCCGGGGAAAACCACGGGCATATAATCAATTCCGTTCGACTTGCATTCGGCAAGATCCGGTGTGGTGATGTTCGCCGTATAACTGTCTGCACCCGTGTTGTTGCCAAATCTGCCCACCGCCCATGGACTTATGGCATCGAACGAAAGATAGACGGGGGTCCACGCGGCATTGGTGTAAGAATCATTCTACAGCGTGCGCCAATACGTCGGCACACCGCCCATCACGGTGACACCTTGGGATTTGAACCAATTGATTACCGTTTGTGCCTGCTGTGGCGAAGCCAGATGTCCCCCGTCATTAAAACCAAACCCCCAGATGGCAACCACGGGTTTGCCTTTGTGGTGAAGATACCGTGTGCTGTTCGTTATGTGCATGATATTTACGAGGTAAAGCCAGTCGTTGGTAATGTTGCTGACGAGGGTATTGGTGGGCTGCCCGCTGACGTCATACATGATGGCAAACACCCGACCGCAGGCTTCCGCTCCCGCGCGGACATTGGCAGTAACCTGGTTGCGGAAAGAATAAAACTGCGGACTGGAAAGATCGGTCAGGAAACGTTGTAGAAATACGCCGTCCAGTTGATTCTCTTGCATCCATTGGAAATGGCGGAGGACGGATTCTTGCGCGGCGGACGAATAGAACTGAACCGGACTGCCGTTCGAGTAGGTCATCCCCGTGCTAAAAAGCTCGTTGGAGGTGAATTCGGATGTGTCCGGGAGAAAATCCGTGTTAGCGTTGGCAGCCGTCGGCGTCTGGTTGTGAAACCAATGCCACCATTGATTCGGCGCCGAACCGTCATTCGGACAGGCGAACCACCCTTGATAGCCCATCAACAGTTTGCCATTCATTGTGGTGGCATCAACCCCATGATTCAGGCTGAAGAACGCTGTCCGGCTCGACAAAGGTAAAATGACATGGTTAGTCCCATTGGTAGTGACGACAGCGTTGGTCAATGATTGCCAGACGACCGGCGCGACGAGATTGGTGGTGGACTGCAATCCATAATAAACGGAAGATGTCGGCCAGGAAAGTACTAGATTGTTCCCCGATAGTTGGATGAAAAAATAAGCCGGGTTGCTGGAAGCGCTGCTGCCTTCAGTTGCGGTGATTGTGGTGGTATTGGCGGTTGCGTTGTAATTACACGCAACGTTACCAGTGCCGCCGTAAGCGGTAATTTTGCTGTTTGCGATAAAACCGTTCACCGAAGCCATTTGATTGCCCGCAATAACCACCGTTCCACCGCCAACGTCCAGCACAGAGCCGCTGCCCTGAATCGAGTTGGTAGCCCATTGGGAAAGCGTCAATGTGCCACCGTTGATGTGCATGATGCCCGTGCCGCCGCTGAAGCCCAATCCGAAGGCACCTGCAACCGACGCCGTTCCACCATTCATGATGAACGTGCCAACTGCCCCGGGATTTAGACCGATCCACAGGTGATAGTTGAAGGTTGCTGAGCCGCCGTTCTCAATGTCCATTTCACCGGTATTGCTATAGCCAACTGCCGTCCAGGCATAATTGTCATTATTGCCTGCCGTGTTGTCCCCGGCAGACAGGCTGCCGCCATTGGTGACAATGAGAATCCCCCCCGGTCCGCCATCACCGATGCTCAGCTGGCAACCGCCAACCGTGCTGTTTACGATGCACGGCCCGGCCCCGGCATTGAAATACGCCTTATACCCATGGGTCGGGACGATGCCCCCGCTCCAGTTGCCAGGGGTGGTCCAAATATCGGCCGAGGGCTGGGTCGGGTTGCCTGCCGGATTCCATGTCGTTGCCGTTTGTTGTGCCCTCGCCAACACACCCGCGCATAGAAAAAACCACACCGCCGGTCCGCCACAAAGTTTGAGGAGGTTTCTCATTTCAACAGGTCGCTCACGGTGGCGCACCATTTTACATACATAATCCACCAAAATCGCGGAGGATGGCCTCACCGGCCCTGCGCAAGAAATGTCCTGCGCCATCTTTAATTCAAAACCGTAGTTACCGAAGAAAGCCACACCATGTCGTTAATACAACCCGGGTCACTGCTTGAGCTGGAGCTGATCGGATTTGGTGGCGTGTATGTTATGCTTGATTGCCATTTATGGATGATCGAATGCCCATCAGAGAATGAAATGCCGGTCGAGCCAGCATGGCGACCCGATGGATAGTCCACTATGGAAACCTGCGTGATTTGAATACCCGTCTGGGCCGTCATCACAACTCCGAAGGCGGCATCGTTGATGCTGATCTCATTTTCATCAATGAAGACCCAAGTATCCGATGATTTCACAATGCTGGTCAGCTTGCTGTATGTTTTGTATCTGGGAGCCGGAAGCCAGCTGCCTTCCCCAAACGTCTGGCTCATGGAATAACTGCGGACCCTGAGAGCACTGCTGACTATATGATCTGGAAAACCTTGGACGGAATTGTCAGCGGCACAATGATAAACATTCACGTTATTTATATAAGGGTATAACTGTCCCGCCAGCAACGGCTGCGCGTTCGTGCAGTTTTGAGGGATGGACATGTTTCCACCGCACCAATTGGTGCTCGCAACGGCAACCGTTCCGGGATCATTGCCGTTGGCATACAAATTCGCAGTCTTGTCGTTGTTGTCACCCGCATACATGATCCAGGCCGATGTCAGTTGCTTGGTGGAGTTCATGCAGTTAACTGCCCAGGCTTTCTGCTTTGCCTTGCTCAAGGCTGGCAACAACATCGCCGCAAGAATTGCAATAATGGCGATGACCACGAGCAACTCAATCAACGTAAAGCCTCGCGGGTAAGAGAAAAAACTGTCCGAGCGACGAGAATGGGCCTTCATTTCCCAAGCATGGCCCCGTCCCAATCAGTTTGCCATCCCCGAAATCGGGGATATCAGCGGGCCGCCCAAGTCTGTCACCTTCTACATGACCCCAAAAACTGTTGAGGCAAACAGCGTCAACAATTATGAAACAAATAACAAAAACCGAATTATGAACCAAATGATGAACCCCTCGCGAATGGTCAAATCCCTGCTTCTGGCCGGCCTGCTCGCCGGGCCGATGCTGGCCTTCAACGTCACGGCCGCGAATCGAGAAGACGACCATTGGTCTCCGACAGACGTATTCACTGACGTGAACGGCAACCAAGCCGCTGCTTGGAACGATCCTGACAACTGGAGCGAGCTTATCGTGCCTCTCGTTGTTGACACAAATGCGGCGAACCCGACTTTTTTCAATGCCGCATTTGACAGCGCCGCTGTCATATGTGCCGTAACAAACGACACCCAGGTCGGCCAGCTGATGTGTGGCTTCGGAGGAGGCGGAGTGCTGGAGATCTACTCTGGCTCCCATTTTCAGGCGGGCTTTTCGGTTATTGGAGACTCTTGGACTGGAATAGGCTTTGTGGCTGGACCCGGGACTTTGATTATTGACCCGGGTGCAGATGTCACTTTAGGTGGACATCTTTGGTGTGGGCAGGGACCCACAGCAGGCGCGGTAGTCGTTAACGGCGGCACGCTTCACATTCCAGCTGGGGAGCCGGGCGTGAGTTGGAATGGAAACCCTGGCTACACCAACTATATTTACGTCACCAACGGCGCTTCAGTTTACCTGCGTGATTGGGCTTCCCAAACGCTTGGCCAATCTGGCACGAATAGCAATGGTTCGAAAGGAAACATTGGTATCATGATCATCGGAGACAGCTCCCAAGTGGTGATCACAAACAATGCATTAAGTTATATGCCCATCTTGGAAGCAAGTAATCAGCTCGTTACTGCGGAGGCTGGTGGCACAATCCAGGCTATCTATAATCCGGCGAATAACACCACCGTCCTCAAAGCTCTTGCACCTGTGGGGCTCACCACGCCAAAATTCAGCCTTAACCCTTCAAATGCGATCGTTGGGTTGGGCGGCACGGTCACCTTGACATCATCTGCGACGCCCGAAACCGGCTATCAATGGATGTTTAATTCCGCGCCCCTCGCGAACGGTAACGGGGTTTCCGGAGCGACGACAGCCAATCTAACCATTGCAAATTTCAGTGCTGCCGAGACTGGTGTCTATTCCGTGTTTGCTACCAACGCTGCCGCCAGCCCGAGCGATCGCAGCTATAGTACAAGCGCATCAGCCACAGTGTCCGCTGATTCATTTAACCTGTATCCCGTCATCACAATTAACGGCGTCAACGGCAGCACGTATGTGTCGCAGTACGCCACTTCAGTGAACGGGCCTTGGACCTCGTTTTCGACGAACACAGCCGGAGCCGGCCCGATATTGGTTATTGACACCACTTCGCCGCTGAGCATGGCGAAGTTTTATCGAGTGATTCAGCAATAAATACGCGAACGTCGTGGCGACGAGGGATAAGGTTCTTAATTCCCTCGTCGCCTATCCCAAACAAGCAGTAAGCCGGGCGGGACCGGTTGAATTGACGTTTGCGCGTCTCCGAAGGGCGCTTACGCTGCGATTGATGTAAAAGAGAGGAAGCGCAGTGTTGGTGGTTAAGATAATCAGTCCCGACGGGGGGGGATAGGGAAGTGGATTAAGTCAGTATGATCCGATTTTTAGATGCGGTTGCCTTTCCAGCAAGCCAGTGCGGCTGGCGGCTGGAGAGACTTTTAAGTTTAGTTATTAATGTGAGTTGAATGCAACTAAGATTTGAGTTATGAAGCGAGTATTGTGTGTTGATTTGTCAAGTGGGCATCCCGTGAAAACTGCTTCCAGTAATAATGGCTTTACGCTGATTGAACTTTTGGTGGTGATTGCTATTATCGCCATACTGGCGGCCATGCTTTTGCCGGCTTTGAATGCGGCCAAGACCCGGGCGCAGGGCATTTCGTGTGTCAACAACATGAAACAGTTGCAATTGGGCAGCATTCTCTATGCGGCTGACAACAATGATTTCATTCCTGGGAATTGGCCGCTGGACCAGGGCGGATTTCTTCCGACTGGCCAAACTCTTACAGTTACACCACCTTCGGGATACCCAAGCTGGTCGGCGGGAACGATGGGAACGGCTCTCAATGGCGGAGCGGATGGCCCTTCCGGTTGTTCAACTAACGCCTATTTTTTGGGAGTGTTAGGAGACAGCATTCCCGGCGTAGGAACCTTGGTTGGTTCTCTTGGCGCTTATGTCAAGGCGGCCGGAGTTTATAAATGTCCGGCGGATAAGTCCATAGATACTCACTGGCATGTGCCGCGAGTGAGGTCGGTTTCTGCCAACATGTATGTAGGAATGAGTCCCGCTGAAATGTCAGCAGATAAAGGTCTCTATGACATTAATGCCCTGTTTAAAAATTATAATAAATATTCTGATTTTAATAGTGCATTAAGTTCGTCAGATTGTTTTGATTTTTTAGATGAAAATCCCTTGTCATGTAATGATGGATACTTTGAATATGTTGCTAATCCTTACGCTCTCAGCATTGGTGACCGGCCGGCCGTCAACCACGGGAGTTCCACTTCTTTTTCGTACTGCGATGGGCACACAGAGCTTCATAAATGGCAGGATACATATCTAAACATTAATAGTACAACTGTAGGACAGGATGTTACATGGCTTGCCTTGCATGGCACCGTGCATTAATTATAACTATGCAGCATCGCAGCAGGATCCTAAATGGCTTGAGGCGCTTGTGACGTGCAGAAACTAAGTTAAATCAAGTATAAGTTGGGTTTCAGCCATGTGAAACTGATGCAAATATAGAAAATCCGGGTAATGTATAAATTCAGGTATTTGGCAATCGTTCTGCCCGTTGCGTCCAATTATCCGAATTTGTATGGAAATTGTTTCGTATTTCGGCGATGAAGATGAATATTCCCGATGCTGGCGATCCTGACGAAAAGTTGAGATAATCCGGCGGTGAATCCGTATACGTTTATGCCTGTGCCTGGCTGGATGAATCGGAACCAACAGGACGTGATCGAATATTTACAGGAAGAAATCCTGTTCTCAAAGAACAGCCAGGCAAGAAATCACGGTTCAATAATGCACAGCGCCGACGTTTGGCCACCAAAGGCAAACGACTTGGGCGTAAAGCGCTTGAACGGGTCTGCGGCTTGGTGAGGCCCAATACTTTGCTGGCTTGGCATCGGCGTCTTGTGTCCCAGAAATACGATTCCAATCGCATTCGCAAGCTTGGAAGGCCACGAACCCGGGGTGAAATTGAGGAGCTGATTGCGAAATTGGCCAGGGAAAACCGCTCGTGGGACTACACGCGGATTCAGGGGCGTTGGCCAATCTGCGGCATGAAGTGGTCAGGGGAACCATTGCCAATGTATTGAAGGTGGCGGGATTGGAACCGGCGCCGACACGGCGTCAAGGGATGGCGTGGAAGGAGTTCCTGAAGGTCCACTGGCAGGTGTTGGCGGCCACAGATTTCGTTACGGTAGAGCTTTGGACCGCAAGGGGACCAATCCGTTACCATGTGCTGTTTGTCATTCGGTTGGCGACGCGGGAGGTGCGAATCGCCGGTTTGGTGCCTGAGCCGAATGAATTCTGGATGCTGCAAGTAGCCCGTAGCCTGGTTGATCCTTGGGAAGGCTTTCTGAGTTCCATCCGTTTACTGATTCAAGATCGGTCCACCTTGTTCAGTGAGCAATTCCGTCAACTGTTACGCAGTGGGAGTGTGGAGACGGTTCGATTACCGGGACGTTCTCCCAATTTGAACGCGTACGCGGAGCGATTCGTCCGGACCATCCGCCAAGAGTGCCTAAGCCGCATGATTTTCTTTGGCGAGGACTCGTTGCGACGGGCGGTCGAGGAGTTCGTGTCGCACTATAACGTGGAGCGGAACCATCAATCATTGGGAAACAGAATCATTCAGCCCGAGGTCCTGACGTTTCCTACAGATGGGGAGATCTGCCGTCGCCAGCGGCTTGGCGGGTTGCTCAATTATTATTATCAAGCGGCCACTGGTGAAGGAATTTTAATTTTTGGACAGTATGGCTATGATAGCGATGACAACCAACAATTTGATCAGCGTAAATCCATGATCAAGCGGTGACTTGCCGGATTGTCTTTTGGGTTCGAGCTGTCATAAATAAACTCTTTACCCAAATTAAAGCAGGTGCGGCCCGAGTTGCCGCACCCGCCAAATTTGTAATTTATGCACTGATTTGCATCAGCCCGTTACGGATGACGCAGCCGGAAGAACACCGCCGGATTGGTTGGGCTGATCGTCACGTTAGTTGACGTGATGCTGCCGCTTCCGGGCACGTCAGACCAATTTGTATTCAATCCGGTGTTTAAGGTATTGGTCTGATTCTGTAGAATCCAACCCAGATTCGTGGGCCAGGACAATGCCAGTATTTTGCCCGTAACGCTGAATTGAACCGGACCCGGCAGGGGATTTATCGTGACCGGGGGAATGACCTGCAGGCTGCCCGAACCGCTGAGATAAAGCGGATCAGTGGCCGCGCTGTAGATGCCCGGCACTTTGCTCACTCCGCCCAAGATCAGCGCGCCTATCGTGTTTGTTTCCGATTCCACGAAATTCAAAGCCAGAACCGCGTTGGTTCCAAGGATGGCGT
>Ga0206970_10284_pt1 | contig 11458 bp, 8 predicted proteins | sample Alteio_BWOrgHeat_88_FD_152964 | JGI IMG/M metagenome (GOLD analysis project Ga0206970, IMG submission 152964) | Enriched cells from forest soil in Barre Woods Harvard Forest LTER site, Petersham, Massachusetts, United States -... | ecosystem: Environmental > Terrestrial > Soil > Temperate forest >... | reverse complement strand
CCGTCTAAAGCGACACCGAATGTGCAATCTTTGCCCGTCCGTGCGTTTTTTGACATCTGCATCTGCCATAACTCCGACTTAAGTTGGGCTGAGGGCCCGACGTCCGGAGTGGCACGCAAATTGCCAGCCAATTCTGCGATATTCGAGGGAGGTTTCGCTGACGTCTCCCGTTTGTTGGGAAGGATCCACCGCTTGCCCAAGAAGGTTCGCATTCTTGTCGTCGAAGATAATCCTGCGGATGTTGAGCTGCTTCGTTGGGCTCTTGAGTGTGCGGCTCTTGACTATGAATTGACTGTCATTGGCGATGGTGCCGCGGCGCTGGAATTTGCGGAGCAGCGCGGAAAATACGCTGACGCTCCGGTTCCCGACCTGGCACTGCTCGATCTCAATCTGCCCCGGCACAGCGGCCTTGAAGTTCTTCAGGCATTACGCGCGAATCGGGCATTTGCCAAGATGCCGGTCGCTATTGTGAGCTCGTCATCCCTGTCGCGCGAGCGCAAAAATCTTGAGCCATACGGGGTGGGGCGCTTTATTACCAAGCCTTCCGAACTTGATGAATTTCTGAGGATTGGGTTGAGCGTCAAAGAATTGCTGGTGGAAACCAAGCTTCGTGAAACATTGTTTGGCAAGAGGAAGAGCCTGCCAACAACGTTGTAGACGTCCCCTGGTTGTGGATCGTGTGTTAAAAGCAGGGGGCCAAAGCAGAGGTGTCAGAGCAGCTGAGGCCGCAACCCCTGAATGACGCGTAACGCCAGATGCCGTACCGGGCGCGGTAAGCACGTTCGAGCCAGGTCGTACACGCGACCTCGCTGACGATACCGAATTGCCCTATCCAGACGAGCAATTTCATCCACGCTCAGACGCCAGCCGGCGGCGCCGAAATTTTCGAGAATACGCTCTGCCGAATTAGCCTTCGGAATAGCTACAACATTGTCCTTACACAGGCACCAGTTAATGACTATCTGGGCCGGCGATTTTCCGGTGTCGTATGCCATCGCGGCTACGCTTCCCTGGGGGTCGCACTCCCGAATACGGTTCCAACTCTCAGCAAGTGGGCTGTAGGCGATAACCGTAATGCCATTGGCCCTGCAGTAAGGCAGCATCTCTTTCTCAATAGCCCGATCGACGATGCTGTAGCGAATCTGGTTAGAGACTATCGGATGCTTATCCGGGGCTGCCTGCCGGGCCGCCATCAACTGAGATACGGAAAAATTACTGACACCTATAAACCGAATCTTCCCTTCCTCTACCAATTCGCCTATTGCGCCGAGCGTTTCCTGAAGAGAAACCGCCGGGTTAGGCGCGTGGAGTTGCAGCAAATCGATCGTCTCGACACCGAGCCGCCGCAGACTGGAATCAACGGACCTGCGCAAATCGGTTCGCCTGAAGTTTTGTGGAGATACCTTAGTCGCGATGAAGGCGTGATGACGCAGCCCCTGAATAGCCTGGCCAATAGTCGGCTCCGTGCCGTATGATTCCGCAGTGTCTATAAATGATGCGCCTGCTTCGAGGCCGCGGCGCAGGGGCACGGGACCGGCGTGGTAATTCCACGTCCCCATCCCCACTTCGGGAATCCGGACACCGGTTTGACCCAGTTCTTTAGTGAGCATCTGAAACATCCACCATCAATTCCGATTTATCTGGCACCTTGGGAATCAAACTGTTTCCAGCCGGCAGGGCAGAAAAGCGTGCAAGTTGATACCAAAATTGCACCTCATGCCTTTTTTGCGTGTTCCGTTGTCAGTGCCGCGCAACATTCACTACCCATGTCCTTACGCGGAATTTATTTCCCCATTACTGCAATTACCTGCGCCAGCATTACTTAGCCCGCACATGCCACTAACATATAGTGTTAAATCCCTCGCGCATTCCGTCCGTGCAATGCATGCACATGGCCGAATATATCCGTATCGTAAAGAACACAGCGAATCGTAAACCCGTGTAATTGGGCCACGACATGCGGAAGCGAAAAAGTGAGTAACCTAATGAAACAGAAACTTATCGTCTTCTTTCTCGCTCTTGCCCCTGTCGCGTTCGCCCAGACGCTCACGCGTGTGCAACAGAACGATCCCCGGATTATCTATACCGGCACCTGGTACCCGAATACAAATTCGCTGGAGAGCGGAGGTACAGCGCAACTGGCGAATCTAAAAGGATCGCAGGCCATCGTATTCTTTAACGGCACCGGCATTAACTGGATTGGAACATCCGACGCTTACTCCGGATTGTGTTATCTGACATTAGATGGTGTACCCACGACGGTGGATACCGCTAACGCCGCAGGGGCAACACTCTACCAGCAGAGCTTGTACAGCGTTCAGGGGCTGACCCCCGGGTTACATCGCCTCACAATCGAGATATTTCACTCGCATGACGCTGCCTCCGATGCGTCATGGATATGGGTTGACGCCTTCGAAATTCAGAACGGTACCCTGGTCGCTGGCCCGCTGGCAGCCGATGCGGGCCTGGCAGAACAGAACAGCGTCAGTGCCAACTACTCCGGGCACTGGTTTCAGAACGCGGGGGCGCAATATAGCGGAGGCAATGTCAACCTCGCCGTGGATGCCGGCGCACACGTGGACTTCACCTTTAACGGCACGGCGATTACCTGGTTAGGCTACCGCGACGAATGGTCAGGCATCGCCCAGGTAACCATGGATGGAGGACAGCCAGTCACTGTAGACACTTACCTGACGCCTTTTGCGGCTCAGACCGCCACTTATACCGTAAATGGCCTTTCGCCCGGAACGCATACCATCACCATCACGGCAACGGGTACCCACAGTGCGGCCTCTGGCGCGTCATGGATATGGATCGATGGCTTTCAGGTTTCCGGCAACGGCACGCCGGGGCCGCCTGCGATCAGTGCAGGAGGCGTTGTTAACTCGGCCTCTTTCGTCGCGGCCCCGGATAATCAAGTCGCTCCAGGACAAATCGTCGCGATATTCGGGCAGAATTTCACCGCTTCCGGCAGCGCCAACGCGACATCTTTACCTCTGCCAACGCAGCTTGGTTCAGGCAACACCACTCTCACGGCTTGCGGTGTAGCCTTGCCGCTCTACATAGTCAGCGCGGGGCAGATCAACGCGCAAATTCCCTTCGAGTGTCCCACCACGGGGACGACAAATATCACAGTTACAGTGAGCGGACAAACGACGACGCAGACCTTTTCGCTCGCCCCGGCGTCTCCGGGACTTTTCACCCTGAGCGGAACAGGCGCGGGCGACGGAGTGATCCTTCACGGCAACAATTCTCTTGTAAGCACCTCGAATCCGGCCAGTGCGGGCGAGCAGGTTGTTTTCTACGCAACCGGCCTGGGTTTGACAACTCCATCCTTCGCCACGGGTGCTGCTGTAAACCAGACGAACAGAACCACAGCGACCGTCACTATGACAATCGGCGGCAAGAACGCGGTAGTAACTTATAGCGGCCTTACCCTCGGACTTGCAGGCCTTTACCAAATCAATGCCATTGTGCCGACGGGGATTACTGGTAGCCAGGGGGTCCTGGTGACTGTCGGCGGCAATGGCACAAGCCGCACTGGTGTCACAATGTCGATTCGGTAAGAGAGCAGGAAATCAGAGGGCAGGGCGAATAGAGGGACTGCCGGAATCGTCCCGCATCCCGGGCTGGCGTACTCTATTCCAGGTGTCACGGATATGCCGGCGACTTTTCTCCGGAGCTTTTACGGGGACATCTTCGATCGCGCAGATGCGCCTGGCTGCCACTCCAACTCCAAACAGGATATAGGGGAACCAGGTCATCACGTATCCGCCGGACATTCCGCAAACCACGAAACCCCACAGGGCAACTTCGACTGCGATTCCCCGATTCCCGGAACTTCCATACAGGGCAAGTCTTCGTGCCTGGTAGAGTGCGCTCGCAGTTAACAGCACGAAACAAAGCCCCCCCAGCATCCCCGTTTCACCAAAAGCCTGCACCAAAGTGTTGTGAGTGACAAGGGCCTTTTTTGCATAAATTCCCGGCGGGGCATAAAGAGGCCACGCGACGACTGAACATTTTAGCCCCACTCCCAGGACGGGATGGTCGGTGAACATCTTCAGCCCGGCCTCATAGGTCAGCATCCGCTGTTGTAGGCTGACGTCGTTGTCCAATTGGGAAAAACCCTCATTACGAGCCCAATATTTTCCCGCCACGAGGAATCCTCCAACAAGGATGGCGGCCAGAGAAACTCTCAGCGCAACGCTGCGCTTCCGCCAGGCATAGAGTACGGCTATCGCGACTACGCCGAGGACGCCTCCGCGGGAGAAGGTCACAAATATGGCTCCCAGATAGCAGATAGAGATTACCAGTAAGACTGAGCGCGCAAGCCATCGGTGGACCGACGCAAGATAAGCGACAAATGGCAGAAGAACTACCAGGCAATAAGCGACTTCATTCGGATTAGAAAATATACCGACCCAGGAGGCCCTTCCCTCGAACATATTTCCCTGCTGATAATTCCGCAAAGTTCCCAACGCAGGGAAAAGTCCTCCTGCAACGAGAACCCACATGACACCCCGGAAGGCCCGTTCGGTGTTCACACTGATCGCGAGCACCAGAAAGACCAGGATCATTTTTACCAGGTCCGAAACTGCCTCGACAGCATAACCGGGCCACAGCGCCGTCAGGCACGAAAGCGCTGCGGCAACCAGAAATGCGATTAGCCAACCACCTTCCGGCCAGGGAAAGGCTGGTTTGCGTTTGCCGCCCAGGATTTCGAGCAGCAGCGCAAGCAGCGTCGCGCCCGCGACGAGTTTCGCCGGATGAACCACTTCCAGTGCAGGAAAAACAAACGGCGTGTTGGCAAACAGAAGAAGGAGAAACGCAAGCAGGAGCCAGTAGGACGCGGGCAACGACGGAGGAGCCGTGACGGGACAGCTGGCGGTTGACTGCGAAACTTCGTCCGGCGGTTCAACCGGGTTTTCGGAGAATCGCCGGATCCGGGCCGATCGGTCAGGCATAGGCACGGTCCCGCGCGGGCGACAGGGAACGTTGGACGGCGTGGTGTTGTCTGCACCCCCCCAGGAAATCAAACGTTCCCCGGATCTGACACCTGAGAATGGATTCCGAGAAGTCCAGCCGGTGATCCACGCACGACCTTTCCCACAGAAGGGTGCGTGGCAGGGTCAACATCGGAAAGCCAGCATCCCGGTGAGAACAGGTTGTGTATGCGCAACGGTAACCCGCGCTGGCGACTGCATGGACGGAATCCGCATTGAAGAATCCGCTTGGATAGGCGAAATGCTGAACACGTGTTCCGAGGTGATGTTCGATTTCCCGACGGGAATTGCCGGCTTCATCCGCAACGCGCTCCGGGCTCTCATTGGGCATCAGCACGTGGCCACTTGTGTGAGATCCGATCGCGACTCCAGCATCCCGGATTCTGCGTACCGTGTCCCAGTCAACAGAATGCATATCCCGGAAGAGTTCAGGCGGCACCGGTTCTTCGGCGTCCAGAGTGGTGGCTACCTGCTCGAGTAAGTCAAGCGGTGCATGCTCAAGTAATGCACGAGTTGCATTGTAAGGGGACATTTCTGAAATGTGCGGGAGCTGAGCGCCCGTGTATGGAGCAGGAAGACGCCGGGAGAGTTCCCCAATCGGCGCAGTTCGCCTCTTCAGAAGCAGGTAGAGTCTATCGTGAATCTGGGTGCGCATAGTTCCCACCAGATCCGTCACGACAAACAAAGCGGAGGGAATACCCTTTCTCCGAAGCAGTGGCAAAGCAATTTCATAGAAGTCGCGATAGCCGTCGTCAAAGGTGACGGCGGCAACTGGTTTTCCGGAATCTTCACCTGATTCGAGTCGCTGCGCCAGCTCATCAACGTCTATAAACCGGTGTCGGCGTCCAATCCAATCCAACTGGCGCTCCAGCATTTGCGGTGTGATCAGCAGAGATGGGATTGCGGTTTGGGAACTGGAGACAAAGTCTTCGACGACCCGGTGGTAGCCCACGATAACAGGCATTTTCAGCCTGCCATTTGCCGCACCGGCCACTTTGTCTATGCCCAGTCGACAGGCGGCCGCCGCGAAGGTGGATTTGATCCGTTTCCGGCTCATGTGGTGGCGGCACCCTTCCCTGCTGCCGCCTCCTTCACGTCGGAATCAGCATTTCGCAACAACCGTCCGGCGGTGATTGCGCGGCGGCAAAGCCAACCCTGCAGCCCGGGCGGGTAAAGTTCTAACCGGGAGAGCGGACGGCTTTCATGACTCCAGTGCGACTTATAACTCTCATCCCCGTGGAGAAGATCGTATTCTTCCGCGCCCTCCGCAATGGAGGATTGAATTGCGAGTCCCATCGAGATCATGCCGACGCTGTATTTTTCGTAAGCAGCGTCAAAGGCAGATTGATAGAAGTAAAATTTATTGCGGTACAGGAATCCATACACAAACGCGGCAGGGTGCCCGTTCAAACGCAATACGTAGAGCCTGAGCCAGCCCTTGTCAAGCGTCAGGAGGCTGACGTCATGGTGGAAAGCCACCAGCTCCGGTGTGTGAAAAGCATCCGAGCCGCCGCGGGAACGCCAGCGCTCATTGTGATTGCGAATGAGCAGATCAATCGTCGGCCGGCAATCTTCCGCGTCCGCAACCTGTTCGAACCGAACTTCGTGATCACGCTGCAGCCGCTTCCACTTACGCCTGAAGTCAGCGCGATGTTCAGCGCCGAGTCCACTCAGATAGGATTCCCAAGTGTGATCCTTCAGAGAAATATAAGGACAGATGTTGATCGTCGCTTCATCGACGGTCCATCCTACGCAGTTCAGGAGATCGGCGAATCGCCTGGCGAGGCAATCGCCTTTACGCAGATTGTTCCACTTGAGCATCACGTGGGGCAGGGCGCTGTGACCCCCGGCTTCTATCAGGGCATTCATGGCGCCGGCTTCGTAGCCTTTGCGAATGAATAAATCCACATAGTCCGACCCGGCATGACCACTGCCGAGAAATTCCACTGTCGCGAACGGTCTCTTGTCCACGAGGCTCGCATGACGGAGTCTGAACGGGGCGATGGCGACCAATTCTCCCTCATGTCGAACTACCGATATCGCCAGGCTATCTTCTTCTCCCAAATGTTTGCACCAGGTCGACAGCCACTCCCAGGTCAGAAAGAAGCAATCGGAATCGCTTGACCCCAACAACTCATTCCATTCCTCGCGAATAGCCCCAAATTCGGCCTGACGTGAAATCTTTTCCACGGTGAACAAAGAAGTGCCTTCAGGGGTGCATCCTGAAGGCAGTGTAAGATTCTCCGGCATGGCGACTTCCGGATAGTCCTGCGTTGCAACCGAATACACATTCATACCTGCGAGCCCCATTAGCGGCTCCTTTCCGAGAGTCGGGCCTTCGCGCGCACGACGAGTGCGCGAAGGGAACCCGGCGAGTGTCTCCTCAGCATCGGAATGAGCTGAAACTTGACGAGGTGCAGCAAACGGCCTTTGAACGTATTAGGGAAAAGAAAAAGCCATACCTGGGCTGCGGAGGCTTTGGTCCAGCACTTTTTCCAGTCGGCCTGATCTCCCAGGAAATCGTAGCGACTGTAACCCCGCCCGAACGCATCCTGCAAGGCGAGCGAAAGAAGCAGATTCGACGGCGAGTAAGCTGAGAACTCCGGGTTGTATCCAAGCTTCAGAAGAAAGATCTGGTTCCTGTACGAGAGGGAATAGTCGAATGCAATACGGTCCGACCCGGCACGAAGAAAGTTCAGGCGCAACCACCCGAGGTTCGCTGCTCGTTGTGCAAAGGTCGCATAAAAGCGGGTGATGTCCCGATCGCAGGTGATGGCTGTGCCTTCGCCGCGCTTCCAGGCAGCCGCCTCAAGCTCGAGCCCTTGCGCCAACGCATCAGGCACCTGGCCCTCTTGAGTGACGGTCTCCATTTCCACTGGTCCCAGCTGCCCCAGCCGCTTGAATCTATTTCGCAGATTGGATTTGTGTTTTGCCGGCAGGCCTTCGTAATATTCCATCCACTGACTCTCCAGGGCTACGCAGGGCGACGCGCCTGAGACCCAAAGACCAGTTCGGCAATTCTGTTCCGGCGCGCGCGCCAGTAACTGCGCCAGAGTTTCAGAGTCTGCCGGTAGCTGGCACAATTGAATGACGTCCCATTCACGACTGCGCCGGAGATAGTTCAAAATCGCTTCATATGCGTCTTCGTATCCCCGGGCAACAATGAAATCCGCACGGGGGACGTGGTCGTTATAGGGAAGACCCAACTGTCGAGCCGGGATGCCCCACATCCGGATGTGAGTCAATATCAGGGGCGCAATTGCGACGGTCTCGCTGCCCGAATTCACCACAACGATACGCAGCAGGCTATTTTGGCCGAAGCACTCCAGCCACGTCCTCACCCACGAATGTTCCAAAAACGGGTGCGAGATATCGGCTTGAGCCAGAACCCTGTTCCACGTCTGCTCAAGTTCCAGAAATTCTTCAAACGTGGTGACTACACGGATAACCTGCGCTCCTGCCGGGGACTTCCTCGTTGTTTCCGTCGGCAAGCGTAAGGCTGAGGTAGTCGGGGACTCAATGACGCTTCGCGTCATGCGTCGTCCTGGCTTGTATGACAATGACTGGATTGCGGCATTCCTGAATCCTCCTACGCGACTGCGGGTTGCGCGAGGCACATCGCCGGCGCGCCGGTGAAGCTCGCAAAACTCTCGGGGCGCAACGCAGCGGCTTCACGCGATGAGGCCGCAATACGCACTACGAGACTCCCCAGCTTTTCAGAATCGTGTCGAATTTTTCCATCGGCTCTGGGCGGAGCCAATAGCTTCGCTGCGACGGGGATCGCACCCAGGGCGGCAATCGACCTGGGATCGTAACGCACGAACTGCACTCCCGGCGCCAGACTGAATTCAGCCGAGCGCGGAGGCGGAGAATTTACGATGCAATGGTGGATCACCGTATCCCCCAGGTGTGCGCGAACCGTCCGAAGGTGTTCGGCCGCGGAAAAACCATCTGTTTCGCCAACCTGGGTCGCGATATTGCAAATCATTATTCTTGTGGCATCTGATTCGCGAATGGCGTCAGTTACTCCGTCCACGAGAAAATTGGGAAGCAGGCTTGTGTAAAGACTGCCCGGCGCAAATGCTATCACGTCGGCCGACTGGATGGCTTCGAGTACCCCGCGGGATGCCGGCGGACTCTCGGGTTCAAGCCAGATCCTTTCGATAGCGCCCCCCGCTTCCGAGACTTGCGACTCCCCGCGAATAATTCTGCCATCGCGCAAGACTGCGCAAAGAGTAGGTGCGACTTCGGTGGCAGCAAGGGCGTTGCCTTCGACGCGTAACATTTGGCTGGTCATTTCCAGCGCCTGAGCCATACTGCCTGTCCGCTGATAGAGCGCGGCAACAATCAGGTTGCCCAGCGAATGCCCTTCGAGACAACCACCCGCTGAAAAGCGATGCTGGAAGAGATCGGCAAGCGCAGATTCCCTGTGAGACAGAGCCACAAGACAATTCCGCAGGTCACCCACGGCTGGCATGCCAAATCCGTCCCGCAGGCGGCCGCTCGAACCCCCGTTATCGGCAACGCTCACGATGGCGGACAGACTTATGCCCGGGCGATTCGCCAGACCTGCGAGCAATGCGGGGAGGCCGGTTCCGCCTCCGATGCCAACTATACGCAAATGCCCCACGCTATTGGCCTTTACCGAACAAGACGACTCCGATGGTTAGAAACATGATTTTGACATCGCACGTGAAGGACCGATGTTTCGCGTAGTAAATGTCGTACTGCAGCTTTCGGTGAGTATCCTCAATCGAGGCGCCATATCGATATTTGACCTGCGCCCAGCCCGTAATGCCCGGTTTCACATAGTGGCGAAGCTCATAGAAGGGAACCTCTTGAGTGAGCTTGTCAAAAAAGCAGGGTCTTTCGGGGCGGGGGCCCACGAGACTCATTTCGCCACGGAGCACATTAATCGCCTGCGGTATTTCATCAATGCGAAATTTGCGCAGTAACTTGCCTAACCGCGTCATTCGGGGATCGTTTTCCGAAGCCCACTTCGGCCCCGCCTGTAATTCCGCATCCCGTCGCATGGAACGGAATTTGTAGATTACGAATGGCCTTCCAAACAATCCAATTCGAAACTGACGAAACAGGATCGGCCCGTCGGATTCCAGCTTGATCGCAACTGCAACGAGAACCAGAAGCGGTGATGTCAGGATCAGCAATAGCAGGGAACCGGCAATATCGACAAATCGCTTCAGAAGGCCGCTGATGCGAGAGTGATGAAAGCCGCTGGTGCAGACAAACCAGTCGGTACTCAGACTTTCGATCCAGACTCTGCCGAAGTAGTTTTCGTAAAAATCGAAGGCGTCTTCAACCTGCAAACCGCGAAGCCGCAGATCGACAAGGGCGCTGGCGAGGTGGGCACGATTCTGAACATTCTCTTCCGCGATTACGATGCGCGAAACATGCTCATGCCGCACAATCTCATCAAGAGCGGTCAAGTCGACAGGTGTTCCCTTTTCCGCGCGATTGTCAGGAAAAGCAATTACACCCTTCGGTAGTGGTTCGCGTGCGACAGCCGGCGCGTGATCGAGCGACCGGTATAGCTTTTGGGCAAGGGTGCCCGATCCTACTATCAAAATATTCCCAGCTGATTTCTGCGCGGCCAATCCAGGCCACACATGGCTGAACAGCTTCCGGGGGTAACTCCCCGTTACCTTCGGCCTCGGAAATACCTGAATACTCAGCAGCACTCCGCAGGCTGCCAGGAGTGCCAGGGAATCAATGCGGCCTCGAAGCCACACATCGAAAAGGAGGCCCGTCGCAATGGCGATCAGGGCCGTCCAGCCGAATGCGCTTCGGGTAGGGGCCGCATAGAGTGGCCAGATCGAAAACGACGTCGGTGGCGGAACGGCGGTGCTGCCGCTATCCGAGGTAATGTCGCTGGTAATTTCGATAGGCATATCCATATGGGGTTCCTTCGTACTCAACATCGTTCAGGACAACGCCGATGAGATTCTTTGCATCCAGACTGTCAAGGGCACGCTGCAGTAATTCCGGGCGCGTTGCACGCGCGCGAGCCACCATCACTACACCATCGGACAGGTCGGCAAGAATATGACTGTCGGCGATGGGAACGACTGGGGGGCAATCGAGAACAATGAGCTTATAGCGTTTTCGCAGACCCGAAAACACCTGTTGTGCGCGCGCCGGACCGAGGAGATCTACACGGCTCGGGGAATCGTCGCCAGCCGAAAGAATATCCAGATCTCCGACTTTCGAAATGAGAGCGGCGGAATCGACTTCGGGATGGGCAAGCAGGTCGGCAAATCCTTTTTTATTTTCCAGCCCGAGCCGCGTGTGCACCTGCGGAAGACGGAGGTCGCAATCCGCAAGCAATACTCCGCCATCCAGCAGCGATGCCATTGCGAGACTCAGATTCAGCGCAGTTACGGATTTACCTTCTCCCGTGGTTGAGCTGGTGATGGCGACGATTTTGCCACCTGTAT
>Ga0206970_10283_pt1 | contig 11464 bp, 7 predicted proteins | sample Alteio_BWOrgHeat_88_FD_152964 | JGI IMG/M metagenome (GOLD analysis project Ga0206970, IMG submission 152964) | Enriched cells from forest soil in Barre Woods Harvard Forest LTER site, Petersham, Massachusetts, United States -... | ecosystem: Environmental > Terrestrial > Soil > Temperate forest >... | reverse complement strand
CCGCTGTCACCGCCGCAACCCTTGCCGGTGCTGTCATGCATCGAGAGGAAACCGATATCCCAGTACCAGTTAGGAGCGTTGCTGACCCAGGTGTAAGCAAAGTTGACCTTCCAGCCGCCGCCGAGCGCGGCGTTAGAGCCGTTGTTCCAGCCCGGATAGAAGGTCCAGTTGCCGTACCACTTGCCCGTTGCGATATCAAACATGCAATGACGCGCGGTGAGCACGGTGTGGCTGTTCAGGGTCACAGATCCGGAGCAGACATAATCGCCAGCCGGCTCGCTTGCACCTGCGGGAATGGTGAAGAACAGCTTGCCGACTGTGGTGTACGGATACTGGTTGTTGATGCCCGTGCGGAAGTTGTTGAAGGGGAACGCATAGCTAAACGGAGTGCTCTCAGGAGAGAGGCTCTCGTTGTCAAGGGAGTCGTTGTCAAGGGAGTCGCCCGTGCTGAGTGGGAAGCGTTCTGTCGGAACGGCTTGTGTCGACAAACCTCTCAGTGTGGGCAGTCCACCAGGGCCAGTCTTCATGGATTCTGACTTGCTGATGGCCAGGCGATTGATGACCTGCGGATCCAAGTCGACTGATCCGGGAGCGCTACGCGGCAGCGGCAGGGGCTTGGCAGCGGCCATGCGGTCTGCGGTCCAGTATTCACCGGTAGTGAGAGCCGCGGTATTGGCCTGAAATTTAAGCACAGGAGCTGCGTTGCTGGCTCCACTTTTGGCTGTTGGCTGCTGAGCAACCACGGAAACCTGAGCGATGCCCAGTACAAGCGCGACGCCCAGGACGGGCCACGCAGAGCGGGGAAGAAATTTGGTTTGCATGACAGTTGTACCTTTCTGTTGAAAAGTGAAGGTTGAGCGGATTCAAAACCGCAAGTAACCGGCGCAACGTTGCTGCAACCGCAGCCGTCGCCAGCCCCGCTTCGATCAACGAAAGGGGATCATCGTCCGGTGAAATGTTTGCGTAGTTCCCAGCCGTCAGCGATAGTCAGAACGGCGAAGAGGTGAATTCCCAAAATCGAGTGGCTCTGTGGCCTGGAATTCATAAATGATTTGAAATGTTTCGGCTTACTTCTGCCTTACACACAGATAGTGCAAGTTAGTGCGAAGCCGTTTCAATCATGCGCAAAAGAGTAGCTTTTCTAGGGGCGTAGTTTAGAACTGTCCGATCCGAACTCATGCAATAAATATGACCGTCTTCGATCTGCGGCTTATGTTGTGGCGCGGTAGCGCCGGCTGATCCATTCATATAAAGGAAGACCGAGTAGGATAAGTCCGGTGCCGATCAGCGACCCTTGCAGATTACCTACAAAGCTGGAGTAAAGAACCACTGCCGCACTGAGAACGAAGACTGCGGGCAGCACCGGATACCCCCAGACCTTGTATGGGCGGGCCATCTCCGGATGCCTGCGCCTGTAGATAAAAACTGTTGTTGCCGTGAGCATGTAGAAGAGCCATTCAGAAAAGACAGCGAGCTCGAAGAGTTGCTGAAAACGTCCAAGGGCAAGAAGCAGAACGGACGAGAGGATGCCCTGAATGACAAGCGAGACAGACGGGGCTCTTGAAGCGGGGATGGATCGTGGCGAAGCTGGGAAAGAAGAGGCGATCGCGCGCGGCTGCGAAGGGAATCCGCGCGCCAGACATGACTGTGCCATTCAGCGTGACAAAGATGCTCAGAGCCATGCAGGCAGCGACAAATGCTGCGCCGGCAGACCCGGCCACAACGCTGAGCGCAGTGACGGCAGGCCGTGGTGAAGCAGCGATTTCGGCCGCGGGAAGGATGTACTGAATCGCAGCATTGGTGGCCATGAAGAGCGCGCCTACAACGAAGAGCCCATCGATGAGAGCAAAGGGGAGGTTGCGTTCGGGCTGTCTTACTTCGCCTGCAACCATAGTCAGGTCGTTCCAGCCATCGTAGGCCCAGAGCGTTGCGATGAGCGCAATCATGAAACCATTGATGCCGCCTGTTGCGTGAGTCAGATGAGTAGAGAAGTTGCCCCACGATCCCAGAGCAGAACTGAAGCAGAAGCCAACCACGACGAGGATCAACACTGCTTTAAGGGCAGTAAAGACAACCTGAAAATCGCCGGCTTTCTTGATGCCGAGATAGTTGAGCCCGGTGATCAGCCAGGTGATCGTGATGGCGAAGATTTGCGACCACATCACTGGAAGCGGGCCGCCGATGGCCTGGGTATCGAGCCAGTGAAATGCGGCAAAGATGCCAAGCGTGCGCGCGAGTCCGCTGGTGACAGAGGCGATGGAAGCAGGTTTGGCTACAGCAAACCATGTCCACATGTAGAGGAAGCCGGTGCGGTCTCCGTAGGCGCCGCGCAGGTAGACATATTCGCCGCCAGCATAAGGCATCATTGAGCCGAGCTCGGCGTAGGTCATTGCACCGAAGAGCGAGAGCAGGCCGCCGACGATCCAGGCAAGGTAGACGAGGCCGGAGGAGCCGACGGCCTGCATCATTTCAGTGGGAACGAGGAAGATGCCGCTGCCGATGATCGTGCCGACAACGATCGCCATGGCGTGACTGCCGCCTAATACGCGGGGTAGATCGTGGGTCTGTTCCGATTGCGAAGGATCTGCGGAGGCAGGTTGCATCAGGCTCATGGTTGAGACGAACTTACCACGTCAGACCACAGAGCTTTCCGGAAATCGCATCTACATTTTGTCCATATGCCGGAAGCCGTCCGTCTCGGCAAACATCACCGCGAAGAGCATGAAGTTATAGGCCGAGTGAACGAGCGTACTCGCCGCCAGGGAACGGGTGGCAAGGCGTACGGTGCAAAGGATGAGGCTGACGCAGTAGAGCAGCAGCAGCGGACCCCAGGCTTTGGCTACCTGCTCCGAGTGCATGAGCGCAAAAGGCGCGCTGACGGTGAGGGCCGCAAAGATCATCGCGCCGGGGCTCCATACAGGATTGCCCTCGGCATCAAGCGGCCGCGGCTCGTGTCCGGTGATGCGCTCGCTGCACCAGTCCCATGATGTCGCCATCGCCGGCAGCAGAAAGCCTCGAAAGATCGTCTCTTCGCAGAACGGCGCGATGGTGACTCCGAAGATCATCAGCAGCCACGCATCGGAAGAGGTGGTGAACATCTTGTCGATGGGCGCATGTTGTGGGAAGGGAAGCACCCAGTTGCCCAGCATCGCGATGACGTTGCATATCAGTGCCGCGCCGACAAGGCGATAGCGCAGCCGATAGGCAGTGTGGGCGTGCCAGTGCAGTCCATCAAGCAGACTCTTGCCCCAGGCCATGCGGAAGAACGGAACAGCGCCGGCGAGGGCTATGCCGTAGAGCAGAATCTCTGTGCCCAGCGTAAAGCGTGTGTCGCTCTGTGCCTGGGAAAAGTTATGGATGCCGAACCAGTGGTAGTGGAGCGCAAGACCTGCAGTTCCCGTTGCAACAAGAAAGCCGAACAGCAGAAGCAGCAGGAAAAGCAGCGCATCCACAATGTTGGGTATGCGAATGATCGAAGGCTTAGGCAGGTTGTAGACGAGCTGTTCGTTTTGTATTGCAGTGAGGTCCGACACATGCTCGAGGGTGACATCGGGCATCGAGGCTTCGGCCACGTCGTGATGCTCCGAATTATCAAGGTCTGGGTGCGTCAGTTCCTGGCCATCTGCGAACGGGGTATCGCTCATACGAGGGCCGCCTTCGTTCTTCGCTTAGTTGCGGTCTTCTTCGCGGCGGATTTTTTCGTGGCGGATTTAGCGCGGACGATCTCAACCGGCTCGGCGATGGCTTCAGCAGGCACGATATCCGGAGGTGCTTCGGCAGGGAGGCCATGCGCGGCGTAGTAGCGGGCGAGGAATTCGCCGGTGTGTGAGCCGGGCACTGCGGCTACTTGTGCGGGCCGCCCTTGCGCAACGACCTTGCCGCCTTCTTCACCGCCTTCGGGGCCCATGTCGATCAGCCAGTCGGCGTTGCGAATCACATCAAGATTATGCTCGATGATCACGACCGAGTTGCCAAGATCGGCAAGGCGATGCAGCACTTCAAGCAGCTTGCGCACATCATCAAAGTGCAGGCCGGTTGTGGGTTCGTCGAGAAGATACAGCGTGCGGCCAGTTTGTCGTTTGGAGAGCTCGCGGGCCAGCTTCATACGCTGCGCTTCACCGCCTGAGAGCGTCGTTGCGCTCTGGCCAAGATGAATGTAGCCAAGGCCAACATCAACGAGTGTTTGCAGCTTCTGCCGCAGCAGGGGAACGTCGGCCAGAACGGTCAGCGCGTCTTCAATCGTCAAGTCGAGAATGCCCGCGATGGAATAGCCCTTGAATTTAACGGCCAGCGTCTCCTGGTTGTAGCGCAGGCCGTTGCAGACCTCACATTGGACATAGACGTCGGGGAGGAAGTTCATCTCGATGCGCCGCTGCCCGTCGCCTTGGCAGGCTTCGCATCGTCCGCCGGCCACATTGAAGCTGAAGCGGCCGGGCTTGTACCCGCGTTCGCGCGACTCAGGCAGCATCGCGAAGAGATCACGCAGCGGCGAGAAAAGCTGCGTGTACGTTGCAGGATTGGAGCGCGGTGTACGCCCAATTGGCGACTGATCGATGCGGATAACCTTATCAATCTGTTCAGCGCCGGTGAGTTCGTCGTGATTGCCGGGTTCTTCGCGTGAGCCGTATAGGGTTTGCGCGAGAGAACGATAAAGAATGTCATTGACCAGCGTGCTCTTGCCGCTGCCGCTTACGCCTGTGACGACTGTCATCACACCCAGCGGAAAGCCCACTGTAAGATCCTGCAGGTTGTGCTCGCGGGCGCCTTCAATCTGCAGCCACTTGCCGGTAAGCGCGCGCGGCTGTCCGCGGTGCATGATGCTTGCCAGGCCAGAGAGATAGCGGCCGGTGAGCGAGTCCGGCGCAGCCATGATTTCCGCAGGCGTGCCTTCTGCGACTACTGCGCCGCCAAGTCGTCCCGCGCCGGGGCCGAGATCGAGCACGTAGTCAGCGGCACGAATGGTGTCTTCGTCATGTTCGACGACGAGTACGGTATTGCCCAGGTCGCGAAGATGCGAGAGCGCATGGATGAGGCGCATGTTATCGCGCTGATGCAGACCGATCGATGGCTCATCGAGAACATACAACACACCCCGCAGGCGCGAGCCGATCTGTGTGGCGAGGCGGATTCGCTGACCCTCGCCGCCGGAAAGCGTCGCAGCATTGCGGTCCAGCGAAAGATAATTCAGACCGACGCCCGCGAGAAATTCGAGCCGCTCAACGACCTCTTTTCGGATACGCTCTGCAACAAGCGCTTCGCGAGAGGTGAAGGTCAGACTGCGTGCAGCGTCAAGCGAGCGATTCAACGAAAGCGCAGTGAAGTCACTGATGGAGAGCCCGCCGACTTTGACTGCGAGAGACTCAGGCCTGAGGCGCTTTCCGCGGCAGCTTGGACACGTCGACGCCGACATGAAGTTCATCATGTACTCGCGGTAGCCATCGCTCTTCGCGTCCTCCATGCCATCACGTAGAAAGGCGAGAATGCCGTGAAAGCCGGTCTTTGGCGCCTCAGTGCGTGGCGGCCCATAGACAAGCAGGTGCTGATGCTTGTTGGGCAGCTGTTCAAAGGGCAGCTTGAGGTTGATGCCGTAACGGTCGGCGGCCATTTGAATCAGCTTGAGCAGATACTGTGAGGCTGAGCCCGGGCCGAGCCCACCATCGAGCAGCGGCTTGGACCAGTCGGTGATGACCTTGGCCGGGTCGAAGTCGTAGAGCGAGCCGAGACCGTGGCATTCCGGGCAGGCCCCAAAAGTCGAGTTGAAGCTGAAGCTGCGCGGTTCAAGCTTGGGGACGTCAAGGCCGCAGTCGGGGCAGGCCATTGACGAGGAAAACAGCTGCTCGTCCTTCTCAGAACTGTTGGAGCTTGATGCTGCGATCAGCACCAGTCCGTTGGCCATCTGCAGGGCTTTTGAGACCGCTGCTTCGAGTCGTTTTTCGACACCCGGCTTGAGCACGATGCGGTCGATGATGGCTTCGATGGTGTGGTTCTTTCGCCTGTCGAGCACAACGGTTTCGGCCAGGTCGCGCAGTTCGCCGTCGATGCGGGCGCGAAAGCCCTGCTGTTCAAGCTGGTCGAGCAACTCGCGGAACTCGCCTTTGCGGCCGCGCACGACAGGAGCCATGATGACGACTCGTTGTCCGTCACCGAACTGCTGAATACGCTGGACGATCTGGTCCGCCGTCTGGCGCGAGATGGCTTTGCCGCAGCTGGGGCAGTGCGGAGTACCCACGGAGGCGTAGAGCAGGCGCAGGTAGTCGTAGATCTCGGTGATAGTGCCGACTGTGGAGCGGGGGCTTCGGCTGGTTGTTTTCTGTTCGATGGAGATGGCGGGGCTCAGCCCTTCAATCGAGTCAACGTCGGGCCGCTCAATCTGGTCGAGAAACTGGCGCGCGTAAGCGGAAAGCGTCTCAACGTAGCGCCGCTGACCCTCGGCATAGATGGTGTCAAAAGCCAGCGAGCTTTTTCCGGAGCCGGAGAGCCCGGTGACTACGGTGAGTGTGTTTCTCGGAATACGGACGTTGATATCGCGCAGATTGTGCTGCCGTGCGCCACGGACCGTGATGTGCGTAATTGTCATATTTTGTGCAGCGACAGGCGGGCCGGCGGGAGAGATTCAGAAAGCCGGGAAGACTCAGCACCCGATCGCAACCGGATTGTCACAATCGGCACACCCCTATGGGGTATTCTATTGAGCAACAACAAGAGGGTCAATCTGGAGGGATTCTCTGAGAGAATCCTTACTCAGGACAGGAAAACGGCATGCAGCCTGTTCCTATTCCCCCGCAGCCCGCGCCGAATTGCGCGAGTGGAGAAGTATGCAGGACTTTGTGAATCTGGTGATGTTGATCTGCGCGTCTTTGGCCTCGATGGGACTGGGTGTACTCGCAGCTTATGGAATCTTCAAGGGCGGCTTTGCCCTGATGCGCTGGCACACGCGGCAGGCCGCACCAGCTGCGGTTAAGGCTAGTACGGAAGTGGCGCGAGTTTTGTAAAAAGCAGCCGTTCGCGAGCCTGTTTGCCCGGTATCATCGCCGGTTGCGACTTGCTGGCGTTAGTTGGCATTCTCGGCAAGTCGGTTAAGAATTCCATGAATCAGTCCGGTAAGCTTCGACGTCTCCCCAGCGAATGACTCAATAGAAGCCTCAGTCATTTCGTGCTGCTTCAGACCTTCCCACGCCAGATAGTAGCCATTTGCATGGCCGAGATGGCTCAGAAATTCTCGCTGTGTTCTGCCGTTCCCCTCTCGAAAGGGATGTAATGCATTCAGTTCAGCGAAATAGTACGCAGCCCGTACGCTGAAATCGCCTGCGTTAAGTCCGGCGAGAGCCCTTTCGTCCGCAAGCTTCTTGAAGATTTGTGTCGCGGAACTGTAAAGATAGGCATAGTGCGCGAACACGCTACCGTCTTTGCTGATGTCAACAGTACGCAGTTGACCAGCCCATTCATATAGATCTCTGAATAGATAGTGATGAATCGCCTGCAAATGAGCTAAATCAAAATTTCCCTCGAGGGGCTTGAGCGAGAGCTCTCGAGAACGCTCAGCAGCTAAATCTGCTTCGGCTACCTCAAGTTGTGCAGCGTCACGGATTCCGAACCGATTTTTCAGGACGCCCGAGGTGGGATCGAGGTAGGAGTCATATTCGGAGTATCGGGACATGCAGAATACCTCGCGTAGATATTGCGGATCACCTCATCCTGGCTGATCTCTCCCATCGCGGCTCGGCGCATATCTTCGATAGTAGAGTCGGAGACGGTCAGTCCTTCCAGAGACTGCTGCGCAACGGCGTGCTTAATCGCCCTAAGATTGCGCTCCATTTCTATGGTGCGTGTTGTGTTTTCGCTAACCGTCATAGTTGTCAGTATAGTGTTCTGAATTACTCAAAGCAATGACAGCTACTTTCCGCTTGTGGATTCCTCCAGCCTCGGAGCAAACCGTGCCCCTGTAAACAGCAACGCACCTGAGATAAGCAGCGTAACCAGCGTCAAACCCAGCCCGGTGCGCAGGTTTGAGATGCCTGAAAGCGCCCCGATAATCTGCGGCGAAAACGTGTCCCCGAGCATGTGAATCAGGAAGAGATTCAATGCAATCGCTGTCGATCGCACTCCCCCTCCGACCGAATTGACGATCGCTGCATTCAGCGGGCCGGTGTTCAGAAAAAGAAAAAACTCCGTCGCAAAGAGTGCTGGAATGGCCCACTTCACGGGGCCAAAGAAGACCAGTGTGCCCAGCAGAAGTGTGACGATCACGCTCCATGCGGACAGCAGATAGAGGGCGCGGTGATTGCGCCGCAGCCAGCGCTGGCCGAGCCATCCGCCGATCACGGTACCAGCGAGGCCGTCCACTACAGTGATAACGCCTAGCACCGTGCCCGCTTTGGCTACGCTCATTCCGGCGAAGCGATTGAGGAAGACGGGCATCCACGTAGAGATGCCTCCCACAGCGAAGACCCACATTGCCATGCCAAGGGTTGCGCACATGTAGCCTGGATTGCAAAAAAGAGCAAGAAAGTTGCTGAACATCTCGCCACTGGTGGGCTTGGCATGAGGCCCTTCAGCATCCGAGCCGCCGCGTACGGGCTCCGTTGCGAAGAGTGCGTAGGCTCCGGCGACGAGCAGCCCCGGAACCGCTCCCACGAAGAACGGAGTGCGCCAGCCGTAGCGTTGGCCCAATTGTCCGCCGATCAAATAACCCAGTGCCGCGCCAACCGGAATAGCAAGATAGAAGATTGACAGGATACGGTTACGGTCCCGCGCAGGGAAGAAATCCGAGAGCACCGCCGGGGCAAAGATGCCGAAGGTGGCTTCGCCTACGCCTACGAGTGCGTGCCGGAAGTAGAGCGTCCAGTAGTCGTGAACGAAGTACGTGGCCAGTGTCGCCAGGCTCCAGAGAACAGCTCCGGCGACGATGAGCGGCTTGCGGCTGAAGCGGTCTCCCAGCCAGCCGGTGAGGGGTGCCGTCAGCATGTAGGTGATGAAGAGCGCCGTGGTGAGCGCTCCCATCGCCTGGTCTGATACGCCGAACTCGGCCTGGATGAGCGGCTGGGTGCCGGGCAGGATGTAGCGGTCAATATAGTTGAGCAGGTTGAGAGCGAGCAGAAGGCCGAGTGTTACCAATCCTGCGCGGCGCACAGCAGGGCTGGTCAAACTGGGTCTGGGCAGGCTCGGTTGCATCCCATCGTCAGCACGAATCACAGAGGAAGCCTCGGAAGAGCGTATGGCGAGTCGCTCTTGAGCTTAGCGGAGCCGAGTGGTTCTTTGCCAATATCGCACTGCGATCATGCGGGTGCATTGCGGTTGCGGAGCAGTTCTGCAGCCTTGTTCTCCGGATAATCCGGGCCGGGGAAGAGCTCGGCGTAGCCCAACGCCGTGCATTCTACGACCTCACCGGCGTGTTCATAATGTCCTGGCAATCTCACACGGAGGCTCAGATCGGCGCCGCGATCTACCAGTAGCTGCGCTACCGTCAGGCCGTAGTTCCAGAACTGGGTAACGGCGTGGAATATCGGCGTCTGGCCGCCTATGCCGTTGCTGTCGACCCTGGCGCGAGCGTTGACGTCGGCTCCGCGGTCGAGAAGCAGTTTCACCGCCTCTGCGTTGCCGTATTCGGCGGCAACGTGGAGCAGGGTTGCGCCTCGCAGCGTGAGCGTGCGCCCACCGGTCGAGCCGAACTCCAGATCGTCGAAGTGGCGATGCAACAGCCCTGTATCGGCGTCGAGCAGAGCAGCAAGCTCATCGAGCCGGTTGCGTAGCAGGGCCAGCACCGGCGGGTTGTCGAGCCGCGAAATGCCGCCTGCATTCATCAGCACGTCGATACACTCGGCCAGTTGCGGGCTGCGGGAGTAGGTGCCGATCACGTAGTCCACCGCGTTTACCGGATACTTGCGGCCTTCGCGGGCGCAGTTGGGGTTGGCGCCATGTGCCAGCAGCCAGCGGATGGCTGCTGGTTCTACCGTCTCGCAGGGTGCGAAGAGGATCGGGAAATGCCCGCTCCACTCCGCGTTGACGTCAGCGCCGTGCTCGAGCAGCAGCTCCATCATGGGAATGCGATAGCCCATCAGCGCGGCGCGCATCAGCGGGCCGTCGCCGCCCTGGTGGACGTCGGAGCCGTGCTCGATCATCCAGCGGGCCATTTCGAGGCGTTCGGGTTTTGGCGGTTCCCATGGAACGCGGCATTCGGCTACCCAGGTCAGCGGGCCGTTCTTGCCGTAGCCGAGCGGAGCCTGATGCAGCGCGGGATTGCGCATCATCATCGCCTTGACCTGATCGAGGTCGTTGGCGTCGATGGCGAGCTTGAGTTGGCCCGCTTCATGCAGGGAATCCACGTGCGCTTTGAGCTTTGGCCAGCTTGCGAAGCCGTAGCGGCGCGCGATGGCGAACTGCGCTTGAGCGAGCGTCGCGGCGTCGCCGGATTTTTGCAGATCGCGGGCCTGGTTTTTGAGGTGGCGAAGATCGGGATTGGCGGGGAGGGGAAGCGGGGCGGATTCGGTCGGCATAGCGACCTCCTTTCGTGGTAGCTGCCCGTTGTCCGCACATCGGGCTGAAAGAAGGTTCGCGAAACTGGAGGAACTCGCTGGGTGGGCTTCTACCCTTTCCGCGGACGGATGCGCCCCTTTGCGCTAGCGGAATCGTAGCACAAAAGCGAAATGGCCAAGAAAATGCGCCCCACCCGGGGGGGGAGGGGGTATGGTTTTTCGGGGTTACTGGCTTATAAGCCATTTATTATCAATCTGTTAAGAGCTAAAAACTGTGCGCGTAAATGCACATTTGCGGCACTTTTGCTGCGGTAATTGCAGCAAGAAAAGCAGATACGGTTTCCTCGCTTCGCTCACAGGATGACAACAAAACGGTGGGTTGCTTTTCATTATGCGCGTTTCGGGTGTAATTAGATGCAAGTTACCCCACTGCTCATCTGACGACATGACATTTCGATTTAATAATTCCCGAGTCGGTAGTGCTAGGCTACGTGGACAAAACGGCAAGGACGAGGCAAATACCAAGTTAGTCCTTACTAGTTTTCGTCCGATTTGGCTTTAGACTTCTTGGTTTGCTTCTTGACAACCGTCTTGGCGCACGAAATAGTTTCGACATTCCCTCGTCGAACGTTTTGCGAACTCCGGTTCTTCTCGGTATTCGTATTTCATGATTCCAATTTCACTTTCTGGACAGAATCAAACCATGTCTGAAAAAACTCTGAATCGCCGGATGGGAAGAATTGAAGATGCCATTAAAGAGCTAAAGCGCGATCCAAGGCAAAACCACGAGGCACCTCAAAGCGAACAAGGCAATACCGTCCAGAACGGTGATCATTCTCCAGGAGAAAGCGCGGTTATCTCTCGATCGCCAACCGACTCCAAGCGCGCCAATCAATCACGCTTCAATACCGATCAACGGAACGGGACTGATTGGAGGAAACTTATTGAAGTAGTCGGGATACTTGCCGGAATAGGATATGCCATTATTACTT
>Ga0206970_10281_pt1 | contig 11489 bp, 8 predicted proteins | sample Alteio_BWOrgHeat_88_FD_152964 | JGI IMG/M metagenome (GOLD analysis project Ga0206970, IMG submission 152964) | Enriched cells from forest soil in Barre Woods Harvard Forest LTER site, Petersham, Massachusetts, United States -... | ecosystem: Environmental > Terrestrial > Soil > Temperate forest >... | reverse complement strand
AGACACCGACCTTTCTCGCTGGGGCTGCGCCGGTGGTTGAAATGTTGCCTGCTGACGAGGCGCAGTCGAGCACGGGCACGGAGATTAGCGAAGCCCGCGGCCCGGTGGTGTCAGCGAACAATATCCGGGTTGACGTCGGCCTGCTCGACAAGATGATGAACCTCGTCGGGGAACTGGTGCTGGCGCGAAACCAGATATTGCAGTTCACCGGAACCCAGCAGGACAGCGGCTTTGTCAGCGCCGCCCAGCGTTTGAACCTGATCACCACCGAACTGCAGGAGAGCGTGATGAAGACGCGCATGCAGCCGATTGGCAACATCTGGAACAAGTTGCCGCGACTGGTGCGCGACCTGGCCCTTTCGTGCGGCAAACAGGTGAGGGTAGAGATGGATGGCGCCGAGACCGAGCTCGATAAGACGATCATCGAGGCGATCAAAGACCCGTTGACCCACATCGTTCGGAATGCCGTGGACCATGGCATCGAGATGCCGAAGGAGCGCCGCGATACCGGCAAGGACGCAGAAGGCCGTTTGTTGCTGCGCGCCTATCACGAGGGCGGCCAGGTCAATATCGAGATCAGCGACGACGGCAAGGGAATTGATCTTGAGGCAGTCCGCGAGAAAGCGCGACAACGGGGCTTGGTGAGTGCAGAGCAAGCAACCCGCATGACCGAGCGTGAACTACTCAACGTCATTTTCCTGCCGGGCTTCTCCACCGCGAAGCAGGTGACAAACATCTCCGGGCGCGGCGTTGGCATGGACGTTGTTAAGACCAACATCGAGAAGATTGGCGGCACCGTAGACCTGCAGAGCGTGGACGGAAAGGGAACAACGCTCAAGATCAAGATTCCCCTAACCCTCGCCATCATCCCGGCGCTGATCGCGACCAGTGGCGGCGAGCGCTTCGCTATCCCGCAGGTGAGCCTGCTGGAACTGGTGCGGCTGGAGGGTGAAGGCGTCACCAAGGGAATTGAATACATCCATGGGGCTCCGGTGTACCGCTTGCGCGGCAACCTGCTGCCGCTGGTGTCGTTGAATCGGGTACTCCGTCTCGATCACAACAAGCATCTCGAAATCGCCAATATCGTCGTGTTGCAAGCGGACGATCGGACCTTCGGACTGATCGTGGACGACATCAACGACACGGAAGAGATCGTCGTAAAGCCGTTGAGCAATCTGCTCAAGGGTCTGCTCTGTTTCGCCGGCGCAACCATCATGGGTGACGGTACGGTCGCGTTGATTCTCGATGTCATGGGATTAGCGCAGCAAGCAAGCGTGGTGACCGAGTTGCGCGATCGGGCGGTGAAGCAGGCCCACCTGCGGAACGAAGACGCCAGCGCAGATGCTGCGGCTTGGTTACTCACTCGGATCGGAGATCACGGAAGGGTGGCAATCCCGCTTTCCAGCGTCGATCGCCTGGAGGAATTCAAGGTCGCAAATCTGGAAAACTCGGGCGGCCTCGAGGTTGTGCAGTATCGCGGGCAGATCATGCCGCTGGTTCGCTTAGCGCAACTTTTAAGCCTGCCCGGTAGCGATTTGAACGAAGTACTGCCGGTGATTGTTACCTCTCAAAAAGGCCGGAGCGTTGGTCTTGTTGTCGACCAGATCGAAGATGTGACGGAGCAGCGCATCGCGGTGAACCGTTCCACGGATCGGATGTACCTGCAAGGCTCGGCGGTGCTGCAACAGCGCGTAACCGACTTGCTCGACGTTAGCGCGGTTCTGTCATCGGTATGCGGCGAATATTCGGAGGCGGTCAATGCCTGAAGAACAAGCAATGGCGCAACAGTTCTGTACGTTTTACCTCGACGGACTCTTCTTCGGGGTCGAAGTGGAGAAGGTGCAGGAAGTCATTCGCTATCACGCGATGACAAAAGTGCCCCGGGCTCCGGAACTGATTGGAGGATTGATCAATCTGCGCGGGCAAATTGTGACCGCTATTGACTTGCGCAAACGCCTGGAGATGCCCGATCGGCCCGCCGAACGTCAGCCCATGAATGTCGTGGTACGAACCGACGACGGCGCGGTGAGCTTGTTGGTAGATGAGATCGGAGATGTTGTCGAGGTTGAACCAAGCACCTTCGAGTTGCCTCCGGAAACTCTCACGGGAGAGACGAGAAAGCTGACCAACGGAGTTTACAAACTTGACGGCCGATTGCTGCATGCCGTGGACCTGGGTGCGGTGCTGCAAATTACCGAGGCCAGGAAAGTAAACTGAGCGACTCGAACAGTGTCCATCGGCCTACGGGGAAGGGGATCTGAAATGAAGTGGTTCAATAATTTGACGGTTGCGAAGAAATTGATGTGGAGCTTCTCGATGATGGCTTTGCTGGCAGGCACGGTCGGCGGGCTGAGTGTGTGGCAGTTGACTCTCAGCGAACACGCCCTCGTGCATATGCACGGGAGCGATATTAACGCCATCATTGTGTTGGGGAAAATTGTCCAGAACAACTACATCAACCAGTTGCGCTTGCGTGATGTGGCAAGAACGACAGACCGCAGCACCGATGCTGCCCTGCGGCAAGCAATCCGCGACACGGCGGCAATAAACAACGGCCTTCTCGAACAATACGCCCACACTGCGATGGAACCGGGCGAAGTTGAGGCATACGAGGACTACAAGCAGACACGCTTGAAGTTTCATGAGATCCGGGGAGCGTTTCTGGCTGCGAAGGACCGTGGCGACAGGGCTGAGGTGGAACGTCTGTTGCAATCCGCGGACGAAGCGCAGTACAGCATGACGAACAAGCTCAGCGCAATCATCGAATCGAACAACGACTCAGTGAACCGGGTCAGTGTAGCTAACACCGCCAACCTCAAGAACGCGAGAATCGAGATTGGCATCCTGCTCCTGATCGCGGTCGCGGCAGCGATCGCGATGGGTCGCATCATCGGCTCACGCATTGCAAGGGCATTGGCTGAGGTTGCCCAGGCCGCGGAACGCCTGGCGGTTGGAGATGCCGACGTCACGGTCGATGTTTCGACGAATGACGAGATCGGAATGCTCGCCCGCGCGTTCACCGACATGGTGCGGGTGAATCGCGAACGCTCCGCGCAAGCGGAGCAGATTGCGCAAGGAAACGTAGAAGTTGAGATAACACCTCTCAGTGAGAAAGACCGTCTCGGCAAGAGCTACAAGGGCATGCTGGCATCGTTGCGGTCGCTGGTGCGTGAATCGCAAAAGGTAGCGGACGCTACTAAGAATGGCCAGCTTGATGTTCGCGCCAATCCCGGCGATACGCAGGGAGCCTACCGCGCACTGCTGATCGCTCAGAACGAGGGTCTTGAAGCCGTGGCGGTGCCGCTTAAGCGATCCATTGAGCACTTGGTCAAACTGAGTCGGGGCGAGAACGGGAGTCAATTGAACCGCCCGGACTATCGAGGTAGTTACGTCGAGCTGGCGGCAGGATTCAACGGGGTGTTTGCGGCGATGGACCGGCTCTCGCAGGATACGAACACGCTGGTGGGCGCGGCACTCGACGGTAAGTTCGACGTGCGCGTTGACGCTGCACATCACGCCGGGATCTATCGCGAAATTGTGGAGGGCGTGAACCGCACCCTGGACGCGATGATCAAGCCGGTGCAGGAAGGCAATCGCATTCTCTTCAAGATGAGTCTCGGAAACCTGAGTGAACGCGTAGCCATCGACTGCCGCGGCGATCACGATCGCATGAAACAGGCGGTGAATGGGCTGCATGAGGGACTAACAGGTTTGATGAGCGTGGCCAACGCACTGGCGAACGGCGACATGTCGGTGGACGTGAAACGGCGATCAGCCGAGGACGAAGTCTCAGTGCCGTTTGTGCACATGAAGAAAAACATCCTCGCGTTGCAACAGGAGATGAGCGGCATCATTCGGGCGGCAGATCGCGGCGACCTGACCTACCGCGCGGATGAATCCAAGTTGCAGGGCGCCTATTCCGAATTGCTCGGCGGCATGAATCGAGTTCTAGAAATAGTTCGTGCAACGATGCTGCAGGTCTCTCGGATCGCTGCCCCACTCAAACGCTCTTCCGACGAGTTGAGCCGGATTAGTCGCGAAATGGAATCGACCTCCGAACAGACCTCCTCGCAGGCGAACATGGCTTCAGCGGGATCGGAACAGGTGAGCAAGAACGTCCAGACGGTCGCTACCGGCGCAGACGAGATGGGAGCGAGCATTCGTGAAATCGCGAAGAGCACCGCTGAAGCGAGCAAAGTCGCTACCGCCGCCGTACAGACGGCGGAACACACCAATTCGATGATCGCCAAGCTCGGCCAGAGTAGCGCCGAGATCGGAGAGGTCATCAAGGTGATCACATCGATCGCCCAGCAGACCAATCTCCTGGCATTGAACGCCACGATTGAAGCTGCCCGTGCTGGGGATGCAGGCAAAGGCTTTGCGGTAGTAGCCAACGAGGTCAAGGAACTGGCGAAGGAAACCGCCAAGGCCACGGAAAACATCAGTCAAAGAATCGTGGCCATTCAAGGCGACACCAAGGGAGCAGTCGGTGCGATCGGTGAAATCGGTTCGGTGATCGGACAGATCAACGACATTCAGCACGGTATCGCCAGCGCGGTGGAAGAGCAAAGTGCCACGACCTCAGAGATCAGCCGGAATCTGGCGGAGGCGGCGCGCGGAGCCGTGGATATCACGTCCAACGTAACCGCGGTAGCTACTGCTGCTCGCGCCACGACCCAAGGGGCGACCGAGACTGGCAAGGCGGCCCAGGAACTGCAGAAGATGGCTATAGATCTCGACGCCATGGTCGCGCGCTTCAAATTGGCGAGCGGCGAAGTCGCGCGAGACCGCGCCGTTACTGCTGTTCGGCAGTCCAGCGAGTTCGCAGGAGTCATGTGATGCGTGCACTGATTGTGGACGATTCGTCGGCGATGAGGGCTTTTCTCAGGCTGGCGCTGAAAGGTGCCGGGTTCATTACCGCCGAAGCTCGAAACGGCAAAGAGGGGCTTCGATCGCTCGAGCGCGACTGTCCGGACCTCCTACTCGACTGGAACATGCCGGAGATGGACGGCTTCTCGATGCTTCGGGCGATGCGTGCTGACAAACGTTGGAAGGATGTAAAGGTGATGATGGTGACCACCGAAACCGAGATGGCGGAGATGGCGCGCGCGCTCGATGCGGGAGCGGATGAGTACGTGATGAAGCCGTTCACGCGCGAGATCATCCTCGAAAAACTCGAAATCCTCGGAATGATGCCGCAGATGCTATGAACCGCACACGCATACTGATCGTGGATGATTCGGTTGTGATCCGTTCGCTTCTGCGGCAAGTGCTTGCGCAGGAGCCGGACCTGGAAGTTGCAGGGGTCGCGGCGAACGGCCGGATAGCACTGCAAATGCTCGACCAATTGGCGCCAGACATCGTTACGCTCGACATCGAGATGCCGGAGATGAACGGTCTGGAAACCCTCCGTGAACTCCGTCGTACGCGGCCGCGACTGCCGGTGATCATGTTCAGCACACTCACCGAGCGCGGTGCGGTCGCAACCCTCGAAGCGTTCTCCTTAGGGGCCTCCGACTACGTGACCAAGCCCTCAAACTCGCGGCCTGGCGGGCAGGGAGTGGAAGCCATTCGCGCGCAGTTGGTTCCCAAAATACGCGCGTTGTGCCGGAAGGAGCGGCGGTTGCTTCCTGCACCGCCGCAGGGTTTTAACCGGCTGGCTCCCGCTTCCGGCGGGCGTATCACCGCAATTGCGATTGGCACTTCGACGGGCGGGCCGAATGCGTTGTCGCAGGTCCTTCCCACCTTACCGAAGGGATTTCCAGTACCCGTGTTCGTGGTGCAGCATATGCCCCCTATGTTCACGAGGTTCCTCGCGGAAAGACTGAATCGAGAATGCGCGATGCCAGTGCGCGAGGTCGAGCAGCAGGAGGTTGTGCAGCCGGGAACCATCCGCGTCGCCGCGGGAGACCACCATATGACGGTGGAGCGGGTGGGGTTCGGCTTTCAACTTCGCCGCTCTCAAGGGCCACCGGAGAATTCCTGCCGTCCGGCGGTGGACGTTTTGTTTCGCTCGGTGGCGCGCGCGTATGGCGGAGGCGTTCTCGCGGTGGTAATGACCGGTATGGGACAAGACGGCTTCCGGGGTGCGCAAGCAATCCGTGAAGCCGGCGGGATCGTGATCGCACAGGACGAAGCTACTTCCGTGGTATGGGGCATGCCCGGGTACGTGGCCAACGCCGGACTGGCGGAGCGGGTGCTACCGGTAACGGAAATTGGAAACGAAATCGTTCGCCGAGTCGGCGTGGGGGCGGCCGCGCGCCGCGGAGCATGAGGCATGGCAATCTCACTCAGTGAATTCGATTACTTACGGGGGCTGGTGCTCACCCACTCGGCAATCACCATCGAGAGCGGAAAAGAGTACTTGGCAGAGTCGCGCCTGGCGCAGCTGGCCTATGTCGAGGGGCAGCCTTCCGTGAACTCTCTTCTGCTGGCCATGCGCGGCAAGCCGTTCGGTCCGCTGCACCGCAAAGTGCTGGATGCCATGACCAATAACGAAACCTGGTTCTTTCGCGATCTGCATCCGTTCGAGATGGTCAAGCGGAAGATCCTGCCCGAGTTGATCGTGAGCCGAGGCAGCTTGCGTCGCTTGAACATCTGGAGTGCAGCGGCGTCGAGCGGCCAGGAAGCCTACAGCTTTGCCATGATGATCGAAGACGAATTCCCGGAATTGCGCTCATGGACCGTGCGTATCCTGGGTACCGACATTTCTTCAGCAATCCTAAACCGTGCACGCGGTGGCCGTTATACACAGATGGAAGTGAACCGCGGACTGCCGGCGTCGCTGTTGACCCGGCACTTCCGGCGCGAAGGTCTCGAGTGGGTAATCAAGGACAACATCCGGAGCCGCGCAGCGTTTGAGCCCATCAACCTCTCGAATGCGTGGCCCTCCATGCCAACCATGGACATCATCATGTTGCGCAATGTGCTCATCTACTTCGAGGTACCGATGAAGAAACAAATCCTGGCGCGGGCCCGCAGCGTTCTTCATCCGGATGGCTACCTGTTCCTTGGCAGCGCCGAGAGCATGATGGGGCTCGATGATGGTTTCGAGCGGGTGGAATACGGCAAGGCCTCGTGCTACCGATTGAGGAGATGATCGTGTCGATTCGACAGGAAGACCTGATAGCGATGAACGAGCAGATGTGGGCGGCGATGCTCGGCATTCCTCTCGTTACCACTGAGATTGTAGATCCCGTGACGCACGGTCACGGTTATATCGGCGCGTGCGTGCAACTGGTAGGCAAGTGGCAGGGTGCGGTGCGTTTGGATTGCAGCTCAGGGTTGGCGCAACTTGCGGCGCGCCGGTTCCTCGACAAAGCTTCCCAGGAATTAACCATTGATGATCTCCGCGACACCGTTGGAGAACTCACGAACATGGTTGCAGGAAGTGTGAAGGCGCTCCTCCCACAGCCTACTCACGTTTCGCTACCTTCGGTGGCTGACGGGACCGACTACGATCTGACGGTACGCGGCGGAAGAGTGCTCCTGCAATGCCCGTTCGAATGCGAAGGAAATTCCATGCTGGTGAGCCTGCTCGAGCGCGATCCCGAAGCCGATCCTCTACGAAACAGCGGGCCGTCCTACCGGGTGCAGTGAGCTACGCGCCCAGGTTCATCACGAGCAACTTCGGCTCGGTCAGTTCCTCGATCGCGTAGCGCAGACCCTCGCGACCAAGACCAGAGTCCTTGATACCGCCATAGGGCATGTGGTCAATGCGGAACGTCGGGACATCGCCGGCAACCACGCCGCCCACTTCGAGTTCGTTGAATGCCGTGAAGATGCGCTGTGCGTCCCGCGTAAGGATCCCTGCCTGCAAGCCGAATGGCGAGTTGTTCACCTGCCTAAGCGCTTCGTTGAAATCCTCGTACGGTTCCACCGTCATGACCGGCGCGAAAATTTCGCGACAGTTCACCAGCATCTCGGGACGCGTATTGGTGAGCACAGTTGGCTCGAGCAGCGAGCCGTTTCGCACGCCGCCGCACAATAGCGTTGCTCCTTGCGCAACAGCTTCCTTCACCCAAGACTCGGCACGCATCGCGTCGGTCTCTCGAATAAGCGGGCCGACATCTGTAGTCTCATCCAGAGGATCGCCGACTCTCATTGCGCGCGTGGCGATTACCACCAGCTTAAGGAACTCGCGGTAAACACTCTTTTCCACGAGTACCCTTTGCACCGAGATACAGCTTTGGCCGGCATAACCAAATGCCCCCTGTGCGCAACGCTCGGCCGCAAATGCGAGATCGGCGTCGGAGTGGATGATGACGGCGGCATTGCCGCCCAGTTCGAGCAATACTCGTTTCTTCCCGGCCTTGCTCTTGAGGTCCCAACCCACGGAACTGCCGGTGAAGGTGAGCAGCTTGATGCGTTCGTCGGTTACGAGCGTGCTGGCATCCTCATTTGACAGGGGCATGACAGTCAGCGCTCCTGGGGGCCAACCGGCTTCGTCAATTATGCGCGCGAGCTTCAAAGCGCTAATCGGCGTCTGCGGTGCGGGTTTGAGAATGATTGGACATCCGGCGGCGATGGCCGGCGCCAGTTTGTGGGCCACCAGGTTCAGCGGGAAGTTGAACGGAGTGATCGCAAAGATTGGACCGACGGGGAAGCGACGTACGATGCCCCAGCGGCCTTGCGTTGCCGGAAGCGTATCGAGGTGCAGATACTCGCCCTCAATACGCGTGCTTTCTTCCGCAGCAACCTTAAAGGTGTAGATCGCGCGCTCAACTTCCTGGCGCGCGGTTTTGATTGGTTTCCCGGCTTCGAGGGCGATAGTGCGCGCGAAATCTTCGGCCTGTTCCGACAGTAGACGCGAGATCGTGCCAAGAATCCGTTCGCGCTCGTAGCTGCCGAGCTTGCGAGTGATTTGGAATGCCGCAACGCTCGCGCGAATCGCAGTCTCGACATGGCTGGTGTTGCCATAGAAGACGTGGCCAACCACGCTGCGATCAAAGGGGGAGTGGATCTCTACCGGAGTGCCATTGGAGATCCATTCGCCATTCAGGAGGAATGGATACGCCGCAGCCCGCGCAAGAATTTGACTCATGGTGTGCGCTACGCCTTGCTCGCAACTGCGGCGGTTCGGCCCACGACTTCGGTGATTGCACTCTCCATCACGTCGAGTGCGGTGTTGAGCTGTTCGTAGCTGATCACGAGCGGTGGCTGAAGCCGGATGACGTTGGCGTTCGTTCCACCGACTCCGATGAGCACCCCGGCCTTGAAGCAGGTGTCGCGCACGGCCTCTGCCTCGGCCGCGGCGGGAGTGAGATTAGCGTCCTTCACGAGCTCCACGCCGATCATCAGACCGAGACCCCGGACCTCGCCGATGCCCGGCTGGCGTCGTTGCAACGCCTTCAGGCGAGCGAGCGCGTGCTGGCCTTTTTCAGCCGATTGATCGCAGAGCTTCTCTTCTTCGAAAAATTCGATGTTGGCCAGCGCGGCTGCGCAACAGACGGGGTTCCCACCAAAGGTCGAGAGGTGATCGCCCGGTTTAAACGACGCTGCGATCTCGTCGCGGGTGGTGAACGCAGCGATCGGATAGCCGTTGGCGATGCCCTTTGCAGTTACGAGAATGTCAGGCTCGACACCGTAGTGCTCGATGGCGAACATCTTGCCGGTGCGACCGAAGCCGGATTGCACTTCGTCTGCGATGAACAGAATGCCGTGCCGGTCGAGGACTTCCTTTACTTCGCGGAAGTAGTTCGATGGCGGAACGATGATGCCACCTTCGCCCATCACGGGTTCGGCGATGAAGGCGGCGACGTCGCCGGATGTCGAATACCTGATCGTGTCTTCCACCTGCTTTGCGCAATAGGAAGCGAACTTTTCGGGCTCGTTCGGCCACGGTGAGCGGAAAACGTATGGTGCGGGCGCAAACGCGATCCCCGGCGCGTACGGGCCGCCCCGCTTCTTGCGCCCCTGGTTGCCGGTAATGCTCAGCGTGCCCCAGGTGCGTCCGTGGAACGACTGCTGCAGTGAGATGATTTCGTGCTTGCCCGTGAACAGGCGGGCGACCTTCATAGCGCCTTCGATCGCTTCCGCCCCGCTGTTGGCGAAGAACGACTTCTTCAGCCGTCCTGGCGTGATCTGCGCCATCTTCTCCGCCAATTGCGCAGTCGGCTGACTGTGATAAATGTACGACGCACAGTGCACCAGCTTGTCGATCTGCGCTTTGGCGGCGGCATTGATCTTCGAGTTGCAATGGCCGGCGTTCACTACCGATATGCCGGCGAAGCAGTCAATGAACTCGCGCCCGCTGACGTCTTTGATGATCGCGCCGCTGGCGCTCTCGATGACGACAGGCTGCACCGCCTTCACAAAACTCGTGATGACGTAATCCTGGTATTTCCGAATCGTATCGCTCATGGTTTAGCTCCAACGCTCGATGACGACTTTCTTGTCGGTGTAAAACTCAATCGCATCGCGACCCTGGCCGTGGAGATCGCCGAAGAAGCTCTCCTTCCAGCCGCTGAACGGGAAATACGCAACCGGCGCCGGAACCCCAATATTGATGCCGATGTTCCCGGCCGGTGCTTCGTGACGGAACCTTCTCGCATGGGCTCCGTTTGTGGTGAAGAGCGATGCCGCATTGCCGTAAGCGCTCGTCGAAAGCAGTTCGATCGCGTGCTCCAGCGTGTCGGCATGTACCAGGCTGAGCACCGGTCCAAAGATTTCTGTCTTCGGCACGTCGCTATCGGCGGGCACCTCATCGAGGATCGTGGGCGCGAGGAAATTTCCGCGCTCGTAGCTTGCGGCCTTGAAGCCGCGCCCATCTTTCACTGCCTTTGCGCCCTGTTTCACGGCATGATCGATCACTTCCTCGATGCGTGATTTGCTCTGCGGCGTGATCACCGGGCCCATTTGCGTGCCCGGCTCGAGGCCATTGCCGGTTTTCAGGTGGGCTGCAAACTCGGAAACCGCCTCGCGGAATCCCTTCTGCGCCTCACCAACTGTCACGCCCACGCTCAATGCAAGGCAGCGCTGGCCGGCGCAGCCGAACGCGCTTTCTCCAACGATGCTCGTCGCCATCTTCATGTCGGCGTCAGGCAGTATGACGGCGTAGTTTTTCGCGCCGCCCTGGCACTGTACGCGCTTGCCGTTCTTCGCCGCTCGCTCGTAGATGTATCGTGCTACTGGCGTCGAGCCTACAAAGCTGATGGCGCGGACCTCGGGATGATCGAGAAGCGCGTCCACCGCGGGCTTGCCGCCATTTACGAGATTGATGACGCCCTTCGGCAAACCGATCTGGTGAATGAGTTCAAAGATCTTCTGCATGGTAAGCGGCACGCGTTCACTCGGCTTCAGGATGAAGCAGTTGCCGGTGGCAATCGCGTAGGGCAGGTACCAGAAGGGAATCATCGCAGGGAAGTTGAAGGGCGTTATCGCTGCAACGACGCCGATCGGGTGGCGATACATAATCTCGTCAATGCCGCGCGAGATATTTTCGAGGTTGTAGCCCTGCATCATCAGCGGAATGCCGCAAGAGACTTCCA
>Ga0206970_10280_pt1 | contig 11524 bp, 15 predicted proteins | sample Alteio_BWOrgHeat_88_FD_152964 | JGI IMG/M metagenome (GOLD analysis project Ga0206970, IMG submission 152964) | Enriched cells from forest soil in Barre Woods Harvard Forest LTER site, Petersham, Massachusetts, United States -... | ecosystem: Environmental > Terrestrial > Soil > Temperate forest >... | reverse complement strand
GTGAGCATAGACAATTGGTTAATTGTTGTCAATATATTATGTCTATTATCCTTCAATCAGTGTGAAATTTTCGATGCTGTGCATCCTGCTATGGTTGTTTTTTCTGTACCACAGTAAACGACCAGATCAAGGCGATAACCCAGCCTAAAAACGTCCAGCCGAGCAACAGGTTGAGTACAAAAATGGCAAGTCCATTATGGTGCTGCCGAGCGAGCGCGATCATCGTCGGCAGGAAATAAAAAAACAGCATCACGATCAGTGTGCCCAGCCCCAGCGTACCTATCCACGTCATCATCATTTTTATTACCCCTCGATCAGAGCAAAGTTGGCGATGAAATCTATGCTATTTCGAATACGTGATAGCAAACGTAGCCGATTAGTTCGTAATTCTTCATTATCGCAATTTACCATAATTTTATCGAAGAAATGATCAATCGGTGCACGTAATTCAGCTAGTAATTTCATTGCCTCTATAAATTTTTCTTCATTTCGCAGTCTTTCTAATATGGGCGATTTTTGTTCCAAAATTTTGATGAGGGTAATTTCGGGTTCCTCTTTCAATGCACTCACATTAAGTTCTCGCCCAAGGTACTGGGTTTTATGTTTCTTTTCCTCAATAGCAAGAATATTTGCTGCACGTTTATAGGCGATGAGTAGGTTTGCTCCATTTTCCGTATTGAGAAAATCTTGCAACAGATGAACGCGAGTTACACAGCGATAAATATCGTAGTCAAGGACAGCATCTATCAAATCGTGCCTGATTTCCTGTTCCTTTAGTATTACTTTTAAACGATCTGAGAAAAATGCTAGTAAGTCATCTTTAAGGTTAAGTTGGCTGAAAGGTATTCGTAATTCCTTCTCTAAAATTATCCTTATCACCCCCAACGCCGCGCGGCGCAGCGCAAACGGGTCTTTCGAGCCGGTGGGTTTTTCGCCGATGGCAAACATGGAGATCAGCGTATCAAGCTTATCGGCCAGCGCAATGCAGAGGCTGACGGGATTGCTCGGTACGGAATCATTTGGCCCTTGCGGTTTGTAATGATCGCGGATGGCGTCGGCCACTTGCGGCGGCTCGTTTTGTGTCAGCGCATAATAGCGCCCCATGATGCCCTGCAACTCGGCGAATTCCCCGACCATGCCGGTGACAAGATCGGCCTTGCAAAGCACGGCGGCGCGCTCGACGAGTTTCTTGTCAGCATTGGATACATATTGCGTCAATGCCATAGCCAGCGCCTTAATCCGCACCACCTTATCTGCCATCGTCCCCAGCTTGGCATGGAATGTCACATCCTTTAGGCCATTGGCCCATTCGTCGAGAGATTTTTTGCGATCCTGATCCCAGAAGAAGCGGGCGTCGGAAAAGCGCGCGCGCAACACGCGTTCGTTACCAGCGATAATATTTTTACCGCCGTCTTTGGCTTCCATATTGGCGACGATGAGGAAATGCGGTGACAACTTGCCATCCTTATCGAGCAATGAAAAATACTTCTGGTGCTTGCGCATCACCGTCGAGAGCACTTCCGGCGGAAGATCCATGAATTTTGCATCGATGCTACCCATCAGCACCACCGGCCATTCGACCAGGCCAGTCACTTCTTCAAGCAGCCAGTCATCACGCTTAATGGTGAGGCCTTTTGTGCCGGCGGCTTTTTCCGCCTGCGCCCATATGTTGTCCCGGCGCTTGTCGCGGTCGGCGATGACATGCGCTTTTTCGAGCAAGGGTTCATACTCGGCGGGATGGGTGACGGTAATTTTTCCAGGACTTAAAAAACGATGGCCGTAGGTAAAATTATTCGCCTTGATGCCGCCGAATTCCACCGGTACGATTTTGCCGTCGAAAATGCACAAAATACTGTGCAGCGGCCGCACCCAGGTCACGTCGCCCGCGCCCCAGCGCATCGATTTCGGCCAGGGAAAGTTTTTGAGCATGTCTTCGATAATGGATTTGAGTACATCGGCGGTCTGGCGGCCTTCCTTGCGGACAACAGCGAAATACGTGCCGTCGCGCTCGGTCAAGTCGCTTTGTTTCAGGCTATTTTTTTTCAGGAAGCCCTGAATGGCGGCATCGGGTGCGCCCACTTTGGGTCCTTTGATTTCGGTCTCAGTAGTTTCCTGGGAAACGGGTAATCCTTTTACCCAAATTCCAAGCCTGCGCGGTGTAACGAAGGTTTTATATGTATCGAATTTATCTCTCCTGAACGGCAGACCTTGTTCCAGACAATATCTTGACAGGTCGGCAGCAAGACGCACCTCTGCATCGCCCTGCATCCTTGCCGGAATTTCTTCGGAAAAGATTTCGAGGAGGAGGTCAGCCATATCTATACCTTGTCATTCCCGCGAAAGCGGGAATCTAAGTTTAAAAAGGACTGGATCCCTGCTTTCGCAGGGATGACAAAAAATATTTTAGCCATTGTCGATCACGTCGTTATGCTCGTCCATGATCAGTATGACCGGCTGGTGCATTTTGGCTTCGATTTCATCCATTAGCGCATAGGCGATGACGATAATCAGATCGCCCGGCTTGGCCAGGTGCGCCGCCGCGCCATAGACGCCGATGGTTTTAGAGCCGGACGGCTCCTCGAGGATATAGGTGGTGAAGCGCGTGCCGTTGGTGATGTTGAGCACGTCGATCTGCTGCCCGACCAGCATTCCCGCCTGCTCGATCAGGTCGCGGTCGATGCCCAGCGAGCCGTTATAATGCAGCTCGCTATGCGTCACGCGCGCGCGGTGGATTTTGCTATGGAGCATTTTGAACATCATGCGGCTATCTCCTGACTTTTTACCCACCACTCGCAACACGCCTTGGTCAGGGCGCGCACGCGGCCGATATAGGCGGCGCGTTCGGTAACGGAAATGACGCCGCGCGCGTCGAGCAGGTTGAACAGATGGCTGGCCTTGAGGCACTGGTCGTAGGCCGGCAGCGCCAGTTTCCTGTCGATCAGGGCGGCGCATTCGGCTTCGGCGTCGGTGAAATGCGCTAGCAGCCTGCCGGTATCGGCGTATTCGAGATTATAAGCGGAAAATTCTTTCTCGTTTTGAAGGAAGATGTCGCCGTAACTAACGCCTTTGCCATTGAAATCGAGATCATAGACGTTTTCCTTGCCCTGAATATACATGGCGAGGCGCTCAAGCCCGTAGGTGATCTCGCCGGACACCGGCCGGCATTCGATGCCGCCCACCTGCTGGAAATAGGTGAACTGCGTCACCTCCATGCCGTCGCACCACACTTCCCAGCCCAGCCCCCAGGCGCCGAGCGTCGGGCTTTCCCAGTCATCCTCGACGAAGCGTATGTCATGCGCGAGCGGGGCGATGCCGAGCATTCTGAGGCTGTCGAGGTATAATTCCTGAATGTTATTGGGCGAAGGTTTCAATATCACCTGGTACTGGTAATAATGCTGCAGCCGGTTGGGATTTTCGCCATAACGCCCGTCCTTGGGGCGGCGCGACGGCTGGACATAAGCGGCGTTCCACGGCTTCGGCCCCAGCGCGCGCAGCGCCGTCGCCGGATGGAATGTTCCAGCGCCGACCTCCATGTCATAAGGCTGCAGAATGACGCAGCCCTGGTTGGCCCAGAACTGGTGGAGGTTGAGAATAAGTTGCTGGAAGGGAAGGGACATGCCGGGCCTGATGGTGCTTAAAGAGGCGGCAATTCTATGGTTTTTTCGTCTAGTTTCAAGCAATAAAGCCCTTGAACATTAGCTTGACAACAGATATTAACATAATTCTTAATGGTTAGGCTCTATTTACAATAGACCAATTTGAAAGGAAATTTTATGAGCGAAGTTAGATTTATCCCCGTCGGGAGCAGGACAATAACACTAACCGATGCGGATATAGAGAGGCTTAAACTAACCGATGCACAGAAACAAACCCTTGCGGAAATAGCACAAGAAAAGAATGCTCCTACACGCGATTATGGATCGGCTACGGCGAGAGAGGCTGCTAACCGCGACCGCGTACCTTCTGCCTACAGAGAATGATAATCAGGAAAAAGAGCGAGGAATGTAGTTCTCAATCCCTTACAAATTACAACAAAATTAAAGCCCCCTGCCCCCTCCATCGTTCGTCCCCGCAAAGCGGTTCCAGCGTTCGCGGGAGGTGCGTTTTTGGCCGGTCAGGCGGTTGCGGATGGTGGCGACTTTGTCGCTCCATTCGCCGCCTTCATGTTTTTCCGCCGGTTTGGGCTTGCCGATCTCTTCCAGTTCCCTGACGCGCTCTTCCTCAATGCGCCTGAGCCGCAGGAAGTTGAAAATCTCTTGCTGAAAGCGGTTCTTTTTGTTGAGCGCTTTTTTGCGCTGCTTTTTATCCTCGATGACGTGGCTCATGTGGATCCTTGCGCCGGATTTTTATCTATAAATTTTTTTCCGGCTTTGCGGCGTCCGAGATTGGCCTTAAGCGCCTGGGCAAGCCGGTCTTTTTTCGATTGCCTGGCAGCGGGTGGCGGAAGCGCGCCGGGCCTGGCGGAACGGTGGGAAGACTGGCTCATACACTCCTATCTGCTGCTGTGCAAGACTCCCATTGTGCAGAAAAGTTGCGCATAGTGCAAATATTTAATGGTTAAAGGCTTGCCATTACCTGCATCCTGTGGCATTTTCCACCCTCTGTTTTTAAGGCGTGTTCATAAATCGCCGGGCCGCCGGCGAAAAGCGGGATTTTATGAACACTCTTGCGCTGCTGTAGCTCAGTGGTAGAGCACGTCATTGGTAACTTAAAATTGCCCTCTCAGCCGGAAACAGCTGGGTAGTAACCGCCCAAATTCGGGGAACCCTTCTGTCGCAAGACAATGGCGATCCCGAGCCAAGCCCGCAAGGGAAGGTGTAGAGACTAGACGGGTGGCGCCTACAGGCCAATTATGGCTTACGGTGAAGGGATAGTCCGGGGTACAAACATAGGCCATGCCTATGGCCGCGAAAGCGGTAGTGTCGTGAATGACGGGGTCGGAGGTCCGATTCCTCTCAGCAGCACCATTTTAGTAGACCATATGACAGAAGCGCTCTCAACTGTCTTTATTTCTTATTCTTGGGATTCGACGGAACATCAGGAATGGGTCATTCAATTGGCTACGGCGCTACGCGATGCTGGTATTGATGCGATACTTGATGTGTGGGATACTGATTTGGGCGACGACTTCGCTGCCTTTATGGAAAAAGGAGTGCACGATTCTGATCGGGTTTTGATTGTTTGCACAGATGAATATGTGCGTAAGGCCAACGCTGGGCAGGGCGGAGTAGGTTATGAGAAAACAATCGTAACCGGCGAGCTAGTGCGAAACGTAGGTACAAAGAAATTTATCCCAATAATCCGTGCCGGCTTAAATCCGGACATGCTCGTTCCAACATTTGTATCCACTCGACGCTATTGTGACTTTCGCGATAACGCAAACTTTGCAACAGAGTTTGAAAAACTCGTCGCATCAATCACTCATGGAGCAGTGGTCACGAAGCCGCCGCTGGGCAAACCTGCCGAAGCCACCGCGACTAATCCAATTTTAGCCCCTAAGCCTCCTCCCGCTGACACTGAAAATCCCACTGAAGTATATCAGCTAGCGCATGAATTTATTCGGGCGAATGATATTGTTAGCTGGCGAAAACTTGCCCAGCGGTTGCAACAAATCGTAAAGCCGTCACTGCGGAACTGGCGCACAAAACACGAAGCATCTATCCCGGCAGGTGATGTTCCTTTGGTAGACGCGACTAATGAAGCGGTCGCACTTGTTGCATCGCCTATAGCGATGGCACTTGCTGGTGTGGAATCCAGGATAGATGCATTTAAAGATCAGCGTGGGTTATTTGATGAGCTTTATCATATTACTGAGTGGAATCGGGCAGGCAGAGTGATTTTAATCGAATTACCAACGACGCTTGGGTTTGTTTACCAAGCACTGCATGGCGCTGTCTGTATGCTGACTGACCAACCAGAGCTTGCTGTTGAATTTGCAACCATGATGGTTCGACACGGCAACTACGATACCAAAGCCCCGCTTTGGAAGCATCACGACCTAGTAGGATGGCCGAAAACACTTAGCGGCAGTTGCACAGTCGCTTGGAAATTTTTGATGGACGCATTTGATAATTGGCATTGGCTCCGGGAAATTTTCATAGATTTGGAGAGCTATAAAATTGCCTTAATCAGCTACTATATTATCCTTAATTTTATGGAATACGTTGAGGCACTCCGGAATAATCAGCTAGATCATGTGAAAAAAGGCGGCACGCTTCATTTGGAAATCCCGATTCTTTTCTGCGACGAAAATCGTGAGTTAATCGAAAAGGCTTTGGAAAGGCTTAGTAAGCATCCTGAACTTTTTGATTATATAATTAAAAAAGGGGGCGTGAGTAAAAACCAAGTCATAGTTGAATGGGATACTTGGGCTAGTGTCTGTCAGGGGTGGCTGGGGAAAGGTAGGTTTTGGAGAACTGGCGTTCCACACGCTGAACTTCTCATTTATTTAGGTTGGAAATAGAATAAAAAGGATACTTCAATAGGCACGACTATATTACTATATAGCCTGTGCAAAAGATTATATGGGCGCTATGTTGCATCATCGGCTTTAATATATGCTTCGGGCGGATCGCCATCGCTTGCGAAGTCGTAGTGCGGAGTATGGCCTCTCGGGTTGCGATTTGCGAGCCGCCAACAGAATCTCGCTTCTCTCCCCTCATTCATAAAATCACGGAATTTAATCGGGCCATAGAACCAGAGCCATGCAATTCCTTTGGTAATTTGAGAAATGTCATCTTCGCTAAGTTCAATGGTAAAATCACCGTCCACTTCGCACAAATCATTCCCCTTAATAATTTCTGGATGATTGAACCCTACGGATTCACTATAGATAGGAGACTCAGGGAGAATAGTAGCTATCTTCCATCCTACGGAAAAAGAAGTAGGGATGGCGATGGTGCGTCCGTGATTCTTAATCGGGATGCGACCAATGCCCATATATTTACTCAATTCAGAGCTATCCCCGGTACCGCAATATGGGCGTCTTTAGAAATCGGAGCATCCATATGTATCATCTCAACAGGGTGCTCGAAGGCGATAAGGCACAACAGAATATTAAAAATGTCTCGCGCGTCCAGTAAAGCACAGCGTGTGCGGAAAAACTCTAGCACAACAACAGAAGAATCTTCCAGTACTGGCAACGCCAGTGATGGCACTCAGGCAGCGTGATCTAAGCACTTCATTACCAGTGCGAGCAGGTGAACGGATGCCGACGATTAGAATTTTTCCATAATGGAAATTATGGAAAAATATTGCCAGAAAAGAGCGTAAACTAAGCCTTGATATTCACCGGGGGTGTGATGTTTACGGCACCGCCACCGCTGCCGTCATTGTCGCCATCGCTATCACCGCCAGAAACAGGTTGCGCAGCAGTATTTTGTGCAGCAGGCTTCGGCGTATTCTGTGCCTGTCCGGCAACCGGAATAGCCGGGGGGAGCAAGCTGGAAATGGAACTGACACTCATAAAAACCTCCTACATGGATTGTTCAATGCGTATGGTTGAGATATTCAACCGGACAATAGCATTTATACCCCGCCAACCTTAAGCGAGCCTTAAGGCTATTTATTTTTTTGAGATACCGGCCACATTCTCATTAACACACTGTCTTTCATTATGAAATGATGATACAGCGCTGCCATTGCATGTATGGCAATCGCCACTGCCAGCACGTAACCCAAATAGCCATGAATCTCTTCCAGCAGCTTTCCTAACGCCCGATCTTTGGCGACCAAATCCGGTAACTGCACTATACCAAGAAACACGACAGGCCTGCCGAATGCTGAAGTCGTCGCCCAACCAGTTATAGGCATGGCCAGCAATAATGCATAGAGCAGGTAATGCACAGTGACAGCCGCCCTTTTTTCCCAGCGCTGCATAAACTCCGGCAACGGCGGCGGCGCATTATAAAAACGCCATGCCAGGCGCGCTATCGCCAGCGCCAGAATAATAATCCCCAGGGATTTGTGTGTACCCAGCCATACAGGCTTCCATTCTTTGGAGATGATATCCATGCTCCAGCCCAAGCAGAGCATGACGATGATTAGCACGGCCATCAGCCAGTGCAGCAGGCGACTTACCGCACCATAATTTATACGATCATTGCGCCATGATATACGATGCGACATCAAAAGCCATACTCCAGATTGAGCTTTACGGTCACGTCGTGCGCGCTCTGCGATACGCCGAATAATACGCCGGCATCGTAATTCACTTCGCCGAAATGTCCCTGCACGACCGGGCCGATCACCCTGTCCTGCCGGTTAAAATCATCATCGCGGTTGAGCTGGCCGAAGTCGGAATAATATTCGATACCCGGCTCGAATAGATCGTTCACATGGTATTTCGTCCGCCAGGAGAAACCGCTATCAACGCCTGAAATGCGGTTGGGGCCGAAATTATGGCTAAGCGAGAGGTTGGCGGTGTTGATGAAATCGCCGAGACGTTTTTCAAGGAGCAACTGCGTTTCAATATTATTTGGCATGTGATTTTGCATGGACTTGTCTAATTCTAGATAAAGCCCGGCATCAAGCCAGTATTCACCCGGCTTGAACGGAACAATGGTGTTTGCCCATTTAAGCATAGTAAGCCGCGTGGACATGGTAGCTGATTTCTCGATTTCGCTATCGAGTTCCGTTGACCAGAAACGGGTCACGCCATATCCAACGCCATAGACCTGACTGAAATAATGATCGAGATTCTTCCGGTTGTCGCCGCTGTAATTCAGATTGGCTTGTGCGTAGGCTTCGCCTTCATCGACTTGGGGAGAGTTTATCTGGTAGTCATCAGCATGAGCATTCGCCGTTGAGATGGCATAGAGGGTGATACAACATAGTGCGTGGCGGAATAGCTTCATGAACGCTGCCTAAAAAAATCTCTGCCCGTTTGCACGGACAGAGTGAGCATAAGACTCATGAGGAAAATTTAGAAGTGATATTTAAAGCCAATCTCGAAATTGCTGGCGTGAATGGCATCGAATTTCACATTGCCGGTAGCGGTGGTAAATTGCGGGCTGGTGGTGCCGAGATAACGGTAGCCGAGCGACCAGTCGGTCTTCGGCATCAACGCCGGGGTGTATGAAACCCCGGTCATGAACTGATAGCCAAGCCGGTTGTCGCTGCTTTGCGTTGCGCCGAAACCGTTATTCCTGGCGAAATCGATATGCGCCTCGCCCACTCCCGCGCCGACATAGGGCGTAAATTGCGTGCCGGTATGCAGGTCGTAATAGGCGTTGCCCATCAGCGTTGCCACTTTGAGATCGCCGGTGGGATTGCTGTTGGTGACGCCGCCGGCGGTGACGTCTTTAAGCCCGAAAGCGTGATAACCAGCTTCCGCTTCCAGCCGCACATCGCCCGTTGCATTTTTGAGCGCCTGCGGTTCATAACCGATGGCGATATTGCCGCCGCTGCTGAATTTGTAGTCGATGTTACCGGTCGTCGTGCCGGTAACATTGGTGCTTTGCGGGGAACTGAGATCGCCGCTGACACCGACATACCAAGGACCGCTCTGCCCGGCAGCAAAAGCGTTTGTGGCAAGAAATCCGGTGGCAAGCAAGCTCACGGCGGCAAGAAATCTCATAAAACCTCCAACAATGGTTGTTCAGACGGTGTTAGCCGCTGGCCACTTATTTATGAGGGCAAGCTGAAGGGAATCTTAAGAAGCAGGAAATTGCAAAATAGATTCCAGCCCCCGTCCTGTGCTCTTATTCCTCAAAATAAGCGTCGCACCCATTATGTCGGCGGCGCGCTTGACGATGGTGAGGCCTAAGCCCGCACCGGGCTGCTGATGGCGCGATACGCGGTAAAAGCGTTCCGTCACATGAGGTAATTGTTTTTCAGGTATGCCTGGCCCGGTATCGCTCACGCACAATATAGCAATGCCGCCTTTCACCGATACGATCACCGTAACCTCGCCAAGCGCAGGCGTATATTTGATCGCGTTGTCGATCAGGTTAGATAACATAATCATCAGCAATTCCTTATTACCATGAATAAAGGCGGATACCTGTTGCTCGAAACGCAAAATTACCTGTTTCTGTTCGGCCAAAGGTAGCCGTTCCTGCACAATTTCCTGCGCTATGTCGCTTAAAGACAGCGTTTCAGTCGGTATGTCGGTATGCTCCAGCCGCGCCAGCGTTAGCAACTGATCAACCATGTTGGTGGCGCGGTCGGCAGCTTGCACCTGTGCTTCCAGAATCATCCGCCGCTGCGCGTCATCGGTCGCTTTCAGCGCGGTTTGCGCCTGTGTTTTGAAAATAGCGATGGGCGTGCGCAGTTCATGTGCGGCAAAATCGGTGAAGCGCTGCTCTTTTTTTAGAGCATAATCGAGATTGGCCAGCAGCCCGTTGATGGAGTCGATCAGCGGCGTGATCTCGTTAAGTGAATGGCAAGTTGGCAGAGGCGTCAAATCCAGAGCAGACCGGCGTTTGACCGCATCCGAAACAGCAAGTAGTGGCTTAAGCCCGGCACGCAGGCCAACCCAAACTACGATCAGCACAATCGGCAACAATAGGAGTAACGGAGAGAAAATAGTCGTCAGCACCTTTGTGATGAGCATAGTCCTGACTTTTGATCTCTGTGCTACTTCCAGCGTATAGCCGCTCTTTGTATCAGGTAGAACGTAGAAACGCCATTCCTTGCCATCGATATCCTGATCGGAAAATCCAGCGATAACGTGCTCTTCACCGAAATCAGCGGCTTTTCTGGAATAGAATACTAGCTTGCCACCTTTCCAGATGCGGAAGGCGAGTTTCCTTTCATGCCGCTGGCTGGTATCATCGAAATCGTTGCTCAGTTCTATAATGTCGGGATTTACTTTTTCATCGTCGTCATCATCGGTACGTCCATGCTGCCGCGCTTCTTCCTGATCCTCAGCGCGAAGCAGGGAGAGCATAAGGTCGGCGACATGCGATAACTCGCTATCGTAAATCTCCTGCGCCTCATTATAGGCTGAGTAAAAGCCAACGCCACCGATTGCCAGCAACGCCAGCATGACCGGAAGTACAACATAGATTGTAAGCCGCGCTCTAAGCGATTTTTTCCACACTGTAGCCCAGCCCCCGTATCGTTTTGATCAGTTGATCGCCCAGTTTTTTGCGCAGGTGAGAGATATGCACCTCCACGGCGTTACTCTCGATCTCTATATCCCATCCGTAGAGTTTGTCCTCGATTTCCTGCTTATTCATCACCTTGCCGAGATTCTCCATCAGGATCGCCAGTATTGCTGGTCGAAGACGATGCGATGATGGGGCAGGCGGTGAAAGTCGCCTTGTCCCAGGCGGGCTATGCTGTGGATTTGATCGACACTGCTGAGGATGCTGAAGCGGCGCTCGATACCACGCCTTACGATCTGGTTGTGCTCGATATCAACCTGCCCGGCAAGTCGGGGCTGGACATGGTAAAAGGCATGCGCAGACGCAAGAAGGACATCCCCGTGCTGGCGCTAACTGCCCGCGATACCACAAAGCAGAAAGTGGAAGGGTTTAGCGCCGGAGCAGATGACTATGTGGTCAAGCCATTCGAACTT
>Ga0206970_10279_pt1 | contig 11530 bp, 11 predicted proteins | sample Alteio_BWOrgHeat_88_FD_152964 | JGI IMG/M metagenome (GOLD analysis project Ga0206970, IMG submission 152964) | Enriched cells from forest soil in Barre Woods Harvard Forest LTER site, Petersham, Massachusetts, United States -... | ecosystem: Environmental > Terrestrial > Soil > Temperate forest >... | reverse complement strand
TCTATCTTTTGACTTACCAGATGACCGGTTCGCTCCAGTTCCACGAGGGCGGTTTTACCGTGCCGGTGGTGAAAGGCGGAAAGCTGGCCGGGCTGTCGATGAATTTCGACGCACGCACGCAAAACCTGTCGGTCATTCCCGCGCCGGTCATCCGGCATTTCCTGCACGATGCGGCAACCGGAAGTTACGGCGGCTTCCCGGACATCGGGGTCATGTTTTCCGCGCTGCGCGACCCGCAGTTGCGGAAATACGTGGGGTTACCCCCGGTGGAGACGGGTGGCGTGTTTGTGAAGGCGGTCAACCCCGGCGGACCCGCGGCCGAGGCCGGGATTCAGGTCGGCGACGTGCTGCTGGCGGCAGGCGGCCAGGGCATCGATCGCGATGGGAATTACGACGACCCGAAATACGGGCGGACGCTGGTGACCAACTGGATCTCGCTGCACAACGCGGGCGACAAGGCGGCGCTGAAGATTTTCCGCGGCGGGAAGACGATGAACGTGGACGTTACCCTGCGGCACCGCGCCGCGGAGGACTATGTCATCCCGCCCTATGTCGTCGACAAGGCGCCGAAGTATTACGTGCTGGGCGGACTCGTGCTCCAGGAGTTATCGCGGCAGTATCTCAAGGAGTGGAACGACTGGACGAAGAAAGCGCCGGAGAAATTCGTCTATCTCGACTTATACCAGTCGGAGATTTATCGCGAAAAAGGCAGGCATCTCGTGATCCTGTCGCAAGTGCTGCCGACACCCGATTCGATCGGGTACGAGGATTTGAACGCGCTGATCGTGACGAAGATCAACGACCGCCGGATCAATAACTTCGAGGATGCGATCGCAGCGTTGCAGCATCCGGTAAACGGCTTTCACAAGATCGAGTTCGACGAGAATCCGAACGTGATTTACCTGGACGCGGCGCAGGTGGCGGCGGACGAGGGGAACTTGATGCACACTTACGGGCTGCCTGCGATTTCGCGGACGCAATGAGCGGGGCGCGCCAGTTGACGATTGCCACGCGGAACCGGCACAAGACCGCCGAGATCGCGGAGATGCTGGGCGGGGACTGGGCAATCGGGGATTTGCACGGGCATCCGCTGCCGGAGCCGGAGGAGAGCGGGGCGACGTTCGAGCAAAACGCGATTATCAAGGCGCTGGCGGCATCGGCGGCGCTGCCGGGCCGGCTGGTCCTGGCGGACGATTCCGGGCTGGAAGTGGACGCGCTTGGCGGCGAGCCGGGAGTGCGGTCCGCGCGCTATGCTGGCGCGCAAAGTTCCGACGAAGCGAACCGGCGGCATTTGCTCGGCGAGCTTGCGAGACGCGCGCCGGGGCTGGAAGTGCTTGCGGCGCGGTTTCATTGCGTGCTCGCGCTGGCGAGGGACGGCGAGGTGTTGAAAACGTTCGCGGGTAAAGTCGAGGGAAGGATCGTTCGCGCGGAGGCGGGAGTCGCTGGCTTTGGCTACGATCCGCTGTTTATCCCGGACGGGTACGCGCAGACCTTCGGCGAGTTGGACGCGGCCATCAAAAATCGCATCAGCCATCGCGCGAATGCGCTGGCGCTGGCGGTGCCGTGGCTGCTGCGGGAGGTTTGAGGCTTACTCCGCGCGCTGGATTTCGCGGCGCTCTTCCTTCGTAAGCGCGCAGACGACCAGTACCATCTCGCCCCGCGGCGGATGCGCGGTGAAATGTTCCACCAGCTCGGCGCCGGTGCCGGCGCGGAATTCCTCGAATTGCTTGCTCAACTCCCGCGCCACGCAAAGCCGGCGTTCCGGGCAGAGCCGCGCGCAGGCTTCCAGCGTCCGCAGCAGGCGGTGCGGCGATTCGAAATAGACCGACGTTTCAGCGCGCGCGCCGGCGGCGGCGATCTCCCGTTCGCGCCCGCCGCTCTTTACCGGCAGGAAGCCGCCGTAGTGGAATTCGTCCGCCGGGAAGCCGGAGCCGATCAGCCCCGTTAGCAGCGCCGACGCCCCCGGCAGCACGGTGTACGGCAGCTTTTCCTCGATGCACGCGCGCAGCAGCCGGTGCCCGGGATCGGAGATGCCCGGCATTCCGGCATCGGTGATTATGGCGATGTTTTCGCCTTTGCGGATGCGCTCCAGCAACTCCGCGGCGCGGCGGGCCTCGTTGTGCTCGTGGTAGCTGACGAGCGGCTTGCGGATGCCGTGGTGATCGAGCAGGCGCAGCGAGTGGCGCGTGTCCTCGCACGCGATGACGTCGGCGTTTCGCAGCGTCTCGAGCGCCCGCAGCGTGATATCGGCGAGGTTGCCGATGGGGGTGGGAACCAGGAAGAGCATCGTTCTTCGCGCGCCCTGGGCGCGGCGCGTTTTACCAGCCCTCGCTCAATATTGAGACGAGGCGTACGGCGGCGTCCTGTGCAGCGATCGGCACGGCCTGGCGTTCGTCCTGATTCAGGTCGCCGCTGACAAAGAAGGTCGTACTGCCATCCACATTGCGCGTGTCCAGCACCTCGCCCGTGGCGCGGCGCACGAGGCGGTAGTGAATCATGAGCTCCATCGAGAATTCCTGGGTCGACTGCACGTCGCCGATGACCGAGCGCCACGGGCGGCGGCGTATTTCCGTGATGTCGCCTTCCATGACGGCGTCCGCCGCGTCCGCCGAGCTGGCGATGCGGTAGGTGCCGTCCTGCTGGATCTGGCGAATGACCGTATCGCTCACCAGCACCTCAATGCGCGGGATCAGCGTCTCGTTATGGAATACCGGCACGGCGATCGTGTTGATGCCCTGCATATACTTCGGCTTGATGGGGCCGATGTGGTAGCCCGCGCAACTGCCGAGCAGGAAGCAGGCGGCCAGGGCCGGGAGAGCTTGAAGAAAACGCGTAAACAACCTCATGCCTGGTTTATTGGTGGGGCAGTTCAGGTTCCACCGGGGGCGGCAGGGGACTGAGGTTATCCGGCGAAGAACGAAGCTGCGATTTCGGCGGCGCTACCTGGTCGGGCACCGGCGTGGGCTGGGCGACCGGCGGCCCCATGTAATCGGAGCGCGAGGCGGTATCGATCTGCGCCTGGACACGGCGTTTTTCCTGCGCGCGCGCGCCATTCTCCGCCTTCTCCGGGCCGGACTGAAGCGCTTCGTCGCCCACCTGGCTCTTCAGCGCATCCACGCGCGTCTGCGCGACCTGGGCGTCCGGCGTGCCCGGCGATCCCTTGATGACATCGTTATAATAGATGACTGCGGCCTTGTAGTTCTTCCGCTTGTCGTAGTACTTCGCGATGCTCATCGCGCCCGACGTGTCGCGGCCCTGGAGCGATTTCAAATTATCCTGCGCCTGCGGGGCTTTCTCACTGTTTGGGTAATGGGCCAGGAAATCCTCAAACGCCTCGCGCGCCTTGTTCGCCTCTCCCTTGTCGTACGCGAGCCGGGCGGCGGTGAGATGGACGTAGCCGATCTGGTATTGCGCATCCGCGGCCGTCGGGTCGGACGGGTAACGGCTCAACACTTCCTCGTACGCGGCGATGGCCTGGACCGGCTGGCCCTGCTTCTCCAGCGCTTGCCCGGCGTAGAACTGCGCCTGGGGAGCCCATTTGCTATACGGCGCCGCGGAGACGATGCCCTCGAAAATCTGCTGCGCGCGCACCATCGAGGGGAAAGTCTTCACGCCGAAGAGCCGGCGGCGCGCTCCTTCCAGGTATTTCTGGCCGATGTCGAACTGCGTGGCCACCGCGTTGTCGAAGTCGTCGCCCTTCGGGTACTTGGCCAGGTACTCCTTCAGGTAGGCGTAGGAGAGATCGTAATCGCCCGCCTTCTCGGCCATCAGCGCGGCCTTGAACTGCGCTTGCGCGGCCACGCCCGAGCGCGGGAATTTCCGCACCAGGTTGTGGTAGGCGGCGGTGGCGGCCTTGTAATTACCCGCGCTCTCGAGGCTCTTTGCCTTGTCGAGCTGCGCGCTGGCGGTGCCTTCGGTCGGCTCCTCGCCGTTCGGTCCCTCGACTGTCCAGCCCTGCCCGGCTTGGTATTCGATCACCGCGCCCGCACGCTGGCACGGGAGCAGGGAGACGGCTGAGGCGAGGAAAAAAATGACGTGGCGCTTGCGCATCGGGATTAGAGCCGGGCACGCTAGCCGATGGGTTCGGAAGCGTCAAATTGAGAATCGGCCTGTATTTCAGGGCGAATTTCAGCGGGTGTTGCCGCTCGCCAGCGAGGGGAGTTTCGATTCCATATAAAGAAGGAAATTTGAACCGCCAGATCCATATCGGCAGTTGCGCCTGGACTTACGACGACTGGCGCGGCCCTTTCTACCCCGCCGATCTGCCCACCGGCCGCTGGCTGCATCTCTACGCGCAAATCTTCCGCGCCGTCGAAGTCGATTCCACATTCTACGCCGTGCCGCCGCCGGAAACAGTGGCCCATTGGCTCGAGGCCACGCCCGCGGAGTTCCGCTTCACCTGCAAGGCGCCGAAGTCGATCACGCATCAGAAACGGCTGCGCGATTGCGGGGAACTGCTTTCCGAATTCCTGGAGGCCCTGCGACCGCTGAAGCCGAAGCTGGGCCCCGTGCTCTTCCAGATGCCGCCCTCCTTCGCGCCGGAGAAGAGCGCGACGACGCTGCGCGATTTCCTCGGCGAACTGCCTCAGGGATGGCGATTCGCCATCGAGTTCCGGCACGAGGGCTGGCACCAGCCGCGCTTCGTGAAAATGCTGGAGGATCACGGCGTCTGCTGGACGTGGGGCGATTTGACCTCCGTGGAAGATCAGGCGCGCGGGCCGTTCGAGTTCCTGCCGGAGACCGCCAATTTTCTGCTCGTGCGGCTCATGGGCGATTTAAAAAACAAGTACGTCGGCTCCGGGCAGCGGAGGTTTCGTTACACGAAAACAATGTGGCCCCGCACCGGCGCAGTGGAAAGCTGGGCGGTGCGGCTCAAGAAACACCTGGAGACTGTGAGTGATATCTACGTGAGCGTGAGCAACCACTTCGAGGGGTTCGCGCCCGCGACGATGCGGCGGCTGGCGGAGTCGCTGGGCGAGGAAGTCGCGCTGCCGCCGAGAAACGCCTCCGCCGAAATGCTGGAGACGGACGGGAAGCAGTTGACGCTGCTTTAGCGTCGCGGCAGCCAGTTTATAATCCTAAGCCCGCGCCGGCTTCACCCGCTTCAGAAAACCATCCGGCGCATAAGTAATCAGAAATTTCTCGCGGCGGCGGTCGATCTCGAATTCGTCCGTCTCCTGCAGGAAGCGGTGCGCGGCGGCCATCGGCCCCGGCGTGAATCGTTTCCAATCCATCACGTCCACAATGCCGTCCTCCGCGATGAAGTAGCAGCCCTCCGTGATCAGCGGCCCGTACAGGCGCAGCTCCTGGAGGACATGATCGGCGGCGTGATTGCCGTCGGCGATGCACATCGTGCGCTTGCCGGCGCAGAGAGCTTTTACCTGCGCCACGGTCTCGGGCGAAATGCTGTCGCCCAGGATGAAATGGACATTGTCCGGGAACTCAATGGGCGGGCGGTTGATATCCAGGCTCACGACAGTGCCTCCGCCGTAAATTCTCATGATGTCGGAGAGCCAGAGGGTAGTGCCGCCGTGCTTGGCGCCGATCTCGATCACGACCTCAACCTTCGTCTCCTGGATGATTTCCTGGATAACCCAGAGATCCAGGACGTTTTTCCAGCTCATCACGCCGCGGTAATGGACTTCCTTGAGGACGATTTCGTTCTGAAAACGCTCGATCCATTCCCGCAAGGTCATGTCGAGGTGGGAGCCGAGGCCGAGCGATTCTACGGGCATAAGGATTTCCTTCTGAATGCCGGGAGAGGAAAAGCCAATCCAAATGTTTGCGTGAAGAAATAGCCGCCCGGGGAATCGTTTGACCCACGGGGTTCGCTCCCGCATAGTGCCCGGCTCGCAATGGCCGTCGAAAACATCAGGAATTTTTGCATCATCGCCCACATCGACCACGGAAAGACCACGCTTTCCGACCGGTTGCTGGAATTCACGGGCACCATCGCGCAGCGCGATGCTCAGGATCAGTTGCTCGATTCCATGGACTTGGAACGCGAGCGGGGCATCACCATCAAGGCCCACCCGGTCACGATGGAATACAAGGCCAAGAACGGGAAAACGTACCAACTGAACCTGCTCGACACCCCCGGCCACGTCGATTTCGCATACGAGGTCTCCCGGTCGCTCGCCGCGTGCGAGGGGGCGCTGCTCATCGTCGATGCCGCGCAGGGCGTCGAGGCGCAGACCGTGGCAAACGTCCACCTGGCCATGAAACAGGGCCTCACCATCGTGCCGATCATCAACAAGATCGACCTGCCGAACGCGGATATTCCGACGGTAAAAAAGCAGCTCGAGGAAATCCTCGCGATCCCCGCGGAGGAGGCGCTCATGGCCAGCGCAAAGGCGCGCCTCGGCATCGAGGAAATCCTGGAGGCCGTCGTGCATCGCATCCCGCCGCCCACAAAGTGGGAGGATAACAAGCTGCGCGCGCTGGTGTTCGATTCGACGTTCGATATTTACCGCGGCGTCATCACCTACGTGCGCGTTTTCTCCGGGGCCATGCAGGCCGGCACGGCGATCAAGATGATGAGCACGAACAACGGCTACGACCTCAAGGAAGTGGGCGTGTTCATTCCCCGGATGAATATCCGGGACAAGCTGGACGAGGGGAGCGTGGGCTACGTGATCGCGAACATCAAGAGCACCGCCGAAATCAAGATCGGCGATACCCTCACCGACGTGCGCAACCCCGCCACGGAGCCGCTGCCCGGTTTCCAGGAGATTCACCCGATGGTTTTTTCGGGCATCTACCCCATCAATACCGCCGACTTCGAGCACTTGAAACTGGCGATGGGCAAGCTCCAGCTCAACGACGCGGCGTTCCAGTACCAGGCGGAAAGTTCCGTCGCGCTCGGGTTCGGTTTCCGCTGCGGATTCCTCGGCCTGCTGCACATGGAGATCATCCAGGAGCGGCTCCGGCGCGAGTACGACATGGACATCATCGCCACCTACCCGAGCGTCATCTACGAGGTGCATAAGACGAACGGCGAAACCATGCTGGTGGACAACCCCGCCCATCTCCCCGACGGAAGCGTGATCGCCGAAATTCGCGAGCCGGTGGTGAAGGCCTTCGTGATGGTGCCGAACGAAAGCATCTCAGCCATCATGCAGCTCGTCATGGACAAGCGCGGCGAGGTGGACCACACGGAATCGCTCGATACCCGCCGCGTGATGCTGAGCTGCGTGCTCCCGCTGAACGAGATCCTCGTGGACTTTAATGACAAGATCAAATCGATCACCCGCGGCTACGGCTCCATGGATTACGAGCACGGCGGCTACCGGGCGTCGAACCTCGTGAAACTCGACATGCTCGTGAACGCGGAGCCGGTGGACGCATTCTCCAGCATCGTGCACCGCGACAAGGCGGAATCGCGCGGACGCATCCTGGCGTCGAAGCTCAAGGAAGTGATCCCGCAGCAGCTCTACCAGGTGTCGATCCAGGCGGCCATCGGCGGAAAAATCGTCGCGCGCGAGAACGTCTCCGCGCTGCGCAAGAACGTCACCGCGAAATGCTACGGCGGCGACATTACGCGGAAGCGGAAGCTGCTCGAGAAGCAGAAGGAAGGCAAAAAGCGGATGAAGTCGATCGGCAAGGTGAACATCCCGCAAGAGGCGTTCATCGAGGTGCTGAAGGCGAACTGACGCCGAATTTTTTCCGGGCGCATGAAAAAAAACGCGCGCAAGCAGAAACGCGCCGCACTGAAGAAGCGCCCCCCGGTCCCGGTGTTTCTGCTCGCGCTGGCGATTGCCGTCGCGGCCTGGCTGCTCTACGCGCGGACGCTCGGGGCGGATTTCGTGTGGGATGCGCGCTCGAAGGTGCTCATCAACCCCTTCATCCACGATGTCTCGAACCTGCCCTCCGTGCTTACGGGCCGGGTGCTGCGGCTCGACGTCCTCGATAACAACCGCCCCGGCAATCTCCTCTCGCTAATGCTCGATGCGATGCTCTGGGGGATGAATCCCGCTGGGTATCACGCTACGAGCGTCCTGCTGCACGGCATCGTCTGCGCGATGCTCTTCCTGCTCATACTGCGGCTCATTGAGCGCGACCCGGAGACGGAGGGGGCGGTCCCATGGCCCGCATTCCTCGCGGCGCTGGCGTTTGCCGTGCACCCGCTGAATTGCGAGCCCGTGTCGGAGGTCAGCTACCGCGAGGATTTGCTCGTGGCGTTCGGCATCCTCACGGCGCTGCTTGGGGCCACGGAATTCCTGCGTAAACCGGGGCTTGGGCGTAACCTCGGGATCGCGGCCCTGTGCTGCATTGCGCTGCTTTTCGCCGTCTCATCGAAGGAGAACGGCGTCGCGGGGCCGGTGGCGCTCGCCGGCTACTGGCTTCTCTGGCGGCGCGGCGACAAACCGGCGCCGTGGATCGGCCTCGTCGCCGCGGCGAGCCTGGCCGTGGGCGTATTCACCGTCGCGCGGTTCACCGTGCTGCCGGCGCACTCCATCATCATGACCGGCAAACCGGAGCGCCTCGGCGGCCCGTCAATCATCGATACGCTCCATCTTCAGGTGCGAATCTGGGCGGTTTATTTGCGCCACATCGTCTGGGCGGCGGGACTCTGTGCCGATTACTCGTACTACTCGCTGCTGAATTATCCCGAGGGCATTTCCGCCGCCGCCGTCGCGCTTGTCGTCGCCGGGCTGGGATTTTTGGCAACGCGCGGGCGGATGTTCGCGTTCGGCGCATTGATCTTCCTCGCGGCGCTGCTGCCCGTCTCGAACCTTGTGCCGCTCTACCGCCCCATGGCGGATCGCTTTCTCTACGTGCCGCTGCTAGGTGGCGCATTCCTGCTCGCCGAAGGCCTGCGCCGGGCGCGCGGGACACGGGCATGGCAGCCCGCCTGCATCGCCCTCGCCGTTGCGATTCCAGCCTGCGCGGCGGCAACATTCGTGCGGGAACACGTTTGGCACGATAGCCTCACGCTCTGGCAGCAGACGCTGGCCGAGGACCCCGCCTCATCCACGGCGGCGGATAATCTCGGCTGGGCGCTGCTGGATGTGGACCGCCCCCGCCAGGCGGAGCCGGCATTTCGCCGTGGCATCCTGCTGACCTTCAATCACGATGCCTCGCCCTTCGGCGGCCTCGCGCTCGCGCTCGATGCCCAGGGACGCACCGCCGAGGCGAACGACGCTTTCTTTCGCGCCGCCGCGCTGGACTGGCGCTACTGGCGCCCCCAGGAGCTCGTCCGCGCGCTTGAAGACGAGCCCCCGGTGGCCGATAAACTCCAGGTTCTCGCCACCCGGAACGGAAAGCAGAAATAAAACATCATGAACGGACTCACTCTCTTCGGGCTCTTCGCCGTCACGGCCATGCTCGTATGCTATTCGCTGGAAGATCGTAGCCATTGGTTCATCGCCGGCTTCGCCGCGTCATGCGCGCTCGGTTCGATCTACGGCTTCCTGCAAGGGGCGTGGCCGTTCGGGCTGGTGGAGGGAATCTGGAGCCTCGTGGCCCTGCGCCACTGGTGGCAGACACGGCGAAAGCTTGCCCTTCCCGAAGCCTCGAATAGAAACCCCTAGATGATTTTCGCCCCGCGGTATTTGAAGGAGGCCCGCCTCGTGTTGAAAAACGCGAGCAAGCTGCTGCACTACAAGCGCGATCTCCTCGCCCCGCAAAACGTCGCGGAATTCGAGGCCGGCATGGCGGCGCTGGAGCGGGCCATCAGCGGCGGCGACCGCAAGGGCGTCGAGGCGGCCACCCAGGAGCTGGACAAGAAATGGAGCAAGCTCTCCCCCGCGCCCAAGGACGCCGAGTGGCGGGAAAACTGCGAGGTGTTCCTCGTCGCGATCGTCATCGCCATCGGCGTGCGCACCTTCTTTTTGCAGCCGTTCACCATCCCCACCGGCTCCATGCAGCCCACGCTCAACGGCATCGTCGGCACCCCTACCGATTCACCCGCTCCGAGCCTCCCCGTGCAGGCCGTCGATTTCATTTTGCGCGGGCGCAACTACATCGACGTAATTGCAAAATCCGACGACACCGTCACCGGCCTGCACGAGCGCAAGATGCTCTATTTCTTTGCGCTGACCGATGTGCAGTGCGAGCACGACAGCTACGCGATCTGGGCGCCCATGGAGGCGCTGGAGCGATCCTTCCGCGTGCTGCCCGGCCGGCCGCTGCGCGCAGGCGAGCATTTCGCGCGCGGTTACATCGACGCGGGCGACCACGTCTTCGTGGACAAGATCAGCTACAACTTCCGCAAGCCCCAGCGCGGCGAGGTCATCGTATTCAAGACCAGCGGCATCACGCGCATCGAAAACCAGTTGCGCCAGCAGGGCATCGAGGGCTCGGAATTTTACATCAAGCGCCTCGCCGGCGTGCCGGGCGATACGCTGCGCATCGATTCGCCGCTGCTCTACGCGAACGGGAGCGAGGCCCAGGAATTCGGCTTCCAGCGCGTGATGAGGACATACCCGAAACTCTACGGCAAGAGCTACCCCGGTTACTCGAATCCCGCCGAGGGCGAGGCGTGGTTCCTCACCTCGCCGGACGCGACCTACACCGTGCCGCCGCAGAAATACTTCGCGATGGGCGACAACTCGTTCAACTCCTTCGACAGCCGCTACTGGGGCCCCGTGCCCCAGGACAACATGGCCGGGCGCGGGCTCTTCGTATATTGGCCCTTCCTTCCGCATTGGGGCTTTGTTAGATAAGGTTTCGGCTTCGCGGCGGAGCCGAAAAATCGCATGTCCGATCCGCTGATCAACGACATCCTGGCCCTCGGGAAAAACCTGGGCGCCAACCGCATGGTGCTGCCGGGGGAGGGGACCGTCGCCACGCGCGCAACCGTTTCGCGCCTCGTCGTCTCCCGGCGCGGCGCGAGCCTCGCGGAGCTGGAAGCCGGCGACCTTGTGCACCTCGACATGGAGCGGATGGGGGCCATCGCCGCGCAGGATTCCGTGCTGCCGGAGGATATCGCCGGCGCGCAATTGCACGCGGAGCGCGAGGCCGTTCCGCACGAGGACGCGGCGCTCTTCGCATACCTGCTCGGGCTCGATCCGAATTTGCACGCTGCGGCGCACATCCATCCCGTTGCCATCGACCAGATCACAGCCTCCCCCCGCGCACGCCAATTCGCCGACCGGCGCACCGTGCACAGCGAAGTCATCGCGCTCGGCTCCTCGCTCCTCCTGGTGAATTACGCCGAGCCCGGCATCCCGCTCATGCGCGAGATCGAAAAGAAAATGGTCCTCTGGCGCGACCGGCATAAATCGGTGCCGCGCACGATCCTGATCCAGAACCACGGCGTCGTCATGCTCGGCGAGGATGCGGCGTCGCTATGGAGAAACGTCCAGGGCCTTCTAAAATACGCGGAAGTTTTCATCGGCGCGTCGCTGCTGGGCGGTCCCGTGTTCTTGACGCCGCAGGCGATCACGCAGATCGAGCTGAACTTGAAGGGGAGGAATGGAGAGTAAGAATAAGATTACGAATAAGAACAAGACCCAGAACCCAAAATTCAGCATCCCCTCTTATTCTTATTCGTAATCTTATTCTTACTCTCTCCCTTCCCCCCTCC
>Ga0206970_10264_pt2 | contig 11537 bp, 11 predicted proteins | sample Alteio_BWOrgHeat_88_FD_152964 | JGI IMG/M metagenome (GOLD analysis project Ga0206970, IMG submission 152964) | Enriched cells from forest soil in Barre Woods Harvard Forest LTER site, Petersham, Massachusetts, United States -... | ecosystem: Environmental > Terrestrial > Soil > Temperate forest >... | reverse complement strand
GGGCAAAACTTATACGCTTAATTTTAACGATAGAAGGTAAATCAATAGAGAGGGAAGAGGTCAGAAAATTTCAACGAGCACATTTTGGGAAAACAGATGGTGACCATTGTAGTCTTGAGCTACTTCCGCTGCCTAATTCCTCCATCAGTCACTGGAATTATCATAAATATACGCAAATTCCTTATTTACAAAGCCGTTCCCTCTATCGCGAGAGGGTTTTACCGAGACGGATAAAGCATTTTAAAAACTTATTCAAAGAATACACTAAACCAAAGGTCATTATTTTTTATAGTTTTAGTAACAAAAAAGAATGGAAAAAAATCGTATCTTTGAATTTTCAACCGGAAAAGCTTTCTGATCTTGATATTGCGATTGATAATAAAACTATTTACGCCATCACTCGGCATCCCGCAGATCGTGCTGCAACCAACGCTTATTTTGAAGAAGTCGGACATATATTGGCCAAAAAATTAAAAACACTAAATTAGCATGACGAATGACACTCCCCACATCCTCCAAAAACCCGCCGGAACGCCGGACGATCCGTACGATCCGCTGCAATATTTCATTGCGTTGTTCGAGGGACGCAAGGGCGAGGCGGCGGTAAAGAAAAAGCGCGCCGACACCATTGAAGAAGTACTCAAGGATCGCATCGTCGACGGCGACAAAAAGGGCCTGGAGGACGATCTGGCCGAGGCGATGAAAACCCATCCGCCGCTTGAAATCATCAACGACATTCTGCTCTCCGGCATGAAAGTGGTCGGCGAATTGTTCGGCGCCGGGAAGATGCAGTTGCCGTTCGTATTGCAGAGCGCCGAGACGATGAAAAAAGCCGTCGCCTATCTTGAGCCACACATGGAAAAAATCGAGGGGCAGGAAAAGGGCAAGATCGTGCTGGCCACCGTTAAGGGCGACGTGCACGACATCGGCAAAAACCTGGTCGACATCATCCTCACTAATAACGGCTACAAGGTGCTGAATCTTGGCATCAAGCAGCCGATTTCCAATATCATCACCGCCATTGCCGAATTCAAGCCCGACGCGGTGGGGCTGTCGGGACTGCTGGTCAAATCGACGGTGGTCATGAAAGAAAACCTGAAAGAGCTAACGCAATTGGGCTACGACGTGCCGGTGCTGCTGGGCGGCGCGGCACTGACGCGCGCTTATGTCGAGGAGGATTGCGTGGCGGCCTATGGCTCGGGGCGCGTGGCGTATGCGCAGGACGCCTTCGATGGGCTTGATCTCATGAACAAGCTGGCGTCCGGCCAGTTCGACGCCCATCTCGACGACATCAAAAAACGCAAGCATAACCGGCCAAGTTCTTCGAAGGCCAAGCAGCGCTGGGCGCAGAATGAGGGCAAGCCGGCGGCGGAATTGCGCCCCGTCGAGCTGGAAGCGATAAAATTGAAGCGGCAGGAACTGGCCAGCCAGGTCGAGGTGCCGACGCCGCCCTTCTGGGGGGCGCGCATCATCGACAATATTTCCCCGCGCGCGCTGATTCCCTATCTCAACGAACAGATGCTGTTCACCTTCCACTGGGGATTTAAAAAAGCGGGAAAATCGCTGGAGGAATACTGGAAATGGGTGGAAACCGATGTGAAGCCCATCCTCAAACGCCTGCTCGAGGAATGCGAGCGCGAGAATATTCTTCAGCCCAAGGCGGCCTATGGGTACTTCAAATGCGCTTCGGAGAATAACGACCTCGTGCTGTTCGACGATTCCGGCAAAAAAGAAGTCGGACGGTTTACGCTGCCCCGGCAGGATAAGGACGGCGGCATCTGCGTTGCCGATTTCTTCCGGGACATCGACGCGAGCGAGCGCGACGTGCTGGGGATGCAGGTGGTCACCGCCGGGCAGAAAGTGGCTGACGTGGCGCGCGAATGGTTCGCCGGCGACCGCTATCAGGATTACCTCTACCTGCATGGGCTGGGCGTCGAAATCGCCGAGGCCAGTGCCGAATACATCCACAAGCGCATCCGCGCCGAGCTCGGCTTCGGCCACGAGGACGACCGCGACATGAAGAAACTGCTGAAACAGGGCTACCGCGGCTCGCGCTACAGCTTCGGCTATCCCGCCTGCCCGCGCCTCGAGGATCAGGCGTTGCTATTGCGGCTATTGGGCGGCGAGCGCATCGGCGTCGAGCTGTCGGACGAATTCCAACTGCATCCCGAGCAGTCCACCTCAGCGATTGTGGTGCATCACCCGCAGGCGAAGTATTTCAATATTTAGAAATAAAGCGGCTTACGAAAGGCGTAAGCCACCCGAAGCCCGCAGGGCGAAGGGTGGTGCCCGGAGCCGGAATCGAACCAATATACCCCGAAAAGGTTTGCCCCCTTTGAAGAACACCTCACGCTCACGTCAAAACCCTTCCAGGTCAATACCCGCTAATATCTTTCACAAGGCCGGTATCGTGGTTTTATGTGGGGAGCCATACAAAGAAACGGGTACCAACACCCGGCGAAGATTCAACCCAGATACGACCGTGGTGGCGCTCAACAATCTTTTTTGCCAGGGTAAGCCCCATTCCAGTTCCCGGGTATTCACTCTCGCTATGGAGTTTACGGAAAACCAGAAAGATATCCTCATAGAAGTCGGCATCGATGCCGATACCCTGATCGGCTACGCAGAATGTCCAGCGACCCTGGGGCGTTCCGCCCATAATGGTGATCTGCGGCGGCATACCCGGCTTATGAAAGCGCAGCGCATTCTCAAGCAGATACGTAAAAAGCCAGCGTATCTGCTGCACATCTCCCACCACGCCCGGCAACGGTTCTATGGTTATCTTGGCGCCGGACTCACGAATGGCTTCCTGCAGCGTATCCAGGCATTCTTTGGCGATCATGCCGGTATCGATGACAACAGGCGTGAAGGTTCCGGTGTTAATCCTGGAGTATTGCAGCAGCCCGGCCATCATCGCCTGCATTTTTTCTCTACCCTCTATGATAAAAGAGAGATAACGCCGTCCTTTGTCATCAAGTACGTGATTGTATTTTTTCAAAAACAACCCGGAAAAGTTAGCCATGGAGCGAAGCGGTGCACTCATGTCATGCGATACGGCATAGGCAAACTGCTGAAAATCTTCCGACAGTTGCGCGAGTTCCTGTCGAAGCGCGGCTACCTCACGGTCAGCCTCTTCCTGTTTGCGGGTTTCATTAACATTCATGCTATTTTTCATCGGGAGCAGGCATGGAGTTGATTATATCCACCCCGAAAGTTTTAATGCTATTGATGGTTTCGAGAAATTTTTCCAGATCCATAGGCTTGATGATATAAGAGTGAGCGTAGCACTTAGAGTTTATATCAATACGCTCTGCCTCTGAACTGGTCAGGATGATAATTGGAATATCGCTCAGATTTTTATCCAGCTTTACTTCTTCTAACATTTTTCTGCCATTTTTGCGTGGCATGTTTAGATCGAGGAAAATAATGTCCGGTCGCACCGCATCGCAGAATTTGCCTCTGCGATAAAGAAAATCAAGTCCTTCCTCACCGTTTTCCACGACATGGATATTGTTTTTGAGCTTGTATTCCGCGAATACCTCACAGGTGAGTTCAACGTCGCCAGGATTGTCTTCTATCAGCAAAATTTCGATGATATTACTTTCAGTTGTCATAAGCCCCCCCGATCCTGCGGATGATATGGAGGCAGCTTAACTATCTGCAGCCAGAAATTTTCGATTGCTTTAATGACCTCAAGAAATTTCTCCAGATCAACCGGCTTGATGATGTAACAATTGGCATGGAGCTGATAGCTCTTGATAATGTCCTGTTCCGCCTCCGAGCTGGTCAGGATGACAACAGGGATATCGCACAGATTGCTATCCTGCTTGATTTCTTTCAGTACGTCCTTGCCATTTTTGCGCGGCGTGTTGAGATCGAGTAGAATAATGTCTGGCCGCACTGCATCGCGGAATTTCCCTCTGCGGTAGAGAAAATCGAGTGCTTCGTCGCCATCTTCTGCAACATGAATCCTGCTTTTGACCTTGCATTCCACAAAGGCCTCACGAGTGAATTCAGCATCGCCGGGGTTGTCTTCAACCAATAAAATGTCGCTCAATCCGCCGGGCGTCATATTGCATTCCTCCTTTGTCACATCACCACCGGCAGGGTAAAGAAAAATGTTGTCCCTACGCCTGGCTCGGATTCAACCCATATCTTGCAACCATACTGATCAACGATTTTATTGCAAATTGCAAGGCCAATGCCGGTGCCGGGATATTCGCTGCGTTTATTAAGGCGCTGGAAGATATGAAAGATTATTTGCTGATGGGATTCAGCAATGCCGATGCCGTTATCGCGTACTGAGAATTCCCAAAATTTACCGTGTCGTTCCACTCCAATATGGATTACCGGGGGACGGTCACGGCGATGAAATTTAATAGCGTTACCGATAAGGTTCTGGAAAAGTTGCGCGACTTGCGTGCGATGCGCCTGCACTGACGGCAATCCGTAATGGGTAATCTGAGCGCTGGCTTCCAAAACAGGCGTCTCGAGATGTTTCAAGACCATGGATAAGACATTCTCACAATCCACGGGTTCCGTTTTTTCCGATTCCGTTCCTATCTTGGCATAGGCCAGAACGTCGTTGATGAGCGCACGCGCATTGGCCGCGCCGTTAATCACATATTGGGCATAATGCTGTCCTTTTTCATCCAGGTTGTCCCCCAGATGTTTCACCAGCCGTTGCGTATAATTGGAAATCATGCGCAGCGGTTCCTGCAGGTCGTGCGAACAGATATAGGCAAAGCGCTCCAGCTCGGTGTTGGACTCGGTAAGCTTGGTGATCAACTGTTCCTCTTCCAGCCGCATTTGCCTTATGCGATCGGCCAGCGCAAACGACATAAGAGTAGCTTCAATCAGCAACCCGACCCTGCCGCTCCACGACGAAACTATATTGCTTGGGATTATATTTTCCATATATAGAAAATATAAAGTAACACCAACGGCAAAAAATATGAATGCCATAAAGTAATATAATGCCGGTTTATATCCCTGCCTGATATTCACGATACAATTATATAAGACCAGCACTGAGGATGCTTCTATCAGTGCATATGATGCCATGTAATACCATATGGCTATGGTAATTATATCCACGAACGGTATATAAGCGGTACCAAATATCATGTAGATTAAAGTTAGCTTTATAAGCGCGTTGGATGCTTTATAGCTCCGCTTTGAAAAATGCAGAAAATTCCGGGCAAACAAATTTAGAAAAATGATGAACAGGCAGACCATTACGTTATATATTTCGTAATGCCACGCGTGATAGAAACGTGGAATAAAAGGAGAAATATTAGCGGCATTTTCTTCGAAAATCGTCGCAAATAACGAACACAGTACATAGGCTGAATAATAGAAATATATTTTATCCCTCACAGATAAGAATAGGAAAAAGTTATAGATAGCGAGAATCAATATCGCCCCTACTAATAGGTTTTCGGTCGTACTGACTTTATAGGACGTACCTATAAATCGATCTTTTGCAGTAATGGAATACTGGATGGCAGCATATGTTTTTGGAGATGCCGCATTCAGATACACCAGTTTTTCTTCGCCGGGCTCTAGATTGATAGGCACCACCGATCTATTATAAAGAATCTCCCTCGCGCTATCGTCAGCAAGGGCTCCCGTCCTGTGCGTTACCATATGATGATGGCTGTCGATAATATAGAAGGTTTCTTTCGGCAAAATCAGTTGTGTGCCTTCTATGACATAATCCAAGCTGTGTGAGGAAATGTTCCTGACCCGGAACTTGAGCCATACGTAATGAGTTTTAAATACCAATTTTTCTTCGTGGTTTTCAGTAAATTTAGAATCCAAGTTTCCCGATATGACATCCTGAACCGGTATAGCATTTTCGTAATCTCTAAGGTAGGAGCAGTAGGGAATGATATCAATGCCCAACCCATCGCCGTTTAACTCTAATACAGGCTCGGCATAGGCTGGCTTTGCCTTATCGAACACGGCAAAAAATGCTAAGACTATGCAAAGATTACAAAATAACTTTTTCATAGGACTCCAATTACAATCAGATACCTATAGGGTCATGCTAAAATTTTATCGATGAGCCTATCACTATGGAGTCTATGCTCAGAGCGCTTTTAGTCCCCTTTCCCAGTTGGGAGAATGTGTCGCCATCGCCACTATCGGTTACACTATTATTAAAGGCATGCATATATGCCAGATTTATACTGGTTCTTGAACTAAGCTCATAACTAACGCCAAGCGTAGCATGTGTTGTGGTCACGACGGGAATCTGTGCATTTACAAATACGGCCCGATTATCAATGGGCGAATTTCCATAAGAAACCCCGGCGCGCATTTTCCATTTATCATTCACTGTATAGGTGCCGCCGGCCATTATAATAGACTGACTTTTCCAGCCCAATCCGCCATCAACAGGGTCCCTGTCAAACGCTTTGACACCACCCCAGTCAATCCATTTATAATCCATGACCAATTCCAAATTGGGCCTTATAGTATAGCTCACCCCGGCTTGCGCGGATGCCGGAATATCCAGCGAATAGGGTACCACATCCGTGTAGTGATCGAATTTCTGCATTTTCTGCTTAAATGAATAGGAGGCTCCGAGTTTTACATTATCAAAGCTCTTCGTGGCGCCAAGTTGCACGCCACCGCCAAATGCGCTGTCCCATTTATTATCGCCTTCTGTCTCAGTTAATGTGGAGGCGTCCATCATATCGGTTTTAAATCTGGCGTAATTCAAATGAAGACCAGCACCTAAGGAGAAGCTATTGTCTACCGGATAAGCGTAAGAAACTACATTTTGTATCAGTTTATAGCTGATTCTTTTATCAAAATTTCCAGCTTGACCAGGCGTAGTAATAGATTGATTATAGGACGTAGCAACCCCTGAAGATCCAAACGAACCTATTCCCAGAGCGCCTACTGCCAAGGGTTTAACGTAGCTGATCGCAGGAATAACTTGGATGATGCTACTATCCTGTTTTCCAGCAGGATTAGTTAATCCGGTAGGTCCGTGTATATCCGTGCTGGCCTCCGGTTTGGCAATCTCCGCTGAATAATCAAATTCTTCCCCAAGGCTGGAAATGGAGGCGGGGTTTAACATCATCCAGGTGGAATCATGGGCGTTGGCAACCCCGGCGCCGGCGGTACCTGCCTGTATTGCCCCGATGGACGGTGCCTCTAGGCCGTCAATCGCCAATGCTTGCTGTGAGAACAATAATGAAGTAGTTAATGAAAAATACGCAACCTTTTTTGTGAAATGCATCGGATTAACTCCTTTTTTCTATTGAACAGAATGGGCACGATATTGCTGAATCCCGTAACTACCATATTATGTTTAATATATCCTTAAGGAGGAGTCTGTAACATAGCGAAAAAGCATAATAATTTCTAACAAAAAGCCTTGGAACAATTTTGACAAGTGGGTTATACTGCGTAATCAGCAATTGCTGACCTGATAGGTGATATGTATTATGAAAATCCTTTTAGTCGAAGACGATAGCCCGGACGCGTGTGTATTGGTAGAACTTCTTGTAGAACAGGAGGGTGTGGAGGATATTTTCTGTGTAGTTGACGGCTACGAGGCGCTAGATTACGTCTATCAGCGGGAGAAGTATAAGAATGCATGGCGTCCGGACCTGATTCTGCTCGACTTGGGCCTGCCGCGCATAAGCGGTTATGCAGTGCTTTACGAACTTAAAAAACAGCCGAATTTTGCCACCATCCCGGTCGTAATACTCACAGCGTCCCGGAATCCTCTTGACCGCGAACAATGCGCGAAATTAGGGGCCGATTGCTTTCTTTCCAAACCGCACAATTTCAAAGAATACGAAGAGCTGGCCCACAAGCTGGCAACCATGAATTTCCCCCTGCCTTCGGCAAAGATCTTTTAGCAAGTCCCTATATCCCAGCACTTCCCCTTCATTGGTAATGCCTAGAAAGAGTACGCGGCCTTCATCGCGCACACGCATAATTTCCGCTGGCGCTTTATCGTATCCTTTGAGAAAACCGGACATGCGTACTTCAGGGTATTTCGGATAAAGAATAATGGCGTAAGGCGATGGGGCAGGATTTCCTATGCACAATTACACAGGAATTATACAGAGAGGCCACCTCAATCCTTGGAAAGTGGTGCCCGGAGCCGGAATCGAACCAGCGACACAGGGATTTTCAGTCCCTTGCTCTACCAACTGAGCTATCCGGGCACGGGCGGAAGGGGAAAAGGAGTCTGGGTTATAAAAGATGAAATAACATTTGTCTAGGGTTTGCCCCCATATCGCCTTCCCATTAGGGAGAGGGATTTGCACTAGACGGCGCGGATGCAGCGGGCGGGCGTAGCGTCAGGCACTTCGATAGAGCGCAGGAAGGCTTTTTCCAGCGATGATTCATCATAATGCGTCTTGAAGGCGGACGGCGTGCCGATGAAGAACAGCCGCCCTTCATGAATGACGCCAATGCGGTCGCAGATCTCGTCGAGATCAGAGAGGATATGCGAGCTGAAAAAAATCGTTTGCCCCTGTGCCCGGCGGTTCATCAGCATATTCTTAAGCTTGATGCGCGCGCTGGGGTCCAGCCCGCTCATCGGCTCATCCAGCAGCAGCAGCGGCGCATCGACCATGAACGCCCCCAGCAACCCCAGCTTCTGCCCCATTCCCTTGGAATAGGAACCGACCCGAACATCGAGGACGCTTGAGTCCAGATCCAGCGCGGCGGCGTACTCCCTGGCCAGCCGAGCGTCCAGTTTCTTGCCGTAATACGATAACGCCAGGTCGAGATATTCCATCCCCTTGAGATAGCGCGACGGCTGAAATTTCTCCGGCAGGTAGGACAGGTGCTTCCGCGCCTTCAGGTTAGTGGTTTCAATGCCGAAAATCTGCGCCCTGCCCTGCTCGGCATCGATGAGGTCGAGGATGATTTTTATCAGCGTCGTCTTGCCGGCGCCGTTGAGGCCGATCAGCCCGAATATCTCGCCCGGCACCAGCGAGAAGCCGATCTCTTCGAGCACCAGGCGGTTGTCATAGGTCTTGTGCACATTTTCAACGCATAAAGGCGCTGCCGTCATGGATTATTCTCCTGTCCTAAATTGTTATAATTATTGATCAGTCCTTTTAAACCGTTTTGGTTACTTGCCGGCGGAGTAACAGGATTCTCCGGCGATACGGGCGCTGCCTTTTCCGCTATAGGATCGGGCATGGCTATGGTATTACCTGCCATAGCATTTTCAACCATCACCGGTTGCACTTTGCCTTCCAGTACCTGCATGGCATAGGAGGAAAATGTCTGGTTGGCGTGCAGCGTAAAGGTTATTATCCCGTTGGCACGATCGATATCGACGAGTTTACCGGGCACTTTATTCGTCAGCGCATTGATTTTATCTATATCCGCATCGTCCGGCTTCCATTCGAGCGACACTTTGTCTTTGTCTATCTTAAGCACGCGGAGGCCTCCCGACGCTTCCGGCTTCGTCTCCGAAGTAATCCTTTCCTGATTAATCTGGACGCTCCAATCGCCAGGCGAATGATAGGCCAGTGATGCCAGAAAGAATTGTGGATAGGTATAGTATTTTTTAGGCGGCCCCGCGCTGGCGGCATTCCCTTTTCCTTCAAGCTGCTTCAGAAAATCTTCTCCCTCATGGGTATTATGCTGCCTTATCGCATATTTGGCATAGATGGCAATGGCGTGATGAATGGCCGCCATTTCCTCCTGGGTAAAAAACAGGCTTTTTATCGATGCGGCATCCGTCGCCATGGCGGTGGTCCCGGAGGATGGAGGGTTGGATTTTGCCGCAGCCGTATCGGCAGGCACCGCGTTGCCAGCCAGCGCAGGATCCTGAGCGGGGGCATCGCCTGACCCTAAAAGCGGCAGCGCCTTCGCCGGCGAACCGAACAGGATTGCCAGCACCATCACCCATATCAGACAGCCGCATTGGTCTTTCGCCATGAAGCTACTATTTGTTTTTTGACGCATCGGTGCCGCCATCGTCGGATTCCACCGGTTTAATGCCAAACCATATGAATTTTATCTCGCTTTTGACCAGCGAATACCCTCCTTTTTCACTGATGGTGCGCAGGGCTTCTTCCGTTACCGCTCCCTGGCGCGTTAGCGTAAGCTTGACAATTTTGCTGCTTCCCGGCAATTCCCGTTGTATTGCATTCAGCAAGCCATAGGTATATTCATCCGATAATCCTTCAAAATCGACATTGCCCTCGCTGGAGGCAATAACATACGCTTTGCGCCGGTAATTGGGGTCTTTCATTTCCGTAATGGGCGACATGTTGAGATGCATATCGTTCAAGTAATATTGGTCCCGGAACAGATTGAAACGGTTCTTTGCCGCCTGCTGGTTGATGGAAAGCTTGTCTTCGGACTGTAATTGCGTGACTTCCCGATACAATTCGCCATTTTGCTGGACTTTATCATATCTTGTTCTCAAGATGCCGGTATCGGTAGCGATGCCGTTAACCACCTTTTCCAAGGCATCCGTCTCCTTCTGATAATCATCGCTGATGCTACCGAGAAAAAACACGCTGCCTCCCAGTACGGCAAGAACTGCGGCAATGACGCCGCTTTCCAACACTAACCGTTTTTTGAGCTGTTGATACTTCATGGGATCATCTCATGGCGACGGCGTGGGTTGCGAGGAGGCGGGAGGCAGCAGAACATCTCCTTTAATGGTCAATTCCACATCGGACTGGCTGTTATCCGTATTGGCTGGTTCCGGCGCCGCCTGATCGTTATTGAAGGTCAGATCCAGCTTTTCACTTTCTGAAAATTTAGGCGGCAGCTTGGTATACGTCACATCGTATCCCTTGAAAGCCTCCCTCAGGTCGGCCTGCACCTTTTTCGAAACCACTTTGAACGCTTCCAGAGTGCCAACGCCCGGAAATGACAGCGTAAAGACGGCGGTCATCTTGGCGGTAGGCCCGGCCTGCTTCTCTTCCGTCGACCAGGTGAGCGCCTTGACGACGATAGGGGGCTTGAGAATGGCGCCTGCCTTGGCGATAAAAGGAAGCGGCGTCAGCTTATCTTTCTGCAACTGCTGGTAGAGATCGATGAGGTCGCCGGTTTCTTCAACGTTCAGCTTCCTTCTTTTTATCTCTTCGCGTAACGAGTCCAGGCTATGCTGGCGGAACATCTTGCTTTGCTGCAGCCCTTCATTCTTCGCATAAATGCCATAGATGTCATAGACGAGGCTGCCGGCATAGAGGAAGATGCCAAGGCTAATCAGCGCCGCGGCAATGCGCTGGTAGAGAATGGACTGGTAGAGCGTATCGAATTTCTTGGATTGCGGCAATGTTCGGTCCGCTGTATGAATCGTTCAGTAAGATGAAATTCTAGATCGGCGGTGCTACGCTTGAAAATAATACCCAATCTTCCCATACCGAAGTTTAAGGCGGCTAATTTTAAGGTGCCTCGCTTTAAAGTGCCCGTCAAAGTGAATCAGGCCGGAACTGCGCCTAGGCGCAAGGCGGGGCAAAAGCTGCTTACATCCTCGCCCAGCTCAAAATTCGTGCTCTTCGTCGGCGATGAAGGCGCCATCCTCGTTT
>Ga0206970_10278_pt1 | contig 11559 bp, 11 predicted proteins | sample Alteio_BWOrgHeat_88_FD_152964 | JGI IMG/M metagenome (GOLD analysis project Ga0206970, IMG submission 152964) | Enriched cells from forest soil in Barre Woods Harvard Forest LTER site, Petersham, Massachusetts, United States -... | ecosystem: Environmental > Terrestrial > Soil > Temperate forest >... | reverse complement strand
TCGCCGGCATTCCTTGTCGCCACCTACGAATTTCTCATCGAGAAGCTTCAAGAGTCGCATAAGTTCGCCATGGTTCTGCGTAGCGGCGACGCCAATGTCGCCAAGTATCCTAAACTTCTCGTCCTCAAAACCGACGTTATCAACTTCGTTCACGGCAACGAAGAACAACGCGCCGTCACCACGGTAAAAGGCTGGACCAAACTGCGTGTGAAAATGGACCTCCAGACCTCCGACGGCCGTGCGGTTCTCCAGAAGGAAGTGGAGAGTAACGTCCGCTTCTACGGCGGAAACATGCGTGCCACCCAGACCCTCGCTTCCTCCATGGGAACTCTCGCGTCTAACGCGAAGGTGCCCGAGTAGGGACACGAGTACCATCTTCGCGGAGGCTCCATGCTGCGTATCGCCGTCTTCGTAGCCATTGTTGCTTCGTGCGCCAGCGCTCAGTCCGACTCATCGAATGGGGGCGTTAATGCTCCCACTCGCACTTGCATTGCGGTCCCCGTCAATCTCTCCCACCTCACCATCAACCCGACTGTAGAACGCGCGGTCGCCGCCTCCGAAGACCAGGAGTGTACCAACGGCCACCCTCGGTAGATTAATCATGAAGTCGCTAATCGCATTCGCCTGTCTGATTGCCGCCGCTGCCGCGCAAGCCGCGCCTTCTACAAAGGTCTGCGTCCAGACTCCGTCCAACGTCTCGCACTTGGGGATTGCACCGGAGGCCCTGCGCTCACGCTTGATCGACGGCATCGTGCATGACAAAAAAGCCAAAGGCTCCCTGGACGTCGTGCCCATCCCAGGTGGAGATCCCGCCGAGACCGCCCGCGACCAGAACTGCCGTCTCGTCGTGACCACCCGCTTCGAGATCAGTGTCGGCTACGTACCCCACAACGAAGATCCCGTCTCTCACACGCCCGCGACCACATCGGGAGGAACGCTCGCCACTCGCCGTGCCACGTTGGCTTATTCCATTGCCCGTGCCGATGGCGCTGGCCACGTGGATGAAGGCGGCATCCCTCTCCGCGCTGGTGGCGACGATTCCGGCGCTGCCGCCCGCGCCATCGACGATCTAGCGCCACGAGTTGTTCACACGGCAGTGAAGAGCAAACCGTAGGGTTTTTCCTGCCACTCACAGCTTTTGTGCAGTCGCCCACGCGGTTTGTTAGAATTCTCCTTCACCGCTGACTGACAGTTCCCTGGAGAGAACCACCGTTATGGCATACGTAATCGCAGAACCTTGCATCGGTACGAAGGACACGGCATGCGTGGATGCCTGCCCCGTCGATTGCATCCACCCCAAGAAGGATGCGCCTGCCCACGAAGGCGAGCAGATGCTCTACATCGACCCCGTGGAGTGCATTGACTGCGGTGCCTGCGTCCCCGTGTGCCCCGTCTCTGCCATCTTTGCCCTCGATGACCTGCCGGAAAAGTGGAAAGAATACGCCGAGAAAAACGCCAAGTACTTCGGCCGCTAACCCTTTCTGAGTCTCAATAAGAAAGCACGCCTTTTGGGATGTGCTTTTCTGTTCTCAAGCAATGTGGGTGCCCCATCCTTATCCGCGAAGCGAATAGGGTGGGGATTTAAGCCGTTTGCACCCTCTCCTGCGGTTGTCTCCGTATCACTCCCAACACCCGCATCACCGCAGCCCTCTCCGTAATCCACCATCTCTGCGCAAAAGCGCTCCCAAACAAGATGGCTGCGGCAATCGCGTATCCCACCGCATGACGCTGTCCCGTCACTCCCGTGAAATCCATATTCGGCACATTGTTCATCCCGAGATACCACCACCCGCAATACAGTCCCTGGAATAACCGCGTGCTCCGCGACCACGTCCCACACGCCAACGCTAACGAGGAAATAAACGCCGCCCCCGCCAGCCACGTCGCCAGATGCAAGAAATCTCGTGCCACGATATCACGCACGCCCACGCCCAACGACACGCCCAGCGCAATCAGGAATCCCGCCACCCACTCTGCCGGCAACTGGCGCAGGCACGAGTGCGGTGCGCTGAAGATCAGCGGACGCGCATTAGGCGCCTGCTCGCGCGCTCCCATGTTCGACCACACAATCACCGGCACGATCCACAGAAACGCCAGCACTCCCGGTCCAGTCGGCCCATCTTTGTCATGCGGAATGAGCGCCAGCAAATTGGCGATGGCCAGCAGCCCATACACGAACTTCGGAATGCTCTTCAACAACAGCTTCATCTCCGCCCGCACAATCCCGAGGAACCGTCCGCGGCCCACCATTCCGCCTATCGCCGACAGACGCGCAATCTCCGTCTCCCACTTGCCTACGGTTTCTTCCTTCGGCTTCCGCTTCAGGAACTTCGGGAGAGGGAAGCGCAGGGCAGCCTTCGCATCCGGATCGAAGCGCTTGAAGAAATACGTCGCCACAAGAACCAGCGCAGCGGCCACGGCGAACCACTCCAGTCGCAGCAGCACTTGTTGCCACGTGAACTGAAATCCGTGCCAGGTGAAAATATTCCAGTGATCGTAGGAGGCGTGTCCAATGTTCAATCCACGCTCTTTGAGCACCACGCCCTGCGCTTTCGCCGCGGCCTGCGTGCTCTTCATGAACCCGTCGAAGCCAACCACATCCGTCCACTCGCGACCGTATTCCGCCGCTTCGCGCAGCGATTCGACCCAGAGGAAGATGTAGATCACATTGCCGATCCCCTTCTTCAACCATGGGTGGCATTCGAAAAACACGGCCATCGCCGCCACCAACGCCGCCGAGGGAATCGTCATATACAGGAACGGATTGATGAGTTCCCATGGGTTAAACGGATATCCCTCGTGGTGCGACCACTGCAATATCGGTGCCGCCAACAGGAATACCGAGCCAACGGAGAGCACCACCGCAAAATTGCTCAGCGCTTTCCCAAGCAGGTATGCGAAGTTCGACACCGGCGCTGCCGCCATTAATTTTCCCGCGCCCGTTTCTTCATCGCGCTGCACCGCACTGCGCACCACGAAAAAGCACACCAGCGTCAGGTAGTTTGCCGCGAGCGTCGCCATTGTTCCCGCGCTCCACGCGCTGTTCCACACTCCCCGCGCAAAGGGCAGCGTCACCGTGGCTTTGCCCGTCACTGCGAGGTAGCAAAGAAATCCGCCGACAATCATCGCCATCCAGGCCGGCGCCCCCCGCATACGCTCCTTGAAATCGGCTTTCGCCACCGCCCACACCTTGCGCGCGATCATGCCGCGACCTCGACCGGTGCATTCACCCAGTGCAGGTACGCGTCTTCCAACACTGCCGGTTCCGACACCGCGTTATGCCACGGCTTCTCATCGCAAACCACGCGCACATGAACGCCGTTCTGCCGCCGTACCATTCCACTGCATGCATGGTGCGACTTGAACTGCGCCAGCATGTCTGGCGGCACCACGCACTCCCACACCCGCCCATCGAGCGACTGCAACAGTTGATCGGGCGATTGACAAGTGATCAACTGTCCCGCCGCCACCAGCGCAATGCGATCGGCCGTCAATTCCACGTCGGAAACAATGTGCGTCGAGAGAATGACAATGCGATCATGCGAGAGTTCCGATAACAAATTCCGGAAACGCACCCGCTCTTCCGGGTCCAGTCCCGCCGTCGGCTCGTCCACGATCAGCAGCTTCGGATCATTCAACAATGCCTGCGCAATTCCCACCCGCTGCCGCATGCCGCCCGAAAATCCGCCCAATTTACGCGTCTTTGCCGACTGCAAATTCACCAGCGTCAATAACTCTTCAATCCGCGATTTCGCCGTCTTGCTATCAATTCCTTTGATCGCCGCAAGATATTCCAGAAACTCCAGCGCGCTCAGATTCGCATAGACGCCGAAATCCTGCGGCAGAAATCCCAGCACGTTCCGCAGCGCATTCGGATGTGACGCCGTATCCACGCTCGATTTGCCGTCATCCCAAAGCACGCGGCCAGCGGTCGGAAGCGTGATCGTGGCAAGGATGCTCATCAGCGTGCTCTTGCCGGCGCCGTTCGGCCCGAGCAGCCCCAGTACGCCCGGTCCCAATTCCAGCGAAAAATCCCGCAACGCCTGCACGCCATTCCCATACCGCTTGCTCACATTCTCAACCGTCAGTTTCACGATCACGCTCCCGGTGCTGCTGGAGTTACGAATTCACCGCCCGTTTAGTTCACTGCAACTCAGTGAAGGACACGACTCTACGGGATGCGCTGAAAATTGTTTCGCTGCATAACAGGTGAAAGGGCACGACTTCAGTCGTGCCGTGATGGCTCGAAACAGACTTGGGCTTCAGCCCCTGCGGTCGAAATAACTGGTCTTCGCCTCTGCTACGTCCTGCCAGGAAAAGCTCCGCTACGAACCTCCAACCCATGTTCACCCAACCATCCTCACGTGACCCCCATCACAGACGCGCTCTCATCCTCCGGCCAACCATGGTGCAGCCCGTATCTCGGGCAAAGGAGAGCTATGCCTCCCGTCAAACGGAATCCGAAGGCTCCCCGCCAGGTTCCTCCCGAAGTCGCTCCGAACGTTCGCGTTCAAGGCGGCACGGTTGAGGTTGCGGGTGGCTTTACGGCCGATCAAGCTCAGGTGGAATCGTTACGCTGTCTCAACTGCAAAGACGCCAAATGCGTTGAGGCCTGCCCACTTCATATCGATATCAAGTCATTTATCCAGCACATCGTGCAGGGCGACACCGAAGGCGCGTTCAACAAAATCAGCGAACGCAGCCCCTTCCCCGGCATCTGCGGACGCGTCTGCCAGCACGAACTCTTCTGCGAAAGCGCTTGCCTCCTCGGCAAGAAGCTCGATCCTGTAGCAATCGGTTCGCTCGAACGCTTCTGCTCTGATCACCATCGCCAGTTCAGTGGCAATACTCCAGCGACGAAGGCCAACCCCACCGGCCCCAAGATCGCAATGGTCGGCAGCGGCCCCGCCTCGCTGATGGCCTCATTCGTCCTCGCCCAGCGCAACTATCGCGTGACGGTCTTCGAAGCGCTCCATCGCCTCGGCGGCGTCCTTATATATGGCGTCCCGCCCTTCCGCCTCCCGCGCGAAATTCTCGACAGTGAAATCGCCCGCCTTGAATCCATGGGCGTGAAGTTCGAAACCGATGTCATCGTCGGCAACAGCGTTACCCTCGACGAACTCTTCCACGAAGAGGGCTTCGAAGCTGTCTTCCTCGGTACTGGCGCCGGCCTTCCGTTCATGCTCAACGTGCCCGGCGAGAACCTTATCGGCGTCTACACCGCCAACGAATTCCTCACCCGCATCAACTTGATGAATGCAAACCAGCCGGATGCCGACACGCCGGTCAACATCGGCAAGCACACCGTCGTCATCGGTGGCGGCAACTCCGCCATGGATGCTGCGCGCTGGTCGAAGCGTCTCGGCGCCGATACCACCATCCTCTTCCGCCGCGGCCGCGCCGAACTCCGCGCCCGCGCCGAAGAGATCGAGCACGCCGAACAGGAAGGCATCAAGTTCGAATTCCTTGGCGCGCCCGTCGCGCTCTTCGGCGACGAAAACGGCTGGCTCACCGAAATGGAATGCATCCGCATGCAGCTCGGCGCGCCCGATTCCAGCGGACGCCCCGCTCCCGTGCCCATCGAAGGCTCGAACTACCGCATTCCGGTAGATACCGTCATCGCCGCCGTCGGCCAGGCGCCGAACCCCACGCTCCAGCGCACCACGCCACAACTCATCACCAATCGCGGCAAGATCGTCGTGGACCTCAACCGCCAAACCAACATGGACAAAGTTTTCGCCGGTGGCGACGTCGTTCGTGGCGGTTCAACCGTCATCCTCGCCATGAGCGATGGCCTCGCCGCGGCCGACGCCATCGACAAAGCCCTCAAAACAGCGAAAGAAGAGCCCGTAGGAGCGCAAGCATGAACAAGATCATTCGCAAACAACAACTGACGCCCGAAACCGCTCTCTTCGAAGTAGAAGCCCCGCGCATCGCCAAGCGCTGGAAGCCCGGCCAGTTCATCATCGTCCGCCCCAACGCCGGCAGCGAGCGCATCCCGCTCACCATCGTTGACGGCAGCAAAGAGCGCGGCACTATCACCATGGTCGTGCAGCGCATCGGCAAGACTTCGGCCGTCACCGTTGCCACTCCCGCCGACGCCGCCTTCCACGATGTCGTTGGCCCGCTCGGCGAACCCGCCCACATTGCGAAGATCGGCAAGGTCACCCTGCTCGCCGGCGGCGTCGGTGTCGCCGAAGTCCTTCCCGTTGCCAAAGCGTTTAAAGAAGCAGGGAACTACACCGTCGTCCTCGCCGGCGCCCGCACCGACAGTCTTCGCATCCTTCGCGAAGAACTTCTCGCTGTGGCCGACGAAGTCATCTGGGCCACCGACGACGGCAGCTTCGGCTTCGCCGGCAACGTTGTCCAGCTTCTTCAGGAAACGGTAAAAGCCAGCGGCGTAAAGCCCGATCTCTCGCACGTCATCGGCCCCATTCCGATGATGCGTGCCGCCGCTAAAGCCACCAAGGAACTCGGCATCAAGACCTACGCCAGCGTAAACCCGGTCATGATCGACGGCACTGGCATGTGCGGCGGATGTCGCGTAACGGTCGGCGGCAAAGTCCGCTTCGCATGCGTCGAAGGCCCCGAATTCGACGCACACGAAGTCGACTTCGACGAACTCACCCGCCGCACCAAGGCCTACAAGAAGCAGGAAGTCCAGGCGTACGAGGCCCACAAGTGCGCCCTGGGCCTTCACGCCCAATAAGTTTTCCCCCATTTGTTGTTAATTTCGGCGGAGCAGAGATGCTCCGCCATTCTTGAACAATGTCTTACTTTTACTGATAAAATGTAAGACATGAGATACCAGGGAACGGTGACTTCCAAGGGCCAACTCGTAATCCCAGTGGAAATGCGTCGTGCCATTCGGATAGGGAAGGGAAGCAAGGTCCGCTTCGAATTAATCAAGGGCGGAATTGCCATCTATCCGGAACAGGACCCGATCGACTACTACCGAGGGATTCTCGGTGGCCGAGGATTTCCAGCTGACTTCGAGCGAGAACCAGATCGTGAGATTGAATGAGACAACACGTGCTCGACACCAATGCGTTGCATCGATTTATCTTTCATGGCGAAGGCGAGGAGATTGTCACCAGAGTCCTCAAGGATTCTCGTGACTCACGGTTGCCAGTACTGATGTCCGCTATCAACTGGGGAGAGCTCTACTACACGCTCGTGAAACGCATCGGCATGGTCGGGGCGGATGGCATCGTTGCGAATTTGGCAGGGCAGCTCGGGATCGAAATTGTGGATGCGAACCGTGAACGCGCTATTCGAGCTGCTGCGCTCAAAGCCAAGTACTGCCTGCCATACGGCGATGCTTTTGCCGCAGAGCTCGCGGGGACGCAACACGTCCTTGTCACCGCCGATTTGAAGGATTTCAAACGAGTTCCCAAACTCAGGCTCCTGAAACTGCCGCCGAGGCGCCCAAACTAGACCTTCGCTTTCACTCGTTCCATCCTCTTGCACGCCTCTTCCAACTCCTCCATCTTCTTCGCAAAACAAAACCGCAGCAGCGTCTCACCGCCTGATTTCATAAACGCTTCGCCCGGCACCGTCGCCACGCCTGCCGTGTGCAACAAATGCATCGCCCGCTCTTTGCTGTCTCGCCCCGGCAAAGACGACGCATCCGCCAGCACGTAATAGGACCCCTGCGGCTCAAATGGCGTCAGTCCCACTTCGTGCAACGTATCGCACAGCAACCGACGCTTTTTCGCATACTCCGCATTCAACTCGTCGTAGAACTCATCTCCGAGTTCATCGAGTCCGGTCATCACCCCCCACTGCAGCGGCGACGGCCCGCAGATATACGCCAAGTCGCTGAAATATCGGATCGCCCCAGTCCACTTCGCCGACGCCACCACGTACCCAAGCCGCCATCCCGTCACGCTGAATGTCTTCGAAAATCCTGAAATCGTAATCGTCCGGTCGCGCAACCCCTCCACCGTTGCCGGACTGATATGCTCTCGCCCGTCATAGCGGAAGTACTCATAAATCTCATCGGTGATCACAAACAAATCTCGCGCCGCCGCAACCTCCGCAATCCATCCCAGCTCTTCGCGCGTAAACATCTTGCCCGACGGATTTCCCGGCGTATTCACCACGATCGCCTTCGTCTTCGACGAAATCGCCCGCTCCAACTCGCCCTTCGCAAACTTCCACGACGGCGGTTTTAAGTCCACGAATCGCGGCGTCACTCCCAGCGCTTCCAGCGTGTGCACGTGATACCCGTAATACGGCTGGAAGACGATCACCTCATCACCTCCCTCCAGCAGTGACAAGCACGTGGACAAATACGCTCCCGTCGATCCGCCCGTGACGACCACTTCCGTCTCCGGATCGCATTCGATGCCGTTGTACCGTCGCATCTTCTTTGCAATCGCCTGCCGCAGTCCCGCGATGCCATCCATCCGCGTGTACTGGTTGTTGCCGTTCTCAATTGCCTCGTGCGCACCCTGCCGCACCGGTGGCGGAACCTCGGTATCGCAAATGCCCTGGGCGAGGTTGATCCCCTTCACCCGCTCGCACTCCACGCTCATTACCCGGATCTCGGATTGCTTAATTCCCAGCGCTCGTTCACTCAGTCTCGGCACGGTCACCCCACATCGTTAAGTATCGATTATCTCGCACCCCATATCACAGCCCTACGTAACACGAATCACTGAAAACGATTTACTATGTCATGAAGCACAAATAGAAGGAATCGTTCCGGATGAATCCCGTTAATCCAGATACTATCGACGTCACTTCCCTGGAAGTTTTAGAGAACCGCGAATGGCTTGAGTCGCTCGAATACGTCCTCCAAACCGGAGGCCCCGAGCGCGTAGGACGCCTGATCCAGCAGCTCCAGTTGCAATGTGAGCGCGCCGGCGTCAAACTCCCATTCACCGCCACCACCCCTTACGAAAACACCATTCCCGCCGACCGCCAGCCTCCGTTCCCCGGCAGCCAGGAAATGGAACGTCGCATTAAGAGCCTTATTCGCTGGAACGCCTTGGCCATGGTCATGCGCGCCAACAAGGTGGAAGAGGGAATCGGCGGCCACATCTCCACCTTCGCCTCCGCGGCCACGCTCTATGAAGTCGGCTTCAACCACTTCTTCCGCGCTGCCACCGAAGATGGCGACCGCGACATTGTGTACTTCCAGGGACACAGCGCCCCCGGCATCTACTCCCGCGCTTTCCTGGAAGGTCGTCTCCCGATCGAAAAGCTGGAGAACTTCCGCCGTGAGCTCAAGCCCGGCGGCGGCCTCTCCTCCTATCCGCACCCCTGGCTCATGCCTGACTTCTGGGAATTCCCCACGGTCTCCATGGGACTCGGTCCGATCACCGCGATCTACCAGGCGCGGTTCAACAAGTACCTCGAAAACCGCGGCCTCAAGACCGCGACCAGCGGCAAAGTCTGGGCCTTCCTTGGCGACGGTGAAACCGACGAGCCCGAATCGCTCGGCGCAATTTCTCTCGCCTCCCGCGAACGCCTCGACAACCTCATCTTCGTCATCAACTGCAACCTTCAGCGTCTCGACGGCCCTGTCCGTGGCAACTTCAAGATCATTCAGGAACTCGAAGCCAACTTCCGCGGCGCCGGATGGAACGTCATCAAGGTCATCTGGGGCAGCGATTGGGACACCCTCATCGAGAAGGATGTTGACGGTCTGCTCGTCAAGCGCATGGGCGAAATCACCGACGGCCAGTTCCAGAAGTACGCTGTCGAAACCGGACGCTACTTCCGCCAGAACTTCTTCGGTACCGATCCCCGCCTGCTCAAGATGGTCGAACACCTCAGCGATGAGCAGCTCGAACACCTCCGCCTCGGCGGACACGATCCCATCAAAGTTCACGCCGCGTACAAAGAAGCCGTCGAGCACAAAGGCTCGCCCACGGTCATCCTCGCCAAGACGATCAAAGGCTACGGCCTCGGCGAAAGTGGTGAGGGCAAGAACATCACTCACCAGCAGAAGAAGCTCAACGAAGAAGAGCTAAAGATCTTCCGCTCGCGCTTCGGCATCCCCGTCGCCGACGAAGATCTCGCCAAGGCCCCGTTCTATCGCCCCAGCGACGACTCTGCCGAAATCAAGTATCTCCAGGAGCGTCGCAAGAACCTTGGCGGCTACATGCCGGCCCGCAAGGTCCGCGCCGCCGCGTTGCCGGTTCCGAAAGAAGAGCTCTTCGAAGAGTTCTACAAGGGTACCGAAGGCCGCAAGGCATCGAGCACCATGGTCTTCGTCCGCATGCTCGGCAAGCTGCTGCGCGATCCCGAACTCGGCAAGTACGTAGTGCCCATCGTTCCTGATGAAGCTCGCACCTTCGGCATGGAAGCCCTCTTCCGCCAGGTCGGCATTTACTCCAGCGTCGGCCAGCTCTACGAGCCGGTCGATATGGACACGCTCCTGTACTACAAGGAATCGAAAGACGGCCAGATCCTCGAAGAGGGAATCACCGAAGCTGGTTCGATGTCATCGTTCATCGCCGCCGGCAGTGCGTACTCAACGCACGGCATCCCCACGATCCCGTTCTTCATTTACTACTCGATGTTCGGCTTCCAGCGCATTGGCGATCTCGTCTGGGCCGCCGCTGACACGCGCTGCCGTGGCTTCATGCTCGGTGGCACTGCCGGACGCACCACCCTCGCCGGCGAAGGTCTCCAGCACCAGGACGGTCATAGCCACCTGCTCGCGTACCCGGTGCCCAACTGCATGGCCTACGATCCCGCGTTCGCTTTCGAACTCGCGATCATCATTCAGGACGGCATCAAGCGCATGTATCACGACGGCGAGAGCATCTTCTACTACATCACCGTCATGAACGAGCCCGTCGAGAACCCCGCCATGCCGGAAGGTGCGCGCGAAGGCATTCTCCGCGGCATGTATCGCTTCAAGAAGTCGGAGCACAAGTCGAAGCTCAAGGCGAACCTCTTCGGCTCGGGCACGATCATGCAGGAAGTCATCAAGGCTGCCGAATTCCTTGAGTCCAAGTACGACGTCTCGAGCGACATCTGGAGCATCACCAGCTACAAGGAACTCTACAAAGACGGCAACGACGTGGATCGTTGGAACATGTTGCACCCTGCGGAAAAGCCGCGCCAGACGTACATCGGCGAGCAGTTGAAGGACGTCGAAGGCGTCTTCGTAGCCGCTTCCGACTACGTCAAGGCGATGCCGGAATCCATCTCGCAGTGGTTCCCGCGTCCGCTCCTCCCGCTCGGTACCGACGGCTTCGGCCGCAGCGAAGGCCGCGCCTCGTTGCGCGACTTCTTTGAGGTTGACGCCAAGCACATCGTCGTCGGCACGCTCACCGCGCTCATGCGCGACGGCAAAGTGAAACCGGACGCGGTCAGCCGCGCCATCAAGGATCTCGGCGTCGATGCCAACAAGCCGAATCCGTTCACTGTTTAGAAAGGATCCTTCGTGGCACAGGAATTCAAACTCCCCGAACTGGGAGAGAACGTTGCCAGTGGTGACCTGGTCCGTGTAATGGTCCAGCCCGGCGATACCGTCAAGGAAGGCCAGCCCGTCATCGAACTCGAAACGGACAAGGCTGTCATCGAAGTGCCGTCCAC
>Ga0206970_10171_pt2 | contig 11581 bp, 7 predicted proteins | sample Alteio_BWOrgHeat_88_FD_152964 | JGI IMG/M metagenome (GOLD analysis project Ga0206970, IMG submission 152964) | Enriched cells from forest soil in Barre Woods Harvard Forest LTER site, Petersham, Massachusetts, United States -... | ecosystem: Environmental > Terrestrial > Soil > Temperate forest >... | reverse complement strand
ATTCGGTAAATGGAAGACGGTGAGTTACCAACGAGGACAGTTTTAAATCCGGGTCAGCCATGTTTCGCAAGGCAATATCGAGCAGATTTTTGTCGTTGCAACAACCGAGAATTTCCAACTCCTGGGTGTGCACTTTGAACAGGTCGAGTTTGCAGGGGTTCCGCATGGCGCTGAATACCACCATCCGGCCGCGGGCGCGGAGACTGGACAGGCACAGGTTGACCGCCGATTGGTTGCCGGTGGCCAGAATGGCGACGTCCACCCCTTCGCCACCGGTGAGTGTTTTCACCATCGATGCGGTACTTCTGCCGTAACGAATCGCCACTGCCTCGGGAATCTGCCGAAGCCGAAAATCATGGCGCCCCACAAAAATGATTTTTCCCGGGTTGCGCCGCAGCGCCAGCCGGCCAATCAGAATGCCAAAAGGCCCATCGCCCACGATGAGCAGCGTCTCTCCCGATCGCAGGTGCGCGCGTTCAATCGCTTCCATGCAAACTGACATGGGTTCCAACAGCGCAGCGGTCTCCATCCCTAGGCCGGCTGGAACCCGGCGGACACGATCGGAGCGTACTACAAAATACTCGGCAAAGGTGCCATTGCGATCAATGCCCAAGTGTCCCATGTGTGTGCATAAATGCTCCAGATCACGCCGGCAATTAGAACAGTTTCCACAAGGGATCACTGGGTGGGCAGCGACGCGTTCACCCAAGCTGAAACTTTTAACATTTCTCCCCAAAGACGCTATGGTACCGGCCCCTTCATGGCCGATTACGCGCGGCAACATGATTCCGAAGGGATTGTGATCAATATCATTGATGTCGGAGGTGCAAATTGTCGTCGCGGCTGTTTTAACTAAGACTTCGTCTGGGGTGGGCATGGGCACCGGCAGCCGGGCCTCGGCCAACCGGCCTGGCTCGTGCAATTGCAAACTCCGCATGGTGGTAGGCAGTCTCATGGAAATACCTTCTTTCTTGGATCATCCAGCTCCAGCAGCTTCAATGTGTCACGGTGGATGATGTTCTCGATGATATCCTGAGGTATGGGTGGCAGACCGCTGTTAATTAGGACGTTATTGATGCCCCTCAATCCTGCCAATGAGTTTCCGGTGGTCGTAAATGGAAAGTCAGAACCAAAGAGGACTTTTGCTTCGGCCCGGTATTCGACCAGTAATCGCATCGAATTATAAAACTGCCAGGGTCGGTAATAGAGCGCTGACAAATCAGCAAACACATTAGGATTTCGTCGGATAACCGCGATGGTCTCGCCTTCCCAAGGATGCCCCAAGTGTGCCATGATGATTTTTAAATCAGGAAAGTCAACCGCCACCTGGTCAATATGCGAAGGACGCGAATAATCCAGTGGCGTGCCACTGGAAAAAGTTGTGCCAACATGAAATAAAATTGGCAGGCCATGTTTCTGGCAATAATTGTAGAGTGTATGGCATCGTTTGTCGCATGGATGAATTCCCTGATAAATCGGACCAAGCTTGAGCCCGCAGCATCCCAGATCCTGATGGCAGTATACAAGCTCTTCCAAAGGATTGGCAGCGGCTGCGTCAACTGAGGCAAAAAAGATCAGCTTGGAAGGTGAGGATTTGACATGTGCAGCCACGACTTCATTTGGAATATTCCAGCCAGTGGCGGCAGCCCGCAGGCCAAAGACAATGGCCACATCGGCTTCACGCGTTCCAGAATGGTATAATTCGTCAAAATTGTCCCAACCCGAGGTGTTGACCCCGCACCGAACCAGATCATCCAGCAGATGCTGCGTCAGGTCAAGTTTGGGGCGGAAATAATGAGTGTGAACGTCAACTACCATATCGCGTTTACCTTGAAATCCGCCAATTATTCTTAAACGTTATTGTCACTATAAAAACAAATAAAATTCTGTACACATGAAATTCTCACTTCATTTAAGTCATGCCATCCTTGAATGGGCAATGGCTGGTTAATTTCACAGGCTGGTCTGGTTTTGCCGCGCCAGCCTGGGTGCGGCAAAACCGACATCCAATGAAATTAATGGCTAACCGCTCGATAAAAAACCGTTTTGTTTGTACCGATATTATCTGTAAAGGTGAAAGGAACGACATTGGTCGCGATCGGAACCCAGACAGCGCCAGTCAGAGAATAAGAACGCTGCACAATATTGGTTGCCGCCGACGGTCCGCTGACTGTCGCCTGGAATGTCCCGACGTTGGAATTAAACAATGTATTTGAAATCGTAGGCGGCGCCGAAATAATTGTAAGGGTGGCGACGTCGCTGCTTACCACGTCAGGCGGGAGCAGAGCCTCAGTGCTATTTGAACTCCACGAATCGATCGTATTTCCTTCACCTTTCCACCAACTCACCAGCCCATTGGTTGCATCGTATGGGTCCGAGGTGCCTGCGGGATCATTAAATGTGCTGTTTACCGCGCTGGAAGATATAGCGATGTTGAATACTTTAACTTCGTCAAGTTGCCCCTTAAAATGAGTCGGGTTGTAGGAGGTTGGCAAAGAAACGACTGGCGGAGCAGAAATGTCTCCCATCAAGAGGTCACCGTCCAAGTAAGCGTTTTCATAATCAATTGTAAGGCCACCACCGCTATCGGAACTGTGCACCTGCTGGCCATCCACGTAGAGGTCGAGAAACTCTCCATCCCAAGTCGCTGTAATTTGATGCCAGTTTCCGTCTGCAATATTGGTTGTGGTATCATCAGCAGTGAAAGTCAAGTCACCTGCGAAGGGCGAATTTGTCTCCAGGCTAACATAACAGCCGAGGTAGCTACCTCCGTCTTGCCACAACCCAAAACTTCCAACACCAGGCGCACCTATATTAGGCTGGAGGGACTTCGAAAATATGTATGAGAATGGAGCAAAATTGGTCGTCCGGACCCAGGCTTGATAGGTAAAAGTTTGCAAATCGTAGAGCCCATACGCGTCACTGGAACGAATCACACCGCCTTGGCTGGTGTCAAAGGCTTGCCCAACTTCTCCGGGGACATAATTAAGAAGCCCATTTGTCTCAATGATGGCATATGATCCAGCCGTTGATGATTGCGCCGCCACTGTCAGAGTGAGATTAGTTGCACCGGGAATATTTGTCGCATTGAACTGCCACTGGTATGCGGAATAGTTTGGATAAGATCGAAAACTCGCGGTGAACTGCGCATTACCGCCGGCAGTAACACTCTGACTTTGTGGTTGGGAAACCACCAACGCATTGTGCGGCACGTCAAGGCCAGCGGAATAGCCAGTTAGGGCCATTTTAAACAATTTCACTTGCGTTATGGCCCCATGGAAATTTGCGCCGCTAACCGAAGTGGCGTCATCACCGAAAATCAAAGCGCCCATATTTTGCGTTTCGCCATACTGGATTGATCCACTAACCGCGGTTCCAGAACCGGCTTCCACGCCATCTACGTAAAGATGCACTTTTGTTCCATCATAAGTCCCATCAATTACGTGGAAATTTCCATCCCACAGATTCGTTCCGGCATCAGGTGACGTGATTTCTGTTCCAGATGTGGTGACGAAGAACTCCAGACCGCCGATCGGGCCGGTGGTAAATCCATACGAAGCTGCCGACGGCGTCGCTGACTTCGCTATGATAGCTCTATTTGCCCCCGGATTCGAGGCGGCAACTTGTGCTTCCAACGTCAGGCTGGACGGTATCTGCAGGCTGGATGAATCCGGTATCTGAACCGAGCCGCCGGAAGTCTCGAACGCCAAGCCGTTCAGACGACCCAAGCCATAGGCTGCCGCCTCAGCAAGGACACCATTATTGGTTCCAACCGAGTCATCGGCATTCGTCCCAGCCGCCCGCCACCAACTTACAAGATTCGTAGCGTAACTGGCCAGCACCTGGGCCGGCGTCATCGCTCCATTATACACTTTGAAATCATCTATCAGGCCGGTAAAACTAAGAGGTGAGCTGGCTACAGCAGCGTAATCGCCAATGACGAGGGGACCTGGGTTGGAGTAATCAATTCCACTGGAATTGGTTACAACTGTGGTTCCCATTGGAATGCCGTCCACATAAATCGACACGTTGGTCCCGTCAAAGGTTCCAGTCAACTGATGCCACGCACCATCCCAGACTTGAGCGCCAGGAGCGATTGGCGATACCCAATAATGATCAGGTGATCCTGGGGATTGACCGTCGGCGGACGTGGTAACATAGAAACCGGCGCCAAAACCCAAAGTACCGCCCGTGTAAAGCGCGTAGGATTGGCCCGTGACGCCGCCGTTCTGGCAAGCGATGTATCTATAAACACTTGGGAAAGAGGAATTCACCCATGCCTGGACAGTAATGTTCGGTTGAAGCAGGTTCGCCGCCTCCGGAACCACAACGCATCCTCCTTGCGGAAATAATGCCGTGCCTGATTCGCCAGGACCATATGACACTGATGGTGGTGACACCACAGTTCCATTATTTCGTCCCAAGTTATCGTTCGCGTTCCCCTCGGCGCTCCACCAACTCACCAACCCGTTGGTCGCTGAAGGATCATTGGGATTGTTAAAATTAGCCAACACCTGGCTCGATGTCATAGCAACATTAAACATTTTCACTTCGTCCAGAGACCCCGCATACGCAAAGCCTCGTGGCACCCAAAGATCGCCAAATACCAAGGCTCCTGGTGCGGTATAATTAAGCGCACCGCTTGCCGGTGTCCCACTCCCCACCTGGTCCCCGTCGAGATAAAGACTCACAGTCGTTCCATCATAAACGCCTGTTACACGATGCCAGTTGCCATCCCAAACGGAGGCCGCCGGGGCCACCGGCGACACTTGAATGCCCGCCACACCGGCATCCACCCAAAACTCTATTCCGCCGCCACCGCCAGTCTCAAACGCGTAAACTCCATCTTGTGAGCTGTCGGATTTGCAAATAATATACTTGTAATCACCCGGGCTGCCTGTGGCCTTTACCCACGCTTGAACCGTGACTTTGGACGAAGGATCGAGGCTGGCAGAATCAGGGATCTCCACAATGCCGCCGCCGAAATTCCAAGCCTCGCCCGACTCTCCAAGCACATAGGTAACTTCCCCCAGTATGGTTCCGTTATTACCGCTGACCGAGTCAACGAGATTGCTTTCGAACTGCCACTCGCTGACTAAGGTCTGTCCCTTTGCGGAGCACGCCAAAAATGCGAGCAATAGCAGGAGGCTATATAGATAGTTACGTTTCATGAGTTTGTTGGGTTGTATGGGTTGTGTGGTATTAATTGACTGCAATCGGGCGGCTAAAAGTTTGAGTACGTGGCAATGAAGGACCAATCGGGGCCGCTTTGGAAATTGTTTAATTTCGCTGTGACCATCACATATGAAACGTGGGAGTCTACGAATAAAATGTTACCGTAGCCGAGTTTTTTTAGATTATGCCAGTATATATATTGGAACGGTGTGTAGCCATTTAATATATAGGTGAAGTAACAATTCGAGGAGTAATCGTTGGCCAAAATAATCTTCGACGGAACCAAAACGTCGGACGCCTTATGGCTCATTAACCCGTTCACGGCATCATTGTTATCCGCACTTCCATTATAAAGGTAGCTGGAGCCAAACACGTCGTAAACCGTCGGCAGATACGAGGTCGGCCAAGAGTCAGCCTTGGCTCCGTTGTCGCTAGGGCAAAAAAACGCCAGTGCAGCCCCTCCCGTATTCGTTGACACCGCGCCAGTTCTGCCCATGTAGGAATTAAGCAATCGTAATGGTTGGACGGGCGAGGACACACCATTAACGACAACGCCTTCCTTGCCGCCCCAAGAATAGTAGGTTACATCAACGATATTTGAAACATTTGGAAATCGGTTTTCGTAATCATCCATGTACATGGCACACGCGAGCCCCTGCTGATGAAGATTGGAAACACACTGCGCTCTTTTGGCCCTCTCCTTTGCACTAGCCAAGGCTGGCAAAAGCATCGCAGCCAAAATAGCGATAATGGCGATGACGACCAAAAGTTCGATCAGCGTAAATGCTCCGACAGGGTTTCGACGCTTCTTTTTCATTCTCAAACCGGATTCAGGTGTGCGGCACTGCAATTTTCAACACAATAAATCCGAGCCCGATTTTCCTCTACTTGCAACGCGCCATTCATTGAACGGATTTGGCCAACGGCCAGCGGGGACGGGCTAAAGGGCAAAGAGGCGGTTTTGGCCGAAGGCAATTAGGGTTCCTGCGAATGAATCGGGCGCGAAGGCTCGATTTGTTTAAGCTCCTCAGTTTTCTTACCAAATTTGCAGAACCCGGAAAACCCATAAATGATGACCCGCCATGGATCTAAACTTGCATTCTCGTCCGGGTGTCAATATTTCACCACCGCGTCTCACCATGCCATTCTACTTCCCAATAGCGGATGAAATTTCCGTTCATTTCCCACTTGAACGTACTAAATAGTGTGCGGCTGTCGTCTTGCTGCGTTTCCCATCCCGACCATAAGCCGGGTGATGGCCATTGGAAGGGAACTTCCTCCCAATTCTTTGACTTGAGGTCTTTCGATTTAAACAATTTTTTGCCAAACGAACTAGATGCAAACATATAGTAGGTGCCATGGTGTTCAAACACGCGCGGGCTTTCTGGTGTCCGGAAGGTGATGAGCACCGGCCCCAGATCAGCCCATGAGTGCGCATCAGGCGAACTGGCCAGGGCAATGGCACCTTTTCCTCCCTTGGTGGTGACCATCGTGTAAAGCAGGAACTCGCTGTTACGCCACTCGATATGTGCATCGCGACAGTCCACCCAGCCATTTGGATATGCCATCGCCCAGTCTGGCTTGGTGTAAACAGGATTGCCTGCATACCGGTCCCAATTGAACAAATCCCTGCTGGTGGCAAGGCCAATGGATTGTTTCCCATGGCGGGCCATTTTCAGAAATACAAATCGCCAATGTGCCCGTTATTTAAATACGACGGATGAAATCGACCCGCCGTGATCAGTCATTCACTGCTTACGCTCACAATAATAAAAATACATTTACGCGCTTCGCTTAATAGAGCGGATCCATAATACAAATATAGTCAGGCACATTTAGTTCAGAATTTGTCCCAAAAAGTGTGGATAGCCCCTTTCCAGAGTTTTAGACTTGCAGTCCTAATGTTGATTTGCGCTATTTAAATTAGAATGCGAGAAAGACTACATCTTTTTGCTCCGCTTCTTGTGGTCATTGTCCCGTTGGTGGTCGCTTCGGCCCCAATGTCGCCGGGACCTGACGAGCGTGGTCAGTTCACGATGGACCTGTCCGGCCAATGGGAATTCAAGATTGATCCAAAGGATGTTGGTCGTTCTGAAAAGTGGTTCGACGGAAACGTTCCTTTCGATCAAACGATTCGGGTACCAGGATGTTGGAACGCTGAGGGAATTGGATTTAAAACCCGTGAAGATTTGGCCGGATACGAGAAAGAGTGCCTGCTGGAAAACAAGTCTCTCATCGATTTGGGTGTGTTTGGTCAACAGCGTGAGTCAGAAAAGTTGTTTTACGTATTTCCCGGGCCGGCGTGGTATAGAAAATCCATCAACATTCCGGCCGGTTGGAAAGACCAGATTCCATGGATCGTTTTTGGAGGTGTTCATCGGGAAGCAGAGGTCTGGATTAATGGACACGACGCCGGTATTCATCGGTCTTATCTAACCCCATTTCGAATAAACCTGTCCGACTACGTGAGCCCAGGCGAATCATTTAACGTCACGGTTCGTGTCGATGCGCGGCGACAGAAGGACTCCGACCCGTTAATGGGATGCCTCGATACTTTGGACTTTCTCTATATTTCATGGGGAGGGCTTTGGCGTGATGTCACGTTGGAAGCGACACCGAAAGTTCGAATTGACGACGTGTTCGTCATTTCAAAAGTGTCGGATGATACCGCAGAAGTTCGATGCGAGTTAACCAATGTGATTTCGACGAATGTGTCAGTTCAATGCGAGATCCTTGATTCCAATGGGAATCAAGTCGCCAGGGAAGATCAACCATTGACGAACAACGTACCGGTGCCAGTGCTATCGTTGCAAATTCCGAACGCAAAACTCTGGTCGCCTAAAAGCCCATATTTGTATACGGCGAGGGTTCGACTGCTCTTCGGGTTGAATGGAATGGTTCTTGATAGCCACTTAATTCGATTTGGCATGCGAGAATTTTCGGTCAGCGGGAATAAATTTTTGCTCAACGGGCAACCGTTCTTTCTCCGGGGCTGCGGCGACGATTGCATATTCCCGGATACCATCTGCCCACCAATGGATAGAAAAGCGCTCCGGCTCCGGCTGAAGACGATGCGCGATTACGGTTTTAACTATGTCCGAACCCATAGTTGGATTCCGCCGCCAGAATATCTGAACGCGGCCGATGAGATTGGGTTGATGGTGCAGCCTGAATTTCCGTTCGCGTATCACTGGGACCTGCCAAAGACGCCTGAGGCCAAGCACTCCGCCCTGGAACAATGGAGCGCCGTAATTCGTCTGGATCGAAACCATCCGTGTATCGCGACGTGGTGCATGGGGAATGAGGAGTACGATTCATTCGACTTCGCGTCGCAAATGTACGCCCAGGCCAAGCAACTGGATCCCACTCGTCCTGTGATCGATTCCGACGGATGCACTTTTAAAAACAGCAACCGCCAAACGCTTGATTTCTTATCAGTGGCATTTGATGAAGGTAATCTCATCGGCTTTCGAGACCATAAATATGACATTCCCGATTCGGTAAAAAAGCCGGTTGTCGGACATGAGATGGGATACTTCGTCACTCTGCCGGACATTTCCTTGGTTGACTCATTTCATTCGGGTTTACGGCCTTACTGGCTTTATCAACTCAGCGATCTCCTGAATCAAAAACATCTTGAAAATGTTTATCCACAGTGGTTGGAAGCATCCCGCCACCTTCAGACCGTTGCATTAAAATGCAATTTGGAAGGAGCCAGGAAGTCACATCTTTCCGGATCGTCTGTCTGGCTTTTCCAAGATTATCCCAACTGCCCGGAAGGCGTGGTAAATATGTTTTACCAATCGAAGGCATTTGAGCCCGAACAATTTCGTGAATTCAATGCGCCGACTGTTCTACTTTTGGACTCCAAACGCAATTGGTGGTGGGGTGACAAAGTCGAGATGCCAATATTTGTTTCCCGATACGAAGATGATGCCTCGGACTCAGCCGTTTTGCGTTGGAGATTGCGCGACGGTATGAAAACCATAGCAGCAGGTGTATGCGATCACGTTCACGTCCCGACCGGTGGCGTACAAAAGCTGGCGACAGTGTTATTGAATTTGCCAGACGACGATAAAGCAAAACAACTTAGTTTCGAGGTTTCCTTGACCGACGCCAACGGAACCGCCACCAATTCGTGGAATTTATGGGCTTTTCCCAAAAGCCTGTTGAAAGACTTTGACACTGTTCGATTCAGTGGTCTTGAAACGATCCGCGCAAATTATCCCTGGGCAAATAACGGCAGTTCTTCAATGATCTCATTTGATGGCGCCAAACTTTTGGTTACGGCCGGCCTTGATGAAAATGCGTTGAGCTTCTTGAATCGCGGGGGACGCGTGCTCCTGCTCAATCCGGCGCCAGAGTTCAAAGTTGAGAATTCTATTTTCCGTCCCTGCTCTTGGGATGGAGGCGGAACATTAGGCACAATTTTTGATGCTCATCAAGCCCCCCTTCGTGAAATGCCGTCCCAAGGTTGGTGCGACCTTCAATTTTATTATCTGATTCAAGGCGCGGAATCTGTTTTGCTGGACGATCTTCCCGTAAAAATTGAACCTTTGGTGCGCTGTATCGACCGCCCCACACGCCTTGCCAATCGTGCGTATCTTTTTGAGGCAGCCGTGGGAAAAGGAAAAATGCTGGTCAGCGGATTCAATTTTGATCAGGCCATCAAAATGGGTGATCCCGCAGGGATTTTTCTTCTGGACCGTCTTCTGCGCTATGCCAATGGGCCTGAATTTGCTCCCTCAATCTCAATCCCGATGGCTGCTTTGGCCGGAAAGGCTATCCACCGATGATTGTTGATGTTCTCATCGGTGCTTCCTGTCTCGCGCCGAATTTCATAATGAGTTTTGCGCGGATGCGATTTGATTAGCGACCATGAAATTATTCAATAAAGTCCATTTTATTGTCACTGGCTTCACCTTATTTGTCATCCTTTCAATTGACGCGGCGCCATCGGAAACATTCTTTCCTATCATGCCATGGAATGATGTTCCCAATGACCGGACAGCCATTGACAAAATAAAGGAGTGCGGATTTACAATCGCCGGTTTTGTCTCTCCTGAAACTTTGGAGACCTGCCGCAAAGCCGGTATCAAAGCGATTGTTTCTGATGCCCGCATTAACGGCCTTGATTGGGCTACGCTTGACGCGGATACGGCGCGCCAAAAGGCGCTTCCCGCAATCGTTGCGGTTCGTAAAAATCCCGCTCTTTACGGATATTTCCTGGACGATGAACCAAGCGCCGGTTCATTTCCGGGGGTGGCGGTCATGGCCAATGTGGTGCGTGAAGCAGCTCCGCAAAAGCCAGCCTACATTAATCTTTTCCCCAATTATGCCGGACCCAATCAACTGGGCACAGCCACTTATGAAAAGTATCTGGATGAATTTGTGGCCAAGTTGCATCCCGCCCAACTGTGTTATGACCATTACGCTCTTATGGACGATGGCACGTTGCGTGACGGATATTGGGCTAATTTAGCTGAAATGCGCACTGCCGCCAAAAAATATAACCTGCCGTTTTGGAACATTATTCTCGCGGTGGCTCATTTTCACTATCGGGAACCAACCGCGGCCGATCTAAGGTTTGAGGTGTTCAGCAGCCTGGCCTACGGTGCACGCGGAATCGTGTATTACACGCACTTGGCTCCAAAGTGTGGAAACTATCGTGGCGCTGCGGTGGATCAATTTGGCCATGCCACGCCGGCCTGGGCCAATCTTCAAAACGTCAACCTGCAAATTCAAAACCTGGCTCCCACCTTGCTCAAATTGACCTCGGTCGAGGTGTACCATTTCGGCAAAGTGCCGTCCGGATGCCACGGCCCCGAAACCAACAGCCTGGTCACTGGATTGGATGGCGACTTTGCAGTCGGTGATTTTACCCATGTTGACGGCACTCGCTATGTCATGATTATGAATGAGAATCTTCTTACTTCCGTTCCCTGTTCTCCGCAATTTCGCTACGCATCCAAAAGTATGAACTTTGTTTCACCTTACACCGGAAAAACCGAGCCGTTTGAAGGCGAACAGACCTGGCTGGCACCTGGCGCCGGCGTTTTATTGAAGCTGTCGAACGACGAGTGATCAATCCTTCAGTCCTCCGCAAGGCCATGCAATCCATCAAGAACACATTTTTTCGTTATTTGCCGGTTAGTGAAGCGGATAAGCAGTGGGGTTTGTATGTGCCAACCGCCGGCTATATTTGGAGCAAGCCATACATGAATTATCCTTTGGCACGGCATCCTGCCGGGTATCACTACCAGTGGGAGGAAGGCCGCGTTTTACAGGAGTTTCAAATTCTTTATATCACTCGAGGTCAGGGCGTTTTCGAATCCGCTTTGACCAGCGAGCAACCAATCAAGGCTGGTGACGCCTTCATTGTCTTCCCCAATGTATGGCACCGCTA
>Ga0206970_10276_pt1 | contig 11701 bp, 24 predicted proteins | sample Alteio_BWOrgHeat_88_FD_152964 | JGI IMG/M metagenome (GOLD analysis project Ga0206970, IMG submission 152964) | Enriched cells from forest soil in Barre Woods Harvard Forest LTER site, Petersham, Massachusetts, United States -... | ecosystem: Environmental > Terrestrial > Soil > Temperate forest >... | reverse complement strand
GGGGTATCAGTTAACAATACACAGTGCAAATGCATTTTACTTCAGGCTGAATAATACATATACCGCAGGCGTATCATCCGGCATCACTTTAAATAACCTATACATTGTTTCCGGTGAATTTAATAATACTAATACATTTTTGTGGGTAAATGGCATGCAGTATTCAACCACATCAAGCGGCCTATCTATACCAACTTGTACAACTGCATATATGGGAGCGCAGGTGAACGCAGCATGTAGCACTATAAGCACATATTTAACAGGCTATATTTTTGAGTTAGCTTTTTGTAGTTCGATACCAGTTTATGAGGCTAACATAAGAGCTAATCAAAACGCATATTTTAAAGCATATTGACATGAAAAATATAATAATCATCTTGTTTTTATTCCCATTTTTATCAATGGCGCAAGATACCTTATATGGGTATAGATACAATACTAAGACTCAAAGCGATAGCGTTGTTTCGGCTTTAAACAAATGGAAGGGCATACCACATGATGCGTATAGCACTACTCAAACATGGACAGTATCGGCACAGGACAGTGCAGGTAATTGGTTTGTGCCTTTTGACAGTACATTATATAATTTCATAAAGGCACAACCAACAATTATAACCATAACAAGCAAACCGTAATGGATGCACCACAACATCATAATCCTCTTCATGCAGTCTTTTTGCTTGCCGCATTAAGTACGGATGGTATAGCCATATCAACTATGAACCTGTATATAATAATTAGCGGCGCAATACTTACGACTTGTGGCATTATTCATTACCTATGGTTATTCAGCAAGTGGTTTAAGAGAAACTATGTAGCCAGGGGAATTCGTTTTAACAGGTTTAATAAAAACAACAAATAACAGTATGGAACAGAAACTTATAATTCAGAGGAACATTACCTACCTCACGCAAGGTGGTGGCTTTGCAATTATTCTTGTAGTAATATTTGCTTACATCTTCGCCAAGATTGATATAGCAGTATTGATGGGTATAATATCCCCTGTACTTCTTATGATGCAAAAGGCAAATGGTTTTTGGACTGATAGCTCAATAGGTAGCCAGTCCAAGGATGCAGCAATAGCAAACAGTACACCGATAGTCCCAAACGTCCCAGCCTCGGACAAGGGGCAAGCATAGAACTAAATTTATTTTTAAACTACATAAAACAACAAAACATGAATATTGAATTTGTACAGAACCTCGAACAAAAAGCAGAAAAGTTTTTAGCATCCTTTGAAACAGGAACTATTAACACTTGCAAGGTGGCACTTGCCATTACGCAGGTCGTTGAAAAAGACCTTACAAGCCCTGCCGCTACTCTTATTGAAAGCCTGATACCAAGCGGTGCAGCTTATGCAGCCGAAATAGAAACGCTTATTAGCGGCTATCAAAAGATGTTGCAGATAGTGGCGAATGTTGACCCGAATAAAGAAGCCCCGTTTTTCAATAACCTTTTATTGGGTTTAGGTGCTGAAATTGTAAAGGTGATTGAGGGTAAAATGACTATCAGCGAAGCTATAAAGGCTTTTCAGGGTAATAACTTTTAACATTATTTATAACCATAAAACAGAAAAAAATGAATAATCCATTTTATTTTTTAAAAAATTGTTACTCCGCACAAATAGAAGGTAGTGGATTTAATTTCAGGTTTGGCTATGCCTGCTTTGGTGTAAGGCTTATTCCTATGAAATTTTGGAGAGGCAGGGCGATTGATATTCCTTTTCTCTATAAAATCTTACTCCCTATCTCTTTGGGTATAAACTATCATTCATCGCAATGCGATAGGTGGTTTAGGTTTAAAATAACAATCGGGTGCTTTTCTGTTTGGTATTTAACAAAAGGAGAGCAAGAAGAAAAAGGATATACCGGCTTTCATTGCTCCTTTTATTTTCCTTTTAGGAAAACGGTTAAGGCTAATTATAAGCTGTTGTTTTTAAAACAAAAGCCCCGAATTGCTAAGGGGCTTTAAATAAAAATAAAATGGAAATAGCCATAGATTTTGACGGAACAGTAGTAACGCACGATTACCCAAAAGTTGGGGTAAGTGTAAAGGCAGAAAGTGTTTTGCTTGAATTAACAAAGCAAAAACACAATCTCATTTTATTCACAATGCGTAGCGGAAAAGAGCTGCAAGATGCAATTAATTGGTTTAAAAATAATAACATTCCACTTTATGGTATACAGTATAACCCAACTCAAAAAGATTGGACACAAAGTAACAAATGCTATGCGCAAATGTATATAGATGATGCGGCTTTAGGCTGCCCATTAATTGCCGGCAAACATTCTCGACCGTTTGTTAATTGGAGAAAGGTAAAAAATCAATTAGTAAAACAAGGTATATTAAAAAAGCCTGCAATTAAGCAGGCTATCAAGTAAGTTGGCTTACTATATTGAATTGGAGATTGCAAATATACAAAATGAAAACGATAACCAAAATAATTTTATGACCAAATATCAACAAGAAAAAATAGCCCCAATAGTTGAACAAATTAAGAGCCGTTTCGGTAATGATGCCTCTTATCAATCGGGCGTAAATGATGGCATATATTATTTGCTAAATGTAATATTCGGGAATATTCCACATGAAAATGAAGCAATGGAGTTTGAGTTTTTACTTGATAAAATGAATGACTATTTAAAAGCAACCAAATAAATATGCACACCCCAACACCTGATTATAGCCATAATTGGTTTAGAACAAAGAAAGAAATATCGAAAGATAAAAAACGGGAAGCGAAAATGAAACGCACCTATTCATTTAACCAATCTGAAAAATGGCATAGATAATGAAAAAACTACTACTCGCATTAATAATTTGCATATCTGCAAATATTCAGGCACAAGCGCAAACATATCATGGGGAATATGTGGTTACGGAAGAAGATACCAATCCCCCTGCTTGGACATTTGTTGAGTCTATTTATGGGGATTACCATGGTGGATTATTTCATAGCTGTAAGGAATATCGCTATTTATCTTACAATTCACATAGTATATCTGAAAAGCATTATGGTGAATTTTATCTGCCAATTATCTATCAATGGAAAATGGAAGACGCCGAAAAGAAAGCCCTTATTAAGGATATAAACCGATGCAAGAATAGTTCATTGCGTGAAATGGAAGCCATAAAGATTGAGGGCTTTAAGGCTATTCGCCATGATTGCTTGCTTAGATTGAAATTCAGACGGGCGCACGAATTGGGTGTAGAAATTCGTAACTATAAATACAAATACTAATGAGACAAGACTTACAAACTAATGCAGACCTGATAGACAGGTTAGATAATTTGGCAAACGCTCTTAAAATGCCGTTACCCGATTCTATGCATGTTGAACAGTTACGGGATGCATTACCCGAAATAGTTGAGCAATTAAAGGCATCATTTGTAAACTTATCAGGCGTAAATCCGTGGAAATAATGAAAGACCTATACCATAACAACAAACCGTTACAGGGTATTTTAGCTGCTACCATATTTGCCATGATGGTAACGACATTAATGTCGCTCACATCATGCGTAAACGAAAGGAAAGCCACAAAATACTTCGACAAGCATCCTAAAGCAGCGAATAAATATTGCGGCAAGTTTATCATTCCAGACAGCATAGGAAATTGGGGTTATTACGATAATGCATATGCAGGTATTCAAACCCCAAATGTCGATACCGTCTATTTGCCTACAAAAATAGGCTACCCTCCGACGATGATTATCCATAAAGACAGTTTCATTTATAAAGAGCGTACTATTTACAGGTCAAATACAGCCTCTTTGAGAGCATGTAGGGACAGTTTAGGTACTTATATTCAATTGTACTTTCAGGCTTATAGTGACCAAAAGAAAGCGGAATCTGCTCTGAAAAAGTGCAATGCGGACAAAAAGGAATCTCCGGTAGTAAAAAACACGCCTAAAAAGGATTATACATTGCTTTGGACGGTACTTTCTTTTGTATTTGGGATTGCCGCAAAATACGCTCATGGTAAAGCTAAAAACGCATGACAGGTGAAATAAGATTTGGTATATGTCTTTTTCTGATAACATTACTCATTTGGGTTTACATAAGGTATAATAAAAAATGACATTCCTAACAAACCCATATTCGCCCATTTTATTAGTAGTTGCTTTATGCGTGGCGTTTATGGTAACAAGTTGGCTTGGAGATAAAAGGGATAAGAAACGAAAATTAAGCAGCAGGGAAAAACATAAAATAACTGATAAAGAATAGGACTATGGAACCATTAAATGAAACAATACAAGATAGGATTGTTAGAATTGCCAAAAGTTACGAAGGGCAAGAAGAAATAAGAGAAAATCAAGGATTTAAAGACCCTGTTTTTGATGCTAAAATGCGTAAAATAGGATTTCAAAACGGATGGGCTTGGTGTGCCCTTTTTGCAAAATTGATATGGATGGAAGCCTATGCACCATATCCTGAACTTTTGAGCCAAATAATACATAATTGTAGCCCTTCTGCTTTAGGGACGCTTCATAATTGGTTGCAGAATTCAGGGGATTTTGTTTTCTCTAAAGAGCCTGCTATTGGTGCTATTTGTATTTGGCAAGAAGGGAATACTGGATTTTCGGGTCATGCGGCGATATGTATAGGTTTAATGACAGAAGTAAATTATTTTAGCACTATGGAAGGAAATACAAATACTGATGGAAGTCGTGAAGGATATGAGAGTGCTGAAAAGAAAAGGCTACTTTCATTTACTAATGATCCAAACAAGTTGAATTTAAAAGGTTTTATCCTTCCCGCTCCAATACCTGCATAAAACTAAAAAGCCCCGTTGAGGGCTTAATAGCGAACGTGAAACACATTCCATTGCAAATATACTCATTCTGCCATAAAAAGGTCGTATTTGTGTTCTTGACCAATTGTAATTGCATAAGTGCCATCTTTCCTAAATCTGCTTAAATTATCCTCTTTCCCTAACTTTCCTTCAATGCAAAATATGATTTTATAATTACCCGATTGGTCTTTAGATAATCCAATCTGCGATACTGGAATATCAAATCTCGTTACAACTTTCTTACCACTAAGGGCTTCTTCTAAATTAAATGGTTTCATATCTTAGGTGCTTTTGGAAGTGGTTGCCAGAATAAAACTTTTTCATTTAAACTTGATACATCGTCCCCATCTTCCGCATCCCAAACCAAATGTTCACAATTCCACATAAGCAGGACTATGCCATCTCGTTTTGTATAACACAAACATGGGACATGCTCATAACTTTGTAAGGTTTGCTTTTCGGGTAATCCATCATTAACGCTTATCCACCCATCCCTATTGGTAGCCCCTGCGATGTAAGCATCTCTTTTACCATGCTCGATACTATGATAGGAAACTGTTACTAAATTTCCATCTAAATGCTCGTGGCATGGGTACATTTCTTCTGCTTCCTGTTCGATTGTCATTTTATTTGGTTTTACTTTGTTGTTCGAAATATATGCTATACAACTCGGATGAGTTTTTACCATCACCATAAAGTATAGGTTCCCAAACATTATCAACACTATTAAATTCATAAGGTTGCGTACCCATCCATTCTGCAAACGCAATAGCATCTGCTTTCATTGCTTGTTTGACTTGCTCAACAACACTATTATCAGCGGTAATAATGTCGGGGCAACATTCGTCTATAATTTCTTCCGCCGTTTTCATAATTCTATTTTTAGTTCTTGGTTAGTTTTTTTTAATATGGCAATTCATCAGGTTCGATGGGTGTAGGCTCTTCCGGGTGTGGATATTCGACAAAATGCTGGCACAATATCATTTCTTCCTGTTCTAATCTATCTCGTTGTGCGATCCTTTCGCTTTGCTCTTGCCTGATAATGGCAGTTGCAGCTTCATCAATAGAATAGCCTCTATCCCTATAAGAATCGAGTTTATCTACATTGTGTTTATTACCACTTCCTCTAAAGTATAGTTCGTTCTCTAAATTACTAACGTAACTCATAATAATATAGTTTAGTCTATAATTGATTTGAAAGGATGGGGGATAGGCTTAACTATTCCCTCTGAAACAATCTTATTCCAACAATCTTCGCCAATAAGGGCATTCCCTTTAAAAGGAGAATTTCTCACCCACGGATGAACAGGGTGTATTTCTACGCTCCTATATGATGTTTCCATTCTTTTTTTTACACCTGCTGCAATAGATACCAGTCTTAGGGTCATCTTTTCTATTATCTGCATCTAAATAATACCACGGATTTATGTCTGATTTGTCCATATTGATAACTTTATTTTTTTATTTTTTCAAAATAGTTATTGTATTCGGCTTGTTCTTTTAGGTGTTTTGAAAGAAAATATACTTCCTTTGCTTCGGTAATTGGGTTTAATTCGACACCTGAACCATTGCATTTTAGGCATTCAAATGTGGTAGGCTCTCCATAACACCCACAATCCCTACCATCACAACATCTACCTACCACACAACCAATTCCTTCGCACCACCTACAAGCATTTATTTTCGAAAGTATTTGGTTTAATGTATATAAAAGGGCATTCCAATCGGCCGGGCTTGCTGCATTCCCAAAAGAAACCATCTTTTGTATTTTATTTGCCAATACTGGAAATTTTTCGAATTCCTGCTTTTGTTCTTTCATACTTCTTTTTTATGGTTAGTTAATAAACAATGAATCTAAATAATCCCACATAGATATAAAAAAGTCGCACTTATAAAGTTTTGATTTAAAATATTCATGTTCTTTTTTATACATTTCAAACATGGGAGAGCCAGTCATTTTTGAATATTGAACATTTGAAATTCTATCACATAATTTTACAAATAATGCGAGATTATTATTTCTGATGTCATTGTAAACCTCATTAGGCATCCTCTCTTTCCTATTCCTACCTCTACCATAATTAGTAACACACCTTACTATTTCGGCGACATCCTTAGACGTATTTTTTTCTACATCCGAATAGCTTTGCCTTGTATCTTCTATCAAATCATGACACCAGCAAGCTGCAAAAACATCTTCATGTTTAATAGGTATTATGTTTACTATGAACATTTCGGCCGTGCGCCTAACCATTCTTAAATGAAATTCATAAGGAAGGTATTTATCGTACATGTGATTTGTTTCTGCATGGCATTTTATAGCATATTCTATATATTTATTTTCCATTTTTACTGATTTAGTATTTTTAAAGCGTTTTCCAAAATTCCAGTATTCCCTTTATGATATAACATTGTTGTTTCAATATTCCCATGGCCAGCCAAATCCCTGACATCGGTAATTGCCATACCTGCATTATTCATTCGGGTTATAAAGGTTGTCCTGCCCCAATGGAAGGAAATAATATCGCAGATACGCTTATTGCTTTTTTCGGTTTGGCTTCCCTTTGCTCTTGAAATTTCTATCATTCTTGTAAGTTTCAAGTGCTTGCAAATATCTTTCAGTTTAACGCTCATTTTTTGACTGCTGATTTGAGGGAATATTTTATCTTCTCCATTATTGTATCTGTCAATTATTGAAATCGCTTTATTGCTCAAAGAAACCATGATAGATTTGCTTGTTTTCTCCTGCGACAACTCAATACATTGCATGATGCCCATTTCGCCCAAAACTGGCTTAAAATGCGATTCTGACAATTGTATAATATCGCTATGCCTTAGTCCCGTTTCGCACGATAATAAAAACATATCCAAAACCACACGTTCCCTGTTTTTTTCAGGTATATAAGCCCAAAGTGTTGCAAGTTCCTTTGCTCTAAGGGCATCCTTTATAGATTTGCTTTTCTTTAGTTTTGGCTTGTGTATATAATCATGCGTAGCAATGTATTTTTTCTTATGCGCAAAAGTCATTATTGTTTTGATCCTTGTAATTTTCCTCATAATGGTGCTGTTAATATTCCCTTTTGCTATTAAAAAATCAACAAAACTCATATAAAAATCCTCATTAACACTACTTAAATAAATAGCCAAATTGCTTTTTTCATACTCTTTCAGGTCGTCAATAAGGCTTAATGTTTGCCCTGTTGTCCCATCGCTTAATATTCCTAAAACAGAATTATAATATTCATTTGCAATATCAATTAACTTTGGAGCGTCTATTTTCAGTTTTACCCACTTTTCTATATTTGGCAAAACAGATGTTTTAAATTCACTCATGCTTGGTTTTGTAAAACTTGCCCGACATTTTTCTATATAAGTTTCAAAAGTTTCGTTCCATTTGGCAATAAGTATATTTATTTTACCTGCATTATTATGATTCCTTGCTTTACCTGAAACAAAATGTTTGTAATTTTCACCGAACATTGCAGATGGAAGATTATAACCGCTATAAGCTGTTTTTATATCTTTGCCATTACTGAACCTTGCCATCACTTGCATAGTGCCATTTTTTAAATCCCGAGCATAAAAAAGAATAGATGCCATTTTGTTAACGATTTTGGTAACGATTTCAATTGCTTTTCAGTTATCCAAAGTAAATAATTCCGACAATCTTATTCAATTACAGGTGTAAATGAGTGTTTTTAAGTGTTAATAAATGATATTTCGAATCCAGGTCGAACTACAAAAAATGCAAGCCCTGAAAGTACTCACTTTCAGGGCTTTTTTGTTTCTTCAGGGGATGGTATAAAGGATGGAATGTTTTATATTTTAAGTCCGACATTTATTATCTTCATGTGATAAACAATGCCTTCTATAGTGAGAACTCAGATAATTTTCAGGGAGATTAATTCAAAATTCAATAGGCAATATGCTAAAGAATACAATTTTGGTCGGGAAAGTCATGATAATCAATATGCTAATTGGAGCGTAACATATGCTATTCCTGAAGATGTTATTGATATTTTAATCAATAAACACGTTGATTTTGATTTAAAAATTAAAGACAATAACGGCGATGAATTAAGCTTTATTATTAAAGATATGTGCGTGGTTGATTTTATTATCCCCAATAACAAGTCAATTAAATGTGCAGTATCAGAAGAATTACTTATTAGAACTCATAAAAGCCCAAATTTGAAATATAACATTATGAGATTTTATTTTAAGATAAAAGACAATATTGAATTTAATTCTATTGGCAATAGTATTTTCATTATTAAAGAAAATATTCCGAAGGAGTTGCTACAATGTTTAGTAAATAAAACATAACCTAATTACATAGACAATATAGCCAACTTTTCCTGTTGAATCCCCGGTTAACTGTAGTCTTCCATACAAAAATATCGCTCGGCGGCAATCTCCGATTCCGTCGTAGAGGCAGCCAATCTCCGATTGGCGGATATTCCCCCATGGTTTAAGGTTCCGAAGGACCACTAAAATCGAAATAATAAAACGAAGGACTGCGTCCGGCAACATACCGCCTAAAGTTCATAACTTCAGTCCCTTCACCCAAGTGAGCAAAGCTTAGCTTCATTTTATCAATAGGGTTCTACCTTAGGGAATTCAGCATATATTGATACTTTGTCAATTTCATCTAGCGGAATAATTCTATCGCCACCTATTATCCGGCTACGCAGGCCTATTAAAGTGTCGCTTTTTAAAATTAAAGTGTCATAATACACTTTCTTTTTCTTGCCTGATTTTGTTCTGATAACAAATTCGGTGTTCTTGTCCGGGTATAACCATACAAAATTCCCCTTGCCATCTTTGCATTTTATTTTAGTAAGATGATTTGAAGGATACCCATTTATAAAAAACTCCTTAAATAATTCATTTATTGTGACAACGAATAAAAGCTCGTTTAATGTTTTTGGTGTCGCCAATTTTGTATATGCTCCAATTAGCGTTTTATTATTGCCCGGAGTTTTATATTCATAATTGAAAGCGACTTTCTGGCTTGCAGCAATTTGTTCCACCAAACTCTCTTTCTCTATTTTAAAAAACGCCCAGGGTGGCGCAAAAAGAAAGAAAAAACAAATACAGTTCAAACTTTTCATTATTATCTTTTTTTTAATCGCCGCTCTGCAACAGGAGTACGTGCCTCTGCGCACTCTTATAAAGGTAAATAAAAACTTTCTACCAATTCACCATCCAAACAGGAACAAAAAAAACATACCCGTCCATTTTAACCTTGTCTTCCAAACATAGTTCTCATTCGGCGGCATTCCGATTTTGTTTATGGTTTGTACTTAACTATATAGAAATACCCTGATGGGTTGCTAAGAGTGCCGGTGGACTTACTCGCTGTAGCATATATATTGCCCGTCGCATCAACAGTCATTGGCGCCCCGATTTCCGGCACACTACCCGGATCGCTAAGATTACTCCAGGTGCTACCATCCCATTTAGCTATGCTTGCAGATCCGACATATACATTTCCCGCAAGATCAATATTCATCGAGTTAGTAATCCCAATGACAATCAGGGAATCACTACCCTTGCCTAATTCATCCCATGCATTGCCATTCCATTTGGCAACATATTGGTTCCCGTTTGTGTTGGTAAACAGTCCAACAGCATATATATTAGCTGAAGCGTCTGCACAGATGTTAGTTATCCGGTTATTAGCATTTAGGGAATTGCCTGCAATACCAAGCTCAGACCAGGCACTCCCGTTCCACTTTGCTACATATTCTTTTCCATTGCTATCGGTAAAGGCGCCGGCAGCATATACATTACTGCTGGCATCAATAGCTATTGAGCTAATAATATGATTGGCTTTGAGCGAATTAGAACCATTACCAAGTTCGCTCCAGGCGCTTCCATTCCATTTAGCAACATAAAAATTTCCATTAGTATTAGTAAAATTTCCGGCTGCATATATATTGCCGGCAACATCTGTACTTATTGAGTTAATAGTGCCATTGGCATTCAGGGCACCCAATTCATTCCATGTGCTACCATTCCATTTAGCAACATAAAAGTTCCCGTTAGATTCAGAAAACCCACCGGCAGCATATAGATTACCAGGTGCATCAATAGCCATAGTATATACAGGTCCATCAGCCTGGAGGGAATTATTCGTAGTCCAGGTACTGCCATTCCATTTGGCTATATTGTTATTTACAACGGTGCTTGTAGTAAATAAAGGAGCCGCATATATATTGCCGGATGCATCGCATATTAATGATGTCATTCCATCGTCAGGATGCAAAACACTGTTACCGCTACCCACTTCTTCCCAATGTGCGGTATTTGGATTGCTGCTTGTTTTTTTACAGGAGTAAACAAAAATTAATATACCTATGCTGTATAAAAATAATGCTCGCATTGTAAAAGTTTTATTCTTCATAAAAGCCATAATACGAAATTTTATTTATATTCCCCACTGGTTTAGTGTTCCGGAGGATCACTTAAACCTACTCATAAAACCAAGGACTCTGTCCGGCAATATATGTCCTGAAGTTCATAACTTCATGCCCCCACTCTTTACTCCCGCTCACCTGTTAAGAAACAAGGCTTCCTTGGCGGCTCTGAATTTCAACTCCTATCTCCGCGCTTAACCAGGAGTGAAATTTCCTCTGTTGTATTTTCGAAACGCCGGCTCAGCATTGTGCACCAGCGCTCCCCGCTGCAACTGCGGTAATCTTCTCCATCTATCTCCAGCACCTGGTCGCCCAACTGTGGGCCATCCACCACTTTGTTTCCTACTGAAAGAAGCGAGCCAATAAAAACCTGCTTGTCTTTCAGAAAAAGTGAAAAGTTGAACTCCTTCTGGCTTGTATTGTCATATGGTCTGATCGGGATCATGCTTAATTCACCTGATGACCAGTCAATGACCAGGCGGTA
>Ga0206970_10273_pt1 | contig 11817 bp, 12 predicted proteins | sample Alteio_BWOrgHeat_88_FD_152964 | JGI IMG/M metagenome (GOLD analysis project Ga0206970, IMG submission 152964) | Enriched cells from forest soil in Barre Woods Harvard Forest LTER site, Petersham, Massachusetts, United States -... | ecosystem: Environmental > Terrestrial > Soil > Temperate forest >... | reverse complement strand
CTTTGCAGAGGTCTGATTCTTTACAAGAGCTTTCAGCAGAATATTCAAACAATAAAATGACCGTTTACATGCCCAAGGTCTATGCCGAGAAATGGGAAGAAACTAATGAGGTTGGTTATAGTAACAAACTTGTTTTTAATGATGGCAAAGAATTATTCATTTTAGTCGAAAAAGACTTTAAATGTATAGATGGAGAGGTATTGGAAGACCAGTCTGATAATTTTGACAACCCACTTGATAAATGCGAATAGTGATCTTATTTGTGCTTTACTACGTTGAATACCCTTGATAAATTAAATCCGAAATGAATGCCGCCTTTAGCCCAGTCTCCGGTGGTTTCCTCTATAACAGCACGTTCGGTTATATCTGCAGAGTTGGTCAAGAATAATTGAAAGACATGCCCTCCGGTTTCTATATCTATACCTACTGATAGTGTATTTGAATAGCCATTCAAACGATAAGATGGCAACCTGTAGTAATACTCTGCAGTTAATGCGATTCGTTTAGATAATTTATAGCGTCCTGCTATACCCATAGCAATCTCATTATTGGGCTCATCAGATGTTGTAACAATATTATAGTGTATATAGGTTGGCATTAATTGCAGGGAAAAACGGGCGTTGAATTTGCGTGCCAGCAATAATTGATTGGTATAATAGATACGGTCGCGGAAATTATAAGTCGTACCGCTCGGCACGAGCACATCTGATGGCAAAGTTTGTATAGAAGGTGCCGACACGAAGCTGACAGACAAAGGCATGCCCTCACCCGCTTTTTGCCTCAATATCCTTATTTTCAAAAACCCGTCATATTCTTTCTGGAATGTGCTTCTGCCGGCGCCTATCATCAGCCAGCTAAAGAGGCCGTAGTTCAGCCCTAATCTCGTAGTGGCATTATCAAAGCCATAAGAAGTTTCTAATCCTTGCCTCAATTCTCCAAAACGGTGAGATATGCGGAATTCAAGTACTCCCTCGGGGATATTTTCAATGCTTTGTCCGTTAATTACCCTTGATGATTTGAATATGGCTTCTGTGTAGCTATTCCCAGCACCGGAATTTCTATATTGCGCATCTACAAGGCTCTTCAGCTCTACATCGGCCTTTTCATCTTCTGTGTCGCTGCTATCCTTAATTACGGTTTTTGCGCCATGCTTCACCTGCGCAAAACTTCCGGTACATAATAATACGGAAACAATAACTGCAATAAATATAAAAAGCCTTGAATTCATTCCCCGAACTGTTATGCCTGTACGCTAAGTAAAATACAAGATAGCTAAATTTTATTGCGGGGCAATTGATATGGTTTACTAAGACGGGAATCCGGGCTTATCCGGATTTTTTAATGCATATTGAGTGTTGTTAATACACTGGTTACAGTTACTTCTATTTCTTTTGCTATCTTCCCTTCTACAACAGAAGGTATTTTAATATCGTAATCTTTTGTTTTTACCACAAACTTAGAGCTCATAGTAATATCAGTCCCTTTTACTGTAATAGTGCCGGGTATGCTCACCTCTTTCGTTACGCCATGCATGGTTAATTTACCTTCAGCTTTGGCATTATACACACCGTCTTTCGATAAATTAACTTCACCTACATTAGTAATCTTCCCTTTAAATTCAGACTTTGGAAATTTATCGCTTTCCATATAATCTTCGTTAAAATGCTCCTGCATGGTTTGTTTCTCAAACTTGAAGCTCTTTATAGGCACCTGGAATATAAGATCGCCGCTTTTACTGTCAAAAATATTAGCAACCTCATTATTGAAGGCCTCAATTTTCTCTATCGAGGTCGAAGAAAAGAAAGACACTTTGCCTGTGCGCGTCATATATTTTTGGGCAAAGGCTCCTGTACCCAAGCTTAGCAATAATGCGGCAATAATTACTTTTTTCATGTGGAAATATTTGTCATTAAAAATATAGCAATATTACTGCCAAACTCCCATTATTTAGATAAAACGGGAAAAAACAAGCGCGAAGCGGCAAAAATATAACATTGAATATAGATCAATTAAATTTCACCGGCCAGCCATTGCTTAAATTCAGCAGCCCTTTCAGAACTTACCACCGGTGATTCTTTTACTGTGGGTTTCAGTTTTATGATAACCCTCGCCTTACTATATGTTTTCATTTCATCAATAGCGCGCAAGCTTATGAGAAACTGCCGGTTAATACGAAAAAATTCTTTGGGGTCCAGCATTTGCTCCAGAGCGTCCAGGTTTTGGTCCATCGGGAAAGTACGTCCGTCGGTAGCACGCGCAAGTGTATTCTTATTCTCGCTGTAGCAATAAGAAATTTCATCTACAGATAGAGTTTTGATATGCTCGCCAAAGCGTATCATAAACCTCTTTTTATATTCTACTAGGTGGTTGTTGGCTTTTTCAACAGGTTTATTCTCGTTATGCCTGAAGATATGCTGCATATCCCTCAGCTTCTGTATGGCGGCTTCAAGATCAGTTTTCTTTACTGGCTTCAATATATAATCTATACTAGACGCTTTAAAAGCATCCAATGCATATTTGTCATAAGCAGTTGTGAATATAAGCGGACAATCTATCTTCACAAGTTTCAGCAGGTCGAAAGCCGATCCATCTGCCAGGTGAATGTCGAGAAAAACCAGGTCAGGAAAAGCATTTTGCAAAAACCAAGTTCTGGCTGCATCAATGCTCTCAAGCGTCGCAACAATATTAGCTACCGGCACGACCTCTTTTATAAGTTTGGCAAGCCTTGTAGCCGCAGGATTTTCGTCTTCTATAATTACTATGTTCATAATTTACAACAATGGCAATATTACAATAAACTCTCCCCCCTCCACCCCAAATTTAATCCGTTTATTGGTTAATAGTTTATACCGGTTACTGATGTTCTTAAGTCCTATTCCCTCACTTTTCTCTTTACTCATCTTTTCCTGTATAGGGTTCCTTATACTGATCTCATTTTCATCTCCCTTTATCCATATCGTCAAAGGATGAGAATTTGATACAATATTATGTTTTATTGCATTTTCAACCAATAGCTGCAAGGCCAACGGAACTATTTTTTTTGAGTTCATCACCTTTTCCGGTATATCCGTTACCAGGTTCAATGCATCGCCGAACCGGCATTTTTGTATATAAAAGTAGTCATTCAGTATCTCCCATTCTTCCGATAATAGTATCAGGTCCATATCACGATAAGCAAGCATGTTCCTGTATAGGTCGGCGAGATTAACGGTATATTCCACCGCTGTGTCTTTGTTTTCTTCTATCAGATTCGTAAGTGTGTTAAGGCTGTTAAAAAGAAAGTGAGGGTTTACCTGACTTTTAAGGTGTTCATACTCAAACACCATGCGCTCTTCTTGCAGCTTCGACATATTTTTAAGCCTCTTTTCCCTTGCCCTGATAATTAGGTAAGCCAATAAAATAAGCAAAATGATCATCGAACTCACAAACCAAATCTTCCTCCAGAATGGTGTAGCGATCACAAACGAATAAGTGTCCTCATTGGCATTTCTAAAGTCGTTATTCAGCGAAGCCTGCACAATAAATGTATAATCACCGGGTGGTAAGCGGGGAAATGTTACCGATTCATCATTCGTGTTGATCCACCTCTCTTTATAACCCCTGAGCATATAGCGGTAATTAAGCTGCTCGGGATTTGTAAAGTTGATGCCTTTGAAATGAAAACTGATGTCATTTTCATTGTAAGGAAATGTATGCCGCTGGTCGGTGATGTTTTTCTGATAGACGCTTGAATTGGTAATATCGACCGATGGTCGTATATCATAAAGCGAGTCCTGCTTGTTGAATATTACTATCCCTTTTTCAAATGGGACATATATATTTCCTGCTGTGTCCTTAGTAACGCAGTTCAAAACAAGAGGTGTGCTATCTATCCCAAGCCCCAGTTTCCTGTTAAAATGCCTGAAACAATTGCTTTTAGGATACCACTCTTCCATACTTCTTTGATAAACCGAGACCACTTGTCCGCTGCCATTGGCTATTACTGCGGAGATATTAGCATCAAGGTTAGCAGGCATTTCAGCCGCTCTCATATTCTGCCAATAACCTTTGTGTAAACGATAAAGGTCTTTTGTTCCCAACCATATATCTCCGTAGGCATCTTCGCTAACAGTATAAGCAACTTCATTCTTTAGCTTACTAAAAAAATTCCAGTGGTAATAATTTTTACCGTCATATTTGCAGACGCCTGCCCCATCTGTGGCCATCCAAATATTTCCTTTATGGTCCGGGTATAACTCGTACACATAATCAGTCCCTATTCCCGAGCCTTTACTATAATGCTTTATGGGCCTTATTTGTTTGTTCAATGCCGTAGGATAAGACAATTCCTCCAGTCCATTCAGTCCTGCAAGCCATAAGCTACTCTCTGTGCCATTTATGTTCAAGATGCTTTCATTCTTCAGCACTTCAGGACCTATTGCACGGGTAATAGCACCATTATTTGTTCTATACCACAGCCCTTTCCCGAACGTGCCTATCCATAGCCTGTCCTCTTTATCAACATACAGACTGGTTATAGTTGCCTCTGCATTATAGACATGCAAAGGAGGCTTCCCGGCTTCGTTTAACGATATGCTGTACAGCTCATTGTTTTGTGCAAACCAAAGCGCATTGCCCTTATCACAAGCGATCGCGGTAACTTTTCGTAAAGCATACGGGAACTCCAGCTTAAAATAAGAAATGTATTCAGAGCTTATCAATGTCAATCCCTGGTCGGTCGCCACCCATAAATTGCCTGCTTTGTCTAAAAGTAATTTTTGCAATTTTTTATTCGGAAAAAAATTTGCTTTGGCAGCTATATGCAAACTGTCTTTCAAATCAATATTTACCAGGTAACCGCTTTCGGTAATGGCGATATTATGATGTGCTGAAATGGAAATGATATCGTTCACTTGTCCCCACGCCCACTGACCATCCATTTCAGGCACCCATACTTTCTTAGTGTCTTTATTATACAATGCAAGCCCTTTTTCCTGTGTCCCGAGCCAATATAAACTGCTGTGCGGTATTGATTTTATGACCCGCACAATATTATCGGGTAAGCCCTGCGCTGTTGTGGACAGGCTAATTGCGGTTTTGTTATTCGCCCAGTCTATATCTGCAATACCATTGTCCGATCCCAACAATATCCTTTTGTCGCCAACAACTGATACTTTATAAATAAAATTATCGGGCAAGCCCTTACTGGTGTTTAGGTTTTGTCCAATGTCATTAAGCACAAGAAAAATCCCTTCATCTTCTGTGCACAAAAACATCATACCCGAGGCGTCCAGGCAAATAGAAGTAATTGATGAAGAGGGCTTGGCATTGCTTATATGCAATTCTGTAGCCCGGTAATTCACTATTTCAACTACTTTGCCATTTGAATAGCCTGCAACAATGCGATTTTGCTTATATGCTAAAGCTGTTACAGCTTTATTTATGCTGTCGCTTATCTTTATAAATACTTGTCCGTTAAATGTGTAAAGCCCGATATCAGTCCCTAACCATATGTTGCCAATATCATCCTGTACTATTGCATTTATTTTGCTTGGAGTATTAGATTCACTCAGCGTATAGTCCTTGCTGAAAGGTACCTGTGCGTCCAGACTCGTGGATAAAAAAAGCAATAAAAAAATGAATCTGGCTATGCGCATCATGAATTGGGAATAAGTGTAGCTACTACTGTTACATTTATATCAGGCGCCAATTTGTCCATCACTATCCTGGGTATTTTTATATCATGGTCTGCAAGGGGGACGATAAATTTGCACTCTATTTTTATCGTACCGTTCTTGCAAATAATATGTGCTTTTATGATCCGCTCTCTTTCTATTCCATGAATTTTCAATTTCCCCTTCGACCTAACATCATATTCGCCGTTTTTAGAAACATCCACGTCTTCAATTATTTTTCCGCTATAGGTGGCCTCCGGGAAGCGGTCGGTCTCCATGTAATTTTCATTAAAATGCTCCCGCTGCAAGGGGTTATTAAATCCTATAAAAGAAGCTATGCCTATTTTAAATAAGAACGACTTTTTGCCTAGGTCAATTGCGCCCTTTATTTCCTCCGATGATGCACTGATAAGTTCCTGTTTCGCTTCGGAGTAAAAACGTACTGTCCCTTTATTTATAACGTATATATTATTGGTCTGCGCCTGCGAGAGCTGGACCAGCAACAAAAATGAAACTAACAAATATGCACGCACCCTTATCATTATGTATAACAATGTACTAAAGTTTTTTCCTAATAACAAACCCTTTGGCATGTTCCAAAACCCTCGAAATAAAAGGCACATGATATCAAAAACCGTAAAAGCTTAGCTGGCCCTATTAATGCATTTTTCAAACAACGGCTTAGACATTCAAATGGAACATACAGCCACTCTCAAATAAATAAAAAATCCATGCAATTATGCATATTACTTCACAGATGGATCCACAAATCGTCTGTCGTAAATAAAGGTCTTATCGCTAAGGGTACGCAGAAAAGCTATAATGTCTTTTTTGCCCTGGTCTGACAATGGGCCTATTTCATACATTTCTTTCGAAACATTAGCTCCATACTTTTCAGCACTACCATAATGGTCAAGCACTTGTGATAAATTTCTGAACCTGCCATCGTGCATGTAGGGATAGGTCATTTCAACATTTCGTAATGAGGGCACTTTGAATGCATAATTTTCAGATTCACTTCCTGTTATTGCCCCTCTTCCTTTGTCTTTTAACGATGTATCGGGCTTTAAGCCATTGTTCCGGTATGAATTATCTGTAAAAAGCGGTTCCTTGTGGCAGGTGCCGCATTTCTCCCTGAATAGTTCAAGCCCTCTTTTCTCTGCAAGCGAAAATGTATCCTCACCATTTATGTACTTATCATAACGCGAATTGGAAGAGATCATTAAGCCTGTAAATTGTGCCAAAGATTTTAGAATTCTTTCTGAAGAAATAGTAGTGTCTCCAAATGCCTTTTTAAACTCTGCAACATAAGCCGGGTCAGCCTTTAATTTAACTATGACATGGGCGATACTCTCATTCATCTCTATGGGATTTGTGATGGGGCTCAATGGCTGCACCTCCAAATGGTTCACTCCTCCATCCCACATAAAGGCATCATTCCATATTAGGTTCTGCAATGCGGGTACATTCCTTTTGCCTATCAATCCGTTTATTCCGTGGCTCAAAGCATGGTCGATATGTGCAAATGCTGCAATGCGCTGGTGGCAGCTTGCGCAGCTCGTTGTACTGTCTTTTGACAGAACGGGGTCGTAAAATAATCTCCTGCCCAAAACAAATACTTCCGGGCTAAGCTTATTGTTCTTAAACGTATAAACCGGTTTAGGAAAGCCTTTGGGAATTTTCAGTTCAACATCTTCCTTGGATATATCAAAATAAGTATTCACGCCTGTGAACCCGAAAAACACAAGGCTTACAAAAAAAAACAAGCCATATTGCAATGATCTTTGTCCTCATTGTTTTGTACTCAAAATTGAAAACATATCCATATAATTATCGGCTATCATAGTCGCATTATGAAAATCAGCAACGGACGAAAGTTGTGAAAAATCAATAATCGTTTTGGCTTTCAAAATTTCAGCAACATCAACTTTTATATGCAACTCATTAATGCTTTCGCCGCTTAATACCTTATTGAATGCAAGCCTTATTTTTCTGATACAGTTAGCTGGCTGTTTATACCCCCCAATATGATACTCAAAAAAATTGCCCGGCGATTTAGATGCCGGTGATTTGCCTTCCAGTTTCAAAAATATATAACCTGTATTCCATGTCCAGAACATTCCGTTTACAGGATCTAATGCACCCGATTGTGCCCCGCTGCAATTATGCAAGCTATCCACCCCTATAATAAACTCAATGCCCGCGTATTCTCCGGCTGGCAATGGCTCGAGCATGAGTTTTTTTGATTCCTGTTCTTCTTCATTTATTAAATAATAGTCCGTAAAAACAACATCTGCACCATTCTTCCTTTGCAGGTGGATATCACCAATATAATATTTGAACTTGGTAACAGTGAAAGCCTGGCTGGCCCCATTCTTATAGTTTACAGAATCAAACTGCAATGGCTGTTTGCCAACATAGTGATCGAACATTATGTTCAGCTTTCCATCTTCTTTTGCCTGCATTGTAAACGACATGGCAAGCCAAAAGCTTGCCATGCAGATAATATTAACTATTGCTTTTTTCAATTTACTTCTTAATAATTTTATCAGATACCCTCACACCACCTGATTCAAAACTAAGGATATACATTCCCCCTGGCAAATCAGACATATCCAATGCATATCCTATGCTTGGTTGCATATCCCACATTTTCCTTACTACACGGCCTTCCATGTCCAGCAAACTGGCAGAAACATTGTTCATGTTGGCTGCGTCCATATAAATATAGGCATAATCCTGCACCGGGTTTGGGGCAATTATATATTTGATGGTGCGGTTTTGCACCTGGCTTACATTAGTAGTACCTGTGTAAGTAGTATCGGGGCCAACCGGTGTAATATGATTGTTGGTCGATCCTACTACGCCATAATAAGATGGGCCTAGCACAAAGGGGAAAACCGGGTTAAGGGCCGAATCGATCGTTACAAAATAGGCATACGTTCCGTTGGGATAATCCGGTGTATAGCAGAAGCGCCCGTTATGTGCATCCAGGTCACCGGCTCCGGAAGTATAAATATAGTCTTCGCAGCAATCACCCAAGGGATATGCACTTGCAGTAGGTCCGCCAGTCCTTGTTGTATCGGTTGTCAAAATATAGCTGCTTCTCATCCTTTTTATCGGGCCTGATGCTGATGTAGTGCTTGCATAGCCATAAGCTCCATAAATAGGGAACCCATCAAGCGCATAGCCTATAATAGGCGAATGGTGTGTACTATCTGCTGCATTGTAGAGGCACCTTGGATTAACGTGGTTATGATACATACCCTGTTGCTGCGGATGGCCTAAACAAGTATCAAATCCTGGCCCTTCAAAAACCAGCGCATTCCTGTTCCATGTCGTATTATAAGGGGTCCCTACACCCATAGCCCATGTGCTGGTACTGCTGTTCCAATGAAATGCATCTTCAGGATTGAAGATACCCACCCCATTCGACCATAATCCAATGGGACCACCACCTGTATATACAGGTGCACCCGTATTCTGAACCGGGTTCCTCGGAAACTCGCAAACTATATTTTGCGGAGATGCCGAATTGGGATTACCTGGCCAGGGGCCTATGGAATATTCAGGAATACAATTTGTGCTGATATAAACATAGTTTGCAGAGTATTGCACCAACTGCACATTAACAGGGCCGCCATAAGTAGTATTTGATATGGTAGTATTTTGTAACCATGAAGTAACATTAGGGCCAACCTGGCCTTGGGCAGAAAGCGAAATGGCTCCGGCAATCAATAATAGGGATAAGCTTCTTTTCATAAAACTGATTTTTTGTTTGTCTTGAAACGTATTGATATAAGTTTAGACGCCTTAAAGAATCAAACCCTTCGCGCTTAAAAAAACTTTTAGCGATCCGGCGCAGGGCCATCCGGCGGTGGCGGACCATCTTGTCCGGGTGGTGGCGGACCACCAGGTCTCGGCGGCCTGACCGACATCTTTTTCAGTATCTCCTCGATAATATCATCAAATATTCTCTTTTGCTCATCATTGCATATTTCCCTTAGCTGCCTGAAATGCCTGTAGGTTACAAATTCAATTTGCTTCTGGTTATCACCTACAGCGTTCATTAAGCTGTCTAATTGATTTTCAGTTTTGCCTGCATTCTTAAGGTTGTCGAATAGTACTGTTCTTATTTTTCTCCCTTCATTCTGTAAAACAACAATGGAATCATGATGCCGTTTCTTTAATTGGTCAAAATCGTGCACCTGAGCTTCAGACAAGTGGAGCTTACCGATTATCAACTCGTCCGGCCTTTCCGGCTGTGGCATGTTATTATTTTGATGCCTGAACAGTATCCCTACGCACAGCGCTATATTCAAGATAGCCAGCGATATTGTAAACCATTTCCATGCCCTGATCGTTGTTCTTGCATCCATAAGATCAGTAGTTATAAGTGGTTTGGTTTCCTATTTCTGATAAGATACCCATATTCGTTTCATTATGCATCTCCGGCTCATGCCTGCTTATTTCGTTTGTAAAGGCTATGCTGTTGATAAAAAGTAAAAATAGGCCCGCAATTATCCATTTAGGCAATAATGCACCGGCAGGGATATCCTGAACAGTATCTTTGTTCTGCAGCCTGTACATGATCTTTTCATACAGAAAAGGATTGCCCTCGGCCTTTTTCATCCCTTCCATACTGTTCAGCACTTCAGCTACCCATTTTTCTTTATCGTTTCTGCTATTCATGTTCTTATGTTTTTTTAGACGTTGAGAATCCTCATTTCCTTCGCCGTTCGTAAATATTTTCAAGTTTTGTTCTTAGAGTTGTTTTTGCCCTTTGTATTAAGGATTCAACTGCCTTTGTCGAAATATTTAAAATTTCCGCAATTTCTTTTTGGCTCAGGCCTTCGATCTGTGATAGTATGAAAGCTGTTTTCTGGCTTGCAGGAAGCCTTTCAATTGTTTTAAACAGGTATTTTGCCCTCTCTTTTTGTTCCGCAAGTATCCCGGGGTGTTCAAAATTAGAAGTGTCGTGTATCAGTTCGCCCGTATCCTTATGAAATAAGCTTGTTACAAAAGCAAACCTCTTTTGCCGCTTCTGTGCCCGTATCTGGTCAAGGCATTTATTTACAGTTATCCGGTAGATCCAGGTGCCGAGTGTGGACTGCTCGTTAAACTTTTCTATTGATTGGTAAACTTCTATAAACACGTCCTGGGCAATATCCTCCGCCCACTCATTGTTTTGTACAAAACTGATGGCAGTGTTAAACACTTTCTGCTGGTAGTTTTCTACCAGTTCCTTAAAGGCAGCAGGGTCGCCGGATTTGAGTTTATGAATGATATGCGTGTAGCTTTAATTTAAATATGGTATCTTTTCAAACTCTGCAACAATCTTCATGGATTCTTTTTTACCAGTTGAGATTCTCTTTTCAGTTTCTTGGCAAGCAATTTCCGTTTAGAAGATATTTTTTTCATAGGGCTGCATTTTCACAAAAGTATTTCCTAATAATAGTAATTAAACTTCACTTGTTTTATTTTTGACAATAATTATGTTAAAACGCACGCTATATCTGATACTTTTTCTCGCTTCCTTATCATTGCTATCCGGCTACCTTTTGTCAAAGGCATCATGGATCGGAAAGCTTGGGATAAGCCTTTTTTATTCTCAATATGGTTTCCTAAAGATTTGGTGGCAGGGAGCTTTAATTGTTTTTGCAGGCCTGCTCCTCGTCCTTATCCTGACTGCTCTTGCCGGGAAAGCATTAAAACCAATGTATGCACTTTTAGCAAACATCATTTCACTTTTGCTGGCTTTGTGCGGCTTATATTTTACTTACAGTGATTTTCGTAGTGATATTTCTCACCGTTTGTTGGGTGAGCGCTTTCATATTGGCGCTTATTTATTCTGGATCGGATGGTTGTCTATCAGCCTGTTTTATCTTTTTAGCAAAAACAATGGGCCCGAAACTTTCCCGAAAGATCCCGGAAGCCCAAGCAGTACTGTTTAAGATTAACTGAATTGCAGCCTATAAAACCCCTTATTTGTTCTGATGAAATGCCTCTAAGAGTTTTTTAAGTTCCTTATCGCTGATAGTCGCTACGTCAGACTTGTCATAAATTGAAATGAGGTTAACAACCATTTCCTCTTCTCTATGGCTTATTTGCTCTACCAATATTGCTTCCAGATACGATATTACTCTTGCTCCTCCGCTTTTAC
>Ga0206970_10272_pt1 | contig 11935 bp, 7 predicted proteins | sample Alteio_BWOrgHeat_88_FD_152964 | JGI IMG/M metagenome (GOLD analysis project Ga0206970, IMG submission 152964) | Enriched cells from forest soil in Barre Woods Harvard Forest LTER site, Petersham, Massachusetts, United States -... | ecosystem: Environmental > Terrestrial > Soil > Temperate forest >... | reverse complement strand
TTCGTCGCCGCTGGGCAGGTCGAGATCGATGTCGGGCCACTCGCCGCGTTCTTCGGAAAGAAAGCGCTCGAAGAGAAGTTCCATGCTGACGGCGTCGACCGCGGTGATGCCGAGCGAATAGCAAACGGCGCTGTTGGCGGCCGATCCGCGGCCTTGAATCAGAATGTTTTCCTTGCTGCAAAAGCGAATGATGTCCCAGACGATGAGGAAATATCCGGCGAGCTTGAGTTTTTCGATGAGCTTAAGCTCTTTTTCAATCTGAGCGCGCGCACGAAGTTGCAACTCAGGCTTGGCGCGCCCATAACGCGTATGAAAGCCTTCCCACGCGCGCTGGTGCAAAAACGAATCTATGGTTTCGCCTTCGGGAACGGGATAGTGCGGAAATTCGTAACCGAGATTGTTGAGCGTGAATTCGAGACACGAAGAAAGTTCGAGAGTATTGTGGAGGGCTTCGGGCAGGTCGGCAAAGAGTTGCCGCATTTCCTGCGCGGACTTCAGATGGCGTTCGGAGTTGCGGGAGAGAAGTTTTCCGGCTGTCGATAGGGTGCGGTGATGGAGGATAGCGGTGAAGGCGTCGCACAGTTCGCGGGCTTTGGGGATGGCGTAGTTGACTCCGTTGGTTGCGAGCAGTGGAAGATTGCGTGAGCGAGCGATATCGATGGCGGCACGATTGCGGGCTTCTTCTTCGCGCTGGAAATGACGTTGCAGTTCGACGTAGACGTTTTTGGGGCCGAAAATAGCGATGAGCCGGTCGACCTGGCGGCGGGCTTCATCCAGGCCACCTTGCTGCAGGGCCACGGCTAATGGACCCTCGGTCCCGCCAGTGAGGCAGATCAGGCCGTCGGCGTGCTCTTCGAGTTCTTCGGGGGTGACCGCGCCTTCACCTTTTTTGGCGCGCAGCTTCATTTTGGTGATCAGGCGGCAGAGGCTTTGGTAGCCGGTGCGGGTGGCGACGAGGAGCGGGAGGCGGAAGGACGGAAGGGGGAAAGATTTGTCATTCCACCTGAATTTGTCATTCCGAGCGAAGCGAGGAATCTGCTTTCCTGCCGCTGCTTGTCGGTGGTAGAGATCCTTCGACTGCGCCAGTGCTTCACTTCGTGAAGCACTGGCTCCGCTCAGGATGACAGGGGGAAAGGCAGTGCTTGGGATGACGGGGTGGAGCGAACTGCATGTGACTTCCGCGCCGATGTGTGCTTTGATTTTTGTTTTTTGTGCGGCCATGTGAAAGCGCGGCGCGCCGTATACGCCGTCGGCGTCGAGCAGGGCCATCGCGGGCAGGTTGAACTGAGCGCAGACTGCGGCCAGTTCCTCGGGCAGAGACGCGCCTTCGAGAAAGCTGAAAGCGGAGCGGGCGTGGAGTTCGATGTAGGGCATCAGTTATTAGCCACGGATTCGCGCGGATTTCCACGGATCAAAAACGTAGCTTTAAATCCGTGTTGATCCGTGAGAATCCGTGGCAAATCTTTTTTCAGTCATACGTTCCTTCCACAAACCAGCCGCCGCCGAGTAAATCGTGTACCACGCGATAGAACGAGACGGCATCTTCATTTCGCAGAGCTAGATCCCATTCGTCGCGGGACCAGGCTTCGCGTTCCCACCAGTCGCCGGAGGAGCGCCAGGGGCCGGCTCGCCAGAGCACATCTCCCTGCACTTCTTTTTTCTTTGCGCACGCCATGCGCACGGGCTGGCCGTTTTCCAAAGTCACAGTGGCGCGCAGTGGAGGGCGTAAGCGGCGCAGTGCGGTGACGGGAGATGGTTGCGAAGATTGTTCCGGAGATTGTTCGGGAGATTCTTTCGCTGCCACGTCGAGGGATTTTTCGGGCGCATTTTTTCGTGGGGGCTCGGCTACGAAGCGCTGCATGCGAAAGCCGTCGGGATGATGGGTGTCGAGCAACTCAAGTGCGCCGACCTTGTTTTCGCCGACCATGCCGGCGATGCGGGCGAGAGTGAGTTCCAGTTTTTCCGGTTCGGGCGATGGAGGCAGAAATAATCCGCCCTGCGCGGAGCGCGGGCGTGCCGGTTCGGCGGCCAGATGAATTTTCATGATGGGTGCTCCCGGGGGATGCGCGTTCAGATCCAGTTGCAGCAGTTTCAGAAAAACTTTGACGTCGAGCATGGGAAGGGGCAGGCGCAGGGTGCGGACGAATTGCTGATAGTTGGTTGATTCACAGCGCGCGGAAAAATTTTCGAGTTCCAGCGTTAGACGCAGTTCTTGTGTGGACAGGGCACGCGCCGTCAAGCGGGCGCAGATTTGTTCGAGCAAGCGATTCAGCAGGAAGGCCAGCGGCTCGAGCAGGACGATGGGGTGTTCTAACTCGACGGCTTCTTCAAACACCATGGGCTCTTCTACTGGGACCAGAGTGCGCGCAACGGCGCCGCGAGCCAACTGCTGCAGGCGCAGGCCGTCCTGTCCAAGGCGTTCGCTGAGCGCGACTTCCGGCAACGCGGCCAGGGCGCGCAGGTTGCGGATGCCCCAGCGGTCGAGGGTTTCGAGCAGGCGAGCGGCTGATTTTTTCTCATCGCCTTCCAGTTGATCGGGGAACAAAACTTCCACCGGCAAGGGGCCCAGTCGCTCGGCTTCCTGGCCTGGAGGAATTATGGTGACCACATGGGCAAGAGTGCTCGCGCCACACGATCCCGCGCCGCACAAGCCGCGGGCGGCGAGCATGGCCGCGTCGGGATTGGAAGCTACGGCAACGTGGACTGCGAGTCCGAGCGCGGCGGCGCGGTGGTGGATGGCGCGGGAAATTTCCGGCAGCGATCCGAGCAGAGATTCCATGCCTGCGAGATCGAGCAGGGCAGTGTCGCAGGCGGCGTCTTCCACGCAGGGGGAGAACGACTGGGCGCAGTCGAGCAGGGAGGCGTGCGCGGAAGATTCCTGCAGCGCAGAACGTGGGCGTAGGGCGAGGTCCGCGCACAGTTCGGCTTGGGCCTTGGTCATGCCCGGTGCGATACCCATGTCGGCGGCCTGGTTATTGACCGCAAAGATTTTTTCCAGCGGAGGTTTGCCTTCGAGAATGGCGAGGGCGCGCGGCTGCAGGTCCGGTTCGGTGCGGAGTGCGGCCGCCACGGGAAAATTCGGCACGTAGATGCAGGCGAACGGCATGGGGGCATTTAGTAATTGAGGAATTTGGTAATTGAGAAATTTGGGTTCATCTTGTTCATCCAGACATGCTCATCCGGCCCAGGCAGTTTTAGTTGCGAACGCGACGGGGCGCGGGGGTTTGCGGTCGAGGCGCGAGCGGATTAGTTCAGCGGTGACATCAAGGCCAGTCAGCAGGTGCGCGTGCGCGGGATATTCGGGGGCAGTTATTTTCTTTCGCCCCTCTGGGGCTTGTTGGTCTTCGCCGACGAACCCACGGCTTGCGCCCCCTCGGCCAGCTCGGGGCAAGCTGTGGGCTGTAATCTCACACCGCTTCGCGGCTGGTTTATCCGCTGACAACATCGGATCGCCTGCTCCTAATTTCAGCAGCAGGCTGGAGCAACTTCCGGCGATTGGCTTTTGCTCGATTGCCAACAGGATTGTGGGTTTGTTTTCCACCGCGCGGCGGAAACGGAACCAGGTGGTCAGCGGGATACGGCGTGCGGACTGCGGCGGCAAATCGCCAAGATCGAGGACGATCAGGCCGAAGCCTCCGCTTTCGAGGAGCAGATCCGTGGCGCGCAGGACTTGCTCCAGGCGGTGATCGGATTGTCGCGAGACATTTTCCTTCGACCCGTTTTCCATTGACCCGGTGCGGTCGAAGTTAAAAGCGGATTGGGAGTCTTTCCTCACTTCCCAAGTCCCCACCCGTTCGACAAGCTCAGGGCAAGCTTCTCGCGCAGAAGGCGCGCGAGAAATGGAGCACCCTGTTTTCTGATTTCCGTTTTTCTCGGTGTCCCTGTGGCTCTGTGGGGAAGAATTTTTTCGCGGAGCATCCTCGCCGCAGCGCACCCACAGCAGGCGTTCCAGTTCCACGCCGGCGGCGGCGACGGAATGCGGGTCGAGCGCGTCGCTGGCATCGACCACGGCGCAGAATTCTCCGCGGCGGGTGGCGGCGGCCAGAGCGGCCAGGAGCAGCGTGGTACGTCCGGAGGAGGAGGGGCCGCAGATTTCGGTCAGGCATCCGCGGGGCAGGCCGCCGGTCAGGGCGTCGATGGCGGGGGCGCCGCTCGAAACCATTTCGGGTGCGGGGCGGATATCGAGCTGGGAGGCTGGGGTTACGCGGGCCGGGGAGATTTTTGATTTTTGATTGCTGATGGCGGATTGCAGGCGGGCGAGGGGAGACTCCGGCAGGTTTATGTGGGGGCAGCCGCCCTCGGCTGTCCGGTCGAGCGCAGCTCGACTGGCGCTGGCAAGTGAGCCACCCTCGGCTTGGTCATCATCGTCAAATACAAAAGGGCGGCCCAGGGCCGCCGGAGTGGAAACCACTGCGGAAGACATAAGATTCCTCGGAAGATTTCAGGGAACGCCGGGGCTGGAGTTCGATTGGAGCCGCGGAGGCGTTTTCGCTTTTTATTCGCCTTTAGAGATTCTGCGCTGGGTGGATGGGTTTGTCAAGAGGGATGGTTTGGCGTTTCGGTTTTATGAGTGAAAGCGCGATATTTCGCGAACAACATCCAATCAGGGCAGCTGACTGTTCTTAGGAAAGCGCTTTCACGGCACTGAGAACACTGGCGAAGAGAGTATTGTTCGCGCACACAAAAGTCAGGTAATCGTTGTCCGCTATATAAGACTCTGGGCGAATCCGCGCCATTTGTGGCCAGAAAAGAGTGACGAGGCTGGCCCTCTCGGGCGGATGCAAGGCGAAGCCATAGTTCACAAGAACGCTTACATGTCCCTGCTCTTGTGGCACTTCAAACACATTCTCGCCAAGGTGGCTTATGCCAAGGTCGACCGGACCGTCGAAAATGTACCACTCGTCATACCCGGCACGCGGCAGGCTTGCAACGTCCTGAACTTTCGGGCTGTATGCAACATTGTTCCGGCTCTCCCAACCAGTTGCCCTTTCTTCGTTGGTCGGGATAAACGGCCCGCTGTCAAAGGACGTGATGGAGATGTATTTGCCAAGCGCCACGCTCGGGCAGATTTGCAGAAAATCAAATTGTTGATCTGTCACAAGCCACTCGTACTGGTCCTGCGATCCAACTGTAAGCATTTGACGTGATTGTACTTGACTTAAGAGACATCCCGTTGTTGTTGAAATCAGCGATTTCATCATCACCCGCCGCCCTCGCTCTCTGTGCCTACTCGCTCACTTCCCCTTCCTCCATCCGTCCAATCCCAACAGCATCGCGATACTGTTGTGCTCAATCCCAGTTTCCAAATTCAGATTCTGACTCGTCGACTGCCGATTTCGGCAGGAAAAAAGGAGCTTCCTATGCCCAGAGTTCGTTTGCTTGCCTTGTTGTTTGGTGTGTTGTCCAGTGTTTTGTTTCTAGCAAGCTTTAGCCACGCGCAAACCGCTACCGGCGAAACCCTGATGCTCGATCTGCCGCGGCAGAGCCAGCATGCGGTGGTGACGCAGCGCATTGGCATCACTGACATTACCGTCAACTATCACCGGCCGCTGGCCAATGGGCGGCAGATCTGGGGCAAGCTGGCGCCTTATGGACAGGTTTGGCGCGCGGGCGCGAATGAGAATACGACCATCACGTTCAGCGATCCGGTCACCATCGAGGGCCAGGCGCTCGACAAGGGGACCTATGGGCTGCACATGATCCCCGGCGAGAATCAGTGGACCGTGATCTTTTCCAAAGATTCGAAGGATTGGGGAAGTTTCACCTACAAGCAGGAGGACGACGCGCTGCGGGTTGACGTAAAGCCGCGGCCGGCTGAGGCTCACGACGCGCTGGCTTATGATTTCGACGATCTGAAGGCGGATTCTGCCGTTGTCACCATGCGCTGGGATAAGGTTGCGGTGCCGTTCAAAGTGCAGGTTAAGGTGAACGACTTGGTGACCGCCAGCATTCACCGGCAACTGCATGGGCTGAATCAATATTACTGGGAGGGATGGGACGACGCGGCCGGCTATTTTCTGGCGAACAAAATTAATCTCGACGAGGCGCTGAAAGATGAAGATCAGTCGATCCAGGCGGAAGAGCGCTACGACAATGTGATGAACAAGTCGAAGATTCTGGAGGCGATGGGGCGCAAGCAGGATGCCGAGGTCGCGCGCGACAAAGCGCTGGGCATGGCCAACCCACTGCAACTCTACGTGTATGCGCGAGGGCTGCAGGGCGAGAAGAAACAGGATGAAGCGATTGTCGTCTTCCGGTCGAATGCCAAGAAGTTTCCCGACTACTGGACTTCGCATCTGGGAATGGCGCGGGTGTACAGCGCGCAGGGAGACTTCGACAATGCGGTGAAGGAAATAAAACTCTCGATGGTGGGGGCTCCGGATGCTAACAAGACTGCGCTCGAGGGTTATGTGAAGCGGCTGCAGGCGAAGGAGGATATTAACCGGTAACTTGTCATGCTGAGCGGAGCGGTGAGGATCGCGAAGCGATCCTCACCGCGGAGTCGAAGCATCCCTACCTTTATCCAATTCCATCCACGGGTACCACTCTTTCGCCAAGTCCAGCCACTGAGGATTGCGACGTACGATTAATGCGATCTTCTTGGCTCGGATCCATCCCTTGAGTTGTTTCTCGCGAGCGATTGCCTTGTGAACCTCATCGTAGGACTCCCAGTAAAGGAGGCGCACGACTTCGTAGCGATCTGTGAATCCTTCAAAATGGTGAAACTTGTGCTGGAAGATCCGGCGGTGCAGGTTTCCGCTGAAGCCAACGTAGAGCGTACCGGAGAGACTTCCAAGAATGTAGACGCAATAGTATTTGCGTTCGCGGGGCATGCCACATTGTCAAGGGAAGTGCCTGTATATGTTTGTGGTCGGACCCATAATTGTCAGATTTCATTCCCTGATCGGGAAGTTTAGTGGGCAAAGGGATGCTTCGACTGCGAACGAGCAGCGCGATTGCGCTGCTCGTTCTTCGCTCAGCATGACAGAGGGCCGGATCTATTCACGATACCCGGCAGGCGGACAGAGGGCTGGTTTTTACCTACCAGACCCGGCAGGCGTTGGCTCTTACCATGTGCTGGCCGGCTTTGCAGCCGAAGGCCTGCTGGAATTCCGGCATGTTGGAGAGCACGTTGTCGATGCGGAAGACCGGCATGGAGTGCGGGTCGGTGGTGACGGCCAGACGCATGATCTCCGGGCGCACGTTGGCGCACCACGAGTAGGCGTTCGACAGGAAGAAGCGCTGGCGGTAGGTCCAGCCGTCCGGGCCTTTGTCTTCGAGCGTTTTGCCTTGCTGCTTGAGCGAGGCTTCGAGGGCGTTCAAGGCGAGGTGAATCCCGCCGTTGTCAGCGGTGTCTTCGCCCTGGGTGAGTAGGCCGTTTTGTTTCACGCCGGGGCCAGCGTCGGGAACGTCCTGGGTGTACTCGTCGGAGATGCACTTGCCGCGTTCGTCGTATTGCTTGCCGTCGTCGGCAGTCCACCAGTCGCGCAGATTGCCCTGGGCATCGAACTTGCGGCCCTGATCGTCAAAGCCGTGGATGATCTCGTGTCCGATGATCATGCCGATGGCGCCGTAGTTGACCGCGTCATCTTTCGTGGGATCGAAAAACGGAGGCTGCAGAATCCCGGCAGGGAAGTTGATGGTATTTAACTGCGGATCGTAATAGGCGTTGATGGTGGGCGGAGTCATGGTCCACTCGGCGCGATCGACGGGCTTGCCGATCTTGGCGACCCAACGTTCAAACTCAAATGATGTGGCCTGCGCGACGTTATGGAGATAGCTGTCGCGCGTGATGGTCACGCTGGAATAGTCGTGCCAGTGCGCGGGATAGCCGATCTTGTCCTCGATTCCCTTCAGCTTGATCACGGCCTGAGCTTTGGTTTCCGCGGACATCCAGGAGAGGCTCTGCACGTCATTAGTCAGGGCGGCTTCGATGGAGTGCACCATCTGGATGGTGCGGTCGCGGCTGTCGGGCGGGAAGGCGCGATCGACGTAGGCCTGGCCGAGGGCCTCGCCGAGATCGCGGTCGGCCGCGTTCACGCAGCGCCGCCAGCGCGGACGCTGCTGTTCGGCTCCGGCCAGGGTGTGGGCGAAGAAATCGAAATTCTCGTTGACCAGCGCCTTGTTCAGGTAGGGGGCCGAGAAGTGAATCACCTGCCAGCGCATATAAGCCTGCCAGTGCTCGAGGGGATGACCTGCGATCAACTTCTCTTCGGCGCGGAAGAAGGCGGGCGAAGTTACGATGTAGTGCTCGCTGGTCGGAGCCTTCACCGCTTTCAGATACGCGTCCCAGTCGATGGACGGCGTGAGTTCGCGCACCTGAACCAGCGTCATCTTGTTGTTGATGTTCTTGGGGTCGCGGCGCGTGACGTTATCCATTTGCGCCTGGGCCATTCCGGTTTCGAGTTCAATGACTGCGCCAGCGTCGGCTTCGGCTTGAGCTTCCGATTCTCCCGCCAGCACGAACATCTTCTGCACGTGGGCGTGATATTTCTTGAGAAGTTCCTTGGACTTGTCGTCCGTATTCAGGTAGTAGTCGCGGTTGGGAAGGCTTAATCCGCCCTGGTCGATCTGCGCGACCACCTTGGAGGCGTCGTCATAATCCTGCTGCCCGGTGAAGCCAAAGAATGCTGAGTTGGTCTGGTTGTCGCTGCCCTGCCATGCTCCGGGATACAGATGGTGCAGGTGGGCGATTTCGAGGGTGATGTCCTTCTTGGATTTCATTGCGGCGATGCGCGCCAGTTCCGGCTGCAGCGGCTTCAGGCCCTGGGCTTCGATGCCGCTTTCGTCCATGCAGGCGGCCCAGTAGTCGCCAATTTTCTGGTGGACGGCGTCGCGGTTGGCAGCGGTACTGGCGGCGACCAGGGTGTCGCGCAGCAGAGTTTCATTCCACAACTGCAGGCCGCTGCCCGTACTCCAGAAAACCTGGTCGGGAGGAATCGGGTTGGCGGTCAGCCATTTGTTGCAGGCGTACTTGTAGAAATCATTGCATGGATCGAGCGTCGAGTCGACGAGGGTAGGATCGAAATGCTCGAGCTTCGGCTCTTTGGCGTCATCGGCCGGCGCGCCAGCGGCAAGACTAGCATCGGCGCGGACGGTCTGGGCGGGCATAGTCTGGGCCGAGATTTTGGGGGCAAGAGCTGCGGACACGCTCAGACTCAGGATCATGATCAGGGCAACGGAAAACCGGGACATGGACATATAGCCTCTTCTTAGGATCGCATTGGAGTTAGATTCGACCGAGTCGGCCGGCGAAGATTACGCATATCGGAGGAAGCACGCTTCAACATCGGAGGGCTCGATATTACAAGGCCCGACCAACAACATACTACAGACGGGCGGCACCGTGCGAGGTTAGCGCGGAAACGGCCACAATCTGTGACATGATAGAAGGATGAAGAAACAAGCGTCCGATCAATATTCTCATGAACGCCGCTATCAGGAGCGGAAACGGGCTGAGGCCGCGAGGAAACCGGTGGTCAAGAAAGCGACCCGCGAAGGTTCCGTTAACGCCGCTGTGGACCCGCTCAAGGAAACGCCGACGAAATAGCCCGGCATTGTTTTAGGTTAACCTGTTTTGTTTAACCTGTGTTGTGCAGGCCGGCGGCGATTCCGTTGATGGTTGCGCCCAAAGGATATTCCAGGTCCGAACTTTTTTCTCCCGCCTGTTTGCGGCGCAACAGTTCTACTTGAATCAGGCTCATGGGATCGACGTAAGGATTTCGCAGGCGGATGGAGCGGGCCAGCACGCGATTCCGCGCCAGCAGTTCCCGCTGGCCGGTGACGCGGAGAATCATGCGGCGGGAGCGCAGGAATTCTTCTTCCAACATGCCGAAGACGCGCTTTCTCAGCGGTGCGTTCTTGACCAGTCCGGAATAGTCGCGGGCGATTTCCAGATCGGCTTTCGCCATCCCCAGTTCGACGTTGCGGAGAAGTTCCGAGAACACGGGGAAGCCGCGCGCAATTTGGCGCAGCAGTTGCTCGTGTCCCGGACCATTTTTCGCGAACTGCTCAAGTGCGTGGCCCACGCCAAACCAGGCGGGGACGGCGTGGCGGCTCTGCATCCAGCCGAAGACCCAGGGGATGGCGCGCAGGTCTTCGAGCTTTCTGCCTCTGCTGCGGCGCGAAGGGCGGGATCCGATGCGTGCCGCATCTAGTTCATTCACCGGAGTGGCCTGCTCGAAATATTCCAGCACGTCAGGACTATCGGCGATTTCCTTGCGATAGATTCGGTAGGCTTCTTGCGACATTTCCTCGACGGCCTCTTCCCAGCGTGGAGGATGCTGCGATTGTTGCTCTCCATGCAGCGTCAGAGTTTCGAGGCTGGCGGCGATCATCAGTTCCAGATTCCATTCTGCGAGTACGGGGTCGGCGTATTTCCAGTTGAGGACTTCGCCTTGCTCGGTGATGCGAATCTGGCCGGAGAAACATCCCGGTGGTTGCGCGAGGATGGCGGCGTGCGTGGGCCCGCCGCCGCGGCCCACGGTTCCACCGCGGCCGTGGAAGAGGCGAAGCTTCACTCCGTGTTCGCGCGCGGCGCGATGCAATTCGCGATGCGCTTTGTAAAGTTCCCAGGTGCTGGTGAGCATGCCGCCATCTTTGTTGGAGTCAGAGTAGCCGAGCATAACTTCTTGCCAGCGTCCCCAGGAATCGAGCAGAGGTCGATATTCGGGATCGCTCCATAGGCGGCGCATCACAGCGGCTGCGTTCCGCAGCGATTCGATGGACTCGAACAGAGGCACGGGCATCAGGCCCGGATCATTTTCGGATCCTGCGACTTGCACCCCGGCCATTTTCGCGAGTTGGACCACGGCCGTCACGTCGTCTTCCGATTCCGCGCCGCTGATGATGTAGTGACGGATGGAATGCGAGGGATAGGTTCGTTTCAGTTTGGCAATGGCGCGGAAAGTTTCGAGCAACTCGCGGCTCTCGGCGGAGTTCGTGCTGCGGTTGGGGTTCGGCCCCAGTTCCTCAAGCCCACGCGCGTGCACGCGGGCGTGCTGGCGGATATCGAGTGTGTGCAGGTGAAAGCCGAAGGTGCGAATCTTTCGCAGCAGGGAATCGACGTAGGTTCGCGCCAGCTGTTCTCCGCGGTTGGATTGAAGACTGTTGTGCACGAGCAAAAGGTCGTCCTCGAACTCACCCGCATTGCGGTAGGCGGCGGGAGCGTCCACGGCCTGGCGGCTCTGCTGGAGCTTGTGAAACATGTAGGAGAGAAAACGGCGATAACTTTCCGCTGTGTTGTGCGGTCCCCAGGCCAGGTGCACGCCGGGGATAGTGCGTTCGTAATTTTTCAGACGCGCCAGCAATTCCTCCGAAACCCCGGTTTGGCGGCGCGACGAACTCAGGCGGTCGCTGAGCGACTCAACGTCGTTGAGATATTCGCGGAGGATGAGAGCGCGCCCCATTTCCAGCGCGTCGCGAATGCAGTCTGGCTTGACCAGAGGATTACCGTCGCGATCTCCGCCGATCCAGGAACCGAATTGCACCAGATTGGGCAGAGCGTTTTCATCGAGATCGAGACCGTAGACCTCGCGGAAAGATTCGACGAGCTCGGAATAAATTCTCGGAAGCGCGTCGAACAGCGACAGGCGGAAGTAGCGCAGGCCGATGCGGATTTCATCGTCCACGGTCGGCTTCGCCATGCGGACTTCGTCGGTCTGCCAGAGTGAAGTGACTTCCGCGCGGATATTATTTTCGCAGCCTTCCGCATCTTCGGCGGTGAGTGGAAGACGGTCCAGGCGTTCCAGTTCTTTGGCGATGCGGCGGCGTTTGAGCAGAACGGTCTGGCGGGCGACCTCGGTGGGATGTGCCGTGAAAACTGGAGTTATCACGATTTGGCCGAAGGCGGCAACGGCGTCTTCGGCTGAAACTCCAGCCTCTTTCATCCGAACGAGTGTTCCGCGAAACGAACCTGGCTGGGGAGCGTGTTCGC
>Ga0206970_10270_pt1 | contig 12025 bp, 15 predicted proteins | sample Alteio_BWOrgHeat_88_FD_152964 | JGI IMG/M metagenome (GOLD analysis project Ga0206970, IMG submission 152964) | Enriched cells from forest soil in Barre Woods Harvard Forest LTER site, Petersham, Massachusetts, United States -... | ecosystem: Environmental > Terrestrial > Soil > Temperate forest >... | reverse complement strand
TGTGGAAGCGAAGAGCAATCCGCCGATCCACCAGCGCAGGTGGGGGATGGGCCGCGGCCTCGAGATGGAGCGCTGGGTGATCGTGCTCATCGTTCGAAAACGGTGCGGATTGCAGCATCACGCGCATGCAGCAGGGCGGCGGATTCGCGGTCTAGGTAGACGGTTGCGTTGGGATGGCGGCGCAGGATGGAGGCGGGCGCCATCGGGGAGACGCCGCTATTGAAGCAGTCGCGAACGGCGTCGGCTTTTCGCGGACCGGGGACGACGGCCAAGAGCTCCTCCGCTTTGAGAATCTGTTTTACCGACATGGAGATGGCTTGTTCCGGTACTTGCGAGATGTCGGCGAACCAGGCTTCCCCGACTTGCTGCTGGCGGCAGGCTTCATCGAGTTGCACCACGAGGTACGGGTCTTCGACTTCGAAGTTGGCGGGAGGATCGTTGAAGGCGAGGTGTCCGTTTTCGCCAATGCCGAGGAAGGCAATATCCACGGGGGCCGAGCGGAGGGCCGCACTCTTTGCGCGGAGCACGACGGGGACGTCGGCATCGCCATCGAGCAGGTGATAGTTGGTGATGCCGGTCTTGTGAATGAGTTGCTCCAGCAGCATCTTGCGAAAGCTGCCGGGGTGAGAGGCGGGGAGGCCGATGTATTCGTCGAGATGAAAGGCTTCGACCTTGCTCCAGTCGATGTCTGGCGCAGAGGTGAGGTTCTCGAGGAACTCTTTCTGCGATGCGGCGGTGGCGGCGACGATGCGCGCGCCGCCTTTGGTGCGTATGGCCTTGCGAATGGCGTCGGCAGCTTGACCGGCTGCGGCTTTGGCCATGGCGTTTCGGTCACAGAAGACTTTGATATCCATGCTGGGTGCTCCGAGGTTCGGAGTTTGCGCCTCTCTCGAAAAGAAAACAAGATAGCAGGGACAAGGGCGCCAGTCGTGATGGTCTCCCACTCTCCGTTCGGGAAGAGTGGGGAACCCACAGATACAGAGGTGAGGGGATTGCGATAGGCTATTGGACATGACAATTTCTGCCCGCAATCAACTTCCTGGAACGGTTGAAGAGATCCAACTAGGCGGCGTAATGGCCCACGTTGTAGTGAAGGTGGGCGATAACGTTGTCGAAAGCGTGATTACCCGTAGGAGTGCCGAGGAGATGGCGCTGAAGAAGGGCGACGCAGTGAAGGTCGTGATTAAGTCCACGGAAGTGATGCTGCAAAAAGACTGACGCGATTCACTGAGGCCTAGCAACCGTGATGCTGGTGAGCATGCGGATCCAGCGCGCGGGACGCTTGTCATTGGGAACGACGAGGCGATAGGGGCCGTCGTGTGGGCCCAGGGGCGCGCCGTCCACTTTGTCGGCAATGATGGCCTGGGCGCCGCCGAGGTCGGGATCGATCTCGGCGAGGGCGAGGATAACGCGATAGCCGTCACTGGCCTCGAGCAGGACGTAGTCTGCCAGTTCCTTACCGCGAAAGTCCTTGCCTGCAGGAGCGCCATGCTCCGCGAGAACGTCGTGTAGCGACACTCCTTCATAGTCGTGGGCTTTGCCGTCGTGGTCCGTCGTTTTCACGTGGATACGGTTTTTGAAATCCGCGGAGGCGAGGTGGACGGTCTCGCCGCTCAGCGTCTTGAGGGTGATGGTGGGCGCAGGAGCGGTCTGGGCGAAGGCGGAGGCCGCGAAGAACGGCAGGAGAGTGGCAACGATCAGGAGGGCCATGCGGCGTTTCATGATCGCGATTATCGGCGGAATTGCCGGCTGAGACAACAAAGGCCGTGCCGCCCCCGAACGGGGCTTTGCTTTTCTATTCGCAGCTTTCATGACGCTAGCGCTTCGTGCTGAGAAGCATGATCGGCCTGCGGCCTTGCAGTGTTGCTACAGACTCTCCGCGATGTAATGCGGCGACAAATCGATACCGAGGGCCGAATGGGTAGGGGGCGGCTCCCCGAAATGGGAGCAAAAATTGATTTTATGCTTTCTCCTGAGGAGGGAGTGAGTCTAAAAGGTAAGAGACTGCAGCGTCATCATTGACGAAGCGCAATTAAGAGGAGCCGAATTGCGGGCGTTCCGGCACCGATGTGCCATTCGAGAGCGGGGAAGCGTTCGGTATCGTGGAACGATGAATAATTCTGACCTTCGAGTGCTCGTACTCGACGATCAAACATTCCGAGCAGAGTGCGGCGTTTGTGGCGATTCTATCCAGGGTACGACCTTCATGGACCTAGTTCTTTTCGAGAACGAGCACACGGTGACGTGCCTGGGCCGGGCGATCGCGGCTGACTGAGCCCGGCGTATTTGGGGATACGAAGATCTCCGCTCTATCCGCTTCGCGGATAAGGACGGGGCACTCGCCTTACTTCTTATTCAAATTCAAAGCGGAGCTGATGGCCTGGGCGATATTGCGATCGTCATTCAAAGACGGGTGATAGTTGCAGCCCGTCACTTCCAAATGTTTTACCGGAACGACGGTGATGCGCTTCTCGCCGGTGGCACGGACTTGGGTCACGACGCGCTGGACTTCGGAGAGGATTTCGCCGTCTGCGGCGTCGGTGGCCCAGAGGATTAAGTAGGCGCCAGGATTTTTCGCGCGCAGTTGGCGCAGAAATTCGGCGTAGGTCTTCTCGTAATCGGCATGGAGATCGTCGCGCGTCTTCCACTTTTCGCCGTCGTGAAGCGGCGTGCTGAAATCGTTGGTTCCCAGAGAAATCACGATGACTTGCGGATGCCAGTTGGGATCGTCGTAGCGTGCGGTGTGGTCAAACAGCGCGTAGGGATAGGCGACCGGTAACGGGTCGGCGGGGAAGCCGTTGTAGTTGCGGACGATGCCGCGACCGGAGATGGCGTTGACCTGGTAGTCAGCGTGATAACGGCGGGCTACGAGCGGGGCGATGCCTTGCGAGGTGTCGGTGGTGGCCCAGACTTGGTCTTCGGTGCATTCGCGCTTAGGCGAAGTGTTGCCATAGCCGACGGTGTGGGAGTCGCCAATGAATTCGATTTGCAGCGGATGCGGGCCGGTGTGTGCGGGCTTGGTGGCGGACGTTGCATAGAAGCCGTCGAAAGTCGTGGGAGCGGCCTGGCTCTCGGTGATGATTTCGAGGCGGATGTTGTGGTGCTGCTTCGACAGTCCGCGGATGGTGTAGAGGCCGGGTGCGGGCTTGGTGAGAGATTGGGACGGCTGAGTATCCACGGTGATTTTTAAGATGGCGTCACCGGAGCCGAGTTTGAAATAGATGTTGGCGCCAACGAACGCGGTTTCGAAATAGGTGCCGGGCCACTGGCGCTGGAAGGATGGAGCGTCTTGCGTGCCGAGTTGGAGGACGCGTCCGCCGATGTGTGCAGGTAGGGCGTGGAGGTCTAACTTCTCAGTGGAGGATACGGTCGTGACCTGAATTTTCTCGGCGGCGCTCGCGAACAACGTGAAAGCGAAGACGCAGGTTAAAAGTCGCGAGATCAACGGGGCCCTCCTATGGGCGGTCGTCGAGATTCTCGCTGAGCGGCGATGCCTGGCGCAATCTGAAAGCGCGTCAGGGGCGCGAGGTGAGGAATAATGGGGTACTTTTCAGGATTTCTTCAGGAACTCGGCGATATGTTCGGTTGTCGGTGTCGCGGGGCCCATGATTCTGTGTGTGGCGAAGAGCGAGGAGCTTTTGCTCTCGTTGGATGCGCTTTTGCGTGCGTCCGGGAGGAAGCCATTTCTGTGCCTGGAGTTCGCGGATGCCGCGCGGGTGTTGGCGTACCAACCAGTAGAGCTTGTGATTGCCGACGATACGCTCGATTCGAAGGCTGGTTGCGCGATCATACAGAAGGCGCACAACTGCAAGCCGCGTATTCCGGTGATCTTCTGGACCGCGAGAGACGCAACATCCCAGCCACTGAATGAGTTCGATCCCGATGTGATTCTTTCGCGCGCCAGCGGCACCGAGGAATTGCTGAGAATCGTTGCAAGGTTGGAAGGCAAACCACCTGGTAAGGAGCACCTGTGAAACTTTCGATCTTGTTGCTGATGTTTGTGTTCGCATCGGCCGCGTTCGCCCAGAAGGGTGCCAACCTGCAATCGCAGGTGAAGATCACGCGCGCGGAAGCCGAGAAGATTGCGCTCGCCAAGGAGCCGGGGACCATCAAGGAGGGCGAGTTGGAGAAAGAGCACGGAAAGCTGATCTACTCGTTCGACATCCTGGTGGGAAGCACGGTGCATGAAGTGAACGTGGATGCGATCAACGGCGCGGTGGTGGAAGACTCAGTGGAGTCGGCAGTGGACGAGGCGAAAGAAAAGGCGCAGGAGCAGAAGAAGGCGCACTGAAGTGGACTGTGCCTCCGACAGCGATTTCGCGTGAACGCCCAGGAGAGCGTCAAATTAACGCCCCTTGAGACTATTTCTGATTTGTACTAAGGTACGCTGCACCCTTTAGTTTGTGGGGGTGGCGGGATATCTCAATGCCGGTGAGAGTGGAAGTTGACCGTGGCCGGAAGCTTGCGGAGCGCACGTACTCTGGCGTGGTGACAGCGTCGGAACTGCTCGACAGCATTCACGAATACCGCTCGATCCCGGAGTTCGATCCGGGGTTCAACGAGCTGCTGGATTTCCGCGAGGTTGAGAGCATCGAAGCGTCGATCGAGGACATCCGTATCTGCGCGATGCGACCAGTCCCGTTTGCCAATTCGTCGAAACGTGTGATCCTCGCGCCGCAGCCACTGGTGTTCGGGTTGGCGCGGATGTACCAGATTATCGGCGAGGACATTCATCCAAATGTTTACGTGGTAAAAACGGAAGAAGAGGCGTTCAGGATGTTGGAGCGGTCGGAAGTGGCCTAAAACGACGCTTACAACCGCGTCAGGAACCGTTGCCTGATTTGTCGGTATCTTCCCACAGTGCGCCGCAGTCGTGGCAGCGCCAGCGGTCGCCGGACAGAGGGACTGGTACTTTGAGCAACATCATGCTGCCGTAGGCGACCGGCTTATCCAGCGATTCATAGCTGATGTCGAGAGAGTTGCACTTGGGGCAGCGCGGCTGTTCGTATTCGCCGACACCTTCAACATCGAAATCTTCGGGAATTGGTTGCGCAAGAATCTCGCGGGCGGCGTCGGCATCGGCGGGAGAGACTGCGAGTTTTACCCCTCCAAGCAAGTTGGAGATGAACCAGTCGATGCGGATCATGTTGTCGTCGCGGAGGGTGGTGGAGATTCCGGCGGAATCGAGTTGTCCTTTGGCGAGCAGGGCCTCATGAAGATTGAGGAACTGCGCGACGACAACGGGTTGTTCGGACTCCCACTCGCCGGTTGAAGTTTCAGGAACGCTGATGCCACGGCGCGAGAGTTCCGCGCGAAGGGCGTCCTTCGCGGCGTCCGTGAGTTCATCGAGATCCTGGGCGAGCAGGTTGAGTTCGGCGTCGGACATTCCGCGGTAGCGTTCGATAAGGTCGCTCATCGGTAGGGTAGATTCTACGCTGGCAAAGTTGACATTGTCCGACGACGACCAAGGCCTTACCATCTTGTGGAATTTGCGGTGTAGGAAAGGGAGCGACTGTGGCGGAGCACGTGAGTGCGCCGGAGGTTTCGGCGGAGCAGGGGTTGCAGCGGCTAGTTGAGGGCAATAACAGGTTCATGCGTGGTGAGGCGAGGTTTCCGACGGTCTGCAAAGAGACGCTCGCCGACCTGGCGCGAGGACAGAAGCCGTTCGCAACGATCCTGGGATGCAGCGATTCGCGCGTGCCTCCGGAACTGATCTTCGATGCGAACTTTGGCGAGCTGTTCATCATACGGGTCGCGGGGAACGTGATTTCGAACGAAGTGAAAGGCAGCCTGCAATACGCAGGAGCGCACTTGCGGACGCCGCTTTTCCTAGTGCTGGGGCATGAGGGATGTGGGGCCGTCTCGGCGGCTTTGCACTTCCGACGCAGCGCAGAGCTGCAGAGGTCGTACATCCAGATCCTCATTGACAACATTGCGGCGGGATTGCCGGAGGCGCTCGATGGCGACGGCGATGACGCGATGCCGGCGGCGGTTGAGGCCAACGTGCGGTGGTCGGTGGAGCAGATAAGAAGCACCCCGGAATGGCAGCAGAATGCGGCGAAAGCGGGTGGGAAGATCGTCGGGGCGGTGTACCACATTACTTCCGGCGAAGTGGAATTTCTCGACGTTTAGAGCCCATCGTTTCGCTGCGCCCGAAACTTACGCAACAATTCATAGAGGACCACGCCGCCGGCAGTGGCGACGTTGAGCGAAGTTTTCTGGCCGAGCATGGGGATGCGGACGTGGGTATCCGCCAAGGCGAGGAGTTCCGGCAGCAGGCCGCCGACTTCGTGTCCGAAGGCGACGCAGACGGGGAACACCGGCTGCCACTCGAAGAGATCGGTAGCGTCGGGATTGGTCTCAATCGCGGCGAGATGAAAGCCTTCGCGACGAAGGCGATTGGCCATCTCGACGGCGTTCCATTCGTGCTCCCAGGGAACGGTTTCTTCTGCGCCGAGCGCAGTTTTCGCGATGGCTTTCTTGGGCGGATGCGCGGTGATTCCACAAAGACATAGCTTCTGCAAGTTGACGCCGTCGGCGGCGCGGAAGAATGCGCCGACGTTGTACATGCTGCGTACGTTGTCGAGCAGAACGGCAACGGGGAGGCGGGGAATGTCCTTCTGGATCATGCGTTATCGGCAATGAACATATCATTTGCAGAAACAGCAGACCCGATTAGCGCAGAGGGGCTAACGCCTGGTCCAGATCGGCGATCAAATCGCTGGGATCTTCGAGTCCGACGGAGAGTCGCAGGAGCGACTCGGGGGCTCGGGTGTGGGTGCCTTCAATCGAGGCGCGATGTTCGATGAGAGAGTGAGTTCCACCTAAGCTGGTGGCGCGGATGATGAGCTTGAGACGCGAGGCGACGAGGAAGGCTTCTTCGCGCGCGCCGCGGACTTCGAAAGAGAGCATGCCGCCGAAGGCGCGCATTTGTCGCTTGGCGATTTCGTGTCCGGGATCATCGGGCAGGCCGGGGTAGCGGACCTTGGTAATAGCGGGATGCGAGGCGAGGAACTCCGCGATACGCTGGGCGTTTTCGCAATGAACACGCATGCGCGCAGGCAGACTCTCGATGCCGCGGAGGATGAGCCAGCAGTCGAACGGGGAGAGCACTGCACCGCCATTGTGCTGGAAGTCACGCACCCGCTGCGCGAAGTCGCCGGCGCGCTTGAGGATGACGGCGCCTCCCATGGAGTCGCTATGGCCGGAGAGATATTTCGTGAGGGAATGGACGACGAGATCGGCGCCGAGTTCGAGGGGACGCTGTAGAGCAGGGGTGGCAAACGTGTTCTCGCTGACGAAGAGCGCGCCGGCTTCATGAGCGATTTTTGCAACCGGCTCGATGGCAACGACTTCGAGGAGCGGGTTTGACGGAGTTTCGAGCCAAAGAAGTTTGGTGTTGGGGCGGCAGGCCTGACGCGTCGGTTCGTGGTCGCGCATGTTTACGATGGAGTGCTCGAGGCCCCAGCGTGCGAAGGCACCGTTCATCAGCTCGCGGACGCCGTAGTACATATCGCGGTGAATGACGACGTGGTCTCCGGGGGAGAGCGACTGAAAGACGGCGAAGGTCGCGGCCATCCCGGAGCTGAAGGCGACGGCGTCTTCTCCGCCTTCGAGCGCGCCCATACAGGTTTCGAGGGCCTTGCGATTGGGATTGGCGTCGCGAATGTAGGAATAACCGCGAGTGAAGGCTCCGTCGGGATCGCGCTGGAAGGTGGTGGACGGGTGGATGGGCATGGCGACGGCGCCGGCGGCGGGATCGATGGAGCGTCCGGCGTGGACGGCAAGAGTCTGGAAGCCGGTGGACTTGGGCGTGGAATCGGCCATGGGAAGAACTATATAGGTGGGCCACAGCCGGTCGCTACTGTTTCCGATTCAGCGAGCGGCGGCTCGTTTGCGAGTTGTACGCCGGACTTCTCCAACGGCTGAGGCTTCGTGCATGCCGAGGACCTCAGCTTCGGCGTGGAGCCAGTCTTCAAGATCGTGTCCGTGCTCGTAACCGCGGGATTCGAAGAGCTGGTAGGCGCGCAGCTGGATGTACTCCTCAGTTAATTCCTGAGAGCCCTTGTCCAGACTGGGGACGGGAAAGTTGGGATTCATAGCCGGCCTCCGAGAGAGTCATCCTATTGTGAACCGCGCCGGGCGACGAAAAAGAATTGAGTTGGGGAAACGATATCAAATCGGAACTGGTGGGCAAGATTTGGGTCGCCTCCTCGAGGCGCTGGACAGACGCGGCCGGCATGATCAGGAGAACCGCGATAGGTTTGGCGGCGGACTGCAGGAACGCGAGGTTTTGCTGCCGATGCTCAGCAGGAACAGGCTCGTGACGCTCCAGGGAGTTGAGCGCTTCGAGCCCAATCTCCGCCACTTGCGCCAAAGTATGGGATACGGGCGCGAGGTCCGGAGTAAGCGATGAGCGGGAGAGTTGCGGCTGCAGTTTGGCGTCATTGTCGCGCCAGAGCGCGAGCCATTCGCGGGCTTGCTGCCAATCGGCAGGCGACGCCTTTCCGGCCACAATGCGCTTGCAGATTTCATCGAACTGCCTTGCGACTTCGCTTTCGGGAGGGACAGCATCATCCATCCGGTTGATCGCAGTGAAGTCGGTGCGCAATTCCTGCCGCTGATAGAGCCGCGGTGGCTGTAAGACAGAAGCCAGGACACGCAGCGCGACGGGATCCGGATCACCACTCATGCGTTGCAGGAATTCCTCGGTAACGAGTTGGTGACGAGGACCGTAGTAGCTGAGTTTTTGCGAGACGATCGCGAGCCGCGCATACATCGAATCGAGGTCATGAACACGCTGCGGTGACCACAAGCGTTCGGCAATGGCTGCGGTACGCGGCCAGATGCGGTTGTCCATGTTCTCGTGCGAGACGATGTCGGTCCACATGGTGGCTTCGCCACCTAGAATTCGAGCTTGCTGTTCACGACTGAGGTTCGCTGCGGCATCGCCCAACGGGTCGACTTGATAGTGTTCGGCTGCAGATTGATTGAGATCGATGTAATAACCCCACGACAACACTCCGCTGTATCCGTTACGCGCAGCGTCGGCGAGTGACGCTTGCCCGCGCCATGATTGAATGACGACGTCCTTGGGCGTGTCGGGCTGGAGGATCTCGTCCCAGCCCACCATGATTTTCTTGTTCCCGGCAACAATCTTCTCGACGCGCCTGGTGAACATCGCCTGCAGGGCGGCCCCGTCAGCGAGGTTGTGTTCCTTCATAAACTGCGCGATTCGAGGCGTGCTCTCCCATTCCTTGGGATCGCATTCGTCGCCTCCGGTGTGGAAGTAGGCGTCAGGGAAGAGCGCGCTCATCTCACCCAAGAAGGTAGAGAGGAGCTTGTAGGTGCTCTCCCGCGTCGGGTCAAAGCCCGCGCTGTCTGCCGGACCCCGGCTGGCAAGCTCAGGATAGGCAAGGAACCACGAGCGGGTGTGGCAAGGCATGTCGAATTCGGGAACGACACGGATTCCGCGGTCGCGGGCATACGCAATCACGTCGCGAACATCATCCTGGGTGTAGTAAAGGCCGCCTGAGGCTTTCTGCTGAAGGAGAGGGAGCTTTTTGCTTTCGATATGGAAGCCTTGGTCATCGGCAAATCGCCAATGCAGGACATTCAGCTTCACCGCCTCCATGCCATCGAGATTGCGTTTTACTGCCGGTACGGGGACAAAGCGATGGCCGGAATCGATGAGCAGTCCTCGCCATGGGAAGCGCGGCGTGTCTTCGATGGTAACGGCGGGCACGGTGAATCCACGAGGAGTGACACGAACTAGCTGCAGAAAGGTTTGCAACCCGTGAAGGACGCCGAGAGGATTGGGCGCGGTGAGTTGGACCTCGGTTGCAGTGATTATGAGCCGGTAAGATTCATCTTCCGTGACGTTCTGTATGGCAGCGCTCGGCGCGGCGGCGGTCATTGTGAAGACAGCGTGCGAGGGGACTCCCCGCGAAAAAGGAATGCCAGTTTCCCGCGTAAGTATGTCGAGGAAACGCTGGCGGGCGCGTTCCAGGCGCGGCTCGTTCTGCCCCACGATTGCGATCGTGAACGACGGCTGGATGAGTAACTCGCTTTGCCCCCGGGTTGCGCGCGCGGGGAGGGGCATGATCGGCAGCACCGCATCTTCTTGACTGAACAGCTCTAAAGAAGAAATCGCGGCGAATATCGTGAGAAGAAGTACGAAGCGCTGTACATTTCTGGGGCGGCGCAATAGCAAGTGGCCCTCCGCAAAAGGCAATGATATCGCCTTGCTGTCCATAGAGTTGCCGTCGCCATCGGGAGGATGGGCTGGGCTTGCCTGGGGCACGGGAATCGTGGCGTTTCGACTTAGGTGCCTGTATCTGGCGCGAAAATGCGGCTATACTCCCGTGCGCGAGTCTCGGCGACGGCCGAATGTCGTGCAGGAGAAAAGCCGTGAAGCATGCCTTCTGGTCCGCCGCAGCGCTTCTTACCTTCGTCTTCCTCAGCGGATGTGGCCTGAATTACAACCGAAATGGCGGCACCAACGATAACAATGGCTCGGGCACCCTATCGGCCGGCGTATTTCAGGGTGCGGTTGCGACGGCGGGCGGCAGCAGCGGGGCGGTGATCCTGGTGACGCCGGATGGACAGTTCTGGTCGGTGGCGAGTGATACGACCTCCGCGCTGACGCCGTTGCAAGGGTTCAGTTCGAGTCAATTGACCGCGTCGGGACTGAACTACTCGGGCTCGGCTAGCGTGTTCCAGGCGCCGGGAACTTCGTCCGCGAGCGGAACGATCACCATTAACTCGACAAGTAGTTCCAACATCAGTGGAACCATCAGCCAGAGCGGCACCAGCGATTCGTTCAGCGGCAACACGATTACGGGATTCAACTTCAATACTGGGGCTTCGATTGCGGGGCTCTCAGGAAATGCCTGGAAGGCGACGTTTCTTGACGACGATACGGCCACACTCACGGTGGATGCGTCGGGGAGCATCAGCGGGACTTCGGCAGCCGGGTGTGCGATCAGCGGCAGCGTGGCGCCGGACAAATCGGGAAGCAATTTCTTCGACCTGACGCTTACGTTTGGGGCCACGGGGTGCACGTTGCCGTCCACTAAAGTAACGGGGTTTGCGGTGAACGCGGGCACGGGTTCGAGTGCGGTGTTCATCGGCGCGGGCGAGGCGACTGGAAATACGGCGGGGAGCGCGTTTGTGGCGACGGCGCTGGGCGGCGCGTAACAACTGGCTCGGTTGTGCAACGCGGAAATGACGTGAGCCGCATCACAGACGCGGAACACGCGCAGGGCTAGCATCCTCCGCAGGAGGAATGTGATGCCCACGGTAGCTGTAGGATCCAAGACCCTTGAACATCTCCAAGCAGCATACGAAGGCGAGAGTAACGCGCGCATACGGTACCGGCTGTTTGCGGTACAGGCCGATATAGATGGATATCGCGACGTGGCGACCCTGTTCCGGGCCGCGGCACGTGCGGAGCAGCTCCACGCCGAGAACCATGCGAGGGTGATCCGCTCGCTGGGGGGAGACCCGACTTGCAAGATCGTCCCGGTGGAGGTGCACGATACAGCCGCGAACCTACGCGAGGCAATCCAGGGTGAAGAGTACGAGCGCGACGTGATGTATCCGAAGTTCATTGCCGAGGCCAAGAAGAGCCGGCAGAATGCCGCGGCACGGACCTTCAGCTATGCACTGGATGCCGAGGCCGAGCATGCGAAGCTGTATCGCGCGGCGCTGGAGAACATGGCTGCCGGAAGGGCGGAAGTGACTTATTATGTTTGCCTGGTATGCGGTTTCACCACGGCGGACGCGGAGATAGCTCGCTGCACGATCTGCAATAATCCGCGAGAGAAGTTTGAAGTTGTGAGCTAAAAGAGTTTTTTTACCACGAAGGGCACGAAGGACCGCGAAGATTTTTAGAAATGAAAAGCTTCGCGGGCCTTGGTGTCCTTTGTGGTCTAAGAAGTTTGAGTTTCGTCGGCCCACTCCAGCAATTTGCGGAAGGCGGCGCCGCGGTGGCTGTAGTGGGATTTTTCTTCGGGGCTGAGTT